>Ga0126381_100011055_pt1 | contig 10189 bp, 5 predicted proteins | sample PanSoiMetPlot_28_FD_96465 | JGI IMG/M metagenome (GOLD analysis project Ga0126381, IMG submission 96465) | Tropical forest soil microbial communities from Panama - MetaG Plot_28 | ecosystem: Environmental > Terrestrial > Soil > Tropical forest > Bulk soil | place: Panama | collected 2016-02-17 | reverse complement strand
GATGTCGGAGATGGTTCCAGCGCCGACGGTGCGTCCGCCCTCGCGGATCGCGAAGCGCAGGCCCTTCTCCATGGCCACCGGGGTGTGCAGCGTGATCTCCAGCGAGATGTTGTCCCCAGGCATCACCATCTCCGTACCCTCCGGCAGCTTCGCCGAACCGGTCACGTCGGTCGTGCGGAAATAGAACTGCGGACGATAGCCGTTGAAGAACGGCGTGTGACGTCCGCCCTCTTCCTTCGACAGCACGTAAACCTCGCCCTTGAACACCGTGTGCGGAGTGATCGAGCCCGTCTTGGCCAGCACCATGCCGCGCTCCACGTCTTCCTTCGCGATACCGCGCAGCAGAAGACCCGCGTTGTCACCCGCCAGACCTTCATCCAGCTGCTTCTTGAACATCTCCACGCCGGTCACGACCGTCTTGCGCGTCTCGCGGAAGCCGACGATCTCCGACTCCTCGCCAACCTTCACCTTGCCGCGCTCGATACGCCCGGTCACCACCGTCCCACGGCCCGAGATCGAGAAGATGTCTTCGATCGGCATCAGGAACGGCAGGTCCACCATGCGGTCAGGCTGCGGAACGTTCTTGTCCACCGCATCCATCAGCTCGTCGATCTTGGCCTCCCACTGCGCCTCGCCATTGAGAGCGCCCAGAGCCGATCCGCGAATCACCGGAACATCATCGCCCGGGAAGTCATACTTCGAGAGCAGCTCGCGGACTTCCATCTCCACCAGGTCCACCAGCTCGGCGTCCTCAACCGCATCGCACTTGTTCAGGAACACCACAATGTACGGCACACCGACCTGGCGAGCCAGAAGCACGTGCTCCTTGGTCTGGGGCATCGGACCGTCGGTCGCCGCCACCACCAGGATCGCGCCGTCCATCTGCGCCGCGCCCGTGATCATGTTCTTGATGTAGTCGGCGTGGCCGGGGCAGTCCACGTGAGCATAGTGACGGTTCGCCGTCTCGTACTCCACGTGCGAGGTCGCAATCGTAATTCCGCGCTCACGCTCCTCAGGAGCGTTGTCGATCGTGTCGAACGAACGAAACGCGTTCTTCGGGTTGTGCTTCGACAACACCTTCGTGATCGCCGCCGTCAACGTCGTCTTCCCGTGGTCAATGTGACCAATCGTCCCGATGTTCACGTGCGGCTTTGAACGATCAAATTTTTCCTTCGCCATGACTCTCTCCGTCTTTCTTGAACTTCAAAATTCCGTCTGCAACAAACTGCTGCCGACTAAACCTTCGCTTCTTTGCCCTGCACCTTAGCGATGATCTCTTCTGAAACCGACCGTGGCGCCTCTTCGTATTGCTTGAACTGCATCGTGTAGTTCGCTCGGCCCTGCGTTGAAGAACGCATGTGCGTCGCGTAGCCGAACATGGTCGACAACGGCACTGCAGCGCGGATCGCCTGACTTCCGCCGACCATCTCCATGCCCTCGATGCGTCCACGCCGGGAGTTCAGGTCACCAATGATCGTGCCCATAAACTCCTCAGGCACGGTCACCTCAACATCCATCACAGGCTCGAGCAGCACCGGCTTCGCCTTCCGCGCAGCCTCCTTGAAGGCCATCGAACCGGCGATCTTGAACGCCATTTCGTTGGAGTCGACATCGTGATAGCTTCCGTCGTACAACGTCACCTTAACGTCGACCATCTCATACCCGGCCAGAACGCCACGCTGCATCGCGTCCTGGATGCCCTGGTCGATCGGCTTGATGTACTCCTTCGGAATCGCGCCGCCCTTAATATCGTTGACGAACTCGTAGCCTTTGCCGGCCTCATTCGGCTCAACCCGAATCTTCGCGTGGCCGTAGTTACCCGAGCCACCCGTCTGACGGATGTACTTGCCTTCAGCCTCCGCATTGGCGCGAATCGTCTCGCGATAAGCGACCTGCGGCTTACCGACGTTCGCCTCCACCTTGTACTCGCGCATCATGCGGTCGACGATGATCTCAAGGTGCAGCTCGCCCATGCCGGCGATGATCGTCTGGCCCGAATCCGGATCTGTGTGAACGCGGAACGTCGGATCTTCCTGCGCCAGCTTCGCCAGCGCCATCGACATCTTCTCCTGGTCCGCCTTCGTCTTCGGCTCAACCGCAAGTTCGATCACGGGAGCTGGGAAGTCAATCGACTCGAGCACAATGGGATGCTTATCCGTGCAGATCGTGTCGCCCGTGATCAGGTTCTTCAGGCCGACCACAGCGCAAATGTCGCCCGCGAGAATCTCCGTAATCTCTTCGCGCTTGTTGGCGTGCATCTTCAGCAGACGCCCGATACGCTCCGTCTTGTCGGTACGCGGATTCAGAACCGAATCGCCGGTCTTCAGCTGGCCCGAGTAAACGCGGATAAAAATCAGCTGGCCGACGAACGGATCGGTCATGATCTTGAAGCCCAGAGCAGCAAACGGCTCGTTGTCGTCGGTCTTGCGCGTCAGCTTCTCCTCGGAATTGTCAGGATCCGTACCCTGAACCGGAGGAATATCGATCGGGCTCGGCAGATAATCCACCACTGCATCGAGCAGTGTCTGCACGCCCTTGTTCTTGAACGCAGAACCGCACAGCACCGGGAAGATCTTCATCCCGATCGTCGCCTTGCGGATGCCAGCCTTGAGCTGCTCAACCGTAGGCTCCTGCCCCTCGAGATAAAGGTGCATCAACTCATCGTCGTTCTCGGCGACCGCCTCGATCAGGTTGTGACGGGCCTCATTCGCTTTCTCCACGAGCTCCGCAGGAATCGCTTCGACCGAGTACTGCGCGCCCATCGTCTCGTCGTGCCACAGGATCGCCTTCATCGTGACCAGGTCAACGACACCGGCAAACTTCGACTCCGCTCCAATCGCGATGTTCAGCGGCACAGCGCGCGCCCCCAGACGGTCAACGATCGTCTGCGTCGCGTACACCGCATCGGCGCCGGCACGGTCCATCTTATTGATGAAGCAAATGCGCGGAACCTTGTACTTGTCGGCTTGACGCCACACCGTCTCCGACTGCGGCTGCACACCGGCGACCGCGTCAAAGCAGGCGACCGCACCGTCAAGCACACGCAGCGAGCGCTCCACCTCGGCGGTAAAGTCGACGTGGCCAGGCGTATCAATAATGTTGATGCGGTGGTTTTTCCAGGTGCAGGTCGTCGCAGCCGAAGTGATCGTGATGCCGCGCTCCTGTTCCTGCTCCATCCAGTCCATGGTCGCAGTGCCCTCGTGCACCTCGCCAATACGGTGCGTTATGCCCGTATAGAAGAGGATGCGCTCGGTCGTCGTCGTCTTGCCGGCGTCGATGTGCGCCATGATCCCGATATTCCGGCAACGATTCAGAGGAATATTGCGTGCCACGATCCGTCTCTCATCTGCGGGACAAGCCCGCGGTTTAAAACTGCGTTGAACCTAAACTTGCAAGCGAAAGCTCTCTACTGAGAGACCTTCGTTACCACCGGTAGTGTGCGAAGGCCTTGTTCGCCTCTGCCATGCGGTGGACATCTTCCTTCTTCTTCATCGCCGCGCCACGGCCGTTGGCCGCATCCAGCAGCTCCGCTGTCAACTTATCGACCATGCCCTTCTCGCCACGGGCGCGGCCGTAGGTCACGAGCCAGCGGATCGCCAGTGAGGTACGGCGCTCCGGGTTCACCTCGATCGGCACTTGGTAGTTCGCACCGCCGACACGGCGGCTCTTCACTTCCAGCAACGGCTTCACATTCTCGACAGCCTTCTTGAACAACTTCAGAGCCTCGTCGCCGCCCTTCTGCTCCAGGTTCGTCATGGCCTCGTAGAAGATCGCCTGCGCGGTCGACTTCTTGCCGCCCCACATCATCGAGTTAACAAACTTCGTCACCAGGGTCGAGTTGTAGACCGGGTCGGCCGCAACTTCACGCTTCGCGATGTAACCTTTTCTCGGCATTGCTTACTTTTCCTCTCTTCTTCCCCCAGGGCCGTCAACCTCTCAAGCCACTGGACCTGAAACTGCAAACTGCTGATTCGCTGACCTGCCAACCCGCCGACTCGCTACTTAGCCGCAGCCTTCGGACGCTTCGCTCCATACTTCGAACGGCCCTGCTTGCGGTTCGCCACGCCAACCGAATCCAGCGTGCCGCGCACAACGTGATAACGAACGCCCGGCAGGTCCTTCACACGGCCGCCGCGAATCAGCACGATCGAGTGCTCCTGCAGGTTGTGGCCGATACCCGGGATGTACGTTGTCACTTCGATCCCGTTCGTCAGGCGAACACGGGCCACCTTGCGCAGCGCCGAGTTCGGCTTCTTCGGGGTCTGGGTGTAGACGCGGGTGCAGACGCCGCGGCGCTGGGGCGAACCCTGCAGCGCGGGGCTTGCGGTCTTATAACGAGTGGGCGTGCGGCCCTGCTTGACGAGTTGATGGAACGTAGGCACTCGAACTCCTTGGTGTTGCAAACCTGATCTTTTGTCAGGCGCGCAGAAGGGCTGGATCTTCGCCTTGCTTCACGCGCAAGTACAAGGACGCGACAAGCGCATCCCAGCGAAGGTACTCCCTGCTTCGCGTCTGTTGAACCCTGTACAGCCAGACGAAAACAGTCGACGGTGGCCGAGCGTCCATCTCCAAACCTGGAAGAGCCGACTCCGTTTCGCTGTTCCGGCCCGCATAGCCCATCCAAGGTGGAGGGTGTCGCAGGCGCACATCGATGGGCCGCAGATTACGGCTCTCTATCGCTCAGAGAACCCTGCGGTATCTTTTCTCTTATATCCAGTGTAACGCAACTCAGTATTTCCTGCTTGACCCAAGCAGAAAGTAGGGGAGTGCTGGGCTTTTCTCCGCCCTCCACACTTCAACCAACCTCCCGTTGCAGCGTGGTCCGGATACTCGCGGAACCTTCTAACAATACCAATTCGAGCGTCGTGAGTCAATAAAGCTAGTGTTAATGTCACGTCACTCTGTCGACAGCGAGGAATCCTGTATTTTGACCGGAGCACCACAAAATACGCGCAGCGATTTCCCTCTATGGCCTTGATCGGAGAATCGTCGGGCGCAGCCTTCGCGGGATTGAGAACATCGACGGGAGACAATCCCATTCACTGAAAGTTATTCTGAAAACCACATGCTAGGCTGTCGAAATATGAAGCACGTTCGTCGCTCCCTCTGCCTCACCCTCCTCTTTTCAACCTCCGCCATCCTCCCCGTCTCGGCCCAAAGAGTCTCCGACTCGAGGATCGGCTCCCTCATCGAGATGCTCGGCAAGACCCGCACCCCCTCCGAAGTCGCCATCTCCCCCGACGGGCAGACCGTCGCCTGGTCCCTCCGCTCCCATGGCGGCAACCAGATCCGCCTCACAAGCATCGTCGATCCCACCAAGGATCAACTCCTTACCCCGTCCACCGGCGCCGGCTGCGGCAACTCCGTCCCCACTTGGTCCCCGGACGGCAACTCCCTCGCCTTTCTCTCTACCTGCACCTCCGACCTCGAGAAGCGGACGCAGCAACAAATCTTCCTGTGGTCAAAGAAAACGGGCCAATCCCGCCAGCTCACCCACCTTACCGGAGACATAACCTCGCCCGCATGGTCCCCTGACGGCAAGACCATTGCCTTTCTCTTCGTCCAGAACGCCACCCGTTCCGCCGGAGCCCTCGACGCGATGAAACCCTGGAACGGCGTCATGGGCGAGGACGGAGTCGAGATCCAGCGCGTCGCCACGGTTGACACTGGAGGTCACACTTTCCAACTCACACCCGCAAATCTCCACGTGTGCGAGTTCACTTGGTCACCCGACTCCAAAGAACTCGCTTATGTTGCGGCACCGCCGCCTGGCGAAAACAACTGGTGGGTCGCTCAACTCTACACTCAGAATCTGAGATACGACAGAATTGAGGTTATTCCTGACCCCAAAACCCACCCACGGGACAATTTCGAGAAAATCAGCGCTGACTCAGCAAAGTCCATTCTCGACACCACCAAAATCTCCGGCCCCCTGCACGGTCTCCAGATCGCCCTCCCACGTTTCTCCGAAGACGGCAAGCAGATCGGCTTCATCGGCGGCCTTATGAGCGACCAGGGCTCCACCGGCGGAGACATCTGGATGGTCCCCTCTACCGGCGGCGAGCCCCGCAACCTCACTCCCAACCGCCCCTCAACTCCCGCCTGGTTCACATGGCTCGACGACAAGAACATCGGCATCTCTGAGCACGTCGGCGGAAGCTCACGTCTGGTCGTTCACAACATCGTTACCAACACCGACGACCCCAACCGGTGCGTCACCTTCCCCGAGTCCATCGGCTCCGGAACCGCCGTCATGTCCGTCTCCGGGGACAACAACGGAAACATTGCCCTCGTCCGCAGTTCCTTCGAGCGCGCCCCCGAGGTCTGGGCTGGCCACTTCCCCGACGGCCTCAAACAGATCACCCACCTCAACGACGCCCTCAAGCCCGCATGGGGCAAGACCGAGAACATCGAGTGGAGCAACGAAGGCTTCCACGTGCAGGGCTGGCTCCTCTACCCCGCCGGCTACGACCCCAACAAGAAATATCCGCTCATCGTCAGCGTCCACGGAGGCCCATCCTCCGCAGTCTCCCCGCGCTGGCCCGGAGTGGGCTACGGCGGCGTCCCTTTCTCGTCCCTCGGCTATTTCGTCTTCATGCCCAACCCGCGCGGCAGCTATGGACAAGGGGAAAAATTCACCCAGGCTAACATCAAAGACTTCGGCTACGGCGATCTCCGCGACATCCTCGCCGGAATGGACGTCCTCGAAAAGCGCCTCCCCATCGACAAGACCCGCGAGGGCCTTACCGGCTGGAGCTACGGTGGCTTCATGACCATGTTCACCGTCACCCAGACCCACCGCTTCCGCGCGGCCGTCGCAGGAGCGGGCATCTCCGACTGGAAGAGCTACTATGGCGAGAACTCTATCGACCAGTGGATGGTCCCCTTCTTCGGCTCCACCGTATACGACGACCCAGCCATCTACGCCAAGTCCTCCGCCATCGAGTACATCAAGAACGTCAAAACCCCAACCCTGGTGGTTGTCGGGGACCGGGACGGCGAGTGCCCCGCCCCGCAGAGCTTCGAGTTCTGGCATGCCCTGCGCGCCGAAGGCGTAAAGACCCAGCTCGTCATCTATCCCAACGAAGGTCACGCCTTCCGCGACCCGGACCATCGCCGCGATGTTCTCGAGCGGGCCTACAACTGGTTCGAATCAGAAATGCCCGTGTCAGCGTCCATCAAAAACGGGGAGTAGCTGGCCATCAATTTCCGGACAATGGGAAAGGAAGAAAACATCTATTCTTCCGCTCCCGCCCCAGCACCCGACTCCTCATGTTTCATTTACACTGAAGCCTCGGGAGTTCAGCGTTTGCAGTAATTAACCGTCTGACTAGTGTCCCGGTTGGACGGGGAGGTTCAATGCGTCGGTTTGTCACTCTGGTTGTACTGTTTCTCTTCACCATCCCTTTTGGTATCTCCATCTCAGGCTGTGCGAAAAAAGGCTCCATCACCTACTGCAGCGGAGACACTGGCCCCATCGTGGGGCAAGCTACCACGGTCACGCTCACCCCCAGGCTCACCGGAATCTCTCTCAACTTTGGTCAGTTCGGCCAAGTCGCCGCCCCCAGCGCCATCGACTGCAAAGGCTCCACGGTCAGCATCACCAGCTACACCTACGGGATCTTTGACGCCAACGGTCACGCCACCATGGACGTCGCAGACGTCGTCCCCACTGGCGCCAACGCCGGCAAGCTCTGCGGTGGCACCTGGAACCGCAATACCGGCGGGGGAATCGCCGACTACACCACGTGTATTCCCACCAATAAAACCGGCAACGTTTTCGTCATCGCCAGCGGCGGAGGCGTAAGCAGCAATCCGCTGCCCATCTTCGTCCACCCGGTCGTCACCAGTGTTGTCCTGGGAACGCCCTCGAGCGACTGTTCTACCGATCAGTCGACCAACTGCTGCCCGCTCACCGTCCAGACTGGGGTTGCGCCCTATACGGGCGACTCCTGCATCTCGCAAACACAGACAGGGCAAATCGTAGCCCGTGCCTTCGCTGGCTCCACGAACATCACCTGCTCGGTCGGCCACCTCACCTACACTCCTCAGACCTCCTCCATCGTCACCATCGACGAGAACGGCGTCGCCACAGCACAACAACCCGGCTCAACTGTCATCACGGCGAACATCGCCAACGCAGGAAGCTCCGCGGGCTTCTTCGCCACTTGCCCACCAACCCAGATCGCACTCTCGGCTCCCGGCGCAGGTGGCAACAATGCTCAGAACGTCGTCGTCAACCAGAACGTCACTCAGCCGCTCTCGGCAGTCGTGAAGGACAAGAACGGCACGACGCTGACGGGACTCACCCTGACCTACCAATCCACACGGCCCAACACCATCCCGGTTAGCGGCACCGGCACCGTCACGCCAGCCTTCCCAGGCGCAGCGGATATCACTGCCATCTGCCAGCCTCCGTCATGCAATCCGTCGCCTCTTAACGAGATAGGCCTGTTTGGCAACGGCACTCCGGTCGCCTCCAACCCTGTCGTTATTACCACCCCCGGCACCAACAGCACCCTGCTCTACATCGCCAGCACCAAATCTCTGTATCTCGTGCCGGTCGACTTCACCAACACCACCATCGGAACCCCTATCCGCCTGCCCTACGTTCCCAACTCCATGGTCATCTCTGAGGACGGCTCCTCGATCTACATGGGCAGCGCGAGCGAGCTCATAACCTTTAACGCGGTCAGCAATACCGTCTCCAAGGAAGACCCCTCCGTCACCGGAAACGTGCTAGCCGTCTCCCCCGATGGTTCCACGCTCGTCATCACCGATCCCATCCGCCGGCTCATCTATCTCTACGCCGCCAGCGGAAGCGTCTCCTCGACCTACGGAGGCGTCGCCACGCACGCGGAGTTTTCGCCCGACAGCCTCACCGTCTACATCACCACCGGAACACCCAACTCCAACGGCACCGTCACTCCCGGAAACACGCTCCTCGTGCATTCCAGCTTCACCGGATGGACGAGCATCCCGCTCAGCGCTCCCGCCTCTGACGTCGCCATCGCCGTCCCCAGCGTAGGAGCCTATCTCGCCGGATCTCCCACGACGGCGGTCAGCTACTGTCCCAGCACCACCATCACCGCCGGAACGGTTGTTAGCAACCAGTTCTACCCGCCCGCCGACAGCGCTTCCGTTCCCACCGACGTGATCAAGGCGACCGATGACGGCCTGCACATCCTCGGAGCCACGATCTCCAACGGCCCCTCCGTGGTCGATCTCGGATTCTCCTCCGCGCTCCCGCCGCCCCCGGCGACCGGACAGCCCGCCGGAGCCTGCCCCACCGTCGTTCCGCCAAACTTCTTCACAGGCCAGCGCAATTCCTCAAAGACCGTCGCACTCAACGGAGTCAACGCAACCGCGATCAACAGCCTCGTCCCGTCGACTGACTCCAAGTTGGCCTTCGTCACCTACACCGGAACCGGGAGCCTTCCCGCCTACTCCACCGTGACTGGCGCTGTAACCAGCGTCGCACTCACCGGAGGCGCAACCTCTCCGGTCGCCGCAGCCATTAGCTCTGACAACTCCACCCTCTACGTTGGAACGACCGGCGACAACAGGGTCCACCTCATCGACACCAAGACCCTGACCGATGATCCGACCAAAACCATCGCACCCCACCTGCCCGACCTCAACAACAACCTCGTGACCCCGGATCTCATCGTTCAGCATCCGAAGAAGTCCACATCGTAGAACCCTGCGATCACAGCGGTAGAAAGCCCTCTCCAAGGAGAGGGCTTTCTTAGCCTCGCTTCAAAACAAAATTAGGACAGCCGCTGCTTCAAAAGGTCCCGCGCAATCGCATCCAGCACGCCATTCAGAAAGTGTATCGACTCCGGCGCCGCATACCGCCGCCCCACCTCCAGCGACTCGTTGATGATGATCGCCGTCGGAGTGTTCGGATACCCCAGCATCTCCGCCACCGCCGCCCGCATCAGGTTGCGGTCCACCACCGCCATCCGCTCGATACGCCAGTTCTGCGCATGCTTCTCGATCAGCTTGTCGATCTCGTCCTGCCGCGTCGTCGCAATCCTGTAGATGTCCTCTGCGAACCCGCGGGTCTCATCATCGACCGCATCGCGCGAAGGCCAGAACAGCTTCGCCACCTGCTCCGGACTCTGCTTGCCCAGGTCACCCTGGTACAGCATCTGCATCACGAGCTCTCGCGACTTCCTTCGAGTTC
>Ga0126381_100011053_pt1 | contig 10190 bp, 8 predicted proteins | sample PanSoiMetPlot_28_FD_96465 | JGI IMG/M metagenome (GOLD analysis project Ga0126381, IMG submission 96465) | Tropical forest soil microbial communities from Panama - MetaG Plot_28 | ecosystem: Environmental > Terrestrial > Soil > Tropical forest > Bulk soil | place: Panama | collected 2016-02-17 | reverse complement strand
CCATATAACATTCTCGGGAAATATGAAGCGTACGGCCGAGACTAAACTCCCGGCTCGTCTGAATCCGCGACCAAAGCGGCGTGAAGAATTGCGTTTGCAGGTTAACTAGAGTGAGCCAGCGGTGCCACCCTCGAAGCTCTTCTTGCTCTTAATGCCGCCTTTTGCCGCCGCGACAAAGCGCTAAGTTATTAGCAGGAATCAAGATGACTGGAGCGGGCGATGGGAATCGAACAGAACACCCATCGAAATTCTTAATGATTTCAGCGAGTTATCCAGAATCTCCGATAGTCCCGTTCTCTCAGCACAAATCGCTTAGCAGCGCCTAAACGCCATTTGTCGCCTTCTGCCGCCTCGCAACGCTCGCAACTACTTTGCGAGTCAATGCGCTGGGTTGAATGGGACATGGGGTACAAACCCACGTCCCGCACTTCAGTTGGAACAACTGTTTCCGGCAAAGGCCACTTTCGATTGTGGGGTTTTTCGTCCAATTACTCCATCCTCAGTGCCACGATGGGGGGCATCAAGGACGCCTTGCGGGCAGGGTACGCGCCGAAGATGAGTCCACTCGCGGTCATCACTCCTAATGTCGTAAATAGCAGCGCTGGTGGAATCGCAACCCTCCACGCCGTGGTCTGCGCGATGATCGCGGCTGCCGCTGTTCCCAGAACGGCTCCGACGAACCATCCTCCGGCAGACAGGCCAACCGACTCCAAAAGGAATTGGACCAGGATGTCTTTCGATCTCGCGCGGACAGCGATGCGAAGGCCGATCTCAGTAGTGCGTTCTTTCACCGACATGAGCATCAGCGCTAGAACGCCGACCCCTCCAACAACCAGTGAGGCCATTGCGAGTCCAGTTGCAAGAAGAGTGAGCATCTGGGCCAGGTTCTCTTGAGTCGCGAGCACCTTGGTCTTGTCCTGAATCGAAAAGTCGTCGGACTCGTACCGCTGGTTCAAACCGTGACGTTCTCGAAGCAGCTCTGCAATTTCTATGCGGACCTGATCCATTTGGGCAACATCCGTAACGCTTATGAAGATCGGGTTCAGCCACGTATCGTTGAAAACGCGCCGCAAGGCCGTGCGGATTGGAATCACGACACGGTCGTCTTCGTCGGAACCGTCGGCAAGGACCCCCTTGGCTTTCAACACACCTACCACTTCGAAGGGAATACCCCGAATAAAGATCTGTTGCCCAACACTGTTCTGCTTGCCGAAGAGCATCTCATTGATCCGGGCTCCTAACACAGCAACTCGAAGCGAAGCCAGGTTATCGTCGTCGGTCACGAAGCGGCCGAACCGTAGACTGAATCGGCAAACGTCCAGGTAGCGTGACGTTGTCCCTAAGATCATGGCGGAGACCGCCGTATCACCTGCTTTGACCGTCTCCGAATTTTCAAAGCCGGGCACAGCAGCTGCGACCGACGGAAGCTGGGTGATCGCGCGATAATCGTCGAGAGTGAGGGTCGTCACTACTCCCTGGTATTCGCTCCGTGCAGCCGAGGTCGCAACCTCGTTTGGCCGCACGACGAGCAAGTTGGTTCCCATGGCCTCCGTTTCCTGTATCACCCGTTCTTTTGCACCGGCGCCAATCGCTCCCGTAATGATCACCGCTGCTACGCCGCCGGCGATGCTCAAGAGGGCGAGAGTCGCCTTTACTTTGTGGGCAAAGAGCCCTCGGACTGAGATTCGCAGAGTGCGAAGCGTTTTCATCGTAAGGCTTCTGCCGGTTCGAGCCGCGCTGCGCGAATCGCGGGGAAAACGCCCGCCAGCAGGCCGACCACACTCGACGCAGCAATCCCGAGCGCGGTGGCAAGCCATGGATTCGCAGTCCCCAGATGCATCCGATTGGCCGCTATCTCCGCCACCGCATAGCCGACGGCGATTCCCACAAGGCCACCAACAACGATTGTCGTCGCAGTTTCCAGAAGGAATTGAAGGCGGATGTCCGCGGAGTGCGCGCCCACGGCGCGTCGCAAACCGATCTCGCCGATGCGGTCATTGATCGAGGAAAGCATCAGACTTGCCGAAACGATTCCGCCCACGACGAGCGAAACGGCCGCCACCAACGGCAAGTAAAGAAAGATGACCCGTTGAATCTCGCCAATCACGCGGTGAACTTCAGTGGCCGTAAGGATACTAAAATCATCCGGCTGACCGGTCGACAGCGCATGGCGTTGGCGCAGCACTTCCGCGATTTGGACCTTCATTTGCTCCGCCTGTCCGGGGTCGTTGATGAGCAATTTTGCCATCCCGATCTTATCGAGGTTGGAGAGCCGGCGCATGAGTGTGGTGACGGGCACCACGACAACGTTGTCTTCGTCCATTCCATGAGGATCGGTGCCCCATGGTTCAAGAATTCCGATTACCTTAAACGGCGCCGACCCGATTTGAATATCTGCCCCGATCGGATCGTCGTTGCCGAATAATTCCTGTGCTACGGTCTCGCCGATTACGGCAACTCGGGCCGAGGCCCGTACCGCGGTTTCGTCGAAATAGTCACCTCGCGTGGCCGTTCGATTCCACACCCGCTGCCAACGTTCGGACTCGCCCAGAATCTGCGCGTTATCCGTGGCATCGCCGCGACGCACGGGTAATGTGACGCTCTGTTGCGTGTCCCAATCCGCCACACCGGGAACTTCTTTGGCTACGGCTTGGATGTCGTCGGCAGTAAGCCGCGTAGCCGCACCGCGCGGCCCACCCATCATCATTCCTCCGCCCGCGTGAATAACAATGGTTGAGTCGCTGAAAACGCGGCCAACCATTTCGAGAATCTTCTGCTGCGCTAATTGACCAACGGAAAGTACGAAGGTCAGTGCGGCGATGCCGACGAGGCTGCCGAGCATCATGAAGGATGTCCGTAGCTTGTAACGGCCCATCATCAGAAAACTGTTGCGGATCAGACGAGGGATTTTCATTGCGCCTCCTGCGCGAACGCGACTTTCGATTCCTCGACGGTCTCATCGGCGACGATCCGGCCGTGTTCCAGCCTCACGATCCGGCTGGTGTAGCGTGCGACCTCCTGATCGTGGGTGACAAGGACGATGGTGCGGCCATCACGATTCAAAGATTGAAAGATCGAAATGATTTCCATTGCTGACCGGCGATCGAGATTACCGGTCGGTTCATCGGCAAGAAGAAGATCCGGCTCGTTGACGAGAGCTCGCGCAATTGCGACGCGCTGCTGTTGACCACCCGAGAGCTCGGACGGCCTGTGTTGGAGACGATCGGCAAGGTGTACCGCTTCAAGAGCTTTGCGAGCGAGTCCGGAGATCGATTTGCGATTGGAGTAGAGAAGCGGCAATTCGACGTTCTCAAGCGCAGTCGTTCTCGGCAAAAGATGGAAGGCCTGGAAGATAAACCCGATCTTGCGATTGCGCATATTTGCCTGATCGTTCGGATTGAACTCGGTCACATCGACGCCAGCCAGCCGGTATCTCCCCTGAGTCGGAACATCGAGCAATCCGATGATGTTCATGAGCGTGGATTTGCCAGAGCCGGATTCGCCCACGATCGCCACAAATTCGCCGCGGCCGATATGGAGTGAGACATCGACCAGCGCCGGAACCTCATCGTTGGCAGGTCGCCGGTAGATCTTCGCCACTTTTTGTAGTTCAATCATTGGACCTCTCATTGTTTGGCCGGATTGCCTAGCAACACCTCTTCACCCTCATGTACGCCATCCGTGATTTCCCAGTGGCTGTCGTCCCTCAGACCGGTCGTGATCCATCGGCGTTCCGTGGAAGGGCCATTGCGTACGGTGACGTATTGGCGCCCACTTTCGCGATGTACGACGCTGATCGGAAGCGAAAGAACGTTCCTGTGTTGCTGCTGTGCGATCGTGACAGTGGTTGTCATTTCCGGCCGCAGGGTGCGATCAGATGGTCGTTGAAAGCGAATCACCGCTATGTAATCCACGACGTTGCTGCGAATTTGCGCTTGTGGATAGATCGCAGTGACTTGGCCGGGGAATTGGTAGTCTCCGTAGGTATCAACGGTGAACGTCGCCTTCTGTCCGACCCGGATTCTCCCGATGTCGGTCTCATCGACGTACGCCCACACCTCAAGACGCGACAGATCAAGGAGGGTGACGAAAGTAGGCGCGGCGAAATTCGAAGCAACTGTTTCGCCTTCCTGGGTCGTCACCGATTCGACCGTCCCTGAAATCGGCGCTATGATCTTGGTATAACCAAGCTGTGTGACGGCATCGGCCAAGTTCGCCTGCGCCTGCTTAAACTGCTGTCCTGCGACCGCATAAGCTTGTTGTGCAAGATCGAGTTCGGCACGAGCGATCACCCCCGAAGTGAAAAGCTCCTGTTTTCTCCCGAGATCGGCCTGCGCATAGTCAAGATTCGCTTTCACAAGCCTCACCGCCGCCTCCGCAGCCTCCCTTCGAGCGTCTAACTCACGCGAGTCCACGTCGGCGAGCACTGCCCCTTTTGCCACAGCGTCCCCAACACGGACGTAAAGGTGGGTAACGACCCCGGACGCACTGGATCCAACGCGCACTTCTGCGCCGACCATGGGCTTAATCACGCCAGTGGCCTTGACAACGGGGCCGACATCTCGCCTTACGACTCGAATCACGTCCGCCCCTGGAGGATCGTTGCTGGAGCGTTTAGCCAGAACACGTACTAGCAACACGGACACAGAGGCGACGACAACGATGACTGCGACGGCCCAGACAAGCTTCTTCATCGATCCTTCCACCGAACTAAGTCTGGTGTCCCGCCCGGAACCACGCCAAAAGTTCCAGTCTTGGTGAGAATGCGGGGTGGACAAAATCATCCAACATTGACCACGTCTTGAGCTGGCAGGGTTAGTCGCGCGCGCGTCCCTCCTATCGGAGAGACCTCAAGCGAAATCGATCCGCCGTAAATCTCGGCAAGATCGCGAACGATGGCGAGACCGAGGCCGGAGCCCTGCGCTGCCTCGTCTGCCGCAACACCACGCCGTATGACCGACTCACGCATCGATGGCTCGATTCCAGGGCCGTCGTCATCGACCGCAATCACGATCTGTTTGCCTTCCTTCCACGAGGTGAGTCTGGCCTGGGTGTGAGCCCACTTGCAGGCATTGTCGAGCAGGTTGCCGAGCATCTCTTCCAGATCTTCCCGCTGTCCCCGAAAAGCCTCCGACGGGGGCACATCGATCTCGATGCAGAGGCCCCGGTCGGCGTGCAGCCGCCGAAGCGCACGGGCAATTCCTTCAGCAGACGCGGCAACCGGCGCGCGGGCCGCAGGAGATGCGCCGGAGGCGGCGGATCGCGCGTGCGCCAAGTGGTAATCGATTTGCCGCCGCATGCGATCAATCTGCTGATCAATTTCCGCAGCAAGCTGCTCATGTCCCGCTGCTCGCGCCTGCTGCGCCTCGTGCGTCAGCACCGCAAGCGGGGTCTTCAGACCATGCGCGAGATCGCTGGCTTTTGCGACAGCGCGCGCGACGCGCCGCTCGCGCTCGTCGAGCAGCGCGTTCAGGTCATCGACCAGCGGCTGCACTTCCGGTGGATAGCTGCCGGTGACTCGTGCATCGACGCCTCTGTGCACGGTTGCGAGGCGTAGGCGCAGTTCGTTGATGGGCGACATGCCTCGCCGGACATGCAGAAATCCAAGGAACATGCAGAGCACCCCGACCAGCGCCGCCACGGGGCCATGCTTGGAGAACGTCCAGTAGGCCACCGCCTGAACGGATGAATGAATCGCGACGTGAGCGGAGGAATGATCGAACGCCACAAGGTGGAGGAAAGCGCCTGTGATCGCGAAAAGGCCGACCGTCCAGAGGATGGCGCCGAGCAGGATGTGCGCTTTGAGAGAGAGCCGACTCATTGGATTCGATAGCCGAGACCGCGCACCGTTTCAATGAACGATGCGCCGAGCTTGCGGCGCAGGCGCGCGATGAATACTTCAACCGTGTTCGAGTCGCGATCCCAGTCCTGCGCGTAAATGTGCTCCGTAAGCTCCCCCTGAGAGACGACCCGTCCGCGATGGTGCATCAGGTACGAGAGCACGCGGAACTCATGGCTCGTGAGCTTCACGGGCGTGCCGTCCAACGTGACACGCGACAGCCGCGAATCCAGGGTGACGCTACCCGCGCGAAGCTCCGGTGTGACTTGGCCGCTTGCCCGCCGTATCAGCCCCCGCAGTCGTGCGAGCACTTCCTCGATGCGAAACGGCTTCGCCACGTAATCGTCCGCGCCGCCGTCGATCCCCCGCACCTTCTCGTGCCAGCTACCGCGAGCGGTAAGCACGAGCACCGGTGTCGTGAGCCCTGCATCGCGCCAACTCCGCAACAGTGTGAGGCCGTCAATCTTTGGCAGCCCCAAATCGAGGATTATGGCGTCGTACTGCTCCGTCAGGGCCAGAAAATCGGCTTGCTCGCCATCGGCAGCGCGATCCACGGCACACCCACCCTCCTCGACGGACGAAGCGAGTTGCTTCGCGAGTGACGTCTCATCCTCAACGATAAGTATTCGCATGCTATTTCAGTCCATTTATAGCGCCCTCGAAGCTGAACCGGACCTGAACGACTTGTTCAGGCCCCGTTCAACTGCGCCTGCGTACAAATCTATCGCGTAATCCAATCTCATGACAGGAGGACTTACATGATCCAGAAGAGTTCGAGCTTCGCTCTGTTCGCAGGCGTGGCGACCGTAATGATCGCCCTGGCCGTAGCAGGTATCTCTGTTGTCGCACAGACCGGTGCCGCAGGTCGGCCGGACCTGACTGGGCATTGGCAGTTGAACCGCGACCTAAGCGAAGACGCCCAGGCGAAGTTCGCAGGAATGGGAGGTGGAGGCGGGCACCACGGCGGCGGTGGAGGCGGAGGCGGGCACCACAGCGGCGGACAGCCGGGTGCTCAGGGACAAGGGATGGAGGAGATTCTTAACCGGTTGCTCAACGCGCCAACTCGCTTGGTTGTGGCACACGACGATCAGAAGGTCGTGCTGACTGATGCCGAGGGACATGTCCGAACGTTGCCCACGAACAACCACACGGTGAAGATTGATGGGCGAGACGTCCGGACAAAGTGGCAGAACAACCGCCTCATATCAGAGACCAAAATCGGGGATGCGAAGCTCGTCGAGAGCTACGAGCGGTCGCCTGACGGCCGGCAACTGATTGTGACCATGGGGGCGGAGATGCAAGGGGAGCGGATGAGCGTCCGTCGGGTCTACGACGCGCTGAGGGAATGATTTGAATTCTCGCGCGGTTACGGCCACGAGAGATGTCCATCGAGCAAGTGGGGCTAAGCGTGAACATGAGTACGCAAACACCCGCGCAATTTTCGCACGAGCCGCTCGGCGTCGGTCCCGACCTGCGGCGACGGCTTCTTCTCCACCATCTGCCACTCGCCCTTGCGAGTGCTGCGGTCTTCGTACTGTTTAGAAATTCTCCGTACAAGTATGGCCGTCAATTCGGGGTGAAAACTCCAAATGCCCGCTTACAGAGCCAACAGTTGCACCGAATAATCGGCAGAGGAATTGGTGAATGGTGACGACACGCAGATGGAGAAAAGACTAGAATTCCTACTGGATATCCAGTTTGGCCTCCCTTGGGACCGAATGAAGAACAGACCTTCAGAGCCAACGGAGAGGCTCATCGACTCTCTCTATGCAAGGAAAGTGCTGTGGGACGGACTGGTCAAGCCCAGCCAGCCGGATGAGATTATTCGGCTCATACAACAAGCGGGAGAACCCGCCGCCATCCCAGACCTGCTTCCGATCCTGATAATTGGCGATAAGAAATCGATCCTCGCGAGTGCCCAGGCCATTCATCACTTGTTACAAGCGCTCAAGCCCGCCGACTTCGCACGCTTCGACGAGCTTGTGAGGCAGGGCTACTCTGACTGGCAAGCACGACGTCGACCTTGGTACTTGATGAAACCCGAAGATGTAACCCACCTTGCGGGCATGGGAGACACGGCTGCGTCGCTCTTGGGAATTGCGAGTTGTCACACTAATGGACACGTCCGCGAGGCTGCAATTCGAGAGCTCGGCAAGTTAGAGACTGGCGCTGAGCTCCCATTTCTTTTAATGCGAGTGAATGACTGGGTGCCTCAGATTCGTTCCGCTGCTCGCGATCTCTTGATGCATCGTATCCGACCAGACTATGTGCAACGTCTGGCCACGTGCTTGTCGCTAGTGCTTCGTCTCCGCTACGCAGGCAGGGACGACCACTCAACGATAATTGAAGCTCTTCGAGCACTTGTTGCGAGTGCTGAAGCCCGTGAAGTGCTCCATGAAGGGCTCAGGTCACAGGACCAAATTGTTAGGCGGTTCTGCTTTCAAGTGGCGCTGAATTCGAGTGTGGATGGTGACCTCCTGTTTGTCTTGCGGCGCGCACTTGAGAACTCCGATCCACAGGTGCGCCGGGAGGCTGTACAAAAGCTACCTGCGGTTCTCCCGATTGCCGAATCGAAAGAACTCCTCGTCCGGGCGAGGAACGATGGATATATGCCCGTGAGGCGGGAGGCACTGCGCATCTTCGCCGACAAGTATGCAAACGAAGCTGACCAAGAATTTGAATCCGCGTTGCTCGACAGCAACATCGCTGTGCGCGAAGAAGCGAGGTACTACTTTCAACAGAGAGGCACGGTCAATCTGCTGACCTACTACTCACAAAAGCTGAACGTTCCGAATAATCGTGAGCTATGCGCGGCAATCGCCGGAGTTGGAGAGACTGGACACGCGAAGATTCTCATCTCGTGGAGCATTTTTTTCACAATGCATCCTCGAAGGTGCGGGCCGCAGCACTTCATGCCGCGGCGAAGCTTAATCCAGAAGCATATTTTGATACGTTTGTCCGGGGATTATTCGACACGAGCAGCAAGGTTGCCCGAGAAGCTCTGCTCGCGCTAAGCAAGAAGCCAAATTCGGTAGGTGGACAGCGCTTATGGGGCATTTATCAGAAGTGTCCTCACCTTCATGGGCAGCGCTCGGCTCTCTTCCTTGTTGCTCGAATCAACAAATGGGACAGCATCAATTTCCTCATTCTGTCCCTGATGAGTCCCAGCGACCCTTGCGTTGACTTGAGTCGAAGGTATATTGCCCGGTGGTTTGCCAGATACAACAGAAGCTTTATGACCCCGACTCCAGAGCAATTGTCGAGACTCAGGAATACGCTAAACCAATGCAATCTGCTGTTAAGTGCTGGAGCTCAACGTCAGATAGAGTCACTTCTAGAGAGTTTTCGATAGAAGCCGTCTTTCAGCTATGGGCGCTCAGGAAACAAGCCTGGCATCCAGCGTGACGCAAGCGCCGCTGGGAAAACTAGGCGCAGTGGCGCACGTGGGCCGTCCGACGCAAGGACGCCACGGTCCGCCAACGCGGACACGACGCGCCGAGCATGCCGCTCAACAACGCCAGCAACACTGGCAACTTCCCCACGTGGCAGTTCGCCTCGGTAGAGCAGAGCTTCGAGCAGGCGGCCGGACCTCGGGGGCAGGTTCTTGAGTTTGATGTCTTCTTCTGCCCAAAGCAGGATACGGGCCCGCAGGCGATCCGGCTGCATCAAACTCTCCATGAAGCTCACCTGATCAATGCAGGTCTTCAAAAAGAATTCCGTGAAGGCCGCCAGCGCCTCCTCGCTCAGATTCCCCCGACCATCCAGATCGTTGCGCCGAGGCCCGTCGCAAGCCGCTAGGTGTCTCTTGTACTCCTCAACGTTCCGTGCCAAGCCGCGCGCAACCGACCAAACAGCGTCGGTGTCCAGCGCTTCCAGCAGCGCCGCATGTGACATGAGGCGAGCGACACGACCGTTGCCGTCCACGAATGGATGAATCCAAGCAAGCCGGTGATGCGCCGGAGCCGCAGCCAAAATGGAATCCGTCTTACCCAAACGACGGTAAACGTCCTCGAAGCGCTTCAGGAATCGCGGCACAGCGCCAGGACTGATGGCGACATGCCCGCCGACTCTCACATCCCGCTTGCGTAGTTCTCCGGGGACAACGCGGACTAGTTCCTTGCCCTCAGTGTCTTCAACCCAGAGCAGCGCTTCTGGTAGCTCCGCGCAGAACCGACGATGAATTTCGCGAATGCCTTCGGTTGTGGCGACGCGTTCTTTTACGCCGCCCTCATCAATCCATTTTTGGACAGCTACATGCGCCTTCGCTTCGAGTTGCAAATCGCGTTTGCGCGCATCCTTGCTGTAGTCGTTTTTCAGGGCGCGCTCGATGTCAATGGGGTGCGTGTAGTGT
>Ga0126381_100011052_pt1 | contig 10191 bp, 9 predicted proteins | sample PanSoiMetPlot_28_FD_96465 | JGI IMG/M metagenome (GOLD analysis project Ga0126381, IMG submission 96465) | Tropical forest soil microbial communities from Panama - MetaG Plot_28 | ecosystem: Environmental > Terrestrial > Soil > Tropical forest > Bulk soil | place: Panama | collected 2016-02-17 | reverse complement strand
GCCGTTAGCCCAGCCGCGATATGGGCTCATTTGTAGACACTTCCATTTGGTATTCGGCTGCGGATTGTTCCGACCGCAGCAACGTTAGATCAAAGGCGATTCTCAAATCCGGCGAAACACTGGTGACTTCGGATCACGTTCTGGTCGAAACCTGGACATTACTTCACCACAAGCTCGGCCGCACGGCTGCGGAGCGATTTTGGGAGGGCCTGCGGAGCGGACGAGCTTCGCCGTGATGCGGCGTTTGGGTATTGACCGAGTCGCGTCCCTCGATGCAAATTTTGCCGTATTTCGCTTTGGTCCAAAACGGCGCCATTCCTTTCATATTCTTAGATAACGTCAAGCCGCGTTTCTCCGGTGTCACCCTTCAACCCGGTTTACAAAGCAGCTAGCCCCGGGGGCCAAGCAAGACTGAATTCGTGAAATCGCAAATATACTCTTGCGCTTTTAGGGACAAGAGAAACGTCGGCAAATTTCTCCTGGGCGGTGACCTACTCGACCGCTTACGCTACAACTGAGCGTCTATTTCTCCAGGTAGTTCGTTTGAAATCTTTCGCTGCCGCTTAGCTGCACGACCACAGTGCCTTCCTGCGCTGCGGCAAAATGAGGGACACCGGCCGGAATGACGATGAAACTGCCTGCCACGTAGCTTTTGAGCTTGGCGGAGTCGAATTTCGCTCCTTCGCCCAGATACCAGGTGCCTTCGATCACCGTAATCAGTTCGTCTTGCGCGTGTGTATGCGCCAAGACACGCGCACCACCAGGTATTTTCACTCGATCGATCCAGGCGCCTCCCTGGCTGGAGTCGCCGACGAGCTGCGCTCGCTGTCTGCCGTCGTTGTAGTAAGGCGGCGTGAACCACCGTACTTCGTCTGGAGTTAAGCCCATAATCTCCCGCTTAGTCTGTTTAGCTAAAACTTGTTGCGCACGCAACTGCCGCAAGGATTGCGGCTACGGTAGCAACTGCAGAAAAGACCCTCTTCATCTGTTTCTCCTCGCCCACAAACTGTTTTGATTCATGGTCGCCGTCGCAAAAACACTCGAAACGAGCAGCATTTTCTAACGGCGGTGCTCGTGCCAAAGCGGACTTTCTCTGTTCGGCTTTTAGCTGCTTACGGACCCAGCCGATACCATACCGATTTTTGCGGTTCAGCACCCGGTGATTTTCACGCGGTGCATTTTCTGGCACGGCGCCGGGCTGAGTTCTGCGTCCGGCAAAAGTGATAGACCCCGTCGAACGCGATTATGTTTCGGGCAGGCTTCCGGCAGAAATCTGGGAAATTACGGCCGACGGGTGGCGCGCGAAGATAACAGCGCTCATGCCTGAGCGGAAGGTCGGATCGCAACGAGCAAACCGAACGGCGTAGTCCGGCTCTGAAAGATCCTTTAGGTTTTGGCAGACTTGTGACGCAACGCGTCGATTTCTCAGAAAACGCGTGGATTTATGATCGCCGACATGGAAATGTGCTCGCGCCGAATACTGCCCCGGGAGCTGGCCTCCACCGGTGAGTTGCAGCACGGAGCCAACGTTCTGGACATTGGTGCAGGAACGGGACGTGTCGCCATTGCATTCGGTGCGCTCTGATACACAACAGTAGCTTGCGACCTATGTTCGCAGCGATCCGCGGTTTCTCTATTTTGGCTGCCACTCGTAGATGGAAAAAGCGTTTAACCTGGCGATCTCCCGAGGCCGCCGTTCCTTCATGAGTGAACGCCAAGTTCCTTTCTGATCGTATGGATCGGCCTTACTGAGCACGAGGATCACCGGCACAGGGGAGGAGTCTAAAAACGCCTGCGCTTGCGCGCGGCTCCACCCCTGTGGGTCGACGGCGCGCGTATATACAGGCAAATCGATTCCGCCGTGCGAGTCCACGCTCGAAGAACGATTCGCGGCGGTAACCAACAAACCGTAATACCGCGCGGTGTAAGGATCCGCCGCCCACACAATCGCTGCGCCATCGCGCAAGGCCCGGGCCGAAGCGCTGGAACAAGCCTCTCTATAAGCGTCTTTGCCATACTTCCCCAGGAAAACCAGCCGGAGATCCGAGACAACCCAGAGCAAACCGAGCGCGCTCAGAGTGACCGAGGCACCTCGCAGAGTTTTTGGCGAGAAGGAACCCTCCGGGTAGAGCATCACGAGCATCAGCAGAAGCGGAAAGAACACCGCCAGATGCCGGCCCAGAACCTGAAACTGCTCGAATACGCTGATCGCGAGCGCCGTCGCCAAACCCAACAGCAAACTGAGGAAAAGATTACGTACGAGTTTGGGAGTCTTTGCTCGAAGGAATGTAAAGACCACGCAAGATAACACGATGGCGCCGGGCAAGAGCCAAGGCCAATACGGCGCGAACACAGCAAGGTCGCGGCTTTGACGGATCTCGTTGCGCGGCGGTCCGAGACCCGCGAAGCCGGTGAATTCGTAAAGGGCATACGCCAGATTCGCAAGACCGGGCTTGCCCTCGGTCTTGTTTACGCCGAACGCGGAGACCCAAATATAAAATGCGCCGAGAGCGAGGAAGGCCGGCAAGCACAGCAGGGCCGGGCGCTTCCAATCCCGCCAGAAAGCGGATCGAAGGTTCGGAGTTTCGATTAGGGTTATGGCTACCAGGATCGTCAGCGGGGGAAAGAGGAAAGCAGCCAGGATGTGGCTGCCCCAAGCAAGGAGAAGAGCCGCGAAGCAATACCAGGGAGCAGTACGGCCGTATCGCCCGGGGTCGACGAGGTACGCTATCAAGGCAACACTGGCCACGCTGGAAAACGCGATCAGCGCCGCATAGGGCCGTGCTTCATTCAAATAAAACCAAAAAAAGGGCGACAGACAGAACAGCGCCCACAGATTCGGGTGCCAGAACAGACGGCGCGAGGCCCAGCCCATGGCACCGATGAAGAGAACCGCAAACGGGACGTTTGCGGCCCGCAGCGACAACTCGCTCGAGCCGAACACCTTGATCCATGCCCAGGCATGGAGAAGGTAGAAGATGAGCTGGGGGTCGCCGGCGGCGCCACGCGTTCCGATAAGGACGGCTAGAAAGGAGTGGAAGGCTCGATGGGAAGCGAACCAGACGGTGAAGCCCTCGTCAATCCACAGGCTTTGGCGCGTGATGCCCAGGCAGAGCGTGGCGGGAAACAGCAGCCATAACAGTTTGCGGTTAATCCGGAACTTTGCGGGCTCGTGACTTGGCGTCGCCCCTTGCGGTTTGCGTTCCAAGGTGTCCGGCAGACCTTGGAGGCTGGGTGGGACCATGGCTCATTATAGGTCCATTTCCTGACAAGGCCTTCGGAAGCCGGCATCAGCCGAGAACCGAAGCGGCGCCTGTGCTTTGGCGGCGTTGGCATGCGCCAGGATTGGCACAACGTCAAATTCGTCGCAGTAAAGCCTGAGCGCTTCGCTGACGACCCTAATCTTATCTGCGCTGGTGAGCTGCATCGCAGGAAAGAAGCGCAGGCCCACGTTGTCGTCAGTCCCGAGGAAATCGAGCGGATGCAAAAGCAGCGAAGGGGAAAGACTGGCTAGCCGGCATAGCCTAAGAGCCGTGCGGAAATACGCGAGAGCGAGGGCTGAGGAAAACTTGCTCAAAAACAGTATGTAGCTCAGGTGGATCGGCGAGCGAAGAATCGGGAGGGTGGTCACGGGCATTTCCACGAGGCCATCGCTTCTGCGCCAGCGATATGGAGCCAGCGGGCGCAGCCCATCGCGAAATGAACCAAATAACAGCTTGCGGTCGTCGCGTTCCTTACCCGCAAGATTCGAATGAAGCAGATAGTAGAAACGAGCCATCGGGCCCATAAAGGTAGGAAACGTGGAAGCGTCGTAAACGTATCCGCGAGCTTCCAGGACATCGATGGTGGCCTCCGAGAAACTGAAGCCGGGGCCGCGGAAGCCTACTGGCCGCTGGCCGGTAACGGCCGCGATGTGTTCTTCCGCTTGTGTTATTTCCTCCTCCAGGCGTTCCCGGTCGTAAGCATGAAGCCAAGGCTCGTGAGAGAACGAATGGTTTCCAATCTCGTGACCGGCATCGTAGATCGCATGGATGCTGCGGTGATTCTTTTCCAACGCCGCATCCTGGCCTACCACAAAAAAAGTAATGCGAAGATATCTCTTTGCCAGGAATTCCAGCACTCGCGGGACCACGATATCCAGGTAGGAAGGGAAAGCCTGCCAGCCTGAATCTCCGTGCGTTTTCAGGTAGGACCACTGATTGTCAAGATCGAGAGACAGGCTTGCGATGGAAGCTGAAGGATTCATGGCTAATTCCGTTAGTTGCAACTAACGAGGTCTCGTGCCGCACACTCGGCGAGGCGCACCGTTTCATCGACGTTAAGCGTTCCGTCCACAATCTGGGCCGAATTTACAATGTATAGACCGCGCACCGAAGTGGAGGTGCTCGGAAGACTGGCGGAGTAATGCAGGGTCGGGATCGGCAAGAGGTACTTAACCCGAGAAACCCGGAAACTCAAGGTATCCCCGCGCTGGAAGCCCTGATACATTTGAGCAAAGGCCGTCTCGAACTCTTCGCGGATCTGCTGATCGGTCAGAGTGAAGTATTGAGAGTCCGGTGGGACATACTTGGGAAGATAAACCAGGCCGCGCCCACCAAGCTGATCGCCTTCCAACAGCGCGGACATTTCGACCACCGCCGTATAAGGCACGCTCGCATCAGCGATATTGGTGACATAGAAGCGAGAAAGAGGGCTTCTTAGCAGCAGCGAGGCGCAAACGATCCCCTGGTACCTAATGGCGCGCAGGGCTGCCTTTTCCCCAGGTGACAAATCCGGACACATGCCCAGTGCCAGCGGCGCGGCCGTTGTCACCACGGCATGAGAGAAGGCTTCTGAAGGCGACGAATCGAGTTCGATTCGCAGTCGGCCGACACCGCTCGAAGCAATGGAACGTACGGCTTGATTGAGCCGGATCTGCACGCCATGGTGGCTGAGCAGATGCTTGAATCTGTCGATGATCCGGGCGTATCCGCCGGGCACATAGCCGAAGACTTCAGCTTTCCCGCCGGTCCGTCGCGCACCATAGAGTCGGGCGATCGTCGCCCAGATAAAGGCAGCCGACGTTTGCCGGTAGCTCTCGCCGAGCTTGGCTCGCAATAAAGGAAGCCAGAGCTTCTGGGTAGCCGCCGCTCCAGACCATTTTCGCAGCCAAGGCTCGACCAGAATCTTCTCCAGCGGCCTCGGGTCCTTTATGCAGGACGCTCGCAAAATGGTCGCGGCCAGGCGGAGTTTTTCCACCATGCCGAGCGGCGGGAACCGGAGAAATTCGTAGACGTTGGAAATCGAATGCAGCCGTGAGCCGGCGTAAAATCCGGTGCCTACTTTTTTCCAAATCACGTCGTCTTCGAGTTGCAGCTCGCACAGCAGAGCGCGAAGGCGGGTATCGGTCGATAAGATAACGTGATAATGGCGGTCCCAGACAACGTCTCCTAATTGCCATGGTGCCGCGACACCGCCAAGAAACGGTGCTGCTTCAAAGAGCGTCACCGTTTTGCCCTGTTGGGCCAGGCGAACTGCCAGCGTCATGCCGAGGAATCCTCCGCCGATGACCGCCCACTTCTGGCTGCCCGCCCCTGGGACGGCGCCTGAAGCAAGCGGATTGCGATCCGGCCGCGAACCGAGGGCCGCGGAGGTTTCTATAGAACTGGCGTTTTGTAGGTTGGTAGGGGTCAGCAAGGCACGTCGAAGATTCGCGAAATCGAGTTAGTGCACGTCTTTCCGGCTGCCCAGATGAAATGGGAATGCAGCGACGGGAACCCACTGATTCTGGCGCAGCGAGCTATAGGCGCATTCGATGATGGCGACAGAAGCTACTGCGTCCTCGGGCGTGATGAGCATGGATTCCTCGCCGCGAATGGCGCGACAAAAATTCTCGATCTGCCGGCGAAATGCCCGGACCTTGCGATAGCCGTCGCCAAACGGGGTCCACTCTTGATGGGCGAAATCGAGACGGGCGGATTGTTTCCACCCTACGGAAACGGCGCCACGAGTACCGTAAATATCAACGAAACTGTCCCGCCGATTGGACATACTCCAGGACAGGTCGACATTGCACAGAACACCGCTAACGCTGCGGGCGGAAAGACATACGGTGTCCTCGACCAGCAGCCCCTGGCTTCGCCTTCCCTCCCGGGCGTGTACCTCGGCCAAGGGACCCAAAAAGTAATGCATCAGGTCGACCGAGTGAGCTCCATTGTCGATCAAGACGCCGCCGCCGCCGATCTCGGGCCGTGAATTCCATCGCGTGGTCATGTCAACGCGTTGCGTGAAGACGTTCTCGAATAAAATCAGATCACCGAGCACGCCCGAAGCGATGAGGCTTTTGGCACGGATGATGTCGTCGACATAGCGGAACTTCGACGCCATGGTGAGCTTCACGCCTGTGCGCCGAGCTGTTTCGACCATCCTTCGCGCTTCTGCGGTGCTAATGCTGAACGGTTTCTCGCAGAGCGTATGAATTCCCGATTCCAGCAAGAAAACGCAGATGTCCGGATGCGTGACCGGAGGAGTACAAACAATGGCGGCGTCCAACCGACACTCGCTGACCATACGCTCGGGGCGTTCGTAAGCAAAACAATGCATCCGTTCGGCGACGCGTTGTGCCGCATCGAAACGGCAATCGGCGACAGCGACGAGCGACGCCTCCGAGCAGTGCTCGAAAGCTTCCAAGTATGACTGCGCTATCGCGCCGGTGCCGACGAGCCCAAAACAGAGCTTGTGGCGGCTGCGCCTAGTGGATGAATTCCGAAATCGCGTCATGGATTACGCCAGCAATGAATTCGATGTGTTTTGTCTGGTAGTTCTCGTTCCATGGAAGGACCAAAATGTTCTCTAAAGCCTGGCAAGTAAGTGGAAAGCGAGCTTTCTCGTATTGCAAGGCTCCCGGCCGGGCCAGAGTGAATGGAAAACGGCTGTTTCCAAACGTCTTTTGTTCCTGAAAAATCTTGCAGAGGAAGGCAGGTTTTTGGATGTAGCGAGGCATGCAGGAGATCGAATTGGATCTCAGAGCCGTCCCCAGCGTGTCGGATCCGCCTGGAATGAAATCGCTGTCCACGCGAAGGCAATACCGCCAGTAGGTGTGCACACAGGAGGGGTGGACATAGGGAACTTCGATTCCCGGGAGTCCCATGATGCGTTTGGTCAGCTCACGAGCGGCGGCGACGCGCCTTTCGACCGATTCTTTCAGGCGCGCGAGCTGCGCGGCGGCGACCGCACCTTGCAATTCGCTCATGCGGTAGTTCAGGGCGAGAAAGTCGTGGTCTGGTTGAGCATCGCCGTATCCCCACGCTTTGTTAATGAAAAGGCTTATGCGCCTTGCCAGTTTGTCGTCATTCGTAACGATGATTCCGCCCTCGCCGCAGGTGAGGTGTTTGCCTTGCTGCAGGCTGAAGCACGCCATCTCGCCGATTGTTCCGACGGATCGATCGCCGTGGCGCGCGAGGTAGGCCTGCGCGCAGTCCTCGATCACCGGTATCCCCTTGGCATCCGCCAGCTTCATGATCTCGTTCATTTCGCAGGGATTGCCGAAAAGGTGCGTGACGATGATGGCCCTGGTGCGTTCGCTCAGAGCCTGTTCGATGGAACTTGCGGTTAAGTTCCAGGTCCGGGGATCGACTTCAGCAAAAGCCGGAATGGCACCTTGGAACAGAATAGGGGTGAGCGCTCCCATGTCCGTGATCGGGCTGGTGATGATCTCCTCGCCGGGTTCGGGATCGAGCGCCGCGACGGCCGCGTGCACCGCGGCGGTTCCCGACGAGCAGGCAAAGGCGTGTCTGACGCCGAGGCTCTTTGCGAAATTGGTTTGAAACTCTTTGACGAACCTGCCTTTGGTGCTGTTGAGGACGCCGCGAGCGATCACTTCCGCCAGGTTAGACAGTTCGGCTTGGCCAAGGTTTCTGCCGGAGGCGTCCTGGTCGGTTGGCAGATTGAGGTCAATCTTTTCGGCGGCGGTTTTCACGCTGTTTCTCCGATGGCGCGGGATCCAACAGAAATCTTGTACTGATGAACGTCGCCACTAGCTGCCTACAGCGCAACACCAGCAATTCGCACAGTAGATCAAGGTGACCTGCAAGAACACGAAAAGTTTTCATTTTAGACAGGCCGTGCGAGCGAACCGTCAGAGTCGCCGGACATTCCGCGACGTGAAAGCCATTCAGGTCGAGCTTTCCAATCAGTTCCGCGATTGCCAGAAAATCGCTGCGTTTGAGCTCCAGTTGAAGGATGGCGGCGCGCCGGTAAACCCTAAAGCAACTGGTGTAAGTGTAGAGCTTCTGCCTCAGCACGCAGCGGTAGAGGGCGGATGCCGCCTTTGAGAGAAACGCGCGCCATAAGGGAACGCCCAGCACTCGTCCCTCCGGGTGGTAAGGCGAACCTGTAATTAAGTCCACGTTCGAAGTGAGCTTCGGCAAAAGAAGTGAGAGTTGACATGGATCGTAGGTACAATCGCAATCGATCGAGCATACAATCTCGGTTTGGGCTGCCCGGATACCGGTCAGGATCGCCGCGCCAATGCCAAGATTGGTAGGATGGCGAACCAGCGTGCAGTCGGACCTTCCCCCAAAAAGCTGCCGCAGAATCGGCCAGGTTCGGTCCGTGCTGCCGTCGTCCACCAGTATGATGTGGAGGTTATGGTTTTCGAGAAGCGTCCGCATGGCCCCGATTCGCTGGTGCAAGTGGGCGAGAGAGGCCTCCTCGTTGAAACAAGGAACGACAATGCTAATGTCAAAGCTCATGGTGTGGCCGCTCACTGGGCAATGCAGAACCGGTCCGGTATGCGATGCGAGCGTGGAGTTGCTGAACCGTGGGGCCAGGGGTAATTCGCGGTCCCTGATTGCTGCAGCAAAGCGCAAATACGATTTACAATGCCATTTGCACTGTCTCCCGTGCCGAAGGGGTTGGGCGCCTTTTTGACCGAGTCCAGCCAGCTGTGCGCTTGGTAAGCCTCTTCAAGCATGGCGAGCAAGGATTCCGGGCCTCTGCCTACGAGACGTGCGAATCCGGCTTCGACGCATTCCGGTCTCTCGGTGTTTTCCCGGAGAATCAGCAGGGGCTTGCCGAGGCTCGCCACTTCTTCCTGAATGCCGCCGGAATCAGATACGATCAGCCAGCTCTTCGACAGCAGGTAAACGAAATCGGGGTACGCCATGGGGGAAGTAAGCAGGATTCGTGGACACTCCCCGAGGACATCGTATGCCAAAACCTTCACGTGCGGATTCGGGTGTACGGGAAAGAGCACCACAACATCGCTGTGCTTCTGAACAAAGATGCGGATTGCTTCCAGGTTGGCCTTGAGAAAGGGGCCAAAGGACTCCCGCCGGTGAGTGGTAAGCACGATGCACTTACGACCTGCGATTTTTCGAAGTATTTCCACGGCATGAGCTGACGGCGCGGCACGCAAAACCATCTGAAGAGCGTCGACAACGGGGTTGCCGGTAACAAATATGGCTGCCTCGTTGATTCCCTCTTGTCGCAGAGAATCGCGGTTCCGTTCCGTCGCCGCGAAATGATAAGTCGCTAATCTCGTAATGAACCGGCGGTTCATCTCCTCCGGATAGGGGCTCAACAGGTCGCCCGAGCGCAACCCCGCCTCTACATGCGCAACCGGAACCCCCTGCCGGCGGGCCGCGATGGCGCCGGCAAGGGCCGTAGTGGTATCGCCCTGCACCACGACCAGATCCGGGTTCTCGCGGACCATAATGGGAGTGGCCGCCTGAATGATCCTACGGAGAAGCGCAGCGGGGTTCTGATTTGCGGTCATCAGTTGCAAATCGAAGTCGATGCGGACACCGAACATGGCGATGAGCGGATCCAGCAGTTCGACGTGCTGACCGGACGAGACGTTCGTCGTGCGGATGGACAGGGCTTGGCGCTCAAGCTGCAGCAGGATGGGTGCGAGCTTGATGAGCTCGGGCCGTGTGCCGAACAACGTGAGAACGGTTCTCCCCGGTTGATCTTTGACGGGGCCCGAGACCCGCGGTTGACCTCCCCGATGAACACTGGTCGAGACTGGCATAAGCATCGATCGCTTGAAGGTGCTAAAAGCTCTTCCGTTCTTGCAGAACCGAGCCGGCAGGCGAGCGCTGCTTCACCTGCTTCGTTTGCGAGTCTTCCTGCTGAGGGTAGACCGTGGCCGAAGCCCCGTTGCGGTCATCGCTCAAGCCCAGGATCGAGGAGAAGCTGTGGTTGCCTCGG
>Ga0126381_100011051_pt1 | contig 10192 bp, 2 predicted proteins | sample PanSoiMetPlot_28_FD_96465 | JGI IMG/M metagenome (GOLD analysis project Ga0126381, IMG submission 96465) | Tropical forest soil microbial communities from Panama - MetaG Plot_28 | ecosystem: Environmental > Terrestrial > Soil > Tropical forest > Bulk soil | place: Panama | collected 2016-02-17 | reverse complement strand
CGTGATCGCGAGCTGCAGCACGGAGGCGGCGCGCCAGCCGGTACGATCAGCGCGCACCGTGACGTGCAGTTCGCTGCCGCGCGCGGCAGTGATGTGGGCGGCGGTCGCGCGTGTATTGACCGCCGGCATCACATCGAGATCGGCAGCGCCGAAGATGGTTTGCGTGGTGGCACGCGGGGTCACGCGATTCGGCGCATCAAGCCCGACCCGTGAAAAGCACAGATAGCTCTGGCCGCCGCTGAAGGCGTTGCTGGGTATGGTGAAGGTCGCGATACCCGCCCCGTCGGTCCAGATGTCGGGGTGCCTGCCGGTGTAGTCGTGAAGCTGCGTGTTGGCACCGAAGGCCGTGCCGCAGCTGACCGTGCGTGCGTTCCAGGTGTCGAAGTTCAGTGCCGTCAGCAGGCCGGGCGAGCCCGTGCGATTCAGCACGATGACCTGGTCATCGACGTAGCGCGTGACGGTGCCGCCATTCGCGAGGTGCTCGTGGACCCACACGAGATTGTCAATCCACGGACCGAGGCCGTACGCTCCGGGCCAAACCGACCCAGGAAAATAGTCCTTCGCATACACGAAGGGATAACCCTCGACGCTCAGGAGGAAAGCGTACGCCAGCAGCTTGTTGCTGATCACCTGCTCGCCGGGCGAAGTATCGGTATCGGGGTTGTCCACGAAGGTGCAGGCGAGATCCGGGCGCCAGGTCGTGAAGCCCGCCCCATCCAGCACCCGCGCGTTACCGGCATTGCATGCGCTCTGCAACGCCCAGTGCATGGTGAAGTCCTCGACCAGCGAGCGGTTCGCCATGGGCGGATAGGCGGCCCAGCCGTTCAGAACCGCAGGATTGCCGTCGAAGAACTCCGAATAGAAGAATTTCGAGGCCATGACACCGTGCGTCATGAACTCGCTTACGAACCGCGCCCAGGTGCCCTTGACGTCATCGAAGCGCGCGCCATCGGCGCCGGTCGTGCGGAATACCCAGTCGCCGAACTCCAGCGCGTCGTTGATGGTCACCCGCGGCGGTCGACAATGCTGGTAGGACAACTCGCGCCCGAAAGAGAAGTCATAGAAGACGTTGGGCACATCGTCGTCCGGGAGGTTGTCCGGCGGAACGCCGCGGAACCATCCGGAGTTGGTAGGACCTCGGCCGTTCAACGTCCGTCCGTCCGCTCCCAGATAGCGGAACACGCCGGGTCCGCCGTTCTCCCCGATCCGCTGGTGCAACACGAGATCGAGGTACACGTCCAGATCGCAGGCGTGCGCCACCGCCACGAATCGCGTCAGTGAGTCCCTGGGTCCGTAGCGGGTAGGAATGCTGCCCTGTTGGTTCTTGTGACCGAGATCGCGGGGGTCGAAAAGCCCGTAGCCATCGCACCCCGGCCCCGCTCCGCCCTGTGCCTTGCTGGTTGGGGGCAGCTGGATGGCTGTAAAGCCCACTTGCCGAAGACGCAGAGCCTCTCGGGCCAGAAAATCCAACAGCCACGGAGCGCCGCGGTCGGTGCTCGGAGCCGGCACCGTCACGCGCTGCCCCTGGCGGTCGATGAATCGTCCCCAGGAGATAAAGGCGACGCCCATGCGACGGTTCCCTTGTCTGCGTCCCTCACATCTTAACCGGCAATGGGTCAGATGAGCGTGTTGAGGAAGAGCCACTGATTCATAGGCGCTGGTACCGACGGGTCGACCTGCCGCACCGGCAGAATCGGCTGACCCTGGAACACGTTGCCGGTCACGGTGACTCCGTAGGGAGGCCCGGGAGGCGCGAGGTAGAAGCTCACTCTGTCCACGGTGCTGCACAGGAATTGGTTCCCGGTCACTGTGCACACATTCACCCCATGCACCACGCCGGTTGCCGAAAGCCAGAACAGCTCCTGCTCGGCTTCCGCCGTGCGACGCATGAGGTTGGCGTTGAGCGTGAGCAGGCTCTGGGCCGGGGATTGCGTCCGGTCGACGACGAGAAGCGGGAGATCGGTGGCGCCGACGACGGTGTTCCCATCGACGCGCAGCGTCAGAGGCATGTTGAGCGTGAAGTAAGCCTGCTGCGCCAGCACCTCCAGCTGGGCGAGAAACTTCCCCATGTCATTGATCGCGCTCGGGTACTGATAGAGCTGCGAGGCGATCTCCACCGCGCTGATCTTGGCATTGGGATCAGTGCTGCCGGGTATGCCCGAGAACTGGATGACGATCTGGCCGCCCTCGGACTGGATATTCGGAAAGACCTGGTCGTTGGCGATGTTCTCGCCGCCCGCGGTCGCAAACACGTCGAAGTTGCTGAGGACCTGGTTGAAGTTGATCGAGACGTTCATCAGCCGCTCACCCGCGGCGGTATCAAAGATCTCGGCGAATTTCAGCGTCACCTGGTAGTAGCCCATCGGCAGGTTGCTGAACGTGTAGGTGAAGGTGCCCGCGAAGCGCTCCGACTGGTAGAGCGCCTGGTCCTGGGGCGCGGGCAGGGCGTTGCTGATGGCGGCCGGATTGGCCGGCTGGTTGAGCTGGCTCGCGCTGATGGTCAGGTTCGCTTCACTCACATCCGGGGTCCACACGTTCCCCTGGCTGTCGGTGTACGCGGCGGTCCCGGAGAAAATACGGGCGGGTGCCGGGGCCGGTGCGATCTGCGTCAGTCTCGACGTGTCGTTCGCCGGCAGTGGATAGCCCATCGCGATCGCGCTGCCGAAGAGGATCGGCGCATCGAACACCACGAGGCCAACATCCTGTGGATCGAGGATCCAGAAACCGGCGCCGTAGTCCGCCTGATTGCCGGTGATCTCGACCGACCCCGCCTCCGCCAGGATGAGCACGCCGACGGTCATGCCGGAGAAGGTGTTGCCGTCGATCACCGCATTGAGGAGTGTCGCGGGCAGGACACTGCCGCCGCTGGCCGCGAGGTTGAGCGAGGGCGGCACGAAGGTGGTGAACTTGCCAAGGTAGTTGGAGGTCTCGAGCACGCCGATCCTGGAGGGGATCGGCGTTTGGTACACCACGTTCTGCCCGTAGATCGACTGTAGCGGGATGCGTGCTCCGGCCGGCATAGTGATGGGAGCGACCACGCCGCCCACCGTCACCCGCGGAGCGGCGGCCGCCTGCTTGCCGCGCGCCGGCTGCTTTCCGCGTGGCTGCTTCCCGGCCGGCGCCTTGGCGGCCGCGGCGCCGGCCTTGCCGGCCACCGGAGCCGCTGCGACTCCGGCTCCAGCGCGCAGCACGACACCGCCCGGGGCAGCCGGCACCGCCGGATTGTTGAAGGCAACCGTGGAGGCGAGCAAATAGCCGGCGAGGAACGGGCCCACACCACCAAACTCGTTCCCCGTGAGCCGCAGTCCATCGTTCGCTCCACTGCCAAAGACACCGATCCCCACGGCGCCATTGCCGACCGAGTCCTCTTCGAAGTCGCCGAAGTCGAATGCGCAGTTCTCGATAGTCAACCCCGTGGCATTCACCGCGCGCACGCCGATCGAAACGTACAGCCCCTGCACGGCCGCCTGCACTTGCGGCGCAAGGGATGTGACCGGGAGACCCGCGAACTGTCCGCCGGGCGCCGTGAACGGCACCTCGGGCACATTGAAATGCAACCCCCGCAGAGTGACGCCGTTGGCGTTGTCGAGCACGACCATGCCGTCCTGGAACGCCGACACCGAGGCCGCCGGCACCGAGAACACCGCGCCGCCACCGCAACCGTCGAGGGTGAAGCCCGAGTGGGCACTTCCGAGGCGCAGCGGCTGCGTCAGCGGGTAGCTGCCAGCCGCGAGGCAGATGGTGGTGTTGGGCTGCTGCTGGTACTGGTCGAGAATAGACTGCAGTGTCGCAGCGCCGGTGAGGTCGGCCGGAGAGACCGAGACCGTGCAGCAGCAGCCCGTGCCTGAGCTCGCCGGCGGCCACGGCTTCCGACAGCTCGTGACGGTATTCGGAAACGTCACGACCGCAAGCTGGGTGTAGTGGTGATGAATTCCGCGCGGCGGCGCGAGCGTCAGCTTCTCCACGCTCCCATCGGCGGTGCGAGCGGCGAACGCCCAGTAGTCGCGGCTCGCGTAGATGCCGTTGTTAATGTTGGGATCGAGCGAGAAGCTGACCGTGACGCCGTTCTCGAGAATGAGCGCGGTGCCGGGGGCTGGCAGCGGAATCGTCCCGGCGGGCACGTTGTTGTTTGCCGGACTGTCGAGATCCCAGTAGATGTTGCCGTTCGAATCGAGGACCTTGCCGCTCTGGTCCCAGCGGCGGATGCGGGTATGCCGCGTCGGATCGGTATTGCCGTTCGCATCGACCGGGTAGTCTGTCGAGTTCGCGAGCGGCGTCTGCAGGGTGATGGTGAGTGTCGCGTCCTCCACCTTCTTGATCTGGTAGACCTCGCCGGGCAGGCCAGCAAGCTCCTGCACATCGTCGGTGATCTCGATCCAGTCGAGCGGATTGAAGCGCAGCATGTTGTCTTTGCCGACGCTCTGCACGATGAGCGTGTCGGGAGCCGTGATCTGCGTTACCAGCGTCGCCACGGTCGCGTTGTCGCGCGACCATTTGAAGCTCGCACCTCCTGCGGCGGTGCTGCTCTGTTGGATCTCGACCCGGTACAGCTGGTTCTCGAGCCCCTTGTAGCCGCTGCTGATCGGCACCTGGCAGGGGTCGGTGGGCTGGGCGACGCTCGCCACGTCGGTGGTGAGCTGCGCGCCCGAGGGGAAGATGCCGGCCGCGGCGAGCAGCCCGTTGAGATCGGTCGCGCACGTGGTGCCGGCGCCAATATCGACGAGCACCTTCACCTGCCAGACCGTCTGCAGCCGTTCCGCGGTGTCCACCCCGACTGCCTTCTCGAGGAGATCGGGCTGCTGCAGGTGCGTCACCTCGCGCTGCCAGACATCGAGGTAGACGAGGTGCGGCCCGGGGTCGGTCGGCAAAGCGGGCGGCGATGGATAGTACGGCTGCTGGGTGTAGGGGGTGTCGCCCGTGCCTGTGAGCTCTCCGAGGATCGGATCCCACGAGAGCACAGGCGGCTGCGGCTCGACTTCGCTGCCATCGACCCAGCGCAGCGGACTCGGTGTCGGTAGCCCGTGGTTCTCCGCCAGGAGACCATCCACGTAGATCCGCCCGCGGCCGATAGTCAGCACGTTGCTCGTGCCGTTGTTCGATGGCGTGATCAGGAACCCGTTTGGAGTCGTCGCCTGCGGCACCGCGGCGGTGCCGAGAATGTCGACCGTGCCGGCCTGCAGGCGGCGCATCACCTCGGCAACCCACTCGTTCCAGTCGGAGTCGAGCTGCACGCGGCCCTGCTGCATCACGACGCCGAGATAATCGTTCCAGGCGTCAAAGGTAAATCGACTGGCATCAAAGCTCATGTTCGTACCCTTCCAACATCCTCACCGGCCTGCCCGTCATGTCTCGTAGAACATGCCGGCCTCGAGGCCGACGCGCAGGTATTCGGCGAGCCGCGTGGTGAGATTCGTCTCGCGCTGCGGCTGATAAAGTCCATGAAACGCTCCCATCTCTCCCTCATCGTCCGCACCCCGGCGGATGGCGTCCGAGGTCGTCGGCTGCATCTGGCAGTACGCCGGTCGGCCGTAGCTCAACGTCGCGAACCGCGGGCCGACCGCGACCGGCATGCCGGCACTCGCCGCCGAGCACACGGCGGCGGGCGTCTCACCGGGGAGCGGTGGCTGGCACTCGAAGCGCGACGGCACGCGCGAGTCGGTCGGCAGGTAGGTGAAGCGCACACAACCCTGCTGGCGCCGCTCGGCCCGCACCGCCACCGACCAGGTGTCGTTGGCAGCGAGCTCGCCCACCAGCACCGAGTTGGAAACCAGCTGCATGATGTTGGCGTTGATCTTGCCGATGACCGTGACGGCGGTGAGCATCAGCGTGCCACCGGGGCTCTCGCCGTCGGTGGCGGCATAGGCCACCTCGTCGGAGGCAGTGGCATCCACGATGCTGTCGCTAGCGGTGAGTGCGACCTCGGGATCGATGTACAGCGGCCCGCTGATGCATGAGTTCGCGATCACCTTCAGCCCGATGACTGCGTCGGCGATGAGCGTCGGCATGCCCGCCTCGCCCGGATCGCTGTTCTCATCGAGGGTCCAGCCTGGCACGAAGGTGCAGTGCGTGAGCTGCAGCTCGCTCAGTTGATTCGCCGAGCCGTCGGCGTTGGTGCGCGGAATCTGCACCTGTGCCGGCGCGTTGGTCCAATCGACATTCGCCGCCGCCGAGACCAGGAGCCCGTTCAGCGCGCAAACGCTGTCGGCGCCTCCCGTGACGCTCATGACGCCCGATAGCAGCAGCGTCGGCCGGAAACCATCCGCGGCACGGATCTCGATCTGCTGGCTCGCAGCCACCGTCACCTGCGGCGCCTCGGTATAGCGCTCGTTGTCGCGGATCTCGACGATGCCCGCGCCGGTGAGCGAGGCGAGTGCCGCGGTGATGGTCGGGAAAGACGGCGGGTCGCCCGCGGCGGGGTTTTGCTTCACCAACGCCGTCGGCTGTCCCGTCTGCCCGATGAAGGTGGCGGCCCGCGGATACTCGCCGCCGCCCATGGGCGCCGAGAATCCGTAATGAAAGGTCACGTGCACCTGCGAGGGTTGGGCGACGCCCGAAGGCACCACCAGCCGTCCGCGCGTCGGATCGATGACGTAGCTCTCATCGGCCGGCTGCATGTTCCAGGTGCGGCTGTCGTCCGCCAGGTTGCAGACGCGGATCTGCGGGTCGCCGTTGGTGTCGAGGAGCGGAATCACCGCGCCATCGATGGCGAGCGAGACGCTCTGGGTGTAGTAGTCGGCAAGGTGGGCGTCCATGACGCGCAAGGGTATGGGGTTCGGCACATCGAGCGGCGTGGCGAGATGCGTGACGGAATCCTCCGTCAGCGGGCTGGTGAAGAGCGGCGTGTCATTTCCCAACGGGCTCATCCAGAAACGCCACGGGTGGCCGGAGTCGGCCACCGCCGGTGAGTTGGTCAGCGAATACGGGTACAGTCGCCAGAGGAACACGCCGATGTTCGGTATGTTGTAGCGACCGCGGCCGGTGGCGATGCGCCGGACATCGACGGTGTGCAGCAGCTGATCGAACGCATGCCCGACGTAGATGAGCTTCTCCCAGTCGCGCAGGTCCGCGTACCCCAGGGCCTGGGGGCGGATGTGGTTCATGTATTGCGTGTCGCCGACGCGTTGGAAGAACTCCACCACGCAGGCGCCCCAGCCGGTGACATCGCGCGCCAGTTGCTCGAGCATGGCCGCGGTCCCCTTGCGGCGCCGGAACGAGATCGTGTGGCCGACCTCCGCCCGCGGGCTGGAAACGGCCGGGACCTCACCGCGCAGCGGGGCGTAACCGATCAGATCGCCGATGTAGGGAATGACCCACGGTGCGCACGTCTCGATGAACTGATCGTCGTAGAGCTGCTCGAGGTTCTCGCCCATCACCAGCAACTGCTCGGCAATCACGGCGAGGAGCGAGCCGAGCGGCCCGCGGTCGCGCTTGCCCGTGAGGTACGCGAGGCGGGCGATCTGCTGCGGATCCGGGTTGCCGATCGCCTGGAGCGCCGCGAGCTCGGCGCTTTCTGCGGCACTGAGGAAGTTCGCCCCGGCGATGACCTCCGCGTCGCGCAGGCGGTACAGCGCCGGCAGGAGCGAGAGGAGCCTCGTGGCGTCGTAGCTCATGACATCACCCCGAGATCGAGGGGTCCGGGATCGAGCGTCAGGATCGCCGACGGATCGACCGAGAGCTGGTACGGCAGGCCGAGATTCATCGAGAGCAGCTGGTAGGCGGCACCGGTGGCCGGCGTGAGCGCGCGCAGGTTGAGTGCCACGACGCCCGCAACGCCCTGCACGACGACGTCGATCTCATCGACCGAGACGCTCTGACCGAAGCCGCGATTGGCAAAGGAGTAGAAGCCGCGCAGCGCCGCTTCCACCGCGGGCAGCACGACGGTCGGATCGGCGTCCGCTGCGACATCGACGTCCAACCCGAGCGTGAACGTCGCCGGATTGTAGGATTGCAGGGTTATCGGCACGAACGGATCGCCGTACGCGCGCAGGGCGCCCGCCAGGTGCAGGTAGGTGGTGCTGCTCGCATCGACCGTCGCGCCGTTGACGCCGGCGACCGTGACCAGGATGCCTCGCTGCGGACCGCTCCCGATCCAGTCGGCTCTCGCCTTCGCGATGCCGGCAAATGCCCGCGAGAAATTCTGATAGTCCTCGAGCGAGACCGCGCGCCCGAGCGTCAGGGCAAAGAGCGGCACGTTGGCGCGCGCGTCGTCGATCGACTGCGGATCCGCGCCGCCGGTGGCGGCTTCGGGATTGGCGACGCCAGTCACTCCGAGCGGGCGATCGAGCAGATTGCTGAGGCTGCCTGCGCCGACATTGCCCGCGGTCCCGAGGCCCACCCGATACTGCGCGCGAACGTTGTTCTGACCGGTGGGAAGGCGCGCACCCTCGACCCCATCGCCAAAGAGCACCGTGGTCGAGCCGTCATTGCTGAGGGGTGCCGCGTAGTCACGGTCGGTGGGTGCGGCACCGTAGAGCGTCCCGAGCTGGTTCCACAGCAGCTCGTCCACGCGCACCTGCAAGGTCGACTGACCGCCGGATGGGGTGCTGGCACTCACGTAGGTCACGGGCGATTGCTTGAGCTTGAAGGACTGATTCGCGAGCGAGGCGGCGCCCGAGCCCAGGATCTCGGAGACGCTCGCGCCATGGGTCGCGGCGGCGACGTTGGCGTTCAGTTTCACCGTGGTGCGGTCGTAGCAGTTCTGCAGGCTCGCTGAGAGTGCGATCGAGGTGCGGTCGCGCGTCAGTGTCACTGCATCGCTCTGACTGCTGATGAGCGCAATTTCCTGCACGACCGGATCGTTCTTGTCCGCCGGAACGAGCATCAGGGCGCTCGGGTAGGTCCACGGGTTCGTGCCACTGCTGCCCTGTGTCAGCACTCCGGAGGTGCCGTCGCGATCCTGTACCTGCACAACGAGCTGACCGGGAGACTCCCGCCCGAGCAGCTGGTCGCCGAAGTCGGCAGGTGGGAGATAAGTCTGGGCGCCGTTTGCGAGATAGCTGATGCCCGCCGTAAGGGTGAGGACGTCACCGGGCGACAGGGTGCGCAGCGTCCCATCTGCAAGCACCAGCGAGAGACCGGTCGCGCTCGTCGCAATCTGAACCTTCTGCCGCTGGCCTGAGAGCGCCACGCTTTGGCCGGGCACGAGGCCGAAGATGAGCGCTGCGAAATCGATCGTTGGTCCGTACAGCGGATAGAGCAGCGGCTGCGGTGCGACCGCGAGATCCTCGCTCTGAGCCAGCGCGAGTGTAGTTGGCAGCGGGTAGCTCCCGAAGTTCTCCCTGGTATCGGGTACGATGGAGGTGATCTTGGCGCTCAACGCAAAGTCCGAGCGTGCAATCTGGCTCACCGAGTCGATCCGGTAGAGGGTGACGAACCCCGGCAGCGAGCGCGCGGGATTGGGGGTATCGGGAACTACCAGCACGATCCAGCCCCCCTGAGTGATCCTGGGATATGCGGAGTCGAGATCGATGGTGCTGCCGAGGGCGTAGTTGGTCCATGCCCACGCCACCCCCGTGGTCGGCGGGTTGGGGGTGATGGCGCTCCCGAGCTGCGGATAACCGCTCGTGTTGTTCAGCAGGTTGGGGTTGATCGCGTTGTAACCGAAGAGCGCCGCTTTCTGGCGGAACACGAACACCTTGGGATTCCGCTGCGCCGGCCCGACCGATCCGCTCGGTGAACCCAACCCCTCGTTCCAGGTCACGAGCGTGCGGTTGAGCGTCTTGTCCGGGGTGACGGTCAGCACTACGCGCGCGTCCCACTGGTTGTTCCACCACTGGTTTGTTCGCTCATCGCCGACGATCAGGATGACATCGCCCGGGTCGAGCTTGGTCGAAGTTCCGGCGAGGTAGACGAACGTATCTCCCGCCCGCGGCATCCAGGTCTCGGTGGTCTGAACCGCCATCGCACACCAGTCGCTGCGCGCGGTGATCGCCTCGATGGTCTCGAAGGTCTGTGCGACCTGCCCGGAGACGGGTACGCTCTGCACCTGCGTGCCAATCGGGACGGTCACCGGCGCCGCACCCGACTTCAGCGAGAAGGCGAGCGAGGTTTGCGCGGCGACACCCGGATTCAGCGCGTAGGCCACGAGCGCCGCGAGCTGCAGTACCGAGTCGCGATCCTGTGCCGTCCGCAGATAGCTCTCGTTGGCGAGTCGCTCCTGGTAGAAGGTCAGCACATCGAGCACCATCGCGGT
>Ga0126381_100011050_pt1 | contig 10192 bp, 8 predicted proteins | sample PanSoiMetPlot_28_FD_96465 | JGI IMG/M metagenome (GOLD analysis project Ga0126381, IMG submission 96465) | Tropical forest soil microbial communities from Panama - MetaG Plot_28 | ecosystem: Environmental > Terrestrial > Soil > Tropical forest > Bulk soil | place: Panama | collected 2016-02-17 | reverse complement strand
CGACGAACGCGGCATGCGCACCGTGATGGAAGAAGCTCTCAGAATGGCCGGACGCGGCACCGCCGGCTATCACATCTCGCTCGACATGGATTGGGTCGATCCCGAAGACGCTCCCGGCGTAGGTACTCCCGTGCGCGGCGGCGCCACCTACCGCGAAGCTCACCTAGCGATGGAAATCATCGCCGACCACGGCCGCATGCTCAGCTTCGAGATCGTCGAAGTGAATCCAGTAATCGACGAACACAATCGCACCGCAGATCTAGCCGTAGAATTGTCCCTTTCCGCCTTCGGCAAAAAGATTTTGTAGTCCGTCCACCGCGAGTAAAGAAGCCTGTGTACTGACGGACGCATTCGTCCGTCCAGGCTCGAAGCGCTCGCGGCCTACCGAAACGACGGCATGACCTGTAGCGGATTCGCCGCCTGCCCGTTAACCGTCTGCCCTGTGCCCAGGCTGTTTTGCGCCGCCCGCACGCTCTCGAGCAATGCGCTGGCGAGAGCCACATCCCGCTGAAAGCTCGGAATATCGTTCTTGGCTGGCAACCGGCGCAGCAGCAAGGCGGCGATCAAGTGGCCGGCGCCTTCAAGCCACACCGCGTCGACATCCACCGTATTGTCTCCCAGCACAGTTCCCAGCTTGCTCAGGCTGGCATAAGTCACGCCTGACACACGCAGCCGCAAACTGCGGTTGACGCCCCATCCATTGTTGAACGCGAAGGTTGTGTCAGTAGTCGCGAGAATGGTTTTCACCCAATCCAGCGTGATGGCAAAATCCCGGTCCTGAAACGCCAGATACGACCAAGTCTGGACATCCTCCGGACTGTTATCGAAGAAAATATGCCTGGGATCGGAAGTGCCGGTCTAGAAGTGTCCTGACGGTGCATCGAACATCGCTTCCACAAACGCTCGTGCGTGGGCGGCACCATCGAGCCAGGAGTTGTCGCCAGAGAGCCGCGCCAACATCGTGAACAAAGCATAGACGTCGATATTGTGTTCGGTCGATTTGTTGGTTTGGCCGTTCCCGAAGAACTATCCGCCGGGCGGGACATTATTGTCGCGTGTCGTGGTCTCGATGAAGGTCGCAGCTGTCCGAAGGACGTTCAAAGCGATGCGGAAGGTCGCGTGGCGCGGACCCCCCCGCCCGCGAAAGCGGACAGCGCACGGCTGGCGTGGTGATCAGTCGGCGATCGTGGCCTCTCTAGAACTCGCGGGCGATAAGTTCCGGCAATTCCGCAACACTTTTGATGATGTGTGTATGCGGCTCCCGCCCTAGGCTCTCGCGCCCGTGCGAGCCTGTGAGCACTCCGACCACTCCCGCCACACCCGCGTTTGATCCCGATTGCAGATCGAGCGGAGTATCTCCCACGTTGATCGCTTGCCGAACACTCTTTACGCCAGTCGCTTCCATCGCGCGAAAAATCATGTAAGGTGCCGGACGCCCCTCGCGCACATCGCTGCTCGTAATATTCGCCGCAAAATACTCCTGCCACCCGGTTTGGTTCAGTATCAAATCGCTGATCTCCCGGTAGAACCCGGTTGTAGTCGCCAGCAGAATGCCGCGCTCTCGACACCAACGGAAGGTTTCCAGCGCGCCACCGACAGGCGCAAGCCTCTCCGAATAGCACCTCTCCAACTCCGCGCGAAAGCTGCGATACGAAGTCTCGACTTTCCGCTCGACGTCTGTCTTTGCATTGGCCTGCAGGACGAAGTGCCGAATGACCTCGCGTTTCGAAGCCCCCTTCCACTTCTTCAATTCATCTTCAACGAACGGAACCCCGTTCTCCACCAGCGCGTTGGCAAACGCGCGGACCACATCCCCGCGATCTTCAATGATGGTGCCGGCCATGTCGAACACCACCAGCTTGATGCCAGGCATGGGCGGGATTGTACCAGCGGAACCTTCCGTGAGTTGACGCACAACTGCCTCCCCGTCCACACTGATTGGGCATGGAAAAGATTCGGGTGGGGGTCCTTTTTGGCGGCCGCAGTGGTGAACACGAAGTCTCGTTGCTCTCGGCCGCATCCGTTCTTAACGCAATCGATAAAGACAAGTACGAGGTCGTGCCGATCGGCATCACCAAAGATGGCCGCTGGCTCACCGCCGAGCACGCGGAAAACCTTCTGACGGGTAAGCTCGTACTTGAGCCCCGGAACCTCCGCGCAGGGGATCCGAAGATCACCGAGCCGGCCGCGGTTCTCGCGCGTGGTGAAGCGGTGGTAGTTCCCCCGGAGCCGGTGCATCGCCAAAGCGGCCTCGTTCCGTTTCAAACCGACGCGATGCCCATGCGGCGGGCCTCCGATCGCGCCATCAATGTTGACGTGATCTTTCCGGTTCTCCACGGCACATTCGGCGAGGATGGAACCATCCAAGGCCTCCTCGAACTTGCCGATATCCCGTATGTCGGTGCCGGCGTTCTCGGCTCCGCCGCCGGCATGGACAAGGACATCATGAAGTCCCTGTTTCTCGCGGCCGGACTTCCCATCGTAAAGGACGTCACCATCCTGCGCCGTGACTGGGAGATCGATCCGAAGAAAGTTGAGAAGCAGGTCGCGAAGCTGAAGTATCCGGTTTTCGTAAAGCCGGCGAATCTGGGATCTTCGGTCGGCATCAGCAAGGCCCATAACAAGAAAGAACTCGGGCCGGCCATCGAAGAGGCGGCGAAGTTCGATCGCAAGATCGTGATCGAGCAGGGCGTTGGCGGCAACAAGGATAAGGCGCGCGAAATCGAGTGCTCGGTGCTAGGAAACGACGACCCGCAGGCATCCGTTCCCGGAGAAATCGTTCCCATCAAAGAGTTCTACGATTACGACGCGAAATATCTGGACGAAGGCTCGCGGTTGATCATCCCTGCCAAACTGACCAAGGCGGAAACCAAGAGAGTGCAGGAACTCGCGGTCAAGGCCTTCAAGGCGGTGGACTGCTCCGGCCTCGCCCGCGTAGATTTCCTGATGGATCCCAAGACCCGCAAGATCTACCTGAATGAAATCAACACCATGCCGGGATTCACTGCGATCAGCATGTATCCCAAGCTGTGGGCGGCCTCAGGGTTGGAGTACGCCGACCTCCTTGATCGCTTGATTCAACTCGGCGTCGAGCGTCACCAAGACAAGAAGAAGAATCAGTACAGCAGGCAATAGACCAAAACCGCAGAGAGGACGCAGAGGAACTAAGTCTTACTCTTAATACTTGCGTCCTCATGCGTTTCTCATTTTCCCATCACGCAGGCGAAGTTCGCCGCATCATTCGTATCGCCGCTCCCCTTGTACTTCGCCGTCTGGGAATAGACGCAAAGCGGCCGCGTCATCTTGGGCTGCGAACGATCCTGTCCCTCGAACTTAGACGCGATGATCGTCGAAGGCGCAGTCCCTTTCTCGACCCACTGCTCCAATGAAGCATCCACGCTGTGCGAAGGCTCGTCAAACCTCAACTCCCCAACCTGCCCAAACGAATCAGGTCCGGGTCCGCCGCCACAGTGCTGCATCCCCGGCGCCATGTAGAGCCGTACAAAAGAGTCGACATCGTTCTGTCCCATCTTCTTGATAACGCTCTGGTAGTAGTTGACCGTATTCAACCCAGTAATCGCCGGATCGTTCCAGCCGTGATACAGAATCAACTTCCCGCCACGCGCCTTGAATGCTTTCAAGTCTGGATCAGTCGCATTGAGTGCCTGAGCAGTCTTCTCGGTTGCCGCCTTCAGGTCTTCGTCGACATGAAAGTCCTTAAAATCCCAGTCAGGTTTTTCGTGGACGAAATCCGTAAAGAACCCCTTCCCGAAAAATGCCATCAGGCTCTTCTGCGGCGCGGGTCCTGTGATCCAGAGTGCCCATCCGCCAGGCCCTTCTTCGGCCCCGGGTACGTAACCCGGATAGACCACGCGCCCTTTGGAATCGACTGTCCCTGCATACAGCTTTTGTAGCGCGCTGACCTGAGGACCCGTCAGGCACTTGTCAGAATCCTCAGCCTTGCATTGAATCGTCGCCGGATCGAACTTGCACTGCCGTGGATCGTTCAAAATTCCATCCCGCACGCCGTCGAGTTCATCGCACGCGGCATTTACCGCCGCAGCGATAGTCGCAATCTTCGCCGGAGGAATGAAACTCGCCGGATCCAGAGTCAGCGCCTGTGTGTCGTAAGCGGCGGTTGCGAGCAAAGAAGTCCAATTGTTTGCCGGTGCCCCAGCCAGGATTCCCTCGTAGTCCTCCGGATACCGTTGCGCTTCCATCAACGCCTCGCGCCCGCCGTCGGAGCATCCCGCAAAATAGGATCGCCGCGCCGCCTTCCCGTAATACGTCCGCACCAAGGCCTTGGCCACGCGCGTCATCTCGTGGATTCCGCGATGTCCGAAATCGATGACCTTTTCCGGATGCCCGATGGCCCAAGCTGCATCGATCGGAGATCCCGTATGTCCCGCGTCGCTCGCAACGGCAGCATACCCAGCCTTCACCGCCATCCCGAGTTGCATGTCGTCGATCAGGCCGGCGAATCCGCCATTGCCGATGCCTTGCAGTTTCCCATTCCAGCCCGCAGCCGGCAACCAGACCTCCATCTTGATGTCGGAATCAGAGGTCGGCTTGGCTTCGGCCGTAACCCGGCAAAATGCCGGCAGGCTCTTGTACAGCGCCGAAATATCGACCCCACTGAACGGGGCCGGAGGCCCTTTGAATTCTCCCGCAGCCACCTGCTGTGCCAGCGTGATCGTTGTGTCCGGAACCTTCGCCGTGCTCAGATGATCACAAGCATCATCCGCGAATCCCGATGAGCTCACGAACACAAGCACACCGCACAATGCCCATCCACAGCACCTCGTATTTCTCATAAGTGCCTCCGGGGCACGACTTACTGCGATCCCGCAGCTTTCTCAATGAACGCCGCCTCATCCGCTTTCATCTTCCTCAGTCCATCCATCGGCAGATACACCATATGCCCCGCCTCATAAGTAGCAAACGAAACGTTGTCGCGGTACTTCTGAGGAAGGTTCAAGTGATCGACGGTATAGTTCGCGGCATAGTACGGCGTCGCCAGATCGTAATAGCCTTCCATCACCAGGATCTTCAAATAGGGATTCTTCACGATCGCCTGCCGCATTGCCGTTGCCGTGTCAGGAAATCCTTGGATGGCCGATCCCCAGTCCCATGTATCGCCACCTGGTCCTCCACGCGGCGCCCGCACGTTGTAAGGCATGTCGACCTTGTATCCAAGTTCGGTCCGTAGATAGTTGTTGAACACGGAAGTGAAGGGGGGCTGGGTCGCAGATCCGGTCGGATCGTAGAACGGTGTGTCGAGCAGCCCGTTAGGATCAGGCCCGGTATACCGTCCATCAAGCCGTCCCACACGGAGTTTCTGATCAATCAGAAGGTAGTGCGTGAACTTCTGCACGTTGATCCGCAGATTCGCCTCGTCAATTACTTCCTTGCTCAACCCGGTGAAACGCGCCAGCTGATCGATAACGTTCTGGCGCTCCTGCGGTGTGAGCGCGTCTGCTTTGTCGAGCGCACGTTCATAATCGGTTGAGGCCCACTGTTCAGCCTGCTGCCGCGCCCGATTCATGTCCTGTGCCAAATCCGCAGCAAGTTTATGGTGATATCCGGCGATCATCGTGAACGACGGAATCAGAAACACATAAGGCTGGTCGTTGGTGAAGTTGTCTTCCAGAGACTGGAAGTTCAAGACAGTCGACAGCAGCGTAATGCCATTGAACGAGATGCCGCGATCCGCGAGATAGCCCGCAATCCCGGCGGCCCGAGTCGTTCCGTAACTTTCGCCGAGAATGTATAGCGGCGACGACCATCGCTCGTTGCGGCTGATGTAGAGCCGTATGAATTCGCTGAATGCTTCGATATCTCCCTTGACGCCCCAATACTTCTTGAGCATCTCTGGATCGGCCGCGCGACTGAAGCCCGTGTTGATCGCATCGATCAGGACGAGGTCACTCTTATCCAGAAGCGTATCGGGATTGTCCTGGATCCGGTACGGCGCCGGCGGCATGAATCCGTCCTGCTGCAGCACCACCCTTCGTGGACCCAAGGCGCCCATATGCAGCCAGATCGAAGCCGAGCCGGGCCCCCCATTGAACGCAAAAGTGAGAGGCCGCTTGGCGGCGTCTTCCCCATCGAGGGTGTAGGCAACGTAGAACATTTCCGCTTCGATCTTTCCGTCGCCGCGCTTGATCGGCAGCCGGCCTGCCGTTGCCGTGTACTTCAGCGGCTTGCCGTCGACGGTAGTCTGATGGTGCGTCACCACCGGCGGCACCTCGGTCATGTCGTAGTGCTCTTCTTTATCCTTTTCAGCTCCGCCCTCGTGGATTGCAGGTTTCTGCTCCGTAGGCGTCTCTGGTTTGGGAGCGGTTTCTGCAGGCTTCTCCGCAGGCGCCGGTGTTGTTGGCTTGCGTGGCGTATTAGATTTCGTCGACTGAGACTGAGATGGTTGGGCGGGACAGAGGGTGCAAAGAACAATAAGAACAAGCAATACCGCGGAGGATCTCAAATCCTTCTTCATCCATGCCTCGCTGATTCGGTTTGCGCCCTAGAGGCCGAGACCTCCCCCGAGTGCCGGAAATTGTACACCCCGCCGCTGAGAGGGTGCCGTGAGAGCTCGTTGTTTTAGTTTGGCCGTGAAACAAGGCGGCCGTTCTTCAGCCGCGATGCGGCGAAAAAATACAGCCCACGGCGCAAGCCGTGGGTGCAAGTCGGAAATGAGCAAGGCCCGAATTGGCGAAAGAAGAGTTCCTGAGGTAGAGTCTGAAAGGTCTGACACCAGCGCTACACGCCCGCGTTTTTTTTCGACAATGCCCCCCCGCCTACTCCTCCCGCAGAGCCTTCACCGGATCCAGTGCCGCCGCTCGCCGCGCCGGGATCCAAGATGACAGCGCCGCGATGAGTAAGAACAACACCACCATCACGACGTAGGTTGTTGGATCGCTCGCCCGGACACCAACCAGCATCGCTTTCATCAGTTGGGTCAGCCCAAACGCCGCGACCAGGCCGCACCCAATCCCAATCAGACTGAGGCGAAATCCCTGGCTCAGCACAAGCTGAAACACTTTCTTCGGTTCGGCCCCGAGCGCCATGCGGACACCAATTTCAGCCGTGCGGTGCCGCACCGTCGTCGCCAGCACACCATACAAGCCCACTCCTGCCAGCAATCCAGCGACGGTCGCAAATACTCCGATCAGCAGCAACGAGAATCGTGTCGCCGCCTGCGCTTTCACCATCAGAGCGTCCCCGGTTTGGATCTCGTTGACCACAACTTGGGAGTCCACCTCACGTACTGCCGCGCTGACCACGTTGGCATAATTCCCCGGATCATTGCGCGTGCGAATCGTCCAGAAGTTCGTTGCGCCCGATCCCACAAAAGCGTCCGTGAAATAGACCTGCTCTCGTCCGACTTCCGCCAGTGACGTTTCCCGCTGGTGCCCGACGACTCCGATGATCTGCACCCATTCCGCTTCCGGCGTGCGCACGCGAATCAGAATCCTTCGGCCCACTGCCGACTGCCCGTGGAACGCCTTCTTGGCAAGAAGGTCATCAACGACGACAAAATCGCGCTTTGGCAAATTGTCGTCGTCCGTAAACGTTCTGCCTTCGAGCAACGGAACGTGCATGGTTTCAAAATATCCCGGCAGCACAATTCCATTGTCGGTTGCCTGAAACTTGCTGGCGTCCGCCTGCGCGTCCTCGGTCCCCCACCGGATGGGAAAGAATCCAGGCTCGAATGGGAACCGGTTCGCCGCAGTTACGCTCTCCACGCCAGGAATCGAGCGCAGCCGGTCTTTGACTGCGCGCGCGAATACCGCAAGTTTTTCGGGTGTGTCCGCGTTTCGCGGGGTGCCTGCAATCTGGAAGATCAGCAGATGATGCGGGTCGAATCCCGGATCAATATGCTGCAGTTCGAAGAAGCTCCGAAACATCAACCCCGATCCCACCAGCAGCACAAAGGAAAGCGCCACCTCGGCCATAACCACGATGCTTCGCAATGCGTTGCCGCCCATCAGTCCCGCATTCCGTCCCGAGCCGCGCAACAGAGTGGCAAGGCCCGGCCGCGATGCTCGCCACGCCGGCAGCATTCCAAAAATACCGATCGCCGCAAGACACGCCAGCCCCGTGAACCCAAGCACCTGAAGGTTGATCTGGATCGTCTCCAGCCGCGGTAAATCCTCCGGAGCAAGTCCTTGCAGGACGCGAATGCCTATCCACGCCAGTCCCAGTCCCGCCATCGCGCCGATCCCAGCCAGCACCACAGCTTCCGTCAGAAGCGGCACCAGCAATCGCCACCGGTTTCCGCCGAGAGCCGAGCGCACGGCAAGCTCCCGTTCGCGCAATGACGCGCGCACCAGCAGAAGATTGGCCACATTCGCGCATGCAATCAGCAGCAGAAAAACCGCCGCTCCCATCAGCGCAACGATTGCGGGACGCACCTTGGCCACCATGTGCTGCTGCAGCGGCTCGAGCCCGATATGGTATCCCGCTGTTCCCGAGATCAGAAATTGCTTTCGGTTTTCGGCGGCAACTTTCTCCAGCGCCTGCCGCGCCTGTTCGAGTGTCGTTCCCGGCTTCAGTTTTCCGATCGCGCGGATGCCAAATTGATTCCGGTTGGCCGCATCGTAGTCGAGCCGATTGGCGATCCATACGTCGGGCGCCTGCTCCTCTTCCGCATCCGGCGGAAAGTACAGCCGAAAATTCGGAGCCAGCACGCCCACGACAATCGGACTCGGTCCGCCGGCCGTCGCACCGATCGTATGCCCCAGAACTGACGAATTCGCGCCAAAGCGGCGCCGAAAATACTCGTAGCTCAGGATGCCCATGAACGGCTTTTGCGCGGGTTGCGGGCCTCCCGGCGCAGCGGCGGCTGGCTGTGGCGAACCATCCTCGTCCTGAAAGTCGCGGCCCATCACGACATTCCCGCCCAGCATCCGGAAAAAATTCGTGGTAGCCGTCGCAATCTTAACCTCTTCAGGAGTGCCGTCGTCGTGAACAATGACCTGCCGGAAGGTGGCCACGCCGGCGTAGTCCTCAAACTGGTCCTTCGTCCCATCGCGCATGTCGATGTAATCGGCATTCGAAAATGGCATGTCCCGAACATGCCGCTGGCGTAATTCCATTCCCGCAAACACCAGCCGATCAGCGTCTTTGTAAGGAAGCGGCTGCAACAGCACCGCATGTGTGACGCTGAAGATTGCAGTACACGCCCCAATGCCAAGCGCAATCGTTACAACCGCAGTCAAAGTGAACAACGGACTACGCCAGAGAACCCGAATCGCGACTTTCCAGTTGTGTAGTGCCACAGAACCCTCCCAAGCGTTGGTCTGACATTATCCATCATCAGCGGAGTAAAAATGTCTCCGGCTGGCAGCCATGCGGATGCAAAGCACGTCGAAGGCGGTACTATCGCTCCGCCCTTTATCCGACAATGCGCGAACTGGATCGAGATCTTGCCCTGTGGCACATAGGTGCGGCGTGGCTCCCTGCTGGGAGTTGTATGAGTCGAGAGGCTCACGTACGGTTCAGCGAGAGCCTCGAGGGGAGATTCCCCGGGGCTACTCATCTGGTCATCTGCTGTCGAACTGAGGCACAGCAAGCTCTAGTTCAAATGCGGCTGATGGTGTCGAAGCTTCAGCTGACGGTGAACGAGAGCAAGGCGCGGGTCTGTTATCTGCCGGAGGAGAAGTTTGACTTTCTGGGCTATACGTTCGGGCGATGGCACTTGCTAAGGAGGAGCCGAGTATCCAGCCACGGCACCATCCAAGAAACGAGTGCAGCGCATCTGTCGCGCGATCGGCGCTGAGACCGGACGCGATATGGTCCGACTGGATCCCAAGACAATGGTACAGAAGCTGAACCGGATGTTAATCGGCTGGGCCAACTACTTCTGTCTGGGGGCAGTCAGCCACGCCTACAGGGCGGTGGATCAACATGTCCGCCGAAGGCTGCGTCGGTGGTTATGCCACAAACCCAGCGAGCCGCGACCGGGATACAAACGTTTTCCGGAAGCGTCTCTGCAGTCCGTGTATGGTCTGATCCAGTTGCCACACCGGACCGCGAGCCTTCCGTGGGCGACCGCATGAGTCTTCACCGAGAGCCGGATGCGTTATGTGGTCTCCACATTTATGTGGTCTTGAGCTCGTAAATCCAGAGTTCTCAACAAGCATACACAACTGAGCACAACATAACCGAACACCACACTTGTCGGATCTTGATT
>Ga0126381_100011048_pt1 | contig 10193 bp, 8 predicted proteins | sample PanSoiMetPlot_28_FD_96465 | JGI IMG/M metagenome (GOLD analysis project Ga0126381, IMG submission 96465) | Tropical forest soil microbial communities from Panama - MetaG Plot_28 | ecosystem: Environmental > Terrestrial > Soil > Tropical forest > Bulk soil | place: Panama | collected 2016-02-17 | reverse complement strand
GCAACGAGGACCCGCAGTGGCGGTTCGTGCATGGACGGTCTCATCTCGCGATTCGACGGGCGGCATTATTCCATGCAAGCACACTCGTGATTGCGTAACGAATCCCAAAAAGCGAGAAGAAGTGGTCAACAGTTGTCAGATGACTTCTGACAACATATGCCGTTCCGGCATGCGCGACGCAGCGTCAGGAGGTCGCAGGCTGCTGATCCGCGTCGCCCGCGCCGAGCCTCCAGAGCAGCGTGCGCTCGTCAGCGGGGTGCCGATACAAACACGAAATCTGACCGTCCTCTGAGACCACGAACACGACACTGCCTGCGTGTTCCGCGGCGTACGTCGCGCTCGCCCGATGACGAGTGCCTCGGCTGCCGAAGTCGACGGCGCGGGAGTGCACGCCCTCGCTGTCGGAGGCCTCGGCGATGACGGTCTCCCTACCGACCGGCAGGACGACGCCAAACGCGAGCAATGCCAGTTCGGCATTGAGGACCACCGCGCCGTCCACTGCAGTCAGTGCGCACAGCTCCTCCGTCACGCGTTCAGCCTCGGCGAGAAACGCATTACGAAGCACGATGTGGAACGCGACGTCGTTCACCGGGACGCCGACAACGCGATCGGGCGCTTGTGCGCGGCTGACCCGCCGGGCCAGCCGGAGCAGCGAGGAAAGCGACGAGTCGGGCATCATGCGATACGTCGCCGTCGTCGCAGCTTCGGGCTCGTCGTCCTGGCTGATGATCAGAATTCCGCCGTGCCCATGCGACGTCATGTTGCCGACGAGCGTCCGTATGGCCCGCACGTAATCGGGCAACACGTCGTCGTCGAGACCGGCCGCGCGGGCCATGTCCTCGAGCGCCCTCCGCACTGGACCAGCGGCGAACCACACGCCGTCGCCCCCGGTCAGCACAGCGCCGCGTTCGTACCCCAGCAACAGATCACCGCCGCTGCGGATCGTAAGGCACCCTGGCCGCGGGGCGATGATGGTGACGAACGGATCGGGGTCGACGTTGAACCCCTCGCGAATCAGGCCCGCGATTGCGAGCGTGCCGTCGTCGAGCATGTTCACGGCCGTGTAGAGCCCATGACCCGATCCCGCGACAGCCAGCTTCACCACTTCGCCAATCGCAAACGGACGCGGCGCGCTGAATCTCAGGATCTTCCACTGGTAGAGAGGAGCCGATTCTGATTCGGCTCCTTCGGGAAAGACGAAGTCGACGTCGCTCGTGCCGAGGAACACGACGTTAATCGCGTGGTGCTCGCCTTCGTAGGTTTCGAGCCCGGCCCAGAAAATGGTCGTGAGCAAATCGGCCAGGGTGACGTCGGAGACGTCGGCGAGGCAACCGCCTTTCGCAGTGACCTGCTCGCGCAACGTCCGCAGCGCCTTAGGAGGAAACACGCGATCCACCGCCGCAACACGGCGGCGCCGTTCGGCTGCGGTCATACGTCCGTCGCGGCGCTGGACGCGGGCTTGAGGCGCGCGAGCAGCTTCGACGCGATCTTCTCGAGTTCGTCGAGGCCGAAAGGCTTGCGCAGCAGCACGGCGTTCCGGCCGAGCGCGCGTACCTGCGCGGGAATCTGTTCTTCCTGACGCGCCGTCATGACGATGACGGCAGTACCCAGGCCTGCCGTGCGCGCCGCGCGCATCGCGGTGAGGCCGCTCATCCACGGCATCGCGACGTCGGTGACCACCAGATCGAAGGGGCCCGCCGCCGCCAGCTCGTCGACCAGTTCGGCGCCGGTCGCAGCGCGCGTCACTCGCGCGCCGAGGCCAGTGAGGGCGTCGGCGACGGCCTCGAGCAACAGCGGATCGTCATCGGCGACAAGAATGCGCGCGTCGGATAGCACGTTGTTTGTCGAAGCACGAAACAGGCCACGTACTCTGTGCGGCGGCGCACCCGAATCCACCACCCTCGGGAGCGCGCTGCATCGAAATACGGTGATCGCTCAGGGCACCCTTCTTGCGCACAGTCCTCACAAGATGGACGTCACACAGGATGCCGGACAGGCTCGCGTGACGTGGCCACTGCACACAAGCACGATTGCGGGCGTGTTTTCGGTGGTGCTTGGCGCGACGGTGCTCGCAGGGATGTGGCTCCACGTGTGGCCGCTCGTTCGGCCGCTGCCGAACCTTCCTGCCATGATGGCGCACACGGCCGAGTGGTTCATTCTGCTTGGCGCATCGCTGCTGCTGCTGCGCACGCCGAACTCCGGAATGCTTCGCCGGAGGGTTGCCCAGGCGTTCTCGCTCATCGTGCTCATCTTCTCGGGCGCTTCGGTGGCTGTATACGCGTTCGGCGTCAGCGCTCCGTTCGTACGCGGTCTCGCCCATGTGCCGGTGAACGGCGCGACGGCCATCTCCACGGGGCACGCACCCGGGACGGCGATCGCGTTCGTCCTGCTGAGCGTCGCGCTCATTACCGTCGACTCCCTCCCGGCAATCCGCGTGGACCTTCTCGAGTTCTTCTCGATGGGTGCGGCACTGATCGCCATGCTCGCCCTCGCAGGCTACGTGTACGGCGCGCATGCGCTCTATTCCGGGCCGTTGCCGAATACCGGCATCGCTCCGCATGCGGCGCTTGGAATCCTCGTCCTCAGCGCCGGTATGCTCTGCCTCCGCGTCGAACGACCATTCATTTCACTGGTCACGAGTCGTCATGCCGGAGGGTTCGTCGTGCGGCGCCTGCTTTTCGGGGTGTTCGCCGTCCCGGCCCTCGGCGTCCTCGTGATGCTCGGACTGCGCGGGTCGCTGTACGGCCAGCCGTTCGCGGCCGCGCTGCTCGCGGTCGCCGGCGTCGCCGTCGCGATGGCGCTCGTGCTCTCCACCGGGCGCGCGCTCGACTACATCGACGAGGCGCGGACGGCCGCCGAGCGCGCCCTCGCCGAACGTGAAGAGCGGCTGCACGATCTCATCGAACATGCCTCGGACGGCGTACTCGTCGCCGGCTTGAACGGCCGGTTCACCGAGGTGAACGACGCCGTGTGCGAGATGCTCGGTTACCCGCGCGACCAAATCATCGGCAAGGCCGTCGTCGACCTGCTGCACCCGGACGAAGTCGCCAGACTCGCCGGCGCACGGGCGTCGCTCGTCAAGGGCGGTTCGATGATCGACGAGTGGAGGCTGAGGCGTGCGGACGACACCTACCTGCCGGTCGAAGTCAGCGCGAAGATCCTGCCCGACGGACGATGGCAGGGCCTCATTCGCGACATCTCCGCGCGGCAGGAGCTCGAGCGCGCGAGCGAAACGGTCGCCAAGGCCCTTACCGGCGAGCCGGAGTCGAGCGTGCAGGCCGTGCTCCACACGATCGCGCTCGAGGCGCAGCTCGTGGCCAACGCCGACTACGTCGCGCTCGGCCTCATCACCAGCCGCGATCGGCCATTCGAGCCCTGGGTCGTCATTGGGCTTCCTCCTGATCAACTCGCGAAGGTCGGCCGCCCGCCGCGGCCGTTGGGACTGCTCGGCCTCGTTGCTACGTCGGATCGTCCGGTTCGCGTCGCCGACGTGCGCCGCCATCCGTTGTTCCGCGGTCTCCCGCCGCAGCACCCGGAGATCACGAGCTTCCTCGGCGTGGCGATTCGTTCGCGAGGACGGACGCTCGGCCATCTCTATCTCGCCAACAAACGCGGCGGCCCGGAGTTCACGGTGGTCGACGAACGCGCCATCGAGCGTCTCGCTGCGCGCGCCGCGACGATCGTCGAAACGGCGTATCGCTTTCAGGCGGAAGGCCTCGAACGATCCTGGTTGCAGGCGGTCATCGACCAGATGCCGGAAGGCGTCATCCTCACCGATTCGACTGGAGTCACGCACCTCGCGAACCGTTCGATTCAAGGGTTCACCAGCGACGGCGGATATGAGCTGTGCACACCCGATGGCAAGCCCATGCCACTCGAGCAGCAGCCGATGATTCGCGCGCTCATCGAGCGCGTGACGACGAAGCAGCGCGAGCTGGCGTTGCGTCATCCTGACGGCAGGCTGGTGCCGATGCTCGTCAGCGCCGCACCCGTCGTCGACCCACAGGACGAGTTGTCGGGCGTCGTGACGATCTTCCAGGACATCTCGACGATCAAGGACATCGAGCGTCTGCGCGAGGAATGGTCGTCTGTCGTCGCGCACGACCTGCGGCAGCCGGTCAACGTGATCGCCATCGACACCGAGTCGCTGGAGCGCCTCCTCAAGCGCGGTCGGACTGGCGAGTTCCCCAAGGTGCTCGGTCGCATCCGCGAGTCGACGAAGCGCCTGAACCGGTTGATCGAAGATCTCCTCGACGTGTCGCTCATCGAGGCCAAGCGGCTCACGGTCCACTGCTCGCAGGCCGACCTCGCGGGACTGCTCGACGTGTCGATGGACCGCCTCTCGTTGCTCGCGCCCGGGCATCGCGTGCGACTGAAGAAGTTCGTCGACGTCGCGCCGGTGATGATTGACGCGACGAGAATCGAGCAGGTGATGGACAATCTCGTGTCGAACGCCGCGAAATACGGCGAGCTTGGCGCCGACATTACCATCACGCTCGAGCGTCACGATTCGGAGTTCGAGGTCGCCGTCATCAGCCGCGGACCGGGCATCGCCGCTGCGGATCTGCCGCGCGTCTTCCAGCGCTTCGCCCGCAGCGAACGGGAACGCCGTCGCGGCGTCCCTGGCCTCGGCCTCGGCCTCTACATCTGCAAAGGCCTCGTCGAAGCACACCGTGGACGCATCTGGGCCGAAAGTATTCCCGGACGGACCACGACCTTCCGCTTCACGATTCCGATCGCGTCTCACGCGGAAGAGCCAGCGACGGCACCCGAGTCCACGATGAGATCGATGGCCAGTTGACGAATGGCCGATACTCGACGCGATGGCGCGCAAGCGGCCCGGACATCATTCGGTCTACGTGGTGTATCTGCGAAATCCGAAAGGCGATGGCAAAGCCGGCTATTACGTCGGCATGACCGGGCTCTCCCCGGAGCAACGGTTCGAGAATCATAAAAACGGGATCAAGGCCGCGCGCGTCGTTCGGAAATTCGGCGAGCGGTTGGTGCCGAAGCTCTATGCGCACCTGAATCCGATGCCGTACAAGAAAGCGCAGTTCATGGAAGCCGCGCTCGCCGACAGCCTCCGCAAACGCGGCTTCGCCGTCTACGGCGGCCACTAACTCTCTTTCCGAGTCATTAACGAGTCGATTACGAGTCACTGCCGGGTCAAATACGAGTCAGGATCGACCCGTGATCGACTCGTGTCGACCCGTTACCGACCCGTGACGATGTGGTCGGTCGTCCGAGCTTTTTTTCGCTCCGCGGTCGTGGAGTAGCCGCGATCACGATCGATGTCCTGCACATGCACGGTGACGGACGCGAGGCCGGGAAGGTCGCCGACAAATCTGTCGACTTCGTCGCCGAGCGTGCGGGCCGCGCGCACCCGCACGGCCGCCGTCCGCCCCGGTGTGTCGTTGCCGGCGGCGAGGGTGATATGAAGAAAACGTTTCGCGTCGTCGCCCCCGACGCGCGCGTGCGTCAGCGGCACGATCGCATGTTTGAGGTTGTTCAGGTTGATCATCGGCACCCGCGCGCCTGCCGCGTCCGGCGCGGGATTTTCCATGCGAAGGTCCGCGACCACTTGCACAAGTCGATCGAGCAGTTTCTTCGCATCGAATCCCGTAGACTGCCGGAACTCGTCGCGAAGCCATTCTTCTGGAACGTACAACCGAAGGTGAGGCACTGCGGTGAGCTTACGCTACTTTCGCGCCCAGCGGCTCAATGTGCGCCCACTGCCCTTCGCGCAGGAAAAATCCACGGGACGCGGTTCGCCGGGCGACGCCATGCACACGCGCCACCCGTCGTCGTCGAACTCCATGATGCCGAGCGACATCGTTCGCGATCCTCGACCGACGTTCAAGTAGTCGATCGCGACAGGCGACGTGGATTCGTCCAGCCGCATCAGCGCATGCACCATCACCTGGCCGCCGAACACGACCTTCGTTTCGTTGCCCGTCTGGGTTCGTCTGCCGTACGCGAGCCACTCTTGCTGCATCGGCGAGCCTTCCGTGACAAGCGACGTCGGCACCCACTCGCCCTGCAATCGCTCGAGAAGCGGCGTCATCTTCAACGTAAACGCCGCATCGTCGACGACGGATGAGGCGCGGCGTGTGCGTTTTGCCGACGATGCCTGCCGCCTTCCGCCTGTGACATCTGTCGGTCGCGCATCTGAGACACGACGGAGCCGTTCAAGCGCGTGGCCTGAGCCTGCAGAAGTCGCGAACGCCGGCGGGCGTGAGGATCCGACAAGACCCAGGCAGAACGTCACAGCGTCGCCGTCGAGCGCGTAAATGCCGTACGACCACTCGCCGGCGTCAGGCCCCTCGACGAACTCGATGTCGATGTGAGGCGGGTCCTGCTCGACGTCGATGCTGAAGACGCCTTCGTAGGTCGCCTCCGGCGACTCCATCCGAAAGCGATCGCCGTCAATCAAAAGCCTCGAGCGCGCGGACGACGGCGCGGGCATCGTTGCGCCATCGATCTCGATGTTCGTGAACGCCCACTCGCCTTCGAGCGCACGCAACTGTTCAACGTGCCGCGCGAGGAAGGGCCAGTTCGCGAACCCCGACTTGCGCGCGACGGCTGACTGAGCATCGGCGAGACGAAAGCCCGCACGATGCGCATCCGCCGGTGTCATCCCTCGCGCCGACGGCAGATAGGCGATGAATGTCTTCGCCGCGCCGGCGTTGCCGGCGCGCAGATCGGACAGAAGCTTTTTTGCCTGTTTGCGAAGGTGTTCGAGATTCGGACGCATACGCCTCCATGCATGCCTGCGGTCCGCAATCAGGTGCACGAAGCGCGTGCGCTGAGAAACATGGTCCGCCTGATGGCGGACCCGAGATGCCTGAGGTGGGCTGTGCCCTTCCCGCGGACCCGGAGGCGTCCTTGAAGCCGCGGCGAGTATACACTGTGCCGCATGAGGAGACATGCTCTCGCGCTCGTCGCCGCCGTCACGTTCGGTGCCGCATCCGTCGCGGCGCAAGACCTGACGATCACCAATGCGCGGATCATCGGACCCAACGGAACGGTGATCGAGCGCGGATCGATTGTCGTCCGCGGCGGCAAAATTGCCTCCGTCGCCGCCGGCGCGCCCGCGACGACGGCAGGGAAAACGACCGATGCGAAGGGCCTGACCGCGATGCCGGGCTTCATCGACGCGCACCGCCACATCAACACCGGGCCGAACGAGAAAGCGCAGATGCAGGCGCAACTCGAAGCCGGCTACACGACGATTCTTTCAGGCGGTGGTCCGGCCGACGGCAACATCACGCTGCGCGATCACATCGAGAAGGGCGTCATCAACGGCCCGCGCATCATCCCGTCGGGACAGATTCGCCTCGCCAACAACACGCCCGAGATGGCACGCGAGCAGGTGCGCAAGATGGCGGAGATGGGCGTGAAGTACACGGGCGAGATCGCCTTGACGCCGGAGCCGGGGCCGAGCGCACAGGAGATCGACGTCCTCAAAGCGATCGTCGACGAGGCCAAGAAAGCCGGCGTCACGGTGCAAGTGCACGCCGTGAGTTCCGTCGCGATGATGGCCGCGGTGGATGCGGGCGTCCGCCGGCTGGTTCACGTGCCCAACAAGAGCTGGGTCACGCGCGCGGACGCGCAGAAACTCGCGGCCACCGGCACGCACATTCTGGGCACCATCGGGTTTGGCGCGCCGATTTTCGGCGTCTTCGAGAACGACAACAACCCGCGCTTCCGCGACGGCAAACCGTGGCCACAATCGATCGTCGGCGCCGACTTGCTTGACGGCGTGCCCGTCGGGCAAGAGATCGGATACACGACCGTCAACTCGCGAACGCTGTGGGACGCCGGCGCCACGCTCGGCTACTGCACCGACTCGACGTACGATGCGCTCGCCGGCCTCGAGCACGAGCTGAAGACGTACAACATGATGTTTTCGATGCAGGACGTCGTGAAGTTGATGGGTCCGAACACCGCGGCCTACATCCAGATGAGCGATCAACTCGGCACGCTCGAGCCCGGAAAGATCGCCGACATCATCCTGCTCGACGGCAATCCGCTCGAGGGCTACTGGAACTGGCTGAAGACGAAGGTGACGATCAAGGCAGGAGCAATCGTCGTCGACAAGCGGGCCGCTCGATAACGGTTCCTGGGTCTTGGTTCCTTGTGCTTGGTCCGTACTTGGTCCCTGGTCCCTAGTCCAATGTGGACGCTGAACCAGGGACCAGGCACGGACCCAGAACTAAGCCCCAAGCACCAAGAACCAGCGTTATTTCACCGACATCCGGGATGACCGCAGTCGCACCGCATTTCGGTCATCGCGCCTGCCTGCTGGCAGTGTGCTGAGCAGTAATCGCCGAACTGGCCGGTCGACGACACGTTGCAATTGCAGTTGGGATGCGCGCACTTCTTCGTGTCAGGCATATCTCACCCCCAACACTTTCGAGAGCAACTCCGGGGCCATGATCCCGTCGGCCTTACACTTCAGTTTTTGTGCAAGTATCGTCGTGAGGACGACAGAGTGCGCAAATCCATCGCCGAGTACGGCGTGATCCATCACCGGATCATGCTTGCACACGGACGGGAACGCCGCGCGGCCGCGCGAACACGCGTGCGCATCGCCGAAACACGGCCGCGATTCACGCGGAACGACGATCCCACGGCTTGTGACACGTGATCCCGTGCCAGGATCGCCTGGGATATGACCGGGCACGCCGATCACACGACGCGTAACAGCTCGCACTCGACCGGTACACGCTCGGCGACGACGAGACGACGTCAGGATAGCGAAAGATGCTGCTCGCACACGGCCGGTGCAAGTCGATCGTCGATAGAATGACCGCCGATGTCGGCCCGGAAGGTAGTACGCGCGACGCTGCATCGTACCGGAATGCTCGGTGTGGCCAGACGCGTCCGCGAACTGGGCTGGACGATGAAGTTCGCCGGTGCGAATCGGCGTTTTCTTGCCGCGGCGCCGCAGGCGCTGCCGATTCCGCCGGCGCGGCTGCGGATTCTCGTGGCCGCGTCACCAGACATCGCATGGTTTATCGAGAGCGGCCGCCGCGGCGCCGACAGCATTCGCGACGTGCTCGATCGCAACCGAATCGCGCTTGCGGAATCGTTGCCCATCCTCGACTTCGGTTGCGGATGCGGACGCGTAACACGTCATTTCGCGAACTTCGGCGATTCAGTCTACGGAACGGATCTGCATCCGGCGCTGACAGGCTGGTGCCACGATTGTCTCGGGTTCGGTCATTTCGAGCCAAACGGCCTCGAGCCGCCGCTGCCCTTCGCCGATGGACGATTCGGGCTCGTGTACGCGTTGTCGGTCTTCACCCACTTGCCAGAGTCGTTGCAGCGGCCGTGGATTGAAGAGCTGCATCGTGTTCTCCGGCCCGGCGGACACCTCCTGTTCACAACGCACGGCATTCGATACGTCGATGAGCTTGCCGCCGACGGTCGCTCGAAGTTTGCGGCGGGTCAGCTTGCGGTCAAGCGCGACGATCGGCCGGGCAGCAACGTCTGCGGCGCGTATCATCCGGAAGCGTACGTCCGTGGCGAGTTGACACGAGGATTCTCCGTCGTAGAGCACGCGCCTGAAGGCGCCGCGGGGAATCCCTGGCAGGATCTCTGGCTCCTCCGCCGTCTATAATTCCGCCACATGAGGCGCTTCACGTTCGCCATTCTGGCGGCCTGCTCAACCATAGTGCTTGCCGGTGCGCAGACACCGCCAGCGTCCGCGCCGTTTACCGTCGAGCAGATCCTCAGCCTGCCGACGCCGGACAATTTGATCGCCTCTCCAGTCGGGTCCACGATCGCGTGGACATTCAACGAGCGTGGCGTTCGCAACATCTATGCTGCCGATGGCCCGGAGTTCGTGCCGCGCAAACTCACAACGAACAAGGACGATGACGGCCAGGAACTGACGCATCTGTCGTTCTCGAACGACGGCAAGATCATCGTGTATGTGCGCGGTGGCGATCATGGCGGCAGCCGGCCTGCCGATCCGCCGAACCCGACGGCGGAGCCAGTCGCGCCGAAGATGCAAGTGTGGGCCGTCGCGGCCGCGGGTGGCAGCGCGCCGAAACTGCTCGGCGACGGCGACGCGCCGATCATTTCGCCTGACAGCACGCGCGTCGCTTTCATACGCGACAGGAAAATCTTCGTCGTGCCGATCGACGGCATGAAGCCGTCCGAAGGCCCAAGCGGTCCGTTCTTCT
>Ga0126381_100011047_pt1 | contig 10194 bp, 10 predicted proteins | sample PanSoiMetPlot_28_FD_96465 | JGI IMG/M metagenome (GOLD analysis project Ga0126381, IMG submission 96465) | Tropical forest soil microbial communities from Panama - MetaG Plot_28 | ecosystem: Environmental > Terrestrial > Soil > Tropical forest > Bulk soil | place: Panama | collected 2016-02-17 | reverse complement strand
TTCCATGCCGCTCGGAAAGGACCCGAGCAGCTTCTCCGAAGTGTAGCCAGCGCTTTGCCGGACCGTATTCTGCTCCCGGACACAATCCCAGCGTCAACGAGTCCGCCACGTTCACCGCCATCGGCGGGAGCGGTTCGGCCATATCCGCGCCAATCCGCTCCGCGATCTTAAGATACGCACTGGAATGGTGCCTGACCGGCTGTGGCGGCGCGGGTTCCGGGATAAACTGGTTCAGAAAGAAATCGCGCCAGGGACGGTGATATCCGACCCGGCGCGGGATTTTCGCTAACCAAGCTTCTAGCCCAGACCTCGGTGAATTCGGGAAAAGAATGGCCACATCGAACTTGCCCTTCAGTTTGTTCGCTACCACCACCACTCCGTCTTTCGGCTCGATCGGGATAACCGCATCCACTTCCGGAACCGATTCCCAAAACTCAACCAAGTTTCGTTTCACCAATATTGTGACCTGTGCGTCAGGTCTTCCTCGCTTGATCCGGCGCACTGCCTCTACCGACATGACCGCGTCTCCCAACCAGTTGCTTGACCGGATGACGATCCGAAATGGCTTCAATTTGCCTGGCGTCTTGGGGAGGTAGAATCCTCGCTTATATTCCCGCAGCAGGAAACGAGGGGAAGGAATCTTCCAACGATCATGGACCCAGAACCAATCCGCGGGATTTTCCCTGATCTTTTCTTCCAGATACTCATTGAGTACCGCGGTGAGTTCTTCGATCGAGGCCCCGGACGAGAACTCTTCAAGGCGGACCGCGAGACGCCAGCGGGCCACACCCCCGGTTTGTACCACTCCCCAGCAGATGCGAGAATGCGCCTTCTTCGCCATGATAGCAGGCAAGGGCGTCGTCGATGCCAGGCGACCAAAAAAGGGGACCCAAACCCCTTTATCACCCGCGTGCTGGTCCGATAACACCGCCACGATACCTCCTTGCTTGAGCATCGCGATCCCGCGATTAAACCCCTCGCTGCGATCTAACAATTCCACCCCACTGAGCCCCCGAAACTTCCGCACGTGCTCATCGATCAGACCGTTGCGGAGCCGTTGGAAGATCGCGCCGATTTGGGACCGTTGCGAGGCCCAATTAGGAACGGTAACCATGAGCTCCCAATTCCCGATGTGCGGGACCAGTGCCACCACACTGTTAGTCTCGTCCACATCGGCCCGAACCCTTTCGTAGTCACTCACATCAAAATATTTCCGGGTCTCTTCCCAGGGCTTCTGCGTCAGCACAAAGGCGCATAAAAAGTTCGCACCCAACGTCTGGAAATGCTTGCGAATACATGCATCGATTTGCTTCGAATCCCAGTCCGGGAACGCTCGAGCCAGGTTCCGCCGGGCGAGATCTCGATAACCTGGTAGAATCGCCCAAACAAAGAGCCCAATTGCTTGCCCAATTCTGAACGTCCACGCTAAAGGCAGCCCCAGAAAAGCCGCTCCTATCCCCAGGTAAAGCCAATAAACCAATCGCTCAGTAAACTTGATTGGTCGATTAGCAGATTTCCTCATTCGCAATAAAACTCTTTAGCAGCAGAATGAATCGGCACGGCCGGATCATTCTGCTGCCATAGCCTGAATCTCAGACAAATGCATGCGCATTTGTCTGAGACTCAGGCTCGGGGATGAAACTTCTTATGGATCGATTTCAATCTGTTTTGATCGACATGCGTATAAATCTGGGTGGTCGAGATGTCCGCGTGTCCCAGCAACTCTTGAATTATCCTGAGATCCGCGCCGTTACTCAACAGATGAGTCGCAAACGAGTGCCGTAATAAATGTGGATAAATCCGGATATCGAATCCACCGAGCTCGGCGATCTCTTTTACGATTTGCCAAACCCTTTGGGTGGTCAGCTTCTGTCCGCGTCTCGACAAGAAAAGCTCGCTCCCGGTCCGAGGCCGAACTAATACCCGGCGCTCGCTTTCTAAGTAGTCATTGATCGCCTCGCAGGCTTTTCGCCCGATCGGCACCAGCCGGGTTTTGTTGCCTTTGCCGGTAACCCGAATGAACCGGTCCTCCAGGTTGATATGTTCCAGGCGTGCGCCGGTAAGCTCACTAATCCGCAGACCGCTGCTGTACAACAATTCCAACATCGCCCGATCCCGTTTAGGGAACGGCCGCCTATGCAGATCCACCTGCAACAGCCTGTCGATTTCCGACTCGTTCAACGTATCCGGCAGATAACGTTCCAATCGCGGTAACACCAACACATCGGCTGGATCATGAGTGATGTGTTGTCGCCCCTTCAAAAACCGGAAAAAAATCTTCAAAGCAACCACGATCAGTTTCAAAGACGCCGCCGCCAACCCCCCACGCTTTCGCTCCGCCAAATAAGCCGTCAACTGATCCGTTGTGACCTTGGAAATGCCCGGCGCTTCCTCTTGACGCCCATACCAAATCGCGAACTCCTCTAGCGACCTCCTGGTCGACACCTGATAATTATCGGACAACCCTCGTTCCGTCGCCAAAAACAGGATAAACTCGTCGATCTCGTTATCGAATGGCGTGTCCACCTACCGCGCATCCTACCACACACGGGAAACACAGCCGCGAATGGACGCAAATAAACACGAATTAAAACCGAACTGATCCACCCCCACCCGGAGGGGAGCCGCATCAACCTAAGCCCGCGACTCGCAGGTTTCGCCTCCGCGCGAGTGCAACCTACGCGGCTGGCAGCCGCGGCTCCCGTGAACGTCTCGCAGCGTGACCTCACCCACCGCCTCTCTATTCGCGTCAATTCGTGTCCATTCACGCTTCGCGCCCATTCGCGGTCCATATTCGCGTGAATTCGCGGTTGAGATTTCCCAAAACTGCCCCATCATTACGTCCTCTCCCGAAGACGCGGGCATAGCTTAATGGTAAAGCTCCAGCCTTCCAAGCTGGCTATGAGGGTTCGATTCCCTTTGCCCGCTCTCTCTCCTCGAGGATACGTTGATTGGGTTGCTTTCTCTGGGATTCAAAGACCTCGTTAGTGAGACGCTAGCCACCGCTTCTCATTTGCGAGATCAGCAAAAGGAATTACTCCGGCTGTACCAGCACGCAAAGGAGATCACGAAAAATGATGTGCGAGTCGATTATTTCTTTTCCGACTCACCGGAGTACCCTTTGTGCTACGGCGACGTCACTGCTAACGGGGCTTTCGGTCAGCTTTTCGCCCGAATGTATCCAAAATCGCTTTTCTTCGACGTGTTCAACGGGAAGTTCCAGATTTTTACGGAAATGATCGACCCGGAGGTTGAACTGCAGAAGCATGATCACCTCTACTTTCTGGGAAATCGAAAGTTCTTTACGAGGGTCGACGGACTTGACCCTGACACGTTCGAAACCATCGATCAGGCAGGCGATTACTATTTGCAAAAGTGGACCCGTACAGAAAAACCTTAGACTAGAAAAATTACTTCGCTGAATATAAGGAGCCCGGCAGACCGGCGCCTGCTCCTTACCGTGGCCTACACGCAATCGCGCATCGTTGACCATAATAATATTTCCCCGTCATTAGTGATTCTTCCCAGCGGCCTACTGCCGAACTGAAAGTCATACCAGGATGTCCGCGTCCCACAATGTCGGTATTTTTAAGCGGACTACTCGGAACGGTTCTACCTAGGTCGGTCAAAGAGACATTTTAAGCATGCCTATAAATTTTCTATCTGACCCCTGATTTCAGGCATTTATCGATCATCGAATCAGGAGCTAATGGTTAAATATCAGCCACTTACATGTAAGCATAGTAGCGTACAGAAATTCCAATTTGCATTTTTTAGGCGGGCATTTATTCTGACCGTCCTACGCCGAAAACCCCATAGTGAAAAAGAATCTAATAACCATCGCGGCTCTTACGGTCGCAACATTCGTCAGTAACGCCCGGGCTGAACAGGTGATTAAGTCCGCGGACGCGACCAAGATCCAGTTGGCCCAATATTGGAGCCAGCACGACAATCACGGGCTCCGGGCACTTAACACAACGGCAACCACACTGCATACCCTCAGCGGACAGCCTTTTGCGGTTTTCACCGTCAACGCAGCTATGAGAATCACTGGATTCCCTGTGCAGCTGGAGATGGTCTACGACGTCAATGCGAAGGTCATGTATGCCCTCTGGCCCGATAAGGCGACTCAATTTCTGAAGACGGGTGATCGGTCACTTTTAAAGAACGCGGTAGGCAGCGAAGTCGTCGATCTCTCCTAGACGCCGGACTCGATGGCGGAAGAAATCATCGTCAAACGGCGAAGAGGGCGACCAAGAAACCCGCCGCATCTAAAGACCCGAAGAGTTTGTTTCCGGCTTAGGCTGCCCGATCCAGATTTGTTAAAGCTGTACGCCAAACTGGCCGGTTATTCATCGGTCAACGCCTATACCCAATCGGCCTTCGACGCCCTGGCCAATCAATGGCAAAACCACCCCGAGGTTCAGGCCCTGCTTAGCAAGAAAGCCGGACAAAAGACCGAGGTTTCGAAGCGGCTTTCCTTCAACGAAGTCTCCATCGACGGTTGCCTCAGCTCAGCGCCGTAGGAGCGAGATCTAATCGGGAACCATGGTCTATGCCGCTCCTAACGGAGCTGGTCGCCTTTTAGATCACTGACGCTATAAAGATTTCGCTCCTACGGAGCTGGCCACGGCATCGGCCGCATCGAGCCCGAGGCTCGCCACCTTTCACCTTTCACCTTTCACCTTTCACTTCTCACCTTTCACTTCTCACGTCTCACTTCTAAGTACGTTTGCTAAATCGCAACCAAGCCCTACCCTTTCCCTATGGATGTCCTTCAGACGCTAGCAGTCGCCCTCGGCTTAGCTGCGCTCTCGGGTTATAGCCTTTACCTCACCGTTTTCTTGACTGGGTTAGCGGTCCATTTCGATTGGATACACCTGGCGCCCCAGTACGCTTCTCTCCACGTCTTGGCTGACCCCGCCATTATCATCGTCTCCGGGATACTTTTTGTTATCGAGTTCTTCGTCGACAAAATCCCTTGGCTCGACTCGCTCTGGGACGCTATTCACACCTTTATTCGCCCGGTTGGCGGCGCACTTATCGCCATCCAAACCCTCGGGCATCCGGGCCCGGTCTTTAACGTGATCGTCGGTCTTGTCGCCGGAGCAGTAACTTTCACTTCCCACAGCGTCAAAACCGGTACTCGCTTGATTGTTAACCAGTCGCCGGAACCGTTCTCCAATGTAGCGGTTAGCTTGGGCGAAAATGTCTTAATCGGAGCGATGTTCGCACTGCTTTGGAGCCATCCGCTCATCGCCTTGGGTATTCTCCTCGTTTTCTTTTCGGTGGCTTTTTACTTTTTGCCCCGGATCTGGAGAACAATTCGGATCCGGATCTGGTTTATCCGCCAGAAAATGAAACAACCGGCCCGCCGAACCGCGGTCGAGCTCTTAGCCAATCTTCCGAGCCCTTATGAACGCTGGTTTCACAAGCTCGTTGAGCCACGCCAAACCGTGAGATGGGCCGTCCCGTGCATCACGGGCAAAGGTAAATTGATTCCTCGCGATCAATTCGGCTATTTGACTGCAACCGAAGAACAGCTGTCCCAAGTTTTCTTTGTCGTCAAAGGCTGGTTTGCGTCAGCTAAGCTATTCGAGATCGATGATTTTGAGCCGACCATCAGACAGCGTTTTCTTTACGACGAGATAATTTTGTTTACGCCCGGTAAAAACGACCGGTACAGCTTCCGGTTCGATCGCTCCCAAGCCGGACTGGCACCGCTGGTTTTAGAAGATTTGAAGCGCCGAATGGACGCCTCTCGCGCCGTTCTGCTGATTCCGCCGAGTCAACCGATCTCAGAGCAGGCAAGACCAGCTCAGGCGATCTTAGAGGGAGACAGCCATAGCTTGACCCCCTCGGCCCACGAAAATAATGGCCAAACGGACCACCAGCGCCCGCTGTAACCGCCTTTCGGTAGGAATGAGCTTCTGCTCATCCGTTAGAAGCGCGCCGAGAAAAAAAGGATGAGCTGGAGCTCATCCCTGCCGTTAGAACGGCCCCGCAAGCAGGGCCGCTCCAAGACAATTTGTGCAGTCCAACCTACGCCAGCCCGTTATCTTTAAGGATCTGTTCGCAGTTGGATTTATCAACCGCCATGGTTGGTAAGGTGATTTTCTTCTCAACCGGTTCACCTTTCACGATCTTCAGTGCTTGCTTCACACCCTCGACCCCCGGGGTGGCATACACGAAAGTAGCGGTGAGCTGACCTTTACTGACCCAGGTAACCCCTTCATCGGGCAGCGCATCGATACCGAGAAACTTTATGTCTTTTTCGCGGCCGGCATCTTTAGCCGCCAGATAAGCGCCGTAGGCAATCGGATCGTTGTGCCCATAAACCAGGTCGACCTTGTCGAACTGCTTCAACGCCGTCGTCATCGTGTCGTAGCCTTTTGCCTGTTTCCAGTCGCAGTCGATTGGCTGTAACAACGACTTAATACCGGACTCCTTGCTTACGGGCTCATTGAACCCTTTGTGGCGGTCTTGCGCGGGAGCCGTGCCCATGCCGCCCCAGAGCTCAACAATGTTTCCTTTCGCGGCGCCCTGGCCACCCAGTAGCTTAACCGCGTAGGCTCCGGCAGTTTGGCCGATTAAAACGTTATCGCCGCCGATGAAGCAGTTGTATTTATCCGTGTTAACATTGCGATCCAAAACGATAACCGGGATTTTCTTGTCGATCGCTTCGAGGACAACTCCGGTTAAACCGGCTGACTCCTTCGGACTAATTAACAGTACGTCGACACCCTGTCGAATCAGGCTTTCTGTATCGGCCACCTGCTTTTCAGTTTTATCCTGCCCATCCGTGATAATCAGCTCGACCTCAGGATACTTGTCGGCTTCCTTCTTCATGGCCTTGTTGAACTGAACACGCCAAGGTTCAGTGAGGGTGCATTGCGAGAAACCAAAAACGTACTTCTTGCCCTGGGCTTTTATATAGAACGGCTTAAATACCGCCGACGCTGCAGCCGCAGCGATGCTTGTTTGAATGAATGTTCTACGTTTCATTTTATGGGGTTGGGGGGATTTCAGTTTTTGTCTTTTTTCTAGGGAAGTCTATTTGCGTACATCTGCGTCAATCTGCGGTTGGATTTCACGGCGCGATTCGCCGGTGCTTACTTTCTTGGTGCGAGCTCTTAGCCGCTTCCACCAAAGACCGATCTGACCTTCCTGCAGTAGAACTGCGGCCAGGATAATCGCTCCTTTTAATACGAACTGGATATTACTGTTAATGTTCTTGAGCAGCAGGATGTTGGTTAAAAACCCGAAAATTAACACCCCGACGAACGTCCCGGTCATGGTGCCTTTGCCGCCCATCAGATTGGCTCCGCCGATCACCACCGCAGCGATCGCATCCAATTCACCTCCGGCTCCGGCATCCGGTTTACCTTGCCGATATTGAGAAGTGTAAAGAACGCCGGACAAGCACGCCAACATCCCGGAGATCGAATAGACTGCCACCTTGATCTGATCCACCTGAATACCGGCTAGCCGCGCCGCCTGCTCGTTTCCGCCGATCGCGTAGATGTAACGGCCAAACGCGCTGTATTTGAGGACAAATCCGAAGATTAAGACAACGACGAGAAAGAAGATTCCGGGAACCGGAACAACTTGTAACACCAGAGTCCGAAGGATCTCGAAATTTTCCGTCGCATTCGAACCGGTATAGACCGGATAAACCGCAGCTGTTTCACCGCCTAACAGTCGGGCCAAGCCGACAACCGCAACCATCATGGCTAAGGTAACAATGAAGGGTTGAAGGTTACCTTTGGCGATTACTAATCCCGTAAATGCGCCCAGTGCTAACCCAACAGCAGGAACGGTAATTAACACCGCTAACACGCCGAATTTTGATTGGAGTTGGCTGGTAGTCCACCAAACTAACAAAGCGCCCACCAACAATCCTGCCGCCAGGCCCGCCAAACGTATCGTTGAACTGGCGTGTTCGACCGGCTTCGCGGATCCGCGCCGCACATTCGTTGCAACTAGTGGTACTAAGTAGCTGCAAAGCAGGACCGCTACTAAGCCCAATATCGGTATCGAAGCCGTCGAGGCCGCTGTCCAACCGGGCAAGGTTAAGAGCATCGCACAAAGCATGCTCCCCAAAGACATCATCGAACCAACGGACAAGTCGATTCCCCCAGTCAAAATTACCAAGGTCATCCCGACCGCGATGATCCCGTTGTTCGCCACCTGCCGGAGCACATCCGCCTGGTTTCCTGGATCCAGGAAGATATTCGCTCCCTTGTGATTCACAGGGGAGAGAACGATTCCAGCTCCATAAAGCACCGCCAGTCCCCAAAACAATTTGGTTTGTAAAAGAAATCGTCCGATTGAAACAGCCGCGCGGTTCATCGTGTAGCCTCCAATTTCAGGAACTCAGGTTGGATAGCACCTCCGGGCGACGCGTATTCGAGAATGGCTTCTTGAGAAAATTCCGTTCGATCGAGTAACGCGGTTGGCTGGCCTTCTCGGAGCACCAGGATCCGGTCGCTCAGCAACATTAACTCAGGCAACTCCGAAGATACTAACACGATCGCTAGACCTTGATCCGCCAAGTCTCGAATTAGGCGATAAATCTCCGCCTTAGCCCCGACATCGATTCCCCGCGTTGGTTCGTCGAGCAGAAAAACCTTTGGTTTTGTCACCAAACACTTCGCAACCACGACCTTTTGTTGGTTACCACCGCTCAACGAACCGGTGGTCTGCTGGACATCGCGCGCATGGATATTCAGCTTCTGCAACATCGACTGGGCCAGCGCCTTCTCGCGCCCGGGTAAAACAATCCCGAGATGAGTCAGTTCCCGCATCACCGGCAATGCGATGTTTCGATCGATCCCGGCTCCGAGCACCAATCCGTCCCGTTTTCGATCTTCTGTCACCAAAGCCAGACCCTGGGCTTTCGCTTGCAAGGCGCTGAGCACCTGAACCGGTTTACCTTCTATCAAGATCTGACCGTCGCTGGTCCCTGGATGTAAACCGTACAGAATTTGTAGGATTTCGGTTCTGCCTGCGCCGAGCAACCCGCCTAACCCAAAGACTTCCCCAGCTCCAACCACAAAATTAACATCTTGCACCAGCATCGGACGGTTGGGAGTAGGCGAAGGGTGCTCTAAAGAGAGATTCCGAACTTCCAGCATCGGCTTTGCCGCCATCGTCGCATCCTTGTCTTCGGCGAGCATTTCTTGTATCTCGCGCCCAACCATCATCCGGATCAGTTCCTTTCGATTTGCTTCCTTGGCCGGCACCGTCCCGATGTGGCGTCCGTCGCGCAGCACGGTAACGGTATGAGCCAGCTCGGCTACCTCCTCCATGCGATGAGAGATATAGACAACCGCCACCCCTTCCGCCGCCAGACGGCGAATCACCTGAAAAAGACGTTCCGTCTCGTTGATCGAAAGTGCCGACGTCGCTTCGTCCATGATGAGGATTCTCGCCTTCGATACCAGCGCCTTAGCGATCTCAACCAGCTGTTGCTCTCCGACCCGCAGCTTGGAAACCGGGAGCTGCAGGGGTCCATGAAAATCAAGGGTCTTAAGGACCTCTTCGGCAGCTCTAACTTGACTCTTCCGATCAACAAAAAATAGCGAATGCAATTTCTCCTGACCGAGGAAAATATTTTCATCGACCTGGAGCTCAGGAACCAAGCTGAGTTCCTGGTGAATCATCGCAATCCCAGCCCGGGTAGCGTCACGTGGAGAAGTCAAATAAACGGGCTGCGCCCCAACCAGAATTTGACCCTCGAAATCTTGGATCAAGCCTGAGGCAATCTTCATTAACGTGCTTTTGCCCGCCCCATTCTCCCCCATCAACGCATGGATTTCTCCGGGCTTTAATTGGAAATCGACTTCCCGCAGAACTTGACTCGGACCGAACGACTTCGAAATCCGCCGCATTTCGAGGGCGAACGGCTCAGGGGTAATCGATAGGGAGGACACAGAAAACGAGAGGTTTCAGGGAGGTTAACGACTGATACTCGTCAGCACGATTAATGTAAAGCTTTACATACTATTTTGTTTGTTCCATCCTCTTTCTCGTCACCTTAGCTCCAACAAATTTCCCTGTGACCTAGGGACACTAGAATCCAGCGGCCCAATCAACTAATTCAATGACCCTTTCAGAGCTCGCCCGCGAATTGAATGTGAGCATCGCCACTATATCCAGAGCCCTTAACCGGCCGGATGACGTTGCCCCCAG
>Ga0126381_100011046_pt1 | contig 10195 bp, 10 predicted proteins | sample PanSoiMetPlot_28_FD_96465 | JGI IMG/M metagenome (GOLD analysis project Ga0126381, IMG submission 96465) | Tropical forest soil microbial communities from Panama - MetaG Plot_28 | ecosystem: Environmental > Terrestrial > Soil > Tropical forest > Bulk soil | place: Panama | collected 2016-02-17 | reverse complement strand
AGCCATCCGAGCATTCTCGGCCAGCCGCGGTAGTTCTGGGCGAGCTCCGGGCGCGCGGCGAAGCCGCTGTGGCGGACTCTTACCAGAGTGCCGTTGTCCCGCGGCTGCAGTTCCCAGCGCACGACGGTCTCCGCGTCGCCGGTCCAACTCGACACCCACGAGTATGCGAGCACTCTGGGACGATCGAGTTCCAGGATTTCTCCGTGGACCTCGAAATTGCCGCCGTTGGGCTCAATGCCCGCGTTGCGCCATTTTCCTCCCACGCGGAGCTCGGCCTCAAACTGTTTGCAGCGGTAGATCCCTTCCTGCCCCCACCATTTCACTACTTGCGCGGGATCGACCAACGCCTGGAATACGCGTTCCGGAGGCGCCGCGATTTGAATCTCACTGACGATTGCGTCCGCGTTCCCACTCGGCATCGAAGTTGCCATATCGTCTCTCTCCTGTTCAGTTTTCTCTGGTTTTGCCGCGGCCTGCGGAATCTCTGTCTGCCGGTCTTCGGGCCGATTCTCCGGCTTCAACGTGCGCCTTCAAATTCGCCAGGCTGCTCTGCCAGAAACTTCGATACTGGCTGAGCCAGTTATCGACGGCCTGCAACGGGCCCGGGTTGAGCTGGTAAAACCGCTGCCGCCCTTCGCGCCGTTCCCGCACGAGCCGGGCGCGCCGCAGCAGGCGCAGGTGCTTGGAGACGGCGGGCCGAGAAACCGGAAAAGCCCGGGCAATTTGTCCAGCGGGAAGACTGCCCTGGCGCAGCAGGTCCAGCACGGCGCGGCGAGTGGGATCGGCCAGAGCGCTAAAGGCAGATTCGGTGGAATATGTAACCTTTTGTTCACGCATGATACGTAACTATAGGGTTTCGTATTGTGGGCGTCAACTGTTTTCTTTCGCTTCCGTTTTGAGCCGAAGGGTTCATTTTTTCGCCGCGGTGCTCAGATATTTTACGATGAGCAAGGCGCATCTGAATCGGATCCACGCCTGGGTAATCTAAATTGACAGAGCCGGCGGCAAAGGTTAGATTTGAGGCTGTACAGGAAATGGAAACAGTCATGGGAACGCCCCTAAACACTTGTTGTTGTATCTGTTGTAGCACCAGGCGCGGGTGTAGGTCCGCCGAGGCGGCCAGGGTCATGAGCTAAGCTCGAAACACAACAGGACTCGAATTCAGCCCGCCCTCGGAAGAGCCGAGAGCGGGCTTTTTTGTTGCCAAAGAGACGACGATGACCACCATGACCGAAACCGGCGCGCCGAACACGTCGCTGGAGCATCTGAAGATGCTCGAGGCCGAGAGCATTTTCATCCTGAGGGAGGCGGCGGCGGAGTTTGCCCGGCCGGTGATGCTCTACTCGATTGGCAAGGATTCCTCGTGCATGCTGCGGCTAGCGCAGAAGGCCTTTTATCCGGGGAAGATTCCCTTTCCGTTGCTGCACATCGACACGAGTTACAAGTTTCCGGAGATGATCGAGTTTCGCGACTGGTACGCCAGGCACGTGGGGGCGGAACTGATCGTACACATGAACAAGAAGGCGCTCGAGGAAGGCGCCAATCCCTATACGCTGGGCACGCAGAAGTGCTGCGGGCTGCTGAAGACGCGCTCGCTGCTGGACGGGCTGGCCGAAGGCGGTTTCGATGCGGCCTTCGGCGGGGCGCGGCGCGACGAGGAAAAATCGCGCGCGAAAGAGCGGGTTTATTCGTTTCGCGATTCGCTGGGGCAGTGGGACCCGAAAAACCAGCGTCCCGAGTTGTGGAACCTCTACAACGCGCGGCATCACAAGGGTGAAAGCATCCGCATTTTCCCGCTCTCGAACTGGACGGAGATGGATGTGTGGCTGTACATCCACGCGGAGAAGATTCCCATCGTCCCGCTCTATTTCGCCAAGGAGCGCGAAGCGGTGGTGCGGGGTAACTCGATCCTGCTGCCACAAAGCGGGGTGCGGCTGCTGCCCGGCGAGAAAACGCAGACGATCAAATGTCGCATGCGCTCGCTCGGCTGCGTGCCGTGCACCGGGGCGATCCGCTCGGAGGCCGATACAGTGCCGAAAATCATCGACGAGATGATTTCGTTCCGGCGGTCGGAGCGGGAAAACCGCGTGATCGACCACGACGAAGAAGGTTCGATGGAAATTAAGAAGCGCGAGGGATATTTCTGATGGCCATCCCGGCAGCCGAACCCGCAGCCAAGGCGGTGACGGAAACGAGCGAAGCGAGCAGGGCGGAAGCATTCAGCCCCATCGCGCCGCAGGTGCTTGCGCCAACGGGCGGGCTGCTGAGGTTCAGCACTGCGGGCAGCGTAGACGATGGGAAGTCCACGCTGATCGGGCGGCTGCTCTACGACAGCCAGGCGGTTTTCGAGGATCAACTGGCGGCGGTGCGTAAGAGCAAGGTGAATCGCTCAGGAGGGCCCATCGACTTTTCGCTGCTGACGGACGGCTTGCGAGCCGAGCGCGAGCAGGGCATCACCATCGACGTGGCTTACCGCTATTTTTCGACGCCGCGGCGGAAGTTCATCATCGCCGACACCCCGGGCCACGAACAGTACACGCGGAACATGGCTACCGGCGCGTCCACAGCGGAGGCTTCGGTGGTGCTGATGGATGCGACCAAAGGTGTGCTGCGGCAGTCGCGACGCCACGCCTATATTGCCAGTCTGCTGGGCGTGCAGCACATCGTGGCCGCGGTGAACAAGATGGATCTGGTGGGCTTTTCGCAGGAGGTATTCGAGCGCATCGCGGAGGAGTTTCGTGAGTTCGCCGAGCAACTCGGAGTGACCAGCTTGTATGCTGTGCCGGTGAGCGCGCTCGAAGGCGACAACGTGGTACGCAAGAGCGCGCGCACGCCGTGGTTCGAAGGCCCGGCGCTGCTCGAGTATCTGGAAGCCCTGCGGGTAAGCGATTCCGCGGGCGAGGGGCCGCTGCGCTTCCCGGTGCAGTATGTGATCCGTCCCGATGCGACTTTTCGCGGCTTTGCCGGGCAGGTGGCTTCGGGAACGCTGCGGCCGGGGGCTGCGATCGTAGCGCTGCCGTCGGGGCTGAAAACGCGGGTGAAATCACTGGTCAGCTTCGACGAGGAATTGGAGGAAGCACAGCCGGGCGCGTCGGTAAACGTCACTCTGGAGGACGAAATTGATATCAGCCGGGGCGACGTGCTGGTGGATGAAGAGAAGCGGCCGTTCAGCGGCACTGAATTTCAGGCCACCGTGGTGTGGATGCACGCCGATCCACTGGACCTGCACAAGATTTACCTGCTGAAGCACACAACCCGCACAGTACGGGCACGGGTGAAGCAAGTGCGCGCGAGGATCGACGTGAACACGCTGGAGAAATCCGCCGCCACGAGCCTGGACATGAATGACATCGCCGAGGTGGCGATCAAAACCACGCTGCCGCTGTTCTTCGATCCTTATCGTTCAAACCGCACCATGGGCAGCTTCATTCTGATCGATCAGCATACCAACGCGACGGTGGGGGCCGGAATTATCGAACAGCCGATCGTCACCCCACCCGCCGCTCGCCCTATGACTTCGGCACAAACGGGCCGGAGCACGCGCGAAGAGCGCCTTTTGCGCTTCGGGCACCCCTCTGGAGCGGTATGGCTGCAAGGACGGCCGCACGCCGCGGAGCTACTCGAGCGCCGACTGTTCGAAGAAGGCTGGTTCGTGCAGATGGTGGGCCCTGTGGATTTTCTTTCGCACGAGCTCATTACGGTGACGAAGGCTTATCGTCTTTCGGGGGCAATCACCATTTTTTCTCCGCTGGACGACGGCACCAACCAGATTCAGGCGGTGCGAGCCATCTTCGGACGCGATTCCTTCTTCCTGCTGAAGAAGCCGGGGCTCAGCGACGAGGACACGGTCGCGCAAATCGTCGAAATCCTCTATAAATGGCGCGACACGCACTCCGATCCCAAATCCGGGCCGAGGCAGGGAGGCTCATGAGCGAGCTCTCGCAGATGCTGCCAATCGCTTCGTTCGAAGCGCTTTCCGCCGAAGCGGCTATCGACCGGGTGCTGGCGGAAAGCAGCGGCGCGGCCTGCTTCACATGCAGCTTCCAGGCCGAGGACATGATCGTGCTGGAGCTGCTGCGCAAGCGGGTGCCGGATATCCCCGTCCTGTTTTTAGACACCGGGTACCACTTCGCGGAGACCTCCGGATATCGGGACATGATGGTTGCGGCGTGGGGTTTGAATCTGCGCAATCTTACTGCGAAGAAGACGGTGGCCGAGCAGGAAGCGGAATTCGGCATTTTGAACCGCACCGATCCTACCAAGTGCTGCCAGCTCCGCAAGGTCGAGCCGCTGTTCGCCGCGCTGCAGGATTATGAGGTTTGGTTCACGGGATTGCGGCGGGAGCAATCACCGACGCGCAGGAATCTGAAAATTGTGGAGCACCACGCGCTACCTACGGGGAAGGTGCTGCTGAAGGTGAGCCCGCTGGCGGCGTGGACCTGGGGCGACGTTTGGAAATACACGGCCGACAACAAAATCCCGTTCCTACCGCTCTATGACGCCGGCTATCGCAGCATCGGCTGCGAACCGTGCACGGCAATTCCGCAGGAGGGCGCCGACGCGCGGTCGGGCCGATGGGGTGGCGCGAAGCTGGAATGTGGCATTCACACTGACTCGAAGCGAGTGGACTGATGCAGCTGGCCATCGGATTCTTTATCGCGCTGGCGGTGGGACTCACCGGCATCGGCGGAGGAAGTTTCACTGTGCCGGCGCTGATGCTGATCGTCGGAGTGCCGGCGGCAACTTCGGTTGGCACCGCTTTTGTTTTCGCAGGGGTGCTGCGGCTGATTGCCTCTCCGTTTTATCTGGCGGGGCGTCACATCCACGGCCGCTACCTGTGGCTTCTGCTGCAAGGCGCCATACCGGGTTTGCTGATCGGGACCTATCTGTTGCGGTTGCTCAGCGCCCGCGCCGGCAGCCCGGTGGTGGTGATCCTGCTCGGCATCCTGCTTACGGCTTCTTCCAGTGTTACTTTTGCGCCTCGGGTACAAAATCAAGGGTTCGCGCAGAAGAATTCGCGCTGGCTGCCTTGGCTGGCGCTACCGATTGGCGTTGAATCCGGGTTTTCGTCGGCGGGCGCCGGCGCACTGGGCACGGTACTGCTGCTGAATTATTCGGAGATGACCCCCACGCAGGTGGTGGGCACCGATCTGCTATTCGGACTGGTGCTGGCGGTGATTGGCAGCGCGTTTCACTGGCAATTTGGGTCGATCAGTATGCCTGTGCTGGGTCAATTGCTGGCCGGCGGCATCCCGGGGGTCTTGGTAGGCTGCCTGTTCGCGCGGAAAGTGCCAGCCCGCAAACTGAAACTGGCAATTGCGATTATCGCTATTTTCGCCGGATTGCAGCTCGTCTGGAATGGCGCCCGCACGCTCGCCACTCACGGCGACCACTCTGCCAGAGTACCCGCCCCGGTCAGGACCGCTTCGCGAGCCGAATAGGAATACCGCAATGAACGTCCGAAATAGCAGCGGAAGATACAAAATCGGGCTTGAAGAGCGATCCTATCTCTCAGGCGCTGGCAGTTCGCGTAGCGCTAACAGCATCGCGCATTGCGAGTCGTGACAACCGCCGCTTCGGCACGCCGTCAATTTCCACGATTTCGCTGGTCAGGTAAGGCATTTCCCTCTCGCAAGACCGGCATCTCAGAGCAAATACCCGTTCTGGGTCGTGCTGCCCTGTGGCGCGGTCCATCCGCCGGGAATCTTCGATGCGCAACACAATACCGGGCAGGGGAATCGGTTGACGGCAGCATTGGCAAATGACACCACGGTATTTCTGAATCGGCTCCTGACTCATCCTGGCCTTCTCCTAGCGTTGGTGGCTTTGGGGAAGGACATCTTACAAGGCGGTAAGGGGCAAGTCGAGTGAGCCACAGGGGTGCGGTTGAAAACCCTGTGAACAGTACTAGGACTAGCCAGCCGCTGTGCTCTGCATGGTAATTACGGTTTAGGTAGCCTACCTGAACATCCCCAGTTACGTACAGAAAAGGAACGATTCATGTTCGAAAGGCGTGTCTACTAGACTCCCAGACAATGTTGCTCAAGCGGCTTTTCGCGCGCTCGGCTTCTTGCTGGCTGCTGGCGATGCTGACGCTCGCGGCTGGCAGCCAGACCCTCTCTGCACAGCAGAGCGGTGCCAACGGCGGCTTCGCGGAACTTTCTGTTAACGTCAGCCCCTCCGAACCTCTTTTTCGAGCATCCTTGGCGAACCCGTTCGCCGAGAATCCAGCGGCGGCGCTCTCGCCCTCCGTTCCTGCGACGCCGTCCCTGCCCCAGGCAGACAACGAACCACCGCACCAGGTCACCTGGAAGACTCTGCCCATCAATATTCTGCGGGATCAGAAACACGTGTGGCTGTTTCCGGTGGAACTGGCGCACGGACACCATTTGGTTCCTGCGATTGCCGTTGTGGGCGTGACGGCCGGGCTGATCGCGGCGGACCCCCACACGATGCCTTATTTCGCCAAAACCACTGACTTCAACCGGTTCAACGAGACATTTAACGGGTCTTTCACCGGGACATTTATTGGGGCGGTACCAGCATCGCTTTATCTCTATGGGCTGTTCAGGCACAGCAGCTATGCCGAAGAAACCGCCTTGTTGGCGGGCGAAGCCTATGTGGACAGCGCGATTCCGCACATAGTCATAAAAGTGGTAAGTCGAAGGTACCGGCCGCTGGCGATCCCGCCTAATGGAAGCTTCTCCGACACGTTTTTCAAAAGCAGCACGTCCGTTTTCGGCAAAGGAAGCAGTTTCCCATCAGGCCATGCGGCCGGAGCATTTTCCATTGCTACCGTTATCGCTCAAAGATACGGTCACCACCGGTGGGTCCCGTTTGCGGCCTACACGGTCGCTACCGTGTTCGCGTTTTCGCGCGTCCCGGACAGAGCCCACTTTCCTTCCGATGTCTTCCTAGGCGCTGCTCTTGGTTACGCCATCACCCGTTACGACGTTTTCCGCAAAGAGCAGTGAACGGGGTGAGGGGGCTTGTCGAAGATCACTTTGACTGGGAAGGCCGCATCATCCGGGCGGCCATTTTGGCCACGAAGCGGCGGGGGGCGACCCGCTGGGATTCAACCATCAGCATGTTAGACGTGCCGGAAATAACCACTGTTTTTCCCCTGGCAAGCCCTTCCAGGCCCACGCGCGCCACCTTTTCAGCCGTTTCCGCCACGCGGAACATCCTGTCGGGCTGCCCAGCCACTTGCTGAAACTCGGTGGAGGTGGACCCTGGGCATAGCGCGCAGACACGAATTCCGAACTCACGAAGTTCTTCGGCGATTCCTTCGGCGAAAATCAAATCGAAAGCCTTGGTGGCAGCATAGGCGGAAATAAAAGGCACCGGCTGAAAGGCAGCTACCGAGGAGACAATGAGCACGTCTCCGCGCCGGCGCTCGACCATCGCTGGCACGAACAGACGCGTAAGAACAGCGACGGCGGTACAGTTCACCTGTACCATCTCGGCAATGCGATGAGTGGGTATCTCATGGTGGTATCCGAAAGCGCCAAACCCAGCGTTATTGACCAACAGGTCGATTTCGATCTTGCGCGATGTAGTGAATTCGAGGATTTCCCAGGGGGCTTGCGGTTGGGTGAGGTCGGCAGGCAGCGATTCGACTTTAATACCGTGTTGGAAACTGAGATCGCTCGCGAGTTGTTGCAAACGATCCAGGCGTCGCGCCGTGAGCACCAGATTCGTACCGGTGGCTCCGAGTTCCCGAGCCAAGGCGAGTCCGATTCCGGCGCTTGCTCCGGTAACCAAAGCCCACTTCTGCCGCCAGCGCTTCGCCCAGGCGGGCGACGAAGCACTGGTGGAAGGGTTTGCTTGGTTCATTGTGAGTACCTCCGCGTGTGTCCGTTAAGGAATAAGAACACACACGGCCAAGCTTCGGAAGCGCAAATGAAGTAAGACCGGCAGGAACTAGGCGCGGTCGGCTAGATTAACGACGGACTGACGCAGTCGGATGCCTTGTTCTTTCACGCGGTCGAGGAGCCTGCGAGCCCAGACGAATTCGGCGGCCAGAACACCCAAGGCGAGAATGATGGTGAGGGCGCCTGGGCCGGGGGTAACTACCATTACGATGCCGAGAGCCAGAAGAGTGAAGCCTATGAGAATTTTGAGGAGCCGCTTGGCCTGCTGAATTGTCCTAACAATCACGAACCGTCTCGATTCCCTTCGCTACTTTTACATTCTCCCACTGACTTAGATGCAACTCGCGGGAACAGGCTTCGGAAAATTTGAAGCACGCGGGTTTCCATTCATAGGTTCGTTGCCATTTCCAGGCGGGATGCGGATAATGGGCCTTTTTCGTAGATTTTTGCGGCGCGGCGATTTCGCCCCTTATTCGTTCATTCCAAATACGGGAAGTTTTTACCCGGCGGAGATAAAAAATGGAACTTTTCAATGTGCGCCTGCAGATTCCCGAGAATGCGAACCTGATTCTCGGGCAGTCGCATTTCATCAAGACCGCTGAGGATCTCTACGAGGTGGTGGTGAATACCGTGCCAGCGGCAAAGTTTGCCGTGGCCTTCAACGAAGCATCGGGGCCCTGTCTGGTGCGCGTGGAGGCCAACGACGAAGAGTTGCGCAGCGCCGCAATTTCGGCCGCTCATTCGATCGGCGCGGGTCATGTTTTCGTGTTGCTCATCCGGGAGGCCTACCCGATCAACCTGCTGAGCCGTGTGCGTGACTGCTACGAAGTGTGCACGATCTATTGCGCCACAGCGAACTCCGTCGAGGTCATCGTGGCGCAGACCGAGCAGGGACGCGGAGTGCTGGGTGTCATTGACGGCGCTTCCCCCAAAGGGGTCGAAGGCCCCGAGGAGTCACAGCATCGGCATGAGTTTGTTCGCAAGATCGGCTACAAGCTATGACGGGCTGATCGGCGGGACCCGATCCGAAGGGGCGTTGAGTGTGGGGCGGAATGCAACGCACAGGCAAGCAGGCACGCGCCCGAACCGGTTTCAGTATGCTATTTCTCCTTCGGCGAGGGCGAGATACAAGTGACTTCGCGGAACAGATGAATCTTTCTCCGGGTCTGCGGGAGCAATCGAAATCGGCGCTGTATCAGCCGGAAGTTATGCTCAGCTACAGATTCGTGACGGCTCCCCGGTGAAGAAGGAAGTTAGCTGCCATTAGGGCTATTGGCGGGCGAGATTTTGACCAGCTCGCCTTGTTCGAGCGCGTCGGGCGGATTGATTACGAAAGCGTCTTTCGCGGTGATGCCGGCCAGCACTTCCACGCTGGTGCCGAGGTCGCGGCCGATGGCGAGCTTCTTCAAGTCAATGCGATTATGGGAATCGACGACGGCAACCTCCGTGCCTTCGGGACGGAAGAGTAAAGCGTTGTTAGGCACCGAAAGGTGCTCGCCCGGCAGCTTCGTATCGAAATGCACCTGGGCATACTCGCCTTCGAGCAACGCGTTCGAAGGATTCGGAACGTCCACTTCCGTCAGCAGGGTGCGGGTGGAGGGATCGACTGCGCCCGCGGAGCGCACAACCGAGCCGCAAAAGCTGCGATCGGGGAATTCATTAAGCTCCAGGCAAGCTTTCATGCCGTCGCGAAGAGCATAGGCATAGGTTTGGGGCACGGCCACGTAAACGCGCAGGGGATCGGTTTGCGCCAGATCGAACATTTCGCGGGTTGAGGTTCCGCCATTGCCCGCGTTGATGAGCGTGCCGATATCGACATTGCGTTTGGTGATCACACCGGAAAACGGCGCATAGACGCGTTTGAAAGATTCAAGCTCTTCCAAACGCTTGAGATTGGCTTGGGCGGACTGAACCATGGCCTGCTTGGCGGCGTAATCGCCGTTATAGTTGTCCACATCCTGCCGGGAGACAGCGTCCGTCTTGAGCAGGTCCTGATAGCGCTGCGCTGTGATGGCGGCGAGCTTCACGTTAGCCTCGGCGGTAGCCAGATCGGCGCGAGCCTGGGCGAGCTGGGCGTCTACTTCCGGCGTGTCGATTTCCGCGAGCAAGTCTCCTTTGGCAACGTGGCTGCCGATATCTCTGTACCATTTCTTCAGATAGCCGTTGGTGCGCGCGTAGATGGGCGAGTCGACGTAGGACTGAATATTGCCGGGAAGGACCAGTTCGGAATTGCCGCTTAAGGGCGTCGCGTGTACCACCGCCACATAGGGCACGGCCATCATTTCGGTCTGTTTCGCCAGAACCTGCCGCGAGGCCTTCTT
>Ga0126381_100011045_pt1 | contig 10195 bp, 9 predicted proteins | sample PanSoiMetPlot_28_FD_96465 | JGI IMG/M metagenome (GOLD analysis project Ga0126381, IMG submission 96465) | Tropical forest soil microbial communities from Panama - MetaG Plot_28 | ecosystem: Environmental > Terrestrial > Soil > Tropical forest > Bulk soil | place: Panama | collected 2016-02-17 | reverse complement strand
GCCGCCGGATGCAACGACAGCACCAGGAACGCCAATGCGGCCTGGAGCGAAATCATATGCATTCGCGAGAATCGGACGGTCATTCGTGCAGTCCTTTCGGTCTCGATCATCCGGCACAGCCTGACCGGGCCGGTTGCCTGTCGCCCGGCCATCATAATACGCGACAGGCCCACGATCAGGCCAGAACAACCGCTTGCGGCCCTTGAAGCCTGCATGGCTCCCCTCCCCGCGGGGCGCGACGATTTCTCCGCCGACCGGCGAAATCGATGGAGCCCGATCACCGAAATTCTGTTATCCTTCATGTAAATTCGGCAGCAACTCGCGGAGGTTCCCCATGAAGAAGCTGGTCTTGGAAACCACCTCGCCATTCCAGGGATTGCCTGAGCTGGTGGCGTTCAACGAGGGATTGTTCGAGCGCGAGGGGATCACCATCGAGTGGGCCGATCGCGACGAAGCCGGCATCAAGAGCGCGGATACCTCGCTGACCGACGCCAAGGGCGCCGATCCCTTCGTCAGCCATGGCACCCTGTTCGAGCAGGGCAAGGCCGACATGTACAATGCCTGCGAATGGGGCAACTACTGCCGCGTGGGCGCGACTGCAGTCGGCAGCCGGCAGATCGGCCGGCGCGCGATCGTGGCCTATGCGGCGATCGTGGTGCGGCCGGATTCGCCGGTCTACACCGCCCAGCAGCTTGCCGGCCGCACGGTCGGCGTCCCGTTCTATGCCGGCACGCATTATCTCGCCCTGCACATGCTGGAAGGCTTTTTGCCGCGCGAGCTTATCAACGTGTGCCGCGCCCCCAGCGGCTCGCGCAACCGCTTCAACCTGATGATGAAGGGCGCACTCGAGGCGACCACGCTCACCGAGCCCTACGTCACGCTCGCCGAAAAGAAAGGCTGCCGGACCATCACGTCGGCCCTGTTCCATGGCACCGAGGTGGCGTCAGACCGGGTCGATGCCGAGACCTACGCGGCCTTCAATCGGGCGGTGCGCGAGGCGGTGCGCCGCATCAATGCGAACAAGGCCGCCTACATGCACTACTTCATCGACTATCATAAGACGAGAGACCCGGAGATCGGCACGCTCAAGGTCGAGGACCTGCGGGAGAGCCGCCTCGTGGTCACCGATCCGGCCCCGATCCCGGCCGACGAGATGCAGCGGACCTACGAGTGGGTGAAGAGCTGGGGCATGCTGGAAGAGACCGATTCCGCGCTCGACCTGGTCAACATGGACGTACAGTCCCGCGCCCACGCTGCGGCTTAGCTGACGCTCGATCAGCGCGTCGTTTCCCGGGCAAGGCGCAACGCGACAGCGTTGCGCCGCCGACCCGGGATCGTTCCAGGCTCGGAGTTCGAAACGATCCCGGTTCTGCAGCGCACCATTCCGCGCTTCGCGCTTCATGCTGCGCTGCGCCCGGGACACCGGCGCATCGCAGTCACACCATCAGCGCTCACCCAAGCTCTGCTGCGCGGCGGAGGCTCGCGATCATCGAAACCTGCAGCAGGTACTCGCGCGTGCGCTTCGGATCGGCCGCGATGTGCCGGAGCCGTTTCCCGAATTCGGTCCCGTCCGATTCGAGATTGCGCTTGTTCTGGATCGATTGCTTTTCGATGTGCTCGAGCGTCACCTGCCGGCGCTGCCGGTCGTAACGATCGAGCTCATCGGCGCGGTTGCGCCCATGCCAGACCTCCGCCAGCCGCGACGTCAGGTCGATCGCGTCATGAATCCCGCCGTTCATGCCCATGCCGCCGAGCGGATTGTTGATATGGGCGGCGTCCCCAGCCAGGAACACGCGATCGCGCCGGAACGCCTGCGCCACCCGCTGGTGCACCTTGTAGAGCGTGACATGCGCGATCTCGAAGTGCGAAATTCCCGGCACCACCGTCGCCAGCAGTGACTGCGCGAAATCGCCATCGAGCGCGAGTGCGTCGGTCTCATCGACCGCGATCGGAAACATGACCCGATAACATCCGGGAATCCGCAGCAGGAAGTGCCAGCGCAGCGGATCGGCCACATAGCTCACGCAGGCGAGGCCCGGCATCACGGCGGCAAAATCAAAGGGCGTGCTCACCACCAGGAAGCGGTCGGGCCAGGTAAAGCCTTCGAATGCAATCCCGAGCGCGCGGCGCACGTCGCTGCGCGCGCCATCGGCGCCGATCAGCCAGCGGCCGGTGCGGGTCACGCTGCGCCCGTTGCGTTCGACGGCGATCTCGACGTGGCTTTCATGCTGCACCACCCCCTGCACGCGGCTGTCGAATTCCAGCGCGAAGAGCGGCTCGCCGAGCAGCCGGTCGGAGAGAATTCGCGTCAGCCGGAACTGCTCGCTCTGAACACGGTAGGGGTGACCGGTTGCGTCCGCGATGGCACCAAAGTCGAATTGCGCCAGAATGCCGTGCCGCTTGCTGCGATACTGAAAGGACGGCGCGATCAGGCCCTGCGCAATCAGCGGCTTGGCGGCGCCGAGCGCATCGAGCATGTCGAGGGTCGGCGGATGGAAGGTCGAGGCGCGGGATTCCTCGCTGAGATTCGATCCCGCCTCGAGCACGGTGACCGGAACACCCGACCGCACCAGATTGGCTGCGGCCACCAGACCAACCGGCCCGGCGCCGGCGATGAAGACCCGCTCCTCGATCGCCACCGTCTGGCCGCCATCATCACTCGATCAGCGGAATGCCCGCATTGGTGATGATGTCATGATACTTCTTGATCTCGTCGGTGATGAAGGTTCTGGTCCGATCCAGCGGAAGCCACATGGGCTCGGCGCCCTGCAGCTCGAACTTTTCCCGCACCTGTTGGTCCTTCAGCGCCGCCGAAGCCTCCTGGCTGAGCCTGGTGAGGATGGCAGGCGGCGTGCCTTTCGGCACCATGAGCGCAAACCAGCCGGACACGACGTACTCCGGCAGCCCGGCTTCCTTGCTGGTCGGCGCGTTCGGCAGGGCATCGAGCCGGTTCTCTCCAGCGACCGCCAACGCCTTCGCGCCGCCGGCCGCGATCGCCGGCGCAACGTTGGGATACCATTGGAAGCCAAGCGGCACGGTGCCGGCTATCAGATCCGGCACGTATTGGCCGATGTTGCGGTAGGGAACATGGGTCATTTGCACGCCGGTCACCTGGCTGAAGAACTCCCCTGCCAGGTGCTGCGAGCTGCCGATGCCGACCGATCCATAATTGAGGCCGGGGTGGGCCTTGGCGTAGGCAATCAGCTCCTTCAGATTGCTGACCGGCAGCTTGTTGCTGGCCGCGACCACGATCGTGAAGGCAGCAAACGGCGTGATCGTCTCGAAATCGCGTTCCGGGTCGTAGCCGAGCTCCCGGTAGAGCGTCTTGTTGGCGGCCATCGGCCCCGAGCCGCCGCCAAGAAGCGTGTAGCCGTCCGGAGCCGCCTTGGCCGCAGCGGCAGATCCGGAATTGCCGCCCGCGCCGGGACGGTTCTCGACCACGATCGGCTGTCCCATCGCGCGCGACATCCGATCGAACAGAATGCGGCTCACCACATCGCTTGCGCTGCCGCCGGCGAACGGGATGATCGCGGTGATCGGGCGCGTCGGATAGTTCTGCGCCTGCGCGGCCGTGCCGGCGGCGAGGACCGCCAGCACCAACAGCGAACCCTGCATGAACCTGGTTCCGGCTTTCTTCATGATTCGTGTTCCCTGATGGATGTCTTCGTTTTTCTCGGCGCGATCGCGGGTCTTTTGCCAAACAAGCTAGGCGGCCGCTGCCGCCGATGTGACGACGGCATCCGCGTCGTATCCATAGAGCCTGATCTGCTCCGGCGGAAATTCGGCTGTCTCGGGCGTACGCTGCCGGCGCATACGTTCGTTTCGTTGCGCGATCGTATGAGCGTCGTTCATTTGATACAGCTCTTCCTCACGGCGGGAAAGGTCCTGCATCCAGGCTGTGCGAGGTTGCCGCAGGCGCACGTATTGCGATAACGCCGAGGCCGGCCTGTCCGGCCAGATCGAGATGCAGCCCGCGAGCACATAGGCATCCTCGATGCTCTGAGCGGCGCCCTGGGCATAGAACGGCAGCATCGGGTGCGCGGCATCGCCCAGCAGCACCACCCGCCCCACGCTCCAATTCGGCAGCGGCTCGCGATCGTAAAGCGCCTGCCGAAGAACCTTTGCGGTCGAGCCGATCACGGTGCGAATGGTGGGATGCCAGCCTGCGAAATCGGCAAGCGCGTCCTTGACATCGCCCTCGGCGAGCCATGATTCCCGCGCCGGGAGCGGCGAGCGGCTGATGCCGATCCAATTGAACGTCCGGCCGGCCGAGACATAGTACTGAACGATGCTGCGATCGGGCCCCATCCAGACGCCGGTGACCTTCTCGAGCTCAAGATGCGCCAACGCTTCCGCGGGCACCAAGCCCCGCCACGCCACATTGCCGGTGTAGCGCGGATGTTCCTGGCCAAACAGGCCGGAGCGCACCGTCGAGTGGATGCCGTCCGCGCCGACCAGAATGTCGCCTTCAAACGCGGTCCCGTCCGCAAGCGTGATGGCGACGCTGCTTGTATCCTGGCTGAACGCGATGACGCGCGAATTGAGGTGAAGCCCCTGTTGGCCCTGGGCATCGAGCAATATGCCAAGCAGGTCCGCGCGGTGCGCATGATAGTAAGGGGCGCCAAAGGCGCTTTCCGCCCGTTTGCCGAGCGGGGTCCAGAACAGCCGTTCGCCCGTATCCCAGGCACGATAGTCCCTTCCTTCCGGATAGACCGCGATGCGGGCAAGCGCCTCCTTAAGGCCGAGAGCAGCCAGGATTCGCGTCGCATTGCAGCTGAGCTGAATGCCGGCGCCGACTTCGCGAAACGCCGCGGCCTGCTCGAACAGCAGCGCATCGATCCCGCGGGATTTCAGCGCGAGCGCGGCCGTCAATCCGCCGATGCCGCCGCCCGCGATCAGCACTTTCGGTTTTCTGCTTGGTATCACCCCCGAAACCTAGACCATCCCTCCGGCCGCCGCCATTGGCTGGAGCTGAAGCGCACGGGCTTTGACTGGGCGAGGGAAAGTCCGCAATCGGCTGGTGAATTCAGCCGTCCTTTCCGGACGCGAGCAGCTTGCGGACGTAATCGAAGGTCTCGGGTGACGCCCGCGACAGGTCCTCGATCGCGCGGCGCAGATCGGCGGCGTTGACGGGACTCACGTCGACGCCGGTAACCTTCGCCTCCTGCAAAAATTGCGGATCGCGATGCACCGCCATGAAGGCCCCCTGCAGGGCCGCGGCGCGGTCGCGGGGCAGGTCCGGCGGAGCCGCGTACGGATAGGCCATGGCGAACGGGGCTTCGGTGAATTCGATCAATTCCCGCGCCTTCGGGTTGGGGGCAAACTCGCGCGCGGTCGGCACGTCGGACAGCGACTCCAGCCGCGTGCGTCGTGCATATTGCAGCAGAATCCTGAAGTTGCTGTCCGGGAGGAGCCAGCCGGGGCGCGTCGACCTGATCGAGGAGAGCTCGGTGGTGCGGCCGTCGACCTCGCGGTTCTCCATGGCGAGATAGATCGCCGCGCTGTCACGATAGCCGGCAACCAGCCGCATGTTGATCCCGACGGTGTCGTGCAAAATTTTCGGCACGTCGCTGCTACCGCCTCCGGCGGCGGTGCCGCCGAGCACCAGCGGCGTCCCGCCGGGCCGCACCGCGTCCGCGATCGATCGCGCCGGCGCATCCTTGCGCACGATCAGCACATAGGCGTCATCGGAAAAATCGGACGAGGAGCCAAGCCAGGTGAATTTGCGCGGATCAAACCGAACGTTGGAATTATTGCCGAGGAGCCCGATGAGCGGCAGGTTGCGTGCGATCAGGCCGAAGGTGCTCCCGTCCCGGGGCGCGACGTTGTAGATGTAGTTGGCGGCGACCAGGCTGCCGGCGCCCGGCATGTTCTGCACGACGACGCCCGGATGGCCCGGCACATATTTGCCAATGTGGCGCGCCAAGAGGCGAGCATAGACGTCGAAGCCGCCGCCCGGCCCGTTGCCGACGATCACTGTGAGCGTCTTGCCCTGATAAAAGTCTTCAACGCTCTGCGCCCGCGCTTGCGGGGCGATCAGCAGGGCGGCAGCGACAAAGGCGGCGATGCGGGAAGTCTGCATGGGCAACCCCCGGGGAACGAGATACTTTACGTTGCCCGGCCGCCCGATGAAAGGTGCCGCAAGCGCCGACCGGCCGCACCCAATCAGCGCACGCCCTGCCCCGCCTTGGCCCGCTTCTGCACCGCTCCGGCGATGTTCGCATTGACGTGGCACCCGAGCGGCATGCCGCGCGGCCGGTCCTGATTGCACAGATCCATCGCGATCCGCGCATAGACGATCGAGGCGTTCACGAGGTCGTCGATCTTGAAGCTCTTGCTCGCGGAGTGACTGGCGGAACGCGGCCCGTAGCTGAGCGCCGGGATGCCGAGCTCGTTGAAGACATTGGCATCGCGCCACATGCTGGAGACCGACGGGCTCACCGTCTGCGGCGGATTGGGGAAGACCTTGCCGTGGCATCGCCGGATTGTATCGACCAGCGGCTCGATGCCCTTGGCCTCGAAGCCCGGCCGATACACGAACAGCTCGACCTCGCCCGGCACGTTGACCTTGCGCAGCAGCTCGCGCAATTCGTCGCGCACATCGAGCGGGCTCGCGCCCGGCAGGATGCGCGTGTCGACATAGAAGCTGCAGACTTGCGGCGTGCTGGTCAGGTTGAAGGGATAGCCCGAGCGCATCGCGTTGATGCTGGCCTTCGGCACCACGGTGCCGCTCTCGCTCTCGTACGTATTGCGCTGCTGGTATTCGTAGGCCCATTCCTCGAACGCCTGGATCACGGCGGTGGCGCGGATGATCGCATTGGGAGCATCGGCGATGGCGGTCGGGCGCGGCAGGTAGGGCGAGTAGTAGCGCGGCTGGTCGGAGTAGACCGTGACCTTGAAATGGGCCTTGCCGGGCTCGATCCAGACGATGCCGAAGCCGGTACCCTCGGCGACGAGGCAGAAGTCCGCGACCGCGCCGTGGGTCACCATGAAGCGTGCGCCAAGGTCCTTGCTGAGATACGGCCAGCCCTGGAACTCCTCGACCGGCTCGCGCGAGATTTCGCCCGCCGCGGCGCTGACGATGAGGTCGCCGCGCAGCGCATAGCCCGCATCCTTGATGGTCTTGGCGGCCACAAGAAACGCCGCCATCGGCCCCTTGTCGTTGACCAGGCCGTCGCCATGGACCTCGTCGTCCTTGATCCAGGCCGAGTGGTAGAGCGGGTCCATCGGGTCGCGTGCCGACCAGATCGCATCGCCGCGCAGCGTCGTGTCCAGGTGGCTGTTGAAGATCAGGTTGTAGCCGCCTCCCGATCCGGGCAGCCAGGCGGCCACGTTGAAGCGCTCCGGCGTCAAGGCATATTTGCGCGGCTTGAATCCGTTCTGGGTGAGCCAGTCGTACACATACTGGCCGGCCGCGCCCTCACTGCCGGTGGGGCTGTCGATGTTGCCGAGCGCAAGCGCAAGGTCGATCACCTCCTGGCGGTTGATCCGCTTGACCACATCATCCGGCGTCATTTGCTGTTGTCTCCCTGTCGTCCATTATTGGCTTGTGGCACGGCGGTGCCGCAAGTGTCACCTCTCCCCGGAGGGGAGAGGTCGGATTGCGAAGCAATCCGGGTGAGGGGGTTCCGGCATACGAGAGTCAGGAACCCCCTCACCCCAACCCTCTCCCCTTCGGGGAGAGGGAGCCCGCCGAGTCTTTGGCACGGCCTGCATCAAAATCACCAACCACGCTTCAGCTGACGAAGAAGCTCTCGACCGGCGCCGCGCGCGACAGGCGGCCGACGTCGACGAACATGTCCAGCTGCGCCTGGGCGAGCGCGCGCTCGGCCGCCGTGAAGGTGAACTCCATGCGAGGATAGCTCGCCGAGATGAGCAGCGCCTCGCGGTCCCCGCCATAGGCCCGCAGGAATACGTCCGCCACCTCGTTCATGTTGCGCTCGCTGTAGGCAAACGATTCGCGGAATGCCGCCAGCAGCACGGGAACGAGCGCGGGGTTCTGCCGAATCAGGTCCGCACGGGCGGCGACCATGTGCTTGATCATCTCGTCGAAGCCGGTCAGCGCCTTCCAGGCGCTGCCGTCGGTATAGAGGCAGGCGAGGTCGCTTGCCTCCTCGCCGTGGTGAAAGAAGTGGTCCAGCAGCACCACGGCATCGGCCTCGCCGCGGCGGAGCACGCCGATCAAGGTCTCCTGCGGGCTCGCGGCCCATGTGAGGGTCGAGGGCTCGACGCCATAAGCCCGCCTCAGCAGGTAGCGGTGAATGGCATGGGGGCCCTGATGGGTCGCGATCTTGCGCCCGGCAAGATCGGCGGGCGCGCGGATGCCATTGCGCCGCACGAACAGGCCGTTGCCCTTGCCGGTCGATTTCCACTCGGTGCACAGCCCCACGATGGGCGCGCCGGCGAGCGCCCGCTCGAGAAAGTTCGGGAGGTAAAGGTTGGCGAGATCGACGTCGCCGCGGATCAGCGTCTCCTCCTGCTCCCGGCTCGGCGGGTCCGGCACCTCGACGATCGCGAATTCGACGCCGTCCGCCTTCACCAGACCCTCGCGCAGCGCGTAATAGGTCCGGAACATCGAGAAGCGATTGCGATAGTGCGCGAGCTTGAGCCTCATTGCGACGGAATTCCCCCGGGTGACTTTCGAGGAGAGCAGTACTGATTTTCTCGCCTCCCCTCAACCCCGGCTGCTTGCGCCCTCCGATATGGGGGTACTATGCTTGTCGCCGTTCAGGTTACCGACTGTTGATGGACAGCCCTTGCATCGGAGGTCGGAATGAACGCGCGGCGCGATTTCCTCTTGTTGCTGGTACTTGCTGCTTCCGCCTCGCCGGCCTGGGGACAGACGGCGGCACCGCAGCCGACCGGCGGCACCACGCAGACAGCCACGCCCGTCCCGGACTTCTCCCATACGTGGAACCATACATCCCTGAACGGCCTGGAGCTGCCGCAGTCGGGTCCCGGCCCGGTGACGAACCGATCGCGGCTGCGCACCGGACGGGAAGTCGGCGTGAGCAGCAGCACCCAGCTGGTCGGCGACTACACCAATCCGATCCTGCAGCCCTGGGCGGCGGAAGTGGTCAGGAAGCTCGGCGAGATTTCGCTCGCCGGTCGCGGCTATCCGACCCCGCGCAACCAGTGCTGGCCCGAGCAGGTGCCATTCGTTCTTGGCAATTATGGAATGCAGATCATCCAGCAGCCGGACAAAGTCACGGTCCTTTACCCGTTCGACCATCAATTCCGTCAGGTGCGGTTGAACGAGCCGCATCCGGCGCATCTGACGCCCTCCTGGTACGGCGATTCCGTCGGCCATTACGAAGGCGATGTGCTGGTGGTCGACACCGTCGCCGTCAAGGTCGGACGCTTTTCCATGGTCGATTGGTTTGGCACGCCGTTCACGGAGGCGCTGCATCTCGTGGAACGATACCGGCTCATCGATTATGAGGCCACGCGGGAAGCGATCGCGCGGGACGCCAAGGAACACCGCCAATATCCGAATCCCGACAACGGATCGCCGTTCGATCCAAGCTATAAGGGCAAGGGATTGCAGATCCACTTGACGGTCGAGGATACCGGCGCTTTCACGATGCCCTGGTCGGCCACCGTCACGCTTCGACGCGCGTTCGACGAACGGCTGGAGCTCGTCTGCGCTGAAAATATGAAGTGGTACCCTGACACGAACGCGGCAGTCCCGGTGGCGGCCACGCCGGATTTTTAAAGCGTCATTGTGAGGAGCGAAGCGACGAAGCAATCCAGAGCAGCTGGCGCAAGCGGCCCTGGATTGCTTCGCTTCGCTCGCAATGACGATGTCGCAAAATGACGCGCGGTATACCCTCAAACTAAAAATCATCATCCTTTAACCAGACGATGCGTGATGCTCATTTCGCGAGCAACCGCCTCACCTGCTCAAACAGCTCGGGCGGCGACTGGGCCATTCGCTCGAGGCTCCTGGCCACATCTTGCGCGCCCACCGGGCTGACATAGAGGCCGAGCTTGGCGGCCTCCGAAAGATAGTCGGGGTTGCGATGTACGGCCATGAACGCCTTCTGCAATGCTGCCGCGCGGTCTTCGGGCACTCCGGGCGGTGCGATGTACGGGCGCGCCATGTGGGGGGCGGCGGTTTGGTGAATTTGGTGGAGGGGGGGCCGGCCGCGGTGGTCGCCGACCTGCCGGGGGTGGGGTCCACGGGGATGGTTGG
>Ga0126381_100011044_pt1 | contig 10196 bp, 4 predicted proteins | sample PanSoiMetPlot_28_FD_96465 | JGI IMG/M metagenome (GOLD analysis project Ga0126381, IMG submission 96465) | Tropical forest soil microbial communities from Panama - MetaG Plot_28 | ecosystem: Environmental > Terrestrial > Soil > Tropical forest > Bulk soil | place: Panama | collected 2016-02-17 | reverse complement strand
CTGGTCCTCGCTCGACAGAGCCCACCGTCGCGAATCGGCCAGGGTTGGCGTGGCCAGTGCAGCCAGGATAGATGCGATCGCAAGTAGAGTTTTCATTCCGCTCCCCCGATCGAAGATCTTCGCTCCACGCCAGTATGGCAAACCGGGGAGAAATTGAAGGAATCAGAAGAGCGCCGACTTTGGTAACCGGCGTCTGCTTCGCACTGGAAGCACTGAGTTTATTTCCTTGGGCCACGCCCTGGTTCACCGATCGAAGGATTCTCGACTCTTCCGTCGTGAAGTCGGCAAGCCCCAAGCGCTGAGCGGTCAACTGACGACGACTAGCTCATCTCCACCTCTCCTCTCGCCGTTTGCACCGTGAGCACGATTCGCGACAAGTTGGTCTTACGGATGTCGGCTTCGACGGCCGCCCCGCGTAGGATACGGCGTAGCTCGTCGGGTTGTGGCGTCTCGAAGCGCAGCGACTTCACGCTACCGAGCTCTGGCGCGTCCGATGATGGATGCGGCGCCCCCTTCTGCCATTGAATGAAAAATGGAACTAGCGGCGTGGTCTGCTCGATGCCGAGCGCCTGCCAACGCAGCATCTTGCCGTCCGGACGCTGCCGAGAACCGGGTTGTGGCCCAATGGTTTTGATGCCCGCAGCTTCCGCCATGCGCTTCGTGGCGGCGATATCGTCGCTATGCACGGCCCATTGAATGATGCGGGGCGACGAAAGCCTTCCTAGGCCGCGCTCGTCGGGCACATTCGGTTGGGCCGGATCGGGAGCGATGATCTCCAGATAGTGTCCTGTACCTAGCGAAAGCAAGGCGTTTCGTGTGCCGCGCCCGGGATGATTGCCTCCGAATTGCGCACGCACACCGGTGCGTTCCTCAATCCAGCGGACTCCCCGGTCTAGATCTGGTGCACCGAGCAGGATGTGATCGAAGGCATCCTTGGCATCGCGGAATAAAAGACCGGACGTAGTACTCCAGGAAGAGGCCGCGAATCGATTGCGCAACAAAATCAGACATCCAGCCGAAATTTTGAACCACTGGCGCCGATCCAAGAGCGGAGTCTAGAGCAGTCGAGCGAACAGGTCAACTCCGTGATGCCAGAAGAGAAAGGCTTTATTACCCCCAAGAGGACAGAAGAAAATGCCAACCTGAAGAACAGAAGATGGCTTTATTTACCATCGGCAGATATTTTTCCGTATATAAGCCGGTTAAAGCTGCCAGAACCCTCCCGGCGTGCGGTCTTCCGTAAGGTCTTCCGGAAGCATCCCGGGCACGAATCTCCTCTCCTCGTAGGTGAAGGTACGACCCAAGACGGGTCGAGCAGCAATCAATCAGTATTCTTGCAACTCTTTGACTGCCAAATAGAGATCCTGCACCTGGGGCAGAATGGCGCTCTCTAGCACCGGCTGATAGGCGATAAATGTGTCTTCCGCCGCCACTCGTTTCACCGGCGCGTCCAGGTGCTCGAAGAGTTCTTCGGCGATTCGCGCCGCGAGCTCGGCTCCGTATCCCCAGCTCAAAGTGTCTTCGTAGGCCACGATGACCCGATTGGTCTTTTGCACCGAGGAAGCGATGGTGTCCCAGTCATAGGGGTTCAGGGTTCTGAGATCGATCAGCTCGACTTTGGGCCCTTGCTCGCGATCTAAGCGTTGCACGGCCTGCAAAGCCCGCGGGACCACGGCGCCATAGGTGATCAGGGTCAGATCCGTGCCCGAATGCACCACCTTGGCTTTGCCGAAAGGGATCATGTATTCGGCTCCGGGATAGGCGGCTCTCCCGTAGCTTTCTCGATACAAGCGCTTATGCTCGAGGAAGAGCACGGGGTCATCCGAACGAATTGCCGTGCGCAGCAAACCCGCGGCATCGAGAGCGTTCGAGGGAAAGACCACGCGCATTCCTGGCGTGTGGGTGAACATGCTCTCGCCGCATTGGGAGTGGTAGATGGCGCCGCCTGTCAGGTAACCGCCAATGGCGACCCGAATGACGCAAGGCGCCGAGAAAGCCCCGTTCGAGCGCCATCGGATTACCGGCAGCTCATTGCGCAGCTGCATCATGGCCGGCCAAATGTAATCGAAGAACTGGACCTCGACTACCGGCTTCAGGCCACGCACTGCCATGCCGGTGGCGCGACCCACGATGCTAGCCTCGGCCAGTGGCGAATTGAAGATTCGTTCGGAGCCGAATTCGCACTGCAGCCCGGCCGTCAACTTGAAGACGCCGCCTTTGCCCTTCACCATCTTCTGCCGCAGATACTCCTCCCGGCTACAGTCGGCGACATCTTCGCCAAAGATCACAATGCGCTCATCGCGCTTCATTTCATCGCGCAAGGTCAGGTTGATCAAGTCGGCCATGGTTTTTGCCGCCGGGCGCTTTTCGTGGGTGGCGGCCTCGGTGTGCACAGTCGAGACCGGGGTATCAAATGCCGAAGAAGTGGGATCGAGATAGGGCGAATAGAGATACTGTTTTATGCTGTCGGGCTGAGGAACCCGTGCTGCCAGGGCACGATCGACCGCGATCTGCAGCTCCTCTTCCACTTCTTTTTCCAACCGGTTGATTCCTTTCTCATCCAGAATGCCCTCACGAATCAAGAACATCTGCATGCGTGAAATGGGATCGCGGGCGGCATCCCGCTGGCGTTCCAGATCCGGACGATAGAGCTTCTCATCGTCGGACAAGGAATGCGAGTAGGGACGAATCACATGAGCATGGATGAAGGACGGGCCCACACCGGTGCGACAGTGGGCCACGGCGCGAGAGAACGCGCCATAGCTGGCCACCGGGTCGGTGCCGTCGATCTCTTCGAAGTGGAAGTTGGGGAAGCCGGAAACCAATCGCGAAATATTGCCTCCCGCGGTCTGCACCTCGACCGGCACCGAGATGGCATATCCGTTGTCTTCCACCAAGAAGATGATGGGCAAGCGCAGGTTGGCGGCGGCGTTCATGCCTTCCCAGAACTCACCCTCGCTGGTCGTCCCATCACCCACGGAAACATAGGTGACCTCATCGCCATAAAAGGTAACGTCCTTGAACTGGCGATAATCGCCCGTGGCCTTCTCCGTTGCTTTGGGGTGGGCGATGAGATATCGGGAAACTTCGGCGCAGCCGACAGCATGAAGAATTTGCGTACCCGTGCAGGAGGACTGGGTCACCACATTCAGGCGGTTGTAACCCCAGTGCGAGGGCATCTGACGGCCCCCGGAACTCGGGTCGTCGGCCGCACCTACGGCTTGCAACAACATTTCATAGGGGGTCGCACCTAGCGCCAGGCACAGCGCGCGATCGCGGTAATAGGGGAAAAACCAATCGTAGCCGGGCTTCATGGCGAACCCGGCGGCCACCAGCACGGCTTCATGCCCGGCTCCCGAGATCTGGAAGAAGATCTTCTGTTGTCGCTTCAGCATGATCTCGCGATCGTCCAGTCGGCGGGAGGTGTACATCAGGCGATAGGCATCGACGAGCTGCTGCCGAGACAAACCTTCATAGGTTTTGCCGGCTTTGCTGGCTTCGGCGACAGCGCCATTTTTTACCTGATTTCTGGTCGGCATTGGTTCGAACCGGCCCGCCATCTTTCGTGGTGTGCCGCAACGTATTGTAAATCAGATGTCCGGTCAGAGGATTGTAGGACTGCGTACGGCAGAGTAATCGCCACTTAGGGTGGATTCAGCACCGGGCTAGAAGATGCTGGCGATTGTGCGCCAGCCGGCGCCGATCGCCTCGATTTCGTATCCGAGAGCGGTGGAGAATACATTCGAGCAGCTGCAGTCGAACACGCCAACCGCAATTGCCGACGGCACGGGCTAAGAGATTCGCTGGGACACTATTGAGCCGCAAAGGTTCGCGCTGCCGCTCAGTTTACATTCTCTCCCTCACCTACGTAGGACCAAAGCACCACAACCGACCGGGGTCCGGCTGGGTAGCTGGCACCAGGAAACGCCGGTGCCTCCTGCCAGGGCACAATATCGTCCGGGGAGTCGAGAAACGTGTCAATCCATCGTCTCCAGGGGTTGGTGTGGACGTTGCTGGTCGCTGGCAGCTCAAACTCTAGCGGCTCCCAGTAGGCATTGAAGATAAAGTATGTGACTAAGCGTTGTAGAGGTAGCCCAATGCTGAGGGCGAGGCTGTGGGATTGGTCGCTCCAGTCGGGTTGGTTGAGCTTTACTCCATGCCAGCGCGTGATACTCTCACCCAGCAGCTCGGTGAGGGACAACCGCTCCGGCACCGGACTGCGTTCTAACCTCGTCGCGATCAGCAACCTGGCAAAGCGATGCACGCTGGCATGTTTCGTAACCAGAGACCAGTCGAACCAGCCAATCTCGTTGTCCTGGCAATAGGCATTGTTGTTGCCACCCTGGGTGCGACGGACTTCGTCGCCCATGACGAACATCGGAACTCCCAGAGAAAGCAAAGTGACGGTCAGGAAATTCTTGATTTGTCGGTCTCGCAGGTTTTCAATTTCGGGCGTGCTGGTTGGCCCCTCGACACCACAGTTCCAGCTACGATTGTCGTCGGCGCCGTCGCGGTTTTCTTCGCCGTTGGCCTGGTTGTGCTTCTGGTTGTAGGAAACCAAGTCATTCAGGGTAAATCCGTCGTGACAGGTCACGAAGTTGACGCTCTGTTCGGCCTCGCGTTGCTCGTGACGATACATTTCATGGCTGCCGAGCAGGCGATCGGCGAAATGCCGCACTGCCCCTGGTTCGGCGCGAAAGAAACTGCGCACATCATCGCGAAACCGCCCATTCCATTCTTTCCAGCTGTCTCCAATAAAACTGCCTACCTGATACAGGCCGGCGGCGTCCCACGCTTCGGCGATGAGCCTGGTACCGGCCAGAGTCGGGTCTGACTCGATATCCCAAAGGACCGGCGGACTCGACATCAACTGGCCCACGGAATCGCGCGCCAGAATGGAAGCCAAGTCGAAGCGAAAGCCATCCACGTGCATCTCCTCAACCCAGTAGCACAGGCTATCGACGATCATGCGGCGAACCACGGGATGGTTGGCGTTGAGCGTGTTTCCGGTGCCGCTGAAATTGGCGTAGCGCGAACGGTCTTCTTCGAGGATGTAGTATGCGTTGTTATCCAGGCCGCGCATCGATAACGTTGGTCCATCGCCAGGACCTTCGGCGGTGTGATTGAAGACCACGTCGAGAATGACTTCGATTCCCGCGTGGTGCAATGCCTTCACCATGTCGCGAAACTCATCCGCCGGTCCCTCGGGATCTTGCCGGAAGCTGTACGCCTGATGGGGGGCAAAGAATGAGACCGGCGCATATCCCCAGTAGTTCACACGACCCGCAGGACAGTCCTGGGGATCAAACTGGAACACCGGAAGAAGTTCAACCGCGGAGACACCCAAGTCTTCAAGATAGGGGATTTTCTCGATCAACCCCCGATACGTGCCGCGCATCTCGGGTTCGACACCCGAGTTCGGGTGCCGAGTAAATCCCCTCACATGCATTTCATAAATGATGAGTTGCGAGGTGGGGCGATGGAGCGGCCTGTCACCCTGCCAATCATACAAGTGGGGATCGACCACTACGCTCTTCATGGCTGTAGAGACGGTGTCGCCTGGTTTCCGGGCCGCCTCACGCGAGTAACCTTTCGGCACCACCACAGCGCGAGCGTAGGGATCAAGCAGAAGCTTCCCAGGGTCGAAACGCAGGCCTAGGCCGGGATGGAAAGGTCCATGGGCCCGATATCCATAGAGTTGCCCCGCCCGCAGGCCGGGAACGAAGACATGCCAATAGTGGTAGGTTCGATTGCTTGCCGGCTCGAGATGGATTACGCGCTCTGGGCGAACGTCATCGGCATCGTGGAACAACAGCAGCTCGATCTCGCGGGCATCACGCGAGTACAAGCTGAAGTTTACGCCTCCATCGGAAACCGTGGCTCCTAAGGGGGAGCTTCGCCCCTCGCTTTCGTCCCGAGTAGCCTTTTGCGGCGCGACTCGTTGCCTGGTCGGCTTCTCGGTCACTGCACGGGGCATGGCTCCGCCTGCCAAATCTCGGTCGCATAATCGGCTATCGTCCGGTCGCTCGAAAACTTTCCCGAACTGGCGATGTTCAGAATGGCCTTACGCGTCCAGTCGCCAGCTGTGGCATAGAGTTCCACCAGCCGCTGGTCGGTTTCGATATAGGGTCTGAAGTCTGCCAGGTGCATGTAGAAGTCTCCGCCCGTCAGAAGAACATCGCGTAGCGGCAGGAAGACTCCCGGTTCGTGGCGGCTGAAATAATCCGAGAAGATTAAATCCAGCACGGTGCGAAGTTCTCGATCGTTTTCGTAATGCCAGTAGGGGCTATACCATCCGCGGCTGCTGGCCACCTCGTCTGCCGTGAGCCCGAAGAGAAAAAAGTTTTCCTCGCCGGCGGCTTCCGCCATTTCGATCGTCGCCCCATCGCGTGTACCAATGGTCAAGGCGCCGTTCATCATGAATTTCATGTTGCTGGTCCCGCTGGCTTCGTAGCCGGCGGTGGAAATTTGATTAGACACATCACTGGCGGGAATCAGCCGCTCGGCCAACGACACACAGTACTCGGGCAGAAACAGCACTTTGAGCCGGCCCCGGACGCAGGGATCGCCAGCAATTGTTCCCGCCAAATTGTTAATGAACTTGATGATCAGCTTGGCTAGGTGGTAGGCGGGAGCCGCCTTGCCGGCAAAAAAGAAAGTGCGCGGCGCAACCTCCAGTTCCGGATTCTCCCGCAAGCGTTGGTAGAGCGTCGCAATGCGCAAGGCATTGAGCAATTGACGTTTGTATTCGTGAATGCGCTTCACCTGTGAATCAAAGATGCTGTCGGGATCAATCACCTGCCCGGAGGCGGTCCGCAGCCACTCAGCAAATTGCGCTTTGGCTTTGCGCTTGGCATTGCGCACCGCATGCTGGAAAACTTTGTCTTCGGCAAGCGGCTTCAGGCGCTTGAGCTCCTCAAGATTCGTGATCCAGCCGTCGCCGATTGCCTCGGTGATGGTCCGGGCCAAGGCCGGATTGGCGAGCAGCAACCAGCGCCTGGGGGTGACGCCGTTGGTCTTGTTATTGAAACGATCGGGGAACAATTCCGCCAGGTCCTTCACCGTGGTGGTGCGCAATAGTTGCGAGTGAATTGCCGCCACCCCATTGGTGCTGTGGGAGCCCACAATGGCGAGATTCGCCATTCGAATCCTGCGCTCGGGACCCTCATCTACCAGGCTCACCCGCTCCACTCGGCCTGGATCGTTTGGGAAGCGGTTGCGCACGGTGTCCAGAAAACGTCGGTTGATCTCGAAAATGATCTGTAAATGGCGCGGCAGCAGAATCTCAAACCATGCCAGCGGCCATTTCTCGAGAGCTTCCGGCAACAACGTGTGATTGGTGTAGGCGAGCACTTTCTGGGTTAAGGTCCACGCTTGGTCCCAACCAAGCTGAGCGTCATCGAGCAGGATCCGCATCAGTTCCGGTACTGCCATGGCGGGGTGGGTGTCGTTGAGCTGAATGGCCACTTTGTCGCCCAGCGCATCCCAGTCGCGATTCGATTTTCGGAAGCGGCGTACCAAATCGGCCAAAGAACAAGCCACCAGGAAATACTCCTGCAGGAACCGCAACCCCTGTCCTTTCCGGGTGGAGTCATCGGGATATAAGACACGGGTGAGAGACTCAGCACTCAAAGTCTCGGACAGCGCTTCGGCGAAGGCGCCGCTGCTGAACTCCTCAAAATCAAAATAGTTCACCGCCGACGCGCTCCACAGGCGCAGCGTGTTGATCGTCCTGCCGCCGTAACCGACAACCGGCCGGTCGTAGGGTACGCCCAGAAGGGTTGACGGACGGCCGCCGATCACGCGAAAGCTTCCGCCCTCCAAAACGAAGGAACAGTTCAACTTCACTTCCACGGCTTCATCGGGACGGGCAACTTCCCAGGGATCGGCGTGGCGCAGCCAGTTATCGCCCTGCTCGTGCTGCCATCCGTCCCGGATGCTCTGTTTGAAAATTCCGTACTCGTAGCGCAGGCCATAGCCCATGGCGGGAAGATGCAAGCTGGCCATGGAGTCCAGAAAACAAGCAGCCAAGCGGCCGAGGCCTCCGTTTCCCAGACCTGCATCCGGCTCCTGTTCCACCACGGAGAGAAAATCGAGGTGCGAGCGTTTCTCTAGTAGGCTGCCAAAAGGACCGAGCAAAAGATTAGTGAAGTTGTTGGCCAGCGATCGGCCGAGGAGAAACTCCATCGAGAGATAGTAGACTCGCTTCGGATTTACACGTTGGTAGGTTTTCTCGGTAAGCAGCCAGCGTTGTGAGAGAACATCACGAACCGCGTGCGCCAGGGCTTCATATTGCTCTCGGGCGGTGATGGCGGCAGCGTCTTTTATGTTGTCAAATAGCAAGTGCCGTTCGTACAGCCCATCGGTTCCGCTAAACTCAATGGGTCCGCAGCCGTACTGCTTCAGGAGCTTCGCCGTCTCTAGCGCGGCGGATTTCTCCGCGATTGGTGCCACCGGTTTTGTGCTCATTCGAATCTCGCTTTCTTCTCCTACTCCGAGTGCTCAATGTGGTGGTTCAAATTGCCAAAAGAATGAGAAGTGGAATTTCTCCGCTTGAGCGGCCCGCTCGCCCCCGCTCGCCGCGGTTCGTGCTCTCATCGATCTCGATCGGGTCTAGATCAAGCGGGCTCCGCTCAAACTCTTGTCTGAAACCGCGGAAAGTAAGCGGGAAAACATCGATCGCTTCTCGAGCGCGCTGATTGTTTCTTGACCAGAGCGGCCCTGAGCCATCCCTCCTGCGCATCGTCACCTTCCGGCGGCAATCGAGCCCCCGGCCTAGTACGGCCACCTCCAACCCGCAACATCCGGCTTATCGGTGCCGTGTTCGTAGGCGTAGTTGCGACACCTGATCTGCTCGTTGAGAAAGTTCTCCAGAGCGCGACCGCCAATCCTCTGCAGCATGGGAACCCGCCGGATTGCATCCATGGCCAAAGTGAAGCGATCGATCTGGTTCTCGATGGCCAACTCGAGCGGGGTATTGATATTGCCTTTTTCCTTGTAACCGCGAACGTGCAGGTTCTTATGATTGGCACGGCGATACGCCAACCTGTGGATCAGCCAGGGATAACCATGAAAGTTGAAGATGATGGGCTTATCTGCGGTGAACAGCGCATCAAAGTCGCGATCCGACATGCCGTGGGGATGCTCCGAACTGGGCTGCAATTTGAACAGGTCAACCACGTTAATATAGCGGATCTTGAGCTCAGGGAACTCCTGGCGCAACAACACAATGGCGGCCAGTGCTTCCTGCGTGGGTATATCCCCGGCGGAAGCCATGACCAGATCGGGTTCGCAGCCATCGTCATTACACGCCCGATTCCAGGTTCCAATTCCCTTCGTGCAGTGAACGATCGCATCATCCATGTTGAGATATTGCAAATGCATCTGCTTGTCACAAACGATCACGTTGACGTAGTTTTCGCTCCTCAGGCAGTGGTCGGCGACAGACAACAGCGAGTTCACGTCCGGAGGCAAATAGATGCGGGTGACTTCCGCGCTCTTATTCACTACTACGTCGAGGAATCCGGGATCCTGATGAGTAAAGCCATTGTGGTCTTGGCGCCAAACCGTGGAGGTAATCAATATGTTGAGTGAAGCAATCTTGGCCCGCCATGATAAATGATTACAGATCGAGAGCCACTTGGCATGCTGGTTAAACATGGAGTCGATCACATGGATAAAGGCCTCGTAGGAGGAGATGAAGCCATGGCGCCCGCTAAGCAAGTACCCTTCGAGCATGCCTTCGACGGTATGTTCGCTCAGCATCTCGATGACCCGGCCGTCGGGCGCGAGCTCACCCCCGTCCGCATCTTCCGGGAAATATTCAGCAATCCAGAATTTTTTGCTGACGCTGTAGATGTCAGCCAACTTGTTCGAAGTGTTTTCGTCAGGACCGAAGACGCGAAAGGCCTTCATGTTCAGTTTCATCACATCGCGGAGGAACGCGCCCAAAGAGGGAGTATTTTCTGCTTCGACGGTTCCCGGTTTCTCCACCTTAAGGGCGTATTGGCGAAAATCGGGAAGTCTGAGTGCCTTCTTTAGAAGTCCGCCGTTGGCGTGAGGATTGGCCCCCATGCGCCGCGCGCCGGTTGGGGCCAGCTCTTTGAGTTCGGCAAGCAGCCTGCCGTTTTCATCGAACAGCTCTTCCGGCTTATACGAGCGCATCCACTTTTCTAGGAGCTCGAGCCGTTGCGGAT
>Ga0126381_100011043_pt1 | contig 10197 bp, 5 predicted proteins | sample PanSoiMetPlot_28_FD_96465 | JGI IMG/M metagenome (GOLD analysis project Ga0126381, IMG submission 96465) | Tropical forest soil microbial communities from Panama - MetaG Plot_28 | ecosystem: Environmental > Terrestrial > Soil > Tropical forest > Bulk soil | place: Panama | collected 2016-02-17 | reverse complement strand
TCGGATACAACCGTTCGCCCTTCGTCAACCTCAAGTTGAGCCATGCCTTCAGCGACAAACTGACCATCGCCGGGAACGCGTATTTCCGCTATATTCGCGCCGATACGTACAACGCCAATCTGAACTCAAACTCCTTCGATGAGCAGGTCTACACGCTATCGGCCGCGGACCAGGCTGCCCTCAAAGCCGCCGGATATACGGGGTACCCGACCGGTCCGCAGAATGCCTCCACCATGCCGTTCCCGTACTGGCGCTGTATCGCGCAGGCATTGCAACTGGCGGACCCCAGCACCCGCTGCGACGGCGCGATCTTCAGCACCTGGAGCAAACAGAACAACTACGGCCTCTCCCAGCAGTTGACCTGGATTGCCGCTCCGCAGCACCGTCGCAACCAATTCACTGCCGGGTGGGCGTTCGATCGCACCAGCCTGACGTTTCAGCAATCGGTACAGTTCGCCTATCTCAATCCGGATGGGCGCACGTTTACGCCCGTCAACGCCTTTGCGAACGGGTCGACAAGTTCCGGAGGTGTCCCGGTAGATTGGCGCGTTAACCTACACGGTGCGCCGCAAACTGTCGGCTTCTATGCGACCGATACTTACACCATCGCCAGTAAGTTGAGTCTTACCGCATCGGCCCGCTACAACCGGACTTCGATCGACAATCGCGACCGTTTGCCGTCTGCGCCTGGGGTTCGCGGATCGCTCGATGGGAATTACGTTTACAACCGGGTCGATCCGGCAATCGGGTTCACCTACAACCCGACGGCGGCGATCAATGTTTACGCGAGCTACAGCGAAGGCAGCCGAGCGCCGACCTCGATCGAACTCGGCTGTTCGGATCCCGACAACCCTTGCAATCTGCCCAATGCGCTGGTCGGCGATCCGCCGCTCAAACAGGTGGTCACGCGGACGTTTGAAGCCGGAGTGCGCGGGAGTTTCGAGGGCCGCGCCCACTGGAGCGCCGGCTGGTTTCGCGGCGAGAACTACAACGACATTCTGTTCGTAGCTTCGGAGCAGACGGGAAACGGTTACTTCAAGAACTTCGGCAAAACGCTGCGGGAAGGGGTCGAGGCGTCTCTCAACAGCCGGATCCGGCATGTCACGCTGGGCGGGAATTACACTTTCGTCAGCGCGACGTACCAGAGCAGCGAGACGGTGTTGGGCGCTTCCAACAGCACGAACGACGCCGGCGGCGGCTTGCCGGGCAACATCGAAATCTCTCCGGACGACCGCATCCCATTGATCCCGCATCACATTTTCAAGGCATATGCGGACTGGCAGGCTACGCGAAAACTGCTGCTCGACGTCGATTTCCTCGCCGTCTCGCGGTCGTTCGCGCGCGGTAACGAGAACAACCAGAGCCAGCCCGACGGAGTTTATTATCTCGGTCCCGGAACTTCGCCCGGCTACGGTGTGGTGAATCTTGGGGTCCGATACCAGCTCCATCGCAGGCTACAGCTCTTCGCGCAGATCGACAATCTGCTGAATCATCATTACTATACGGCCGCGCAGTTGGGCGCGACTCCGTTTACAAACAGCGGCACGCTGCTCATGCGTCCGTTTCCGCCGGTGGACGGAAATTACCCGCTGGTGAACGCGACGTTCTACGCGCCCGGCGCTCCGTTCATGCTGTGGGGCGGGATGCGATTTACATTTTGATACGAGGATCGCCTCGGACAGCGGCAGGCTGCTCATGCGTCCGTTCCCGCCGGTGGGTGGAAACTATCCGCTAGTGAACGCGACGTTCTACGCGCCTGGCGCGCCGTTCATGCTGTGGGGCGGCACGCGATTTACGTGCTGATACGAGGATCGCCTCGGGCAGCGGCAAACTGCTCATGCGTCCGTTCCCGCCGGTGGACGGCAACTACTCACTGGGAGCAAGAGCCGGACCAGGGGGTCCGGCGCGGACGAGGGCGTCCGCCCCACTGGATATTGTGTTATGCGAGTAACCACTCGTATTACAATATATGAGGAGTTGCTCGTATATGGTGCGTCGAAGGAAGCCCGGGGAGCGACGAATCGAATCGCTGCTCGCCGCGGCGGAACAGGTGATTGCCGAGATCGGCTACGACAAGGCTACAACCAACGAAATAGCGAAACGCGCCGGGGCGTCGCCCGGAACGTTTTATCAGTTCTTTCCGAATAAAGAAGCGGTTGCCATAGCGCTGGCATCGCGATATTGCGACGAGCTTTCGCAAGTGCACGCCGAGGCGCTCGATCCACGCCTGGCGCACTCGCCGCTGCCGGTTCTGATCGACGGTGTCATTCAGGCACATGTCGCGTTTCACCACCGGCGTCCGGCGTTTCACGCGATCCTAACGGCGGCATCCGCATCGCCGGGTTTGCGGGAGGCGCTGCACGACCGGGCGGCGCACCTGGTGGCGCGCCTGTTCATGACGCGCCGCCCCCGCATGTCCAAAGAGCGTCTGTTGAGAGTGTCGGAGATCACGGTCCTCGCATTTGGCGGTGTGATGCCGCTGTTGAGGACCAACAATCGTAAACGAAGGGCCGCTGTGATTCAGGAGTTGAAGGCCTTGTTACAGCGGTACCTGGAGCCGGTCATCGGCTCCGAATCTTGAGGTTTTGTGAATGAAGCTTTTGCAGTTTCGCGTTTTCGTCCTGTTACTGGCGGGAACCGCGACCTGCACCGGTCAGGTGCTGACGATTGAGGATGCGGTTCGCATGGCGGTGAAAGCGAACCGGCAGGTGAAGATCAGTGAACTCGATGTCACGAAGGCAGGCGAGTCGACCGCCGAGGTCCGGACCTTTCGGGCTCCGCAACTGAATACGTACGTGGTGGCAGGGGGAGCCCTGAACCCGATCACGTCGACGATTCCGATGGGTTCGCTGGGAGTTTATCCGGGAGTCGGACCGATTCCCGGCCGGGATGCGGAAATCCAGGCGCCGCGGCGGCTGACGGGCCTGATCTTTGCGCGGGCGGCACAACCAGTGACGCACTTGTTCTTCAAGATTCCGCTGGCGATCCAGGAGTCGAAACTCGGCGAGGAACTGGCCGCCCAGAACCTGAGACAGCAGAAACTGGAGATCGCGCGGCAGGTGCGCGAAGGCTACTACCAGTTAGTGGGAACGCAGACGCAGGTTGCGAGCGCGGAATCCGCTCTTCGTTATTTGCTGGAACTCGAAACGCTGGTCGACCGTAACCTGGCGGAGGAGACGGTACTCAAAGGCGACAGCCTGAATGTGCGAACGAAGGTGAGCCAGCAGCGCTACCAACTGCTGCAGTTGAAGAATGCGCTCGATTCCCAGAAAGAAGCCCTGAACCGGCTGCTCGGACGGGAATTGAACACGCCATTCACGGTAGAAGAACAGCCGCTGGCGACATTCGATGAACTGGATCTGCCGGCGGCGCAGAAGAAGGCTGTCGAACAGCGGCCGGAGATCCGAAAGGCACGTCTACAGGAGGAAAAGAGCGACATCGAAATCCGCCGCGAACGCGCCGAGTACTGGCCGGATTTGAGCCTGCAGGTTTCCTATCTCGCGATGGCCAATTTCAGCCTGCTGCCGACCAACGTCAGCAGCGCTGGATTCATTTTTGAATGGAAGCCTTATGATTTCGGACAGAAGAAACACAAGATTGCACAGTTGAAGGCGACCAGCCGGCAGGCCAATTTGACCACGCGAGATGCCGGGCAGCAGATTCAACTGGACGTCGCCACCCGCTATCGGAAACTGATGGAGGCTCGCGCGCTGCTCTCGACACAAACGCTCGAGCAGGAGACGGAGCGCGAGAAGTTGCGGGTGATCACCAATCGGTATGGAGAGAAGGCGGTGCTGCTGACCGATGTTCTGCACGAGCAGGCCGCGTTGGCGCAGGCAGACAGTCAATACCGTGCCGCTGTAGCGGGTTTCTGGAGCGCGAAAGCGGACTTCGAGCGGTCGCTCGGGGAGGAGTTCTGATGAGTGCCCGGCCGGGAGTGGTCGGCGAACTTGAAAAGGCCGATTTCCAATCGGCCGCGGGTTACCAACCCGCCCCACAGGGAGTGTGCGGAGTGCCCGAGCCGAGGGCGTCCGCCCCACATGGATTTGTGGTGGCGATGAGTGTCGTGATGCTGGCGGCATGCCATCCGGCGAAACCGCCGGAGGCGGCGCTGCAGACGGTGCGCGCGGGCGTGGTCCAGGAGATCCGGCCGGACGCGCCGGAGAAATATTCGGCGACGATCGTTGCGGCGTCGCAAGTGGATTTGGCATTCAAATCGGCGGGACTGATTCAGCGGATCCACCAGGTGCGCGGGGCGGATGGACGAATGCGCGACGTGGAAGCGGGCGATCGCGTGGAGGGAGGAACGGAACTGGCGCTGGTGCGGACGGTCGATTACGAACAGAGGGTCCGGCAGGCGGAGCAGCAGGCAAACCAGGTCGAAGCGCAACTTTCGCAGGCGGAAGTTATGCAGAGGCAGGCGCAGCAGGACTTCGATCGCGCCGACCGTCTTTATAAAACGGCCAGCCTGACGCGTCCGGATTACGACCAGGCAAAGACACGGCTGGATGCGTCAAAGGAACAGGCGAGAGCCGCCAGCGCGCAACTGGACACCGCTCGAACGGGAATCAGCGAAGCAAAACTGAGTCTTGGCGACACGTCGGTCCGTGCGCCATTCACGGGTTGGATCACGGCCCGCAACATACAACGCGGCAGCCTGGCCGGCAACGCGACCGTCGGATTCAGCATGGTGGATACGCACGTGGTGAAGGCGATTTTCGCGGTGCCGGACATCTCGCTGCGAAATCTGCGGCTGGGACAGCGGCTCACGGTTTTGCTCGATGCGCTGGCACGTCCCGTGACGGGTACGGTCACGGCGATCGCGCCGCAGGCCGATCCGAGGACGCACGTGTTCGCCGTGGAGGTTTCGATTGCGAACGGGAAGGGAGAGATTCGGCCGGGAATGGTTGGTTCGTTGACTGTGTCAACTAATGCGGAACCGGCGCCGCGGCTGGTGGTGCCGCTCAGCGCGGTGGTTCGGGCACCGGGAAATCCGAACGGCTGTGCCGTTTACGGAATTGTGGAAAGGGACGGAAAGAGCTACGTCGCAGCGAGGCCGATTGCGGTGGGCGCCACATTCGGCAATTCGATCGAAGTGGCCAGCGGAGCAAAGGCGGGCGATCCGATCGTCGCGCTGGGTGCCGAACTGGTGCGGGACGGGCAGGAAGTCCGGGTTCTGCGGTAACGGGGCGGGAGAGAAGCCATGGCGCACAAGACCGAGGCAGAGCTGATTCAGCACGAGCACAATACGGCCCGCTATTTCGTGGAACATCCGCAGATTGCGTGGGCGGCGCTGATTGCGGTGATTGCGTGGGGCGCGTACGGCTTTCTGGCGATGCCGCAGCGCAAAGACCCGGAGATTCCGGTTCGCATCGCGGTGGCAGCCTGCCAGTGGCCGGGCGCGACGGCGCAGCAGGTGGAGCAACTCGTCACCAAGCCGATCGAACAAGCCATCGCGCAGAACAAAACGATTCATCCGCCCTCGCCGGATAACTGGGGCATACGGTCGATCTCGATGCCCGGCACGTCGTTCGTGTACGTGCAGCTTTCGGAGAACGTGAGCAACAGCCGGGAGCAGTTCAGCGATATCAATCTGAAGCTGCAGGCATTGACTGCCAGACTGCCGCACGGGGCGACGCCGATTCAGTTCCAAAGCGATTTCGGAGACACGGCGGCGATGATGCTCACGGTGGGGAGCCCGCAGGTGGATGAGCTCGAAATCCGGCTGCGCGCGCAATCGATGGAGAATGCCATTCGCGCGGCGCGCAATGCGCCCGGGCGGTCGAGGCGGGCGCCGGTAACGATGGTGCTTTCATTTCCGTTGTCGTTATCTCAGGCGGCGGTGGAACGCGTGGTGGAGGATTTTGTCAGGCGTGGGGAACAATCTGGGATTCTGGATCATCCGAGATTGATTAGCGGCCGCGGATTCATCGGAGTCGACGCGGGAACCAAGCTGAATGACGCGCAGCTGAGCGAGGTGCTGCGACGCTACATCGAAGACCACATCCCGGCGGGAGAGATCGATCCGGATGTGTGGCTGCCGGCGATTATTCGCGATCCGGCAACCGTGGCCGAAAAGCTGGCATCGGTTGCGGGCGCCAAGTATTCGTATGCGGAACTGGATAATTTTACGGACCTGATCGGACGGACTCTGCTCGGGGTCCCGCAGACGTCGCGCGCGGAGCGGAAGGGCGTGCTGCCGCAGGCCGTTTACCTAAACTATTCGCAAGAGCGCCTGGCGTCTTACGGGTTGCAGGTTAGCGATCTGGGGAATATTCTGAATGCGCAGAACATCACGCTGCCCGGCGGATCGCTGCAGGCGGGCGCACGCCAAGTCCGCCTGGATCCATCGGGACAGTTTCAGGATGCGGCTTCGATCGGAAATGTGATTGTGAGCACTTCGACGGCCGGGGCTCCAGTGTACCTGCGCGACCTGGTACACGTCAGCCGCGGTTATCAGCTTCCAGCTAACTATTTGAATTACTACTCGTGGGTCGGAAAGGACGGCCAACTGCACCGCAGCCGGGCGATCACGCTGGCGGTTTACATGCGGTCGGGCGAGCAGATCCAGAAGTTCGGCAAAGCGGTGGATGAAAAGCTGGAACAGTTGCGCGGACTGCTGCCACCGGAACTCATTGTGGCGCGCACGTCCGACCAGCCGCGGCAGGTGCGCGACAACATCGATCTCTTTCTACAGGCGCTGTACGAGGCAATCGGGCTGGTGGTGCTGATCGCGCTGGTTGGTTTCTGGGAGTGGCGATCAGCGCTGCTGATGGCGCTCTCGATGCCGATCACGCTGGCGATGACGTTCGGGATGGCGCATGCAGTGGGCGTCGATTTGCAGCAGGTCTCGATTGCGACGCTGATTATCGCGCTCGGGCTGCTGGTGGACGACCCGGTGGTGGCGAACGACGCGATCAAACGCGGGCTTGCGGAGGGCCTGCCGCGCGGGCACGCCGCCTGGATCGGACCGACCAGACTGGCGCGGGCGATCCTGTACGCGACCGCAACGAACATCATCGCGTACCTGCCTTTCCTGGCGCTCGAAGGGAACACGGGCGATTTTCTGCGCACGCTGCCAATCGTGATGACAGCGGCGCTGGTAGCGTCGCGACTGGTTTCGATGACGTTCATCCCGATGCTCGGGTATTACCTGCTGCGCCCACACAGACGGCCAGAGGCTAGCAGCCCGGGGTGGAACTCCCGCGGGCCGCGTTGCGGCGAGTCTTCGGAACTTGCCGACGCGTCGACACCCTGCAACCCTTCGGGCGGGCAGGATTCGCCGCGACAGCTTCGTTGCTCGTCGCCGGAGATGTCCCGCATCGACGCGCTCCTCGCGCCTCGCTCTCGGGGCAAATCGTGCCCACGCAGCCTCGCCGGAGTTCCACCCCGGGCTGCTAGTATCGAGGAACGGCGGGAGCGGGGCTTTTACGGGTTCTATTACCGGCTGGCGGGACATGCGATCCGTTTTCGCTGGGCGGTGCTGGCGGCGTCGCTGGTCTTTCTGGTGGGAGGCGTACTGGTCGGGAGGCAACTGAAGAGCCAGTTCTTGCCGGAGGACGTGCAGTTCTGGTCCTATATCGATGTCTGGCTGCCGAACAATGCGCCGGTGACGTTGACGAACCAAACGGCGCAACAGGCGGAAGAGATTATTCGCAGAGTTGCGAGCGAGTTTAAGGACGGCAAGGAGCCGCTGCTGCATACGGTGACGACGTTCGCCGGAGGAGGCGGTCCGCGGTTCTGGTTTTCGGTTTCGCCTCAGCAACAACAGCCGAATTACTCGCAGATCCTGATTCAACTGAATGACAAAGAGGCAACGCCGAAGCTCATGAGACCCCTGCAGGAAGCACTCTCGCGCGAGATTCCTGGCGCCTTCCTCACGGTGCATCAACTGCAGACTAACCCGGTGGAGTTCCCCATCGAGGCCAATATTTCCGGAGTTTCGGATGTCGATACGAAGGACGAGAAACAGGACAATGAAACATTGCGGCGGCTTGCGGGCGAGGTGCAGGACATCCTGCGGCCGATTCCCGGCATGCAAGTGGTGCAGAACGACTGGTTCGCCGAGAGCCCGGAGGCGCAGGTCCGGGTGGACGTGGATCGCGCGAATCTGACGGGGCTGACGAATCTTGACGTTGCGGCGTCGACCTCGGCTGCGATCAGCGGCATGCCGGTTACGATCCTGCGGGAAGGAAACCAGCAGATCCCGGTGATCGCGCGGCTGGTGGGGAACGAGAGGGCACAACTTTCGGATGTGGAGAACCTGTATGTCTACTCGTCCACCGGTCAGCAGAAGGTGCCGCTGCGTTCGGTCACCTCGATCCAGAGCACGCTCGCGACGGAACGGATACGTCGTCAGGAACATTTCCGGACGATCGGAGTGCATGGCTGGCCGCAACCGGGTGTGCTGCCGTCGGAAGTGATGAAACAGGCGCTGCCGAAACTGCGCGAGTTCGAACGCAGGCTGCCTCCGGGATACCGGATGGAAATCGGCGGCGAACTGGCGAAGCAGCAGACGGGATTCGCCAACCTTACGAAGGTCCTGCTGATTTCACTGGTGGGGATTTATGCGGCGCTACTGCTCCAATTCAACAACGCGCTGAAACCTCTGCTGGTCTTTGCGGCGACGCCTTACGGAGTTGCGGGCGCTGTGTTCGCGATTGCGTTGATGAAGGCTCCGTTCGGATTCATGGCCTTCCTGGGGATCGCGAGCCTGATTGGCGTGATTGTGAGCCACGTCATCGTGCTGTTCGACTTTATCGAGGAGATGCACGAGAAGGGCGAGCCTTTCGAGCAGGCGATTAAAGATGCCGGCATTGAGAGGTTGCGTCCGGTGCTGATTACGGTCGGGGCGACGATACTGGCATTGTTTCCGCTGGCCAGCCACCGCGGTCCGTTGTGGCAGCCGCTTTGTTATGCACAGATCGGTGGGCTTGCGGTTGCGACGTTCATCACGCTGTTGCTGGTGCCGGTGCTTTACAGCGTTGCTGTACTGGATTTGAGGATTATTCGATGGGATGTGCAGGAAGACTCCCACGCCAAGGCGCCGAGTCGCAAAGTGGAATAACCACTCACTTAAAAGTCAAGTCACTTCCCGGGGCAGGGAGAGCAGCTTTGTCGCAGGTGGTAATCCGCCGGGATCATGCAGATTCACTGGAGCGGTCATTTCATGGGTCCGCTTCGACCGTAAATGTGATTGTGATCACGCACCGTAGCGGGGCCATCCCACTTGGGGTTTATGTTGAGCGTATACTGGCCACCTGGAGGACTACCTATGTCGTTGAAAGTTGGCGGCGTCGGCAAAGATATGCCGGCGCGAACAAGCGGGCCGGGGGCGCCAGCACATGGAGACCTGGGTTACAACGGAGGTCCGACGATTGCGTGTCCGCGGATCTACGCCAGTTTTTGGGGTCCCCATTGGCAGGATGCGACGCATCAAGCGCAGTCGCAACGGCTTATTCAGTTTCTGAAGGATCTCATCGCCAGCGACTGGATGAACATTCTCAGCCAATATGGAGGAGGAACCGGAAAGAATAGCGGCGTTTATGTGACGGACGCCTTCGCACCCAATGTCACTGGAACGCTTTCGGACGGGGGCATTCATGCGACGCTGCAGGCGCAGATCAATGCCGGCTCCTTGCCGGAGCCGCCGGCGAGGAACACCAGCGACGTGGTCATCATCTACCTCGACGAGAGCGTAGCGGTGAGGGACCCTAACCTCGCCGTGATGTGTGAGCCGAGTGGAGACAACGCCTTCGGTTATCACAACTACTTTACGACTACCAAGGGCAACAATTGCTACTATGCTGTGATTCCGTCTCTCAGCAATAGCTGCATTGTAAATACGTGTCCAAGTCAGAATAAAGTCGGGAATAACACGACTTCGTCTTCGCCGTTCGTAACACCGAACGATGTCGTGTATTTTCGTGGAACAGACAATAAGTTATGGAAGGTTAACTCGGATGGCAGCGGCCAGGTAAACATCCACAACAACACGACGAAATCGACGCCCTTTGTCACTTCGGATGGATGGGTGTGGTTTCAAGGGACCGACAACAGGCTGTGGAAGGTGTTCAACGACGGGAGCCAACAATCGCAGCCCGGGAATAATACGACGTCTTCCTCGCCGACCGTGGTCAACGGCTGGGTGTACTTCCAAGGCACCGACAACAAACTTTGGCGGATGAAGACGGACGG
>Ga0126381_100011042_pt1 | contig 10197 bp, 8 predicted proteins | sample PanSoiMetPlot_28_FD_96465 | JGI IMG/M metagenome (GOLD analysis project Ga0126381, IMG submission 96465) | Tropical forest soil microbial communities from Panama - MetaG Plot_28 | ecosystem: Environmental > Terrestrial > Soil > Tropical forest > Bulk soil | place: Panama | collected 2016-02-17 | reverse complement strand
TATAAAGAGGTCGCTCCTAACGGGGCCGCGCTGGTGTTTGGACGCGTAGGCTATAAAGAGGTCGCTCCTAACGGAGCTGGACTGGTGTTTGGACGCGTGTTCTATAAAGATGTCGCTCCTAACGGAGCTGGACTGGTGTTTGGACGCGTATGGCTATAAAGAGTCGCTCCTAACGGGGCCGCGCTGGTGTTTGGACGCGTAGGCTATAAAGAGGTCGCTCCTAACGGGGCTGCGCTGGTGTTTGGACGCGTGTTCTATAAAGAGGTCGCTCCTAACGGGGCTGCGCTGGTGTTTGGACGCATAGGCTATAAAGAGGTCGCTCCTAACGGGCTGCGCTGGTGTTTTGGGCGCGTATGGCCATAAATATGTCGCTCCTACGGAGCTAAAAGCCACCTCCATCAAATCCCGCGTGCGTTCTCTGATCGCATGCGGGGAGTGACGGAAATGGTTCGTCGACGTGCGTAGGGGTCGGCGCTCGGGGATGAACGGTTCGGTTCGGGCCAAATCTGGCCAATACATTCTTGGATCAACGCCAACAGCAATTTTTCGATCGGTGGACCAAAGGCATCGATCATTTTGAGTCCCAGGAGAAGAAATCTCAGTCGTTTGGCAAATCGATGCCTCTTCCTAGCCAGGCTATTAAAACGGCGCCGGTTACGGGGCTCTGGAGGAGTTAGTTTCATCGCATTAGAAGAAATACCCTCCTCAGCGGTCGGCCGCGTCATTGGGAACAGGTGTCGATTCAGTTTCCCCGTCGAGGTCAATTCGCAGAGCCTGCTTTAACATATCGTTTACCATTTCCGCCACCGAACCGAACGAATGAACCGGGTCCAGCGTAGAGCGAGACAGGACCACATATTGCTTCGTTCCTAAGTCGAACCCGAAGTACCAAAGATCCGAGTCACCGATAAAAAGGTATTTTTCAGCGGTCTCCGGCAGAAGGGACCAGAGCGAAAGATTTTCAGCAACGAGCGTAGGGCCGTACGCCTGTTCATCTGGGAGATCTTGCTCGGCTCCATACAGGCTCACTCCATTTTCCGAGAAGCCGTCCACCTCTGCGAAGATCTCGCAAAGTTCGTTTGGCAGCTCGATTCCTAGTTCATCCTGGGAAGTTTGTTCAGTTCGTTCGATGTCTTCAGGCAGCGCTCCGGGCAGAAGCGGACGGCCGCCCCGAGCGGCATCTTTGGCGAGACGATGTTCGAGGTTGCCTCGTTCATCCGAAGATAATTGATTGTAATATTGAGAAGCTCGTAGATCGCTGACAAACAGGTCGCTGAGTTCGCGCAATAGGTCGATGTCGAGGTTCATAACTAAACTTTCGCGGTAGTGCCGGCGTTTATCTTCGGTCCGGCTGGGATTTTATGCTGGGTTCGTTTTCGATTCGATTTTGTTTTTGCCGGAAGAGGTGTTTCCGGAGGGGCTGAGAAGCTTGAATCGGCCATGGGTAGCTTGTGCTTTGGGACATGGTCTGGACCAAGCTGTCGTCCGTTAACGTAGGCATCGCCTGGAAGCCATTCGGCAGAAATCTTTTCGACTTTTTGAGCGAGGGCGTCTCGTGCCGCTGCCTGAGCCGGTTCTTCCTTGTTCTTTTTCGTGTAAAGTTCACCGAAAGCGCGGGTAATTTCATGGAACTCCTTCGGCACAGAGTAAGCGCGGTGTCCGGCGGCTTTGGAGAAGGCGAGTATACGCTTTTCCCAGACCTCCGGTAGGGGAGGCGCCCCGAGATTCTTGAGGTGTTCCCGAAGCGCTTCAGCGGTTTTGAATCCCTGGGTGATCGGCGGGTAAAACGGAAACAACGGCCGAACCACATAGATCGGGATCTCACTGTTCGGTGCGTTATGAGTCTGCGGATGGAGCAACAAACTATGCCAAAGGTGATGCGGGTTTTGAGATTGATCCCGGCCCCGGCGCGTCGTGTTAGCGATTACGAAATTACGTGGATGATTGATGGCCGCTTTGCCGTCGGCAACACCGACACTTTTCGGAATCACGTGATGACAATTGTAAGTGACCTGTCTACCACGTACGGCGCGTTCGGGCGGAGCAGCCGTGTCGACGAGCGTGGATGGACTTCGACCTACTTCCATCAGTTTAACTCCGTCCGTTCCCACCGCGAGCAAGGCCAGGGTACGGCCGATAGGATGGCCGACTAGAGCCTGGAGATATTCGTGCCTGATAGTTTCGTAGTCTTTAACGGTGTTTTTGTATTCATCGCCTTTTCGGTCAAGGCATCGGCCCATGATCCGGTCAAAAACCACACCGGGGAGCTCTGGGCAAGCGCCCACTAGTTCCGGATCGGCCGCCAATTTCTCGAAATCGCGAATCGCTTCCGTGACCGCGTCGATCATCTCCTGACGAGGAGGAGCAGGCGGTTGGTGTTTAGAAGAGCCCATATTTTGGGAGCGGAGTGAGGATGGAGTAGACGATGGGGACAACCGATATATCAAAACACAAGTATGACATGTTTGAATATATGGTGGAGGCTTCAATCGAAGGCAAGAACAAAAGTAAACAATGTTCTTAACTGGAGCCTACAAAGACACGAGCCCTATGCCCGAACAACGCTACCGCTCAAACGATCGCGACGCCGGGGCGCATCCAGTTAAGCTAGCGATACCAACTTCGTCATCCGTGAAGGCCAGCCGGGCGGGTGCGCCAACAGTCACAACCCATGGTTCAACCGGTTGCGGAGACGGTCCTATGTTTTTTGGCTCTACGGGTGTGCCACCCAGAACGGTATCGACTGATAGAAAAGCGAGGATAGCGAGTGCTAATCTTAAGTCTATATTATCCGCGTTATGGGCTTAATATGATTTTGCTTCGCGGATAACGTCCGTGCTCCCGGCAAAGAATTTGAAACCGGTTACACCCCGACGCAGGTTCGCCAGCGGCCATGGTGGTGTCAGTTTCGCTCGAGCGTTAGTAGAGGCTCACAACTTGGCTGGTCAGTGCTCGTCACGTGCCATATTCTTCTTGGCTTGCTCGATGACGCTATAGCCATCGGGTACTTCCACCACGTTATGCTGCTTGATGTAGTCGGCGTAAGCGCCAGTCAGGCTCTTAAGCAGATCCGGGTTAGTGGGAGCAAGATCATTCGCCTCGGTCGGATCGACGCGTAGATCGTAAAGGTGCCACTGCTTGTCGCCAAAAGGCGGCAGATTGCGCGCTAACTTGTAGTCGCCGCGATACAAAGCGACATTACCGGCAACCTCGGCTACAAAGACTTCACTACTGTCGCGGACCTGCTTTGAACTTCCTGCAAGCAGCGGCGCCATGGTATGGCCGGCCAGTGTGCCGAGATCTTTAGGCTGCAAACCCGCGAAATCGAGTAAGGTAGGCACGATATCGAGCACAGAGGCAAACGCGTCGGTTCTTTGACCTTCCTCAACCTTCTTTGGAAAACGGATAATGAGAGGTGCGCGGGTCCCGCCTTCTGCGGTCATGATCTTGAAACCGCTGAATGGAGTCATGGAGACATTGGCCCAACCCGGACCGTATTCTGAATAGCTTCCTTTTTCGCCGAGATGCTCGTAGGTTAAATCGAAGTTCTTCCGATAATAGTCCGGAAAGTTATCCAGGAGTTCAGTAGCTTCACCGCCGTTGTCGCTCATGAACACAATAACGGTGTTCTGCTGCAGGTTCTTGTCTTGGAGATAGGCAAGCACCTGACCAATGCTCATATCCATGTACTCGATCATGCCAGCGTAGACGGCCATCCGCTTGGCATTCATCCGCTGTTCATCGGGCGACAATGAAGACCAGGCCGGAACATTGGGCATAGCAAGTAACGGGAGGCCTGCTGGCAGGAGGCCTAGTTCTACCTGGCGCTGATAACGGGTATCTTTGATAGCAGACCATCCAGCTCGATAGGTCCAGGTGTAACGCTCCGTGAACTCCGCGGGCGCCTGATGGGGTTGGTGAACCGCTTGATACGCGAGATAACCAAAAAACGGCTTCCCATCATTTACGTTCTTATCGATATAACTGAGAAGTTTATCGGTGTAGAACTTGGTTGAATAGAAATCAGGCGGTAAGTCAATCTCACTGAGCCCCTCGTAAAAATGAACGGCTTTATACGTGGGGGTATACGGCTTCTTTTCCCAGTTATCTGCGCCGCCTTCGGCCAGCACGACTGAATCCTCGAACCCTTGTGATGCGGGAAGCAGCTCCTTGGTCTTCCCCAAGTGCCACTTGCCTGCCATATAGGTGTGATACCCGGATGCCCTAAGCATGGTGGCGATGGTTACAGCCTGACTATTCAACGTGCCTTCGTAACCTGGTTTACCGTACTGATTTTCGGCCAGCAATTCTTTCATATTGCCAACACCGACATCGTGATTGTCGCGCCCGGTCATCAGCATGGCCCGGGTCGGAGTGCAGGTCGGTGCGACATGGAAATTCGTAAACATCACGCCCTGATCAGCGAGTGTGGCGATGTTCGGTGTGTAGATCTCGCCACCATATGGACTGGTATCCGAGAAACCCATGTCATCTACTAGGATGAGCAGGATGTTCGGCCTCCCCGGGGAAGTCGCCGCAGCGTTCTTCTCCGGGCTCGCGTCGGCAAATGTGCCTGAAAATAGAAGATGAAGCGACAGTGCCAAGCTGGTCAGGCAGGTTGAGTAGAATGTTTTAAGTATTTCTAACCGTGTTTGCATTTTTAGGGGGGCTTCCTGCCAACCGTGATAATTAGGTGTGAGTTATTATCTTTTTTAAAACCGAGATCCTTGGTTAAAAAAATCTGTGGTCGAGGATGGCCTGGCCGCGAGGCGGCGGATACAATCGACAATGCGTTCACCAGGATCCGTCTTAAGAAAATAGGCTCTGGCGCGGCTGTTCAGCGCCTCGTTGCGCAGTTGTGGGGTATCGTGAGAGGTAACAAAAATAACCGGTATTGGCGCCGGATCGGATTGGATTCGCTGCTGTAACTCAAGTCCGGAAATGCCGGGGAGTTTGATATCGAGCAACAGGCAGTCGAACCGAGGGCGCTTGTCATCCTTGAGGAAGTCTTCGGCCGATTGATAAGTAATAGAACGAAACCCTGCCGCGCGCAGCAGCCGGTCCAATGATCGACAAAAGCTTTCGTCATCATCGACAACTGCAATATAGGTTCTGGCATCGGTGTTCACCCGGACTTAGGGCCGATACTATCCGGGAAAGGAGCTTCGATCTATTGCCCTTTAGGGCATGTGGAGGCGGAAGGAATAAAAGGAGTTCGAGGAGTTCAAGAATAGGAGCCAGAATCCGGGAGTCAGGAGGATCTTTGGTGGGGCGAGGCTCCCGAGTGATCTGGGATGCCACCGGAGGAAATCAAGGCCCTATTTATGCGCGATGCTGTTAGGCCTGCGCTTGCACCGAGCCGTAATCTAGCGCGGACCACGGCTCGGCGCGCTTTTAGAGCTAACGCGTCTGCAGTAGTTCTCCGTCTCTTTGCCCGATGGCGCCGTCGGTTGTTCGGGAGCCTCGCCCCACCAAAGACCCTCCTGACTCCTGGCTCCTATTCTTGAACTCCTCGAACTCCTGACGTCTTACCCAAACAACCCTATTTCCTGAGCGAGCCGCGTGAGAATGGCGACTGAGTGGACGCGCAGCTTCGTGGTAATTGCGGTCCGATGTGCCTTCACCGTTCGTTCGTGGATACCAAGATCAAAAGCAATTTGTTTGTTCAGCTTGCCCTGGAGAACGTGGTGCAAGACTTCGTGTTCACGTTCGCTGAGGGAGGCAAACCGGCTCCTGAACTCATTCACTCTATCACGTCTTTCTTGCGCTTCTGCGTCGCGGGATAGCGCTCGATTTACTGCCTCCAATAAATGCTCTTTCGGAGCGTGTTTTTCCAAAAAGTCTTCTGCTCCATTTCGCATCGCGCGGACACTCGCCGGTATATCGCCATAGCCGGTTAGAAATATTACCGGCAATGGATTCTTAGTCCGGACCAAAGCTGTCTGCATGTCCAATCCGTTCAAGCCTGGCATCTTCAAGTCTGCGATGACGCAGCCTCGGGTTTCCAAGGTGAGCGACGCGAGGAACTCCTGGGCTGATCCGAACTGCGCCACGGTGAGTCCGGCCGCCCGGAATAATCTTGCAGTCGCGGTGAGAAACGCGATGTCATCATCGATAAGGTGTACCGTGGGTATGGCTTGCGTCATGACAGGCAGTCGGCTGGCGAACTAGGCAAAGTGAATCGAAAGGTCGCTCCGCGCTGCACGCCGTTTCGCTCTGCCCAAAGCCGTCCACCGTGGGCTTCGATGATTGTGCGGGAGATGGCCAACCCCAAACCCATGCCGCGTCGCTTGGTGGTGAAGAATGCCTCAAAAAGGAGCGCGGCGTTTTCAACCGAAAAACCAGGACCGGTATCTTGAACGAACACTTCGACCGCACCGGACGGATTTTTGACGGCGCCTAGAGTCACGTAACCCTTGTTATTCTGGTCGGCGTTCATGGCTTCCATTGCGTTCAAGACCAGGTTGAGCAGGACTTGTTGAAGGTGGACCCGATCACCGGACACGAGAGGTAAACCCTCCGCTTCTGTCATCTGAAGGGTTACCCCACGGGAAGTCGCATGGGGACGTGTCAGCTTGACCGTTTCATGCAGCAATTCGCCGACGGACAAAGGCCGCGCATCGAGATCGCCGCGCTTAAGAAATGAGCGCAACCGGTCAATTATGTCGCAGGCCCGTCGTTCGTCTTTGCGAATGTCGCGGACGATGGCTCGCAGCTCTTCGAGATCCGGCGCAGGACTTTGCAAAAAAAGTTCTGCCGCTTCAGCGTTGCGCAGGATTGCTCCAAGCGGCTGGTTCAGCTCGTGGGCGAGGCTGGTAGCAAACTGTCCCATGGTTGAGACGCGTTCCACGTGTGCTAGTTGTCTCTCGCTTTCTCGTAAAGCGAGCGCCAGCCGGTCTGCGCGGAGGACTTGTTCACTCAACTCATGTCCCATTGCGATGAGGACACCAAAATAGGTGAAGCATAAAAAATAGGGGGTGTGCACGATACCGGTTTCCACTAGTAATGCGTAAGCGCGCGCGGCAAGCATAAAGAACAGAATGCCGCCGCCCGCGATGGCGGCCCGTTGCCGCTCACCCTTCTGCCAAAGTTTGATCGACGCATCCAACACGAACACCAGCAAGATGGCGACACTCATCACATCTACTAAATTCCACGGGCTGTTCTCGACCTTCGCGTAAGTAAACGTCGCGCCAAACAAGGGCATCCGTTCGACAGCGACCGCGTGGCGGATGCCAGGCTCTGGTGCTACAAAATTAGCAATCAACGCGATTGTGTTCAATCCGGCCGCTACAACCGCCAGCCAGGTCCTGCCGGTGCGAAACAAACTCCAAACCACGCCCAAGATCGAAACCACCATTACCCACACTGGCAGCTGCGCCCAATGGAGCAGCGATTCGTACTGCTGAAGGTTAGTCGCTTCCAGCAAACCTAGTTCCAATCCCGCGAGTGAAGCTACCGCGAGCGAGTTCGCGAAAAAGAAGAGATAAGGCGTGGGGTGGTTCTGACCGATCGCCACGCGCAGGTTGATCATACCTAAGGTCAGGCAGGCAGCGGCGACCATCGACCACGCAATCGTCATCCAGTTCATGACTGCTCTCCCGTTGTCCTAGTCAGGAGCGCAGCACGAGAGCGTAACCTATCAAAGAGACTTGGACGATTGCTGTGGTTAGGGGCTACTCTAAAAGTAGTACTCACTATGGGAAGGGCATCCTTGCGTGGGAGCTCGCGGTTGTTTTCCCCGGGCAATCCGGGCTTCTGCAATACCCTGGCAGCGTTGGCTTTATACGCTTGAGCGGCTCGCGATGTCAAGGCGCTCTGTGGATTAATAGACCAAAATACTTACCGGGCATCGCGCCACCCTGTCCAGCTCGCAATATCTGCCCATTGGTCATAATTTTCACGCTCACTAAACCTCAGGACGGATAGGTTCCAGGTCAGCTGATTCCCCAGGATTTTCATGATCTCCGAGACCCAGACACCGCTGCGTTGACTTAATGTGTCGTCGTTAGCCTTGCTTTTCTGATGGTTCTCATGAAGAGGTCCGCGACCGAACAAGGCAAACATACTGTCGCGGAGTTACGACAGCGACGCGACGTCGGTGAGCCTCGGCCCGATATTCCTGATAACCAGCCCGCCATCTGAAGGGTGATGAAGCCGTTGACACCAGGCGCGGCGAAGACATGCCAAAGAAGGGTGACCTGGTATTCGTCGGCTGCTTTTGAGGAGGGCCCCAATTGACGGATGATGAAAAGGCTAAGCGAAAGCAGATCCGAGACGCCGATCAGGATGGCCTTCGTTCTGTCTGGGCCCAAGTCAGAATAGCCAGAGAATCGTTGGATGCGGATCTGTTGGCGAACCCAGAAAACATCGCAGACATTCAGACAAAAGCGCCCGATCTGGCGAATGCACTCAGTACAACCGCGGTTCAGATGGTTCTGCATCGGGCGAAGATAAATGCGGTGCTCACACCCGCTCAAAGAGTTGATTTCTCTAACGCTGATTTTCGTCCGCGCTCTCGATGCTAGAGCAGCCGTTAAAATGCCGGAAGGCAGGCGATCGGCAAAAACTAACAAGTGTTAGCAAATACTATCTCTACTTGTTAGTCGTTGCATGCTTAGTTTGTAGTACTTCAGGGTTCCCAGTCGTTTGCATATAACCACGATTAGCTGCTGTCGTCCCTTCGCCTGATGGAGCGGTGTCCATATCGGTGGCTTCCGTTCAACGCGGCTAGACGCCCCGGCCGGTGACGAAAAATTCACAAAACAACGCCAGACGTTCCGTGCACCCTACCTTAGAGGACTGGGAAAGGGATTGGCTCAAGATAAGTTGCAAGTATTGGACATTGTCGGTCAGGGAGGAGCGAACCGGCCTAAGACGCTATTACTGCTCAAAATTTATTACTCTATGACTCTCTATCTCGAACGGCCCTTCCTAAGGGCAGTCTTTTGGAGCGCGACGATACTTAGCTTGCTCACGTCGCGCGTGCCGGCGGATGAAGATAGTAAAGATAACAATCATGGGACGCAAGTGGCGACCGGCCAATACATTACGCCGACGGTCATACCTGGCTCGGTTCAGCAACTCCTGAACCCCGGGTTGCCGCTCTACCCAAACTTCGTCGCAGGCGAGGCCGTGAAGTCGCAGCTCAGCCCGGACGGCACGACGCTGGCGATCATCTGTGCGGGACAGAACTCGCTTGACAACGCGGCGGGGTCGCTCGACACCGCTAACTCGACACAGTACATCTTCTTGTACAACGTGGCCGGCGCCAACAAGGCCAATCCCGCGCTGACTCAGGTGATCAAGCAGACGAACTCCCATGTTGGTCTCGTCTTCTCGCCGAACGGCAACACGCTTTATGCCGCGGGCGGGAACGACGACGCCGTCTATGTCTACGACAAGAGCGGAGGCACCTTCCTCACTCCGGGGACGCAGATCGCGCTGGGGCATTACCCTCCTGGTGCCACTGGCAGCGCCCGCGACAAGGGCGTCGGCTTGGGCGTTGAGCCCAACGCCAGCGGCTTGGGCATCTCCGTCGACGGCAAGACGTTAGTGGTCGCAAACAACTACAACGACTCGATCAGCGTGATCGACACTGCGACGAAAGCGGTCCGCTTCGAATACGATCTACGCCCGTTCAACACCACGCCGGCGACCGGGAATGGCCAGCCCGGCGGCACCTACCCTTTCGCGGTTATCCTGAAGAGCGATGCGAGCGGCAATGGTACCACGGCCTATGTGTCTTCCGACCGCGACCGCGAAGTCGTGGTCGTCGACATTTCGTCCGCGACCTCGGGCAAGTTGATCACCCGTATCCCGCTTGACGGCAACGGCCTCGGGATGACGATCGACGCTTCGCAGTCCAATCTTTATGTGGCGCAGGACAATGCCGACCAAGTTGCGGTCATCGACACCGCGACCAACACGATGGTCGACAAGATTGATGCGCGTGCCCCGAGGGGCGTGCTGACTAATAGCCGCCATGCCGGTCAGTACACCGGTGCGGCAACCTTCGCCGTGACGTTGTCCCCCGATGGTAAAACGCTTTATGCGGTCAATGCCGGCGCGAACTCTGTAGCCGTGATCCCGCTGAAAGGCGAGGGTGCTAACAAGGTCAGGGGCCTGATCCCGACCGCCTACGATCCGCATGACATCACGTTCAGCGCCGACGGTTCCTGGATGTATATTGTCAAC
>Ga0126381_100011040_pt1 | contig 10198 bp, 5 predicted proteins | sample PanSoiMetPlot_28_FD_96465 | JGI IMG/M metagenome (GOLD analysis project Ga0126381, IMG submission 96465) | Tropical forest soil microbial communities from Panama - MetaG Plot_28 | ecosystem: Environmental > Terrestrial > Soil > Tropical forest > Bulk soil | place: Panama | collected 2016-02-17 | reverse complement strand
GTCTTTCCCAAAGAATGTTCGAGCATTCACGTGACGTAAAACGTGACGGGAATGTGACGCACGTTCCTGCAAGTCTTTGAAACTAAAGCAACGAGTTGCAACAAATTTATCGGTCGTTCTGTGCGGGCTGTGTCTGTTCTAAGCTATTGATAGAAAGACAGTTATCTTACCGAAACTGCCTCGCTAGTTTACGTAACTCTGGATCAGCATATCGGGGTTCGAATCCCTGGGGGACAGCCAATCAGCGATAAGTCCTTTTTAATAAACGGGATAAAAGCGTAATTCGAATCCCTGCGAGGGCACGATGGGAGATTTGTGTCATTGCACCGAAGTCAGAACGAATGCGCGTCCTTGCGCGTCCCACTAGCACTCGCCTTCTATCCTTGTCCGTTTCACTCATGGCCGGATGACTGTCGATAACGGTTGTGTTCCGCCGAGTCGCACAGATGGAAAACGGGAAATCGTCTTTGCTGATGTACGGCGAAGTTTTTCTAACTCGCGATGGTCTACGGTGTAGCACCTGCGGTGTCGTTGTCCAAATGCTGGCCGGACTCGACTAGCATATCGTGGAAAATCTTCTCGAGCTTGTCCTTCATCTGCTTATATTTCAAATACTCCGTCACCTGCTGCTTTGCTTCCTCGGTTTTTCCCTGTTGGCGATACATCGATGCCAGGCGATAGTGCGCGACATAGTTCGTCGGGTCTACCTGAATTGCGCGCTCAAACATCTTCTGCGCCTGCTCCTGCTGATTCATCATGACGAGTACCTTAGCCAGTTCTGTATAAGCGTCGGTATCATTCGGATCAATTTGCAGCGCGCGAGAATCCGCAGCAAAGGCAGCCTTCAGATCTGCATTCTTCTGCGCAATTATTCCAAGTGATAGCTGTGCTTTCTCGTCGCGCGGATTCACTTCCAGAGCAGCTTTGAATTCAGCTTCAGCCTGGGCCTGCAGATTCTTTTCAGTAGAGTGATAGAGCAAGTCTCCCAGTTCAGAGTGAAGGCCAGGCAGTTGAGGATTGATTCTGATCGCCTCCCGATAATTTGCGATGGCCGGATCGGTATCGCCGTGCCTTGCCAACTCACGGGCCATTACCTGATGCATCTCGGCACTTCCAGGGGCGGTGAGCGCCAGGGTCAGCATCGCGCGGCTCGCGAGATCAGAATAGATCCGATAAGAGACATAGAGTAGAGAGACCTCTGTGGGTCGTGAGACCAGCAGGGCTGATACGGTAGCAGCCGCCTTGTCCAGGTCTCCGGCCGCGGTATAGTTGTCGATCAGCGCTCTTCCAACCTCGAGTTGAAACTTCTCCTCCGTCAGATGAGGAAATGCGGCTTCGAGATCGGCTCGGCTGGAGCTTGCGTCATTCAAGCGACCTTCAGCGAGGCCAAGCAACGCCTGAATCTTCCACAGACCGGCTTGCAGTTTGACTGCAGATCGTAGATGGGGAGCCGCCCCGGCGGAGTCTCCACTGAAGAACAGCAGCACTCCCAGATTTCCTTGAGCATCGACATTGTCCGGATCAAGCGCAACGATGGACTGAAACTCAGGAATAGCCAGATCAGGCCGCTGCTGTGCCAAAAACGTATGTGCCTTTTGGGTGTGCTCTTCAATTTGCTGTTGCTTAGTCACGGTTGGCTGAGCTAGCCCGACGGAAATCAGCGTCAACCCCAATCCAAGAGCAATGATTCTTTTTCCTGCACGAGTCATAACATCCAAATCATATATAGCTGCAACGATCACTCAGAAACTGCAGCGAAAAAGAAAGAGACGGCTTTAAGGGCCGTCTCCGGAGGCTTAACCGAACTCTTCTTTGTTAGAAGGAGAGCCGTGCGCCCAGCTGCATGGTCCGGGGACCACCGACTGTATTGTTGATCTGCTGGGATCCGGCAGCATCAGCGTCAAAAGGTTGGCCCACCTGTTGGGAACTTCCGACTTGCACGAACTGGTTCGGCGGGTAGAAGCTCGGATGGTTGAAGACATTGTTGGCGTCGGCCCGAATCTGAATCTTCACCTGCTCCGTGATAGAGAAGATCTTACCCATGGAGAGGTTGACGCGATTGTACCCAGGTCCGTACACACTGTTCCTTCTTTCATTGCCAAAGGTATAGTTTGCGGGCAGGGAGAAGGCGGCCGGATTATACCAATGGAAGATAGACCGGTTCGCCGGCCTGGTGCTGATCCCGGTCCTGTTGGGAAACTGCTGGAAGTTTTGCGCCTGCGAATTGGAAACATCCTGCATGATCACTGTAAATGGGTTTCCAGATGAAAGAACAATAGTGCTGGAGAGCTGCCAGCCTCCGAGAATTTCATCGAGAATCCGGTTGTTATTCAACGTGAAAGTCTTGCCGCGCCCGACCGGCAGCTCGTACACGATGCCCCCTTTGAACGCATTGCGTGTATCAAAGTTGGAGGCTCCATAGTTGGCCTGCGGCTTGTATGCGTTCTGGTAGTACTGATCTCCAGCACGGCTGCCCCAGCCGGATGAATCCTGCTCGTCAAGCATATGCGACCAGACATAGTTGAAACTGAAGCCCAACCCTGAATTGAAGCGCTTGGTAATGGAAGCCTGAAGCGAGTTGTAGTTGGAAATGGCGTTATTGGTGCCGGCGTTTCCGAAAAGGTTCACGAATTGGGGATAAGGCTTGGCCGTAGTGTCGTTGGCTGACAGACTGCCTTCAGGCACTTGGTTGATATCAACCGGGAATGCCAGATTGAAGCCGTGGCTCGCTACGTAGGCGAGCTCTGCCACGAAATCCGCCCCAAGCTGGCGCTGTATCGCAAAATTCCATTGATAAATCTTGGGTATAGGACTGTGGTACTGGATGTAGGTGACTCCTTGTCCGTTATACGCCGCAGGGTCGATGGAGGCTTCTACGTAAGGAAGATTTGTGCCGGTTCCGCCGAGAAAAACAAGAGGAATGATGCCGCCGGTCGTGTCGCTGATTTGGCCGGATTTGCTGATCTCCCCTCCCATGCCGCCTGGACCTGCGCCTGAGCCGTAGGTGTCAAGGCTCCAGTTATAGGCATACACGCCAAACCCGCCGCGAACAGTCGTGTCCGGACGCGGTAGCCAGGAAAACCCGACACGGGGCAGAACGGTGCCAAACACATTGTCTTGAAGCGAGGTGCGACCGTTTGTATGCGTGGTGCCGTACCAGAATGCTCCGAGCGTGTTGGTGGCGGGGTTTGTGATAGTCGGGTCGAAGCTGGACATATTGTTGTGCACTTCGTTCCAACCGTGGCGAATCTGGTATCGCAAGCCCGCATTCAAGGTCAGATTCGGGCGGATCTTGAAGTCGTCCTGAATGAACATCTGCACATCCTTCAGACGGCCACCGTATTCCGGAGATACCTTGGCGTTCCACGACTGGGCCGCGCCGAGAAGGAAATCCGCGTAGTTCAGTCCAGTATTCGCATTTGGGGAAGCCACGCCATTCGCGTCCAGCGTCCACTGCTGGGTGTACTGGCCGGAGAAGTTCATGGTTCCCGCGTTGACGTTACCCCACGCTGTTGAGTTGTCCTGGTAGATAAGCACCTCGCCGCCAAAATGCAGGATGTGCCTGCCGCGAATCATCGTGACAACGTCGGAGGGATCGAAGACATGCTCTTTATAGACGGCGTTCGAGCTGGGAGTGATCCAGGCATACGGATATGGGGCGCCGAACTGGACACCCGGGAAATCATCGGCTTTCGCAAACTGCCAGCCAAGCTTGGCGGCATAACCCTGGTTCAGTGCCAGGTCAACAAAGAAGTTGCCCTGCCAGGTATAGCCGAGCCTGGCTTCGTTAATGAGGGTGGGGCTGATGTTCCAGACGTCGGTGATCTGCGCGTTGTTGTTGTCAACATCGCCTGATTGGCAACCCACGGGACAGAATGTGACCGAGCTAGGATACATCTGCGGCGTGTCGCTCTGGATATCGGACATCGTGATCCGGTTATTTGGCGTGACGTCCCAGTCGAGCCGGCCAAAGTATTTCCTGTACGGGGCGGGCTGAAGAACCTGGGTATAGAAGTTATTCTGGAGCAGGCCGGCCGAGTTCAGGCTCCCTGGGACAAAATTCCCATTGGGGATGTGGTTCGAAGGCGTGGGGTAAAACTGCTGGAATGCCGCGGAAACCTTGTCGAACATCGACGGCGGAATGGCGTTGGATCCGTACTCTTCCATGAACGACTTGCGGATGGGATAAGGATGCCCCTGGGAATCGGTGCCGATGGTCTGGGTCGTCGGATCGTAGATCAGCGGCTGGCCGGTAAAATCGCCGCCCAAAACGGTAGTAGTGGGAACAGTGTTGTACGTGCTGTAGGAGCCGTGATTGATGATTTGGTCGTAGTTGAAGTAGAAAAACATCTTCTTCTTCAAGATGGGACCACCTATCGATCCGCCGAAATTGTCGTAGCGAAGGAAGTTCACCGCCACCTTGTTGCCAAAACCGTAAGGAGGGGCGTTCAGCGCGTCGTTCTGGAAGTACTCATACGCAGCGCCGTGGAACTGGTTGGTCCCGCCCTTGCTGATCTGGTTGAAGACGACTCCACCGATACCGTATTGCGCCGAGAAAGACGACGTTTCGACTTGAAGTTCGGACACGGTTTCAAAGACGGCTGGGTTGGCGTTTTGACTATGCGAGAGCGTAGTTGAAGCGCCGTCAGCAAGTACATTGCTGTAGGGAAGATTGCCGTTTACGGATGCGACCTGTCCAGGATTCGAAGAATCTGCTCCATTGGGTTGCTTTGCTGTGCCTGCTGCCCCGGGGAGCAGGACCACGAAGTTCTGCCAATCCTGACCCACCTGGGGAAGCTGCGACATGGCCTTTGCTTCAAGAGTTGTGCTCTGTTCTCCTGTTTCTGTCTTAAGCAGAGGTACGTCCGAGGTGACCGACACCACCGTGGTGGCAGAGCCGACTTTCAGCTGGGCGTTGACAGTCGTAAATCCGACCTCCAGGGTGATGGGACCCCGCTCCAGTTTGTCAAATCCGTCCTTCGTGAATGTGATCTTGTAGCTTCCGGTCACAAGTGAGGAGGTGTCATAAATGCCCTGTGGATTCGTGACAAATTCCTTCGAGACGCCGGTATCGACATTCAGCACGGTCACCGTCGTCTGAGGTATAACCGCTCCCGTTGTGTCCGTCACAGTACCGCGAATATCGCCAGCGTTCACACTTTGGGCGAGAGATGTCCGGGATGCGACGATCAGTAGGAGGGGCAAAGCCCATCGCAACGCCTTCTTCATGACAGCCTCCTGAAGTACTTGCCAGTACAACCATTCCGTCTTTGCTTTAGCGTGGGCTTCGGATAGGAATTCCACCGCCCACAGCGCAGTTAGTAGAATCACTTTCCAGTGGTTATAATTTTGGCCCAGGGAAATCGGTTTCCCAATAAAGGAAATCGATTTCCCCAATAAGATCAGGTCTCATGAGCGGGATTGTCAAGGGGCCCCTGTGTAAGATCAAAACGCGCAAGTCTTTCATCCGCTAACCCGAGCTGTCGAAACCGGTCCGTGCTGTCCGCGAGGAGACTATGGGAAAATCCGATCGTCGTGCCTTCCTGAAGTTTTCTGCTCTCGCTGCTGCTTCATCTGCCGCGTCGAATTCCCTGGGCGCGCTGGCCGCTGAGAATCCGGCCGCCGCCACTCAAATTAAAGCGTGGCGCACTTCTGGCCAGCAGCGGTTTGAGTCTATTAGCGCACCGGCGTGGCAGCCTGGCGCCGAGGTGTCGCCTGTGAGCATTCGCCTCGATCCGAACCAGCGCTATCAGCAGGTGCTCGGATTCGGCGCAGCTCTTACCGATGCAACTTGCTATCTTCTGGAACAGGTCGACGCGACCAAGCGAAAAGCCATTCTTGAGGAGTGCTTTGGCGAATCGGGCATGCGATTCTCTGTGGCCCGCACTACGATCGGGTCCAGCGATTATTCTGTCAGCGCGTACAGCTATGACGAGACGAGTGCGCCTGATCCCGATCTCACGCACTTCAGTATTGACCACGACCACGCATACATCCTGCCTGTGCTTCGAGAGGCGCGGCAGGTCAATCCAGATCTGTTCTATTTCTCCTCGCCGTGGAGTCCGCCCGGATGGATGAAAGCAGGGGGCTCCCTGCTTGGCGGCTCGATGCGCAAGCAGTACTTCCCTCCCTACGCCAAGTATTTTGTGAAGTTCCTGCAGGACTATTCGGCAGAGGGAGTGAAGATTCAGGCCGTCACCGTCCAGAACGAAGTAGATACGGATCAGGACGGACGCATGCCGCAGGCGCTCTGGGGGCAGGAGTACGAGATGGACTTCGTCAAGGGGCATCTCGGCCCTGCGATGCAGCAGGCCTCGCTCGACACAAAGATCTGGATTCTCGATCACAATTACAACCTCTGGGGACGCGCGGTAGACGAACTCAGCGATCCCGATGTGTACAAATTTGTCGATGGAATCGCCTGGCATGGCTATGTCGGCACCCCCAATGCGATGACTCGCGTGCATGACATGTTCCCGGATAAACATGCCTACTGGACCGAAGGTGGCCCGGATTACAAGGATCCGAAGTACGCTACCGACTGGGCGAGCTGGTCCAGCACCTTTACCGGAATTCTTCGTAACTGGGCCAGATGCATTGTGGCCTGGAATCTGGTGCTCGACGAAAACGGCCGGCCTGACATCGGTCCGTTCGACTGCGGAGGAGTGGTCACGCTCAATTCAAAGACACACGAGGTTTCACGCAGCGGCCAATACCATGCCTTTGCGCACTACTCGAAAGCGATTCAGCGCGGAGCGTTGATTTTTGCGTCGTGGGGAGACGTGCCCGGCATCGATCACGTCGCCGCAGAAAATCCCGATGGCAGCCGTGTGTTGATTCTCACCAACCAGGGCAACGAACAGCAGGTTCAGTGTACGCTGCGGGACCAGGCGCTAACGATGACGCTGCCGACGGATTCGATCACAACATTGCAGTGGTGACGTGTGGCGGGAACGCGGTGTCGAATTCGTTAGGAAGAGATTCGTCCCCGGCGCGGAGGTGCTGTAGATTTGCGGACTATTAACTCGGTTTGGAGATAGAAGTCGACTCCTTTTCGCCGCTTTGGCTTGAGCATCCTCTCCAGTGCCTCAAAGGCAATACTTCCCAGCCGCTCGCGCGGAACGCTGATCGTAGTGAGGGGTGGACGAGCCAGCGACGCAAAGGATATGTCGTCGATACCGATGACTGAAATGTCCGCCGGAACACCGATGCCTGCCTCTTCCAGTGCGCTCATAGCGCCCATGGCGATGAGGTCGCTGCCACAAAAGATCACAGAGGGTACCTGCCGTTGAGACAGGATCGTTCGGACTGCGTACGCGCCGGCATCTATGCGATAGCTGCTTTCAATAACGCGAGCCAGCTTGAAGCTGTGCGCCTTCAGGCCGCTGATTAGCGACTGCTTGATGGTTACGGCCGTACGGTTGGTTTCAGGCCCGGAGATGACCGCAGCGCGCTGGTGTCCGAGCGATTTCGCATGCTTAATCGCCTGTGAGATTCCCCGCTGGTAGTCGATGGAGATATTACTGACCAGTTTTTCTGCCGGTCCAAGGTTGCAAAACACAACGCCAATTCCGGCCGCAACCAACTCAGCGGTGAGATCCTTTCCCAAAGATGCGGTCATGACGGCGACGCCGCGCACGTCATTTTCAATCAGCCTGCGCACAACGGAGTGCGCGCGGGACATGCTGTATTCAGTGTTGCAGAGAAGAACATCATAGCCGCGGTCCCACGCCGCCGCCTGAAATCCTCGAATCAGCTCTGGAAAGTAGGGATTGACTATCTCGGAGATGATGAGCCCAAAGAGATCGCTTTTGCCTGTCGACAGACGCCGGGCGTGCACATTCTTGTAATAGTTGAGCTGTTTGATCGTATCGAGGACGCGCTTCTCCGTCTCAGGAGCGATGTCTTTCGTTTTGTTCAGTACGCGCGATACCGTGGCCGGCGATACCCCCGCCCTCTTCGCGACCTCGCGCATCGTGTAGGTCATATGTTTGTCTTCAAGCCGGGCTTTGCAGCGAAAAAGCTCATTTTGGTTGGTTCTAAACTTACCACGCAGCGCGGACTCAGGTTGACATGCCGCATCGAGGAGTGTAGAAAACGCCCATTGAGAAATCGGTTGCGGAAACCGGTTTCCCGATAGTGGTGTGAATGAGTGCCGCAACGGCTGCCCGATCAAAAGACGGACTTGACACACGGATAGTGAATGACGCATTTCCTTCAGGACATTCTTCGTCAACCCGAAGAGTTGGAGCAGGTAATTGAACTGCTCGGCGGAGAACTTAGCGAGGCTCTTCAAGAGGCGTCGGAAACCATAAGCCGGGCACGCCACGTATTCTTAACAGGCATAGGCGCAAGCTGGAATGCAGCGGTCGGCGCAGGAGCACTCTTTCATCGGGAGGCGCGCCCCGTATACCTGCTTGATGCGTCCGAATTGCTTTACAGCACCCGAATTCCTGCGGAGTCGGTTGTGGTTATCTTGTCGCGCAGCGGACGAAGCGCGGAGATACTGCAGTTACTGGCGAAAGCGCAGACTGCGGCAGCAAGCGTCGTAGGCATTACTAACTTCGCGGACGGAGGCTTGGGCGAAAAGGCGGATACCGCGATCGTCCTTCCGGTTCAACCCGATCACGGCATTTCCGCGAATACTTACATATCCCTTGCAGCCGGGGCGACCGCACTTGCTGCGACGGTTGCAGGAACCTTTCAGGCCGCGTTCATCCAGGATTTGCTGCGCGTCATTAGTGAGACGAAAAAGAAGATACCGTTTTGGCAGGAGCAGCTTGCAAAGAGTTCCTGGCTTCTGCCGGGCGCCGCATATTACTTTCTGGCCAGAGGCTCCAACCTCGCCAGCAGCAACGAGGCGCAATTGTTGTGGGAAGAGGCCGTGAAAATGCCGGCCGTTGCCCTTGGAACGGATGCCTTTCGACATGGGCCGCAGGAAGCTCTATCTACGGGGATGCGCGTGGCCATCTGGATTGATGATCATGCGCGTGAGGCAGACTACGCAGTCGCTCGTGACCTGCGCAGTCTGGGTGCCGTAGTAATGACCGTCGGTTCAGCTCTAGCGGTAGATTCAGGTGATCTAACGATTGAGCTGCCGCACTGGCCGTTCGGATGGCAGTTTCTTATGAACATTATTCCTGCTCAACTGGCGGCCGAACGCCTCGCTGCCTTGTCAGGCGTAGACTGCGATGCTTTTCGCTATGCCTCCTATGTCGTCGAAGATTCATTCGGATTGCTCCCGCAGTTGAATAACAAGTAATGACAGGACAAGATGGCGGCGATCGGCGCAGTTGATATTGGTGGAACCAAGATAGCTGTCGGGATTGTGGACGATGCGGGACGCGTGCTTGCAAAGGAGGAGACAGCATCACAGTCGGCAGGAGAGTGGCCCGAAGCGCGCGAACGCATCATCGCGATGCTGCATAAGACAGCGCGAGTATCCAGTCGTTCCATCGCTGGCATAGGAATCGGCTCCACAGGGCCTGTCGATCCCATCCGCGGTACATTTGGAAAACTCGATGCGCTTCCACAGTGGAGTGACGCGTCAATCGTAGATGACCTGAAGGGCGCATTTGATGTTTCGGTAGCGTTGGAAAATGACGCTGACGCGGGCGCGCTGGCTGAAGCGACCTGGGGCGCAGGCGTAGGAAAATCGTGCCTTCTCTACGTCACCATAGGCACAGGTATTGGCGGAGGGATCATTCTGAACGGGAAGCTGTATCGCGGTGTCGATGGCTCTCATCCGGAGTTCGCGCACCAGGTCATCGAAACGAATGGGCCATCTTGCTCCTGTGGACTAAGCGGATGCTGGGAGTCTCTGGCATCAGGACTGGCGATGGCCCGCTGGATGGAAGGGCAGCCCCAATATGCCGGGACGACAGGAACAACAGCTCGGCAAATCTACACACTGGCAGATTCCGGAGACCCATTGGCCGAGCGCGCTGTGGAACGCGAGACGTTCTATCTAGGTATCGGACTGGCGAATCTCGTCAACTTGTTTACTCCTGAGGAAATCATTCTTAGTGGCAGCATCATGAAGAGTGCGGGACGCTATCTCCGGCAGATCCGCCAGGTAATGGAGCGGGGATGCCGATTTGTTCCGTTAGACAAAGTGGAATTGCGGCTCGCGTCGCTTGGCGATGACGCAAACCTTATCGGGGCGGCGCGTGTGTGGCACCACCGCTTTGTTTCGGCT
>Ga0126381_100011039_pt1 | contig 10198 bp, 8 predicted proteins | sample PanSoiMetPlot_28_FD_96465 | JGI IMG/M metagenome (GOLD analysis project Ga0126381, IMG submission 96465) | Tropical forest soil microbial communities from Panama - MetaG Plot_28 | ecosystem: Environmental > Terrestrial > Soil > Tropical forest > Bulk soil | place: Panama | collected 2016-02-17 | reverse complement strand
GGGCGGTCAATACCGCGATCGTCGGATCGAACGGCGTACTGAATCGGGTGTCTGAAGACGGCGTGCTCACCGACTGGTTCCGGCGGCCGCACCGGCGCTTCGGGACGACGTACCGGCTGATCAATCTCGTCGTGCTGCTGCAGCTGACGACGATCATCCTGAGCCGCGGCGATGTGTACGTCCTCGGCGAGGCGTACGCGTTCGGCGTCGTGTGGAGTTTCGCGTTCAAAGCGCTCGCGATGTTCGTCCTGCGGTACAAGGAGCCGGAGGCGCCACGCGAATGGAAGGTGCCGCTCAACGTGACGATCGGCGGGCGTGAGCTGCCAATCGGTCTCGGCCTCATCACGATCGTGTTGTTCTCCGCCGCCGTCATTAACATCTTCACGAAGGAGACGGCGACGATCTCCGGGGTCGCGTTCACACTCCTGTTGTACAGCGTCTTCGTGACGTCCGAGCGCGCGATGCACCGTCGGCTTCAGGCGCAACACGGCGGCGAGCACACGGATCAATTCCAGCTCGCGCGCGAGGCTGAGGTCGGACCCGAGCAGTTGCACGCGCGTCCTGGCTGCGTGCTGGTGCCGGTGCGCGACTACAACACGTTGGCGCACTTGAACTGGGCGGTCCACGAGACCGACACCGAGTCTCGCGACATCGTCGTGCTTACGATCCGCCTGCTGCACGGGCCGGACGCCGGCGTGCACGACATCGAGCGCGAAGAGCTGTTCACCGACTATGAGCAGAAGCTGTTCACGCGCGTCGTCGCGATCGCCGAGCGGCACGGCCGTGGCGTGAAGTTGCTCGTCGTGCCGTCGACGAACGTCTTCGATGCCGTCGCGCAGACTGCGGTTCGGCTTCACGCGTCACTCATCGTGCTGGGTGAGTCGGCGAAGATGGATGCCGAGACGCAGGCGCATCAACTTGGCGAGGCCTGGGAGCGGACGCCGCACGACAGTGCGGTCGCCACCGACCTGATCGTGTTGTCGACCGACGGTCACATCCGGCGTTTTTCGCTCGGTGCGCACGCGCCGCAGCTCTCGGCCGAAGACGTCGCGCGCATCCATCAACTCTGGCTCGACGCGGTGCGGGAGGCCGGTCCGGACGTCCACCATCGCGACATCGTCGTGGCGGCCCTGGCTACCTTCCAGGACGAGCTCGCGCACGATCCGAAGCGCGCGATTCAGCGGCTTCGGAAACAATAGAGCGCATGATTCACGTGACCATCAAGCGGTTGCCGGCGGCCGACGGTCTGCCGCTGCCGACCTACATGACCGCCGGCGCGGCCGGCATGGATCTCCACGCGGCGATCGACGACGACATCGTGATTGATCCGGGCGCGATCGTGGTGGTGCCGACCGGCTTCGCGATCGCGATTCCAGAAGGCTTCGAGGCGCAGGTGCGGCCGCGGTCGGGGCTGGCGGTGAAGCATGGCATCAGCCTGCCGAACACGCCGGCAACGATCGACAGCGACTACCGCGGCGAGATCCGGGTACCGATCATCAACCTCGGTCGCGAGCCGTTTCGCGTCAGCCGCGGCATGCGCATCGCGCAGCTCGTCGTCGCGCCGGTCGTGCGCATCACGTGGTCCGAGCAGGCAGACCTGCCTGCGACCGCGCGCGCCGAAGGCGGGTTCGGTCATTCCGGGGTGTAACGACGATTCAACGCAGAGCACGCAAAGCACGCAGAGCAAGGATGCTGAGCGAGCTCGGCGGCCTCCGCGCTATACGTTGTATAATTTTCAACCGTTTAGCCGATGCCGGAACCCCTCGCTCCCGTCGAGATTCCGAACCGCGCGCTGTTCAAGGCAGCCGAGGTCTGCGAGCTCGTGAAGGTGCAGCCATACGTGCTGCGCTCGTGGGAGGTCGAATTTCCGGACCTGGGCGTCGCGAAGTCAGCGGGCGGACCGCGCGTCTACCGCCGGGCCGACGTCGAGCAGGTGGTGCGGATCAAGCACTTGCTGCTCGTCGAGGGGCTGACGCTGGCGGGCGCTCGCAAGAAGCTGACGGTGGACGAAGCGCCGGTCGCGGCGGATGCGCCGGTGATCGACGAGTTGCTCGGGCGAAACGCGCGCGAGCGGCTCACGGTGGTCAAGCGCGGGCTGCGATCGATTCTCGATCTTTTGTCCGCGACGCCGGTGCCGTCGACCGGCGAGTTTCGTTTATCCGCTCCGAGCACGGCGGCGGCACGTTTGCGCGCGGTGCCGACGAATCGATCGTCGGCGCGCGCGAAGCAAGCGCGGGGGAAGGCCACAGCACGTCGCACGACGCCCGTCGCACGGCGGGCGAAGTAAGTCCTACCGATATCGGGATGTAGCGCAGCCTGGATAGCGCACCTGACTGGGGGTCAGGGGGTCGCCGGTTCGAATCCGGCCATCCCGACCAATATTTATAGGGTCCGTTCTGAGCGGAGAGGTAACACTTCATTCCGAGCGGATGGGGAACACTTTCGGCCCAGCGAATTTTCGATCGGTTCCAACCGGTGATTCGAAAACGTCGTCGTTCTGTTTCACCTTATGAACGTATTTCTCTCGCATAGCACGAGGGACAAAGACTTCGTCTGCCGGCTCGCAGCCGCGCTGACGGCGGCATCGTTCGAACCCTGGTTGTGCGAGGTCGACGTCCCGTCGCACGAGAATTTCGTGGCGTCCATCGAAAGCGGCCTGAAACAGGCCGACGTCTGCTTGCTCGTGTGGTCCCCCGATGCGGCGAAGTCCATCTGGACCGCCGAGGAATGGACGTCCGTGCTCGCCAGGCAGGTGGCCGAGCAACGCGTCCGATTGGGGATCGTGTTGTACCGGGACTGTCCGCTGCCGGAGCTGCTGCGCACGAAGAACTACATCGACGCGAGCGTCGATCCGGACGCGGGAGTGCGAGCCACCGTCGCGTGGCTGCAGAAGCGGGCGAGCCTGCAACGCCTTTCGGGCCTTCATGCGCCGGTGTATCTTCCCGACTATCGTCCCAAGGACTTCGTCGGCCGCACGACGTATCTCGCGCGGCTCCGCGACATGCTGACGGCCGAACCCGCGACCGTGCTGCTCTCGGGCGAGCCAGGCTCCGGAAAATCTCTGCTCGCGTTGCAATTGGCCTGGGACGCGCAAAAGGACTTCGACGCCGTTGTCTATCAGTCGTGCGGGGAGCGCAAATTGGACGCAATCAGCGCCGAGCTGTCCAACCGGCTCTCGATCGACGGGCAATCGCTGTCGGTCGACGAGCGGCGGAACAAAGCGCTCGACTGGCTTCGCGGACGTCAGTCTCTGCTCGTGCTCGATGATGTCTGGGGATGCGACGTCCGCCAGCTCGAACCGGGTCCGCCGTGCTCAGTGCTGTACACGTCGCGGCAGGCCACGTTGCCGTGGATCCCTCCACAACAGAGCGTCCCGCTACTCAGCTTCAGCGAGGAGGAAGCACAACAGCTCTTCCGCGTGTACCTGGCGCCGACTTCGGCAACGAGGAAGTCGCGCGCTGCAGCCCCGCGCTGCTGAATTTCGCGCGCAAGGTCGACCTGTTGCCCATTGCCGTTGCCGTCGCGGCCAGCCTCCTTCGAGCGAAGACGGCGAGCCGGCTCGATCGCAGCGTTCTGCGGCTTCACCTTGACGATTTGAGCGACGGCGTGCACGACGTGCCGCAGTTGTTTGCGAAGGCGATTTCGTCCCGGTCGGAGCGCGATCAGCGACTGCTGGCCGCGTCGGCGGTCTGCGTCTCCGACTGGTTCTGGTTGCCGTTGGCGGCGAGCATCGCGGATCTCGGCGAAGACGACGCCGACGATGCCGCCGACGCGCTGGTGAACACCTCGCTGATGCGGGTGGTCAACCGCGACCGCCGGCGCTTTCAAGCGCATGCGATCCTGCGCGAGCAAATCCTCGCCGGTCGAAGCCAGAGCGAGATTGACGCTCTTCAACGGCGTCACGCCGAGGCGCTCGATGCACTTGCCGGCGAGTGGAAGGCGCACTCGGCTTTGCAGTACCAACAGGAGATCGACTTGGCCTCTACGTTTCTGGAGGCACACGGCGACGCCGAGCAATCGCTCGCTATGCAGAGAAAGGCCCAACCGATGTGGCAGGAGCTGAACAACCTTGCCTATGTGTCACTGAACTACGAGGGGCAGGCATTGCTCCTTCGAAAGCTGGGACGGATCGACGAGGCCATTACCATGCTCGAGCAGCAGGAAGCAATTTGCCTGAAACTCGGAGACCGCGACGGCTTGCGGCGTGGCTACTTGGACCGTGCGGCCATTCTCAATAGTGCCGATCGTTATCAGGAAGCCCTCGCATTGCTCGATGGGCAACACGCGATTGTCGAAGATGTCGACGACAGGGAGGCGCTGTTGCTCGCGCTTACCATTCGCGCGTTTACCCTGATGCGTCTGCCGGGCCGCGGAGAGGACGCGATTCGGATTCTCGAGAAGGTCGAAAAACTTGCCACCGACGTCGGGGACAAAAGCAGTCTGGCCTTTTGTTACTGGAACTGGGCGACCATAGCCGAAGACCTCGGCCAGCGCAGCGTCGCGCAGGACAAGCTCTCGCGCGCGGTCAAGCTCTTCACCGACCTCAAGATGGTGGAGGCGCGCGACGCCGTCCAAGGCTTCCTCAACTCGCTCGCCGGGTGAACGTCTCGGGTCGCTCGGACTTTTTGCGCAGATCAGTGTCCAACTCGATCTCTCAATGCCTGCGCCACGGCGAGCCGCTCCTCGCGATACGGATCGTTCAGCAGCCGGCAATCGTGCCCCAACATCATCGTTCGCCGCGACGCGGCCGCGAACGGCTCCCACGTCGGCAGGAGCGCATGATTTGGATTGCCGGTGCGGGCGAACGCCACCCACGCGCCGCTCATCCGGTCGGCGAGGGCGCGCCGATCGCCGCCCGATCCGACCATCGATTGACACTCGTCGATTGTGTCGAACACGAATGGGATGTCCATGCAGTGCATGGCGCGGAGACGTCCGCCACCCGCCGGTGAGTACCAATCGAAGCGGTACACGTAGACTGCCGCGTCACCGCGGGCGGCCTTTCTCTCCGCCTGTACGTCGACACCCGTCCGGAAGCCGGACGCATCAGTTTCGATGATCAAGGCAAGATCGAGAAGACTGGCGCGGGGACGTGCGTCGCGAGCGGCGTCCGCGATCGTTCGGGCGTGGGCAGCGTCGGTGCGCAGCGACTTCTGCACGCGCGCCTGCAACGCCTCGATGTCAGCCGGCGGCGTGTAGTCGGTGCCCGGGATCCAGGTGACTTCCGTCTCGGTCGATCCGATCAGCAGAGGGATCTTCGACGAGAGCGCGGTCGCTTCAGGGTTGAACACATCGTGCGGAAGGGACGCGCCGTCGACGACAGGCGCCGCCGCAAAGCCAGCCACGTCGCCGGGCTGGACGGCGTCGATGAGCTGCGCCAGCGGCAGCGCCGCCAGTTTGTCCAGCTCCGCCGGCTTTACGCCCAGCCGTGCCAGAAATGCCTCGGCGTTGCGCGTGGCCGACGACGCCGGCATGCTCGACACCGCGGATCCGCTTTGCGCAGCGGCGCGGTGGAATAGGCCCTGAGCCGCCGGCATGCCCAGCAGCGTGCTGACCTTTCCGGCGCCCCCCGACTGGCCGAAGATCGTGACGTTCCGCGGATCGCCATCGAAGCGCGAGATGTTATCGCGCACCCATTCGAGGCCGGCGATGATGTCCTTCATGCCGGCATTGCTCGCGTCGGCGTAGCGCGGTCCGCCGAGGTCTCTCAGGTAGAGAAACCCAAACGCGTTGACGCGATGGGTGATGCTGACGACGACCACGTCGTGGCGGCGCGCGAGGTTGGCGCCGTCGTACGGAATCGCCCCCGGAGAGCCGCCCGTGTAGCCGCCGCCGTGCAGCCACACCATCACCGGCCGTGCGCCGCCGGTCGACGCGCTGGGCGTCCAGACGTTCAGGTGCAGGCACTCTTCACCCGGCGGCTCCGTACCGGTGAGCGGCTGCCATTCGGCGACATACGATGCGCGTCCCTGCGGGGAGCGAGGACCGAGCCTGAAGGTGTCGCGGATGCCGGTCCAAGGCGCGGCCGGCAGCGGCGGCTGAAAACGCCTGGGACCGCCAGTTGACGCGCCATACGGCACGCCTTTGAACGCGTGCACGCGATCGAGTTTCAGCCCTCGGATCCTGCCGGCTGTCGTCTCGACGATTGCGCCGGGCGTTCCCTTCGCGGTGAGCGCGAACAGGGGCACGCGTTCGAAGGCGGCGGCGACTGCAGCGGCACTTATTGCGACAAAATGGCGGCGGTGCATGCGGCGCATGTTACCGCACGCCCACCGCATGGGGTCAGTGGCATTATTCGTCGTTGGAGAACACGAAGAATGTCACCGGAGATGCGATTCCGCCAAGTGCACGATAGAAACCGAGGGCATGCACATCGTGATTATCTGCGGCGACACAGGTCGTATGGATTCCAATCGACGCGGCGTTCGTACGCAGTGCGGTGATCAAACGCCGTCCGATACCGTTTCGGTGAAAGTCGCGCCGCACGGCGAGATCGTAAATCAAGATTTCTGAGCTCTCTGCCCTCGTCATCGCCAACGAGTGTGCAGTAATTCCCCCGACGACCTCGTCGCCTATCAGCGCGGCGATCGCCCAAAAATCTGTGCGACTCAAAAGGCGATCAACATAGCCGTCACTCAGCGGCTCGCAGCGTTCGTCGAACACGGTCGCCATCATGACGAACATCTTCTTGGCGAGTTCGCGATCCGCCGGCGAAAGCCGCTTCGTTCGCACATTGGACATTTCGATAGTCTAGCCCTTCGGGATCCTGCCACGTTGCGAGTGACCGATGGCATCAGCCTCGACGATCGCGAGGTTGTAGAGTTGCGCGGGAGGCGTATGCTGTTGTCCGCACATTCTCGGGGGTGACACATGCAGGATGTGGACGTCGGGACGGAACAATTCTCCGACGAAGACCGCCTCTACTCGGGGTCGCGCTTTCGTGACGTCGTCGATGCGTTGTTCGCGAACCCGTATCAGCAAGTCTGGGGTCGCGCCGGCGAACCCCCGTTGCCCGAGCAGCGCGTGACGATCGCGACCGTGTTCGGCGGTCTGCTATCGCTCGGCCAGCCGCCTCGATTTCAGCGGGCGTCGGAGCGCGCACTCGACTCGAGCGCGGATCTTCGCTGGGGCGTGGATCGAAAAGGATTCACACGACTGCTGCACCCGAACGGCGTCTGCGTGATCGGCCGATGGCAGATCACCGAGGACACACCCTACAGCGGATACTTTGCCCGCGGAAGTTCCGCGCTCCTGATCGGGCGGTATTCGAGCGGTGGAGACGGCAATCGCCGCGGCCGCATCCGATCCATGGCGCTTGTGGGCAAGCTGTTCCCGACGATGGATCCCAATCACCCCACGCCCCTTCGAACCGCAAACTTCATCACGCAAGAGGACATCGGGGGGACCGACACCCTGTCCATCAACGACGCCGTTCTGCGGAACGCGCCGGATGTGACAGTGTTCCGCCGCGGTCCTGCCGGCACGATCCTGATCAAGGTCGCGACCGTGTTCAACCGTGTCGACCAGGAGCCGACGATGCGCCAGGTCTATCCGATTGCGGAGCTGGGCAAATCGCCGGATCAGCCGACGAGCGCGCCGGCGTTCATGCAGCTGCTCGTCGCGCCCGGACAACCGGTAATTCCCGGCGACGACCTTGACGTGCGCGACGAAGTCATGGCGCACATCTTTGATCCCGGCGATCCCGAGCCGAAGCGGACGCTCACGTTCAATATCGAAGTGACCGACGACGGACAGACGTCAGGGTCGCCGTTCCGTGTGCGTCGCACGTTCCAGAATTGGCGACGAATCGGGACGATCGTCTTCAACAACGCAGTCGTCTCGTACAACGGTGATTGCGTGATCCATTTCACGCATCCGACGTGGCGCGACAATCGTAACGACCCATCCACGGCGACGCGCGTCAACCAGATGAAGGTTCGGTGAAGCGGATGACAGGAGATATGAGGGCCGTTTCGCGGTGACCCTTCCGAAGGTGTCGGGCGACACACCTAAAGTTGACTTCGGGGTTGATTTCGATCGGCGGCGCTTCGAATACCTTTGATCTGTTCGTTTGATGAGACGGTTCCGGTTTTGCTGCGCGGCTCGACCAACAACCCGCGCTGGTGCCTCAGAACTGGAGCTGCCGATGTCACGGAGGGTCGTCGTTTCGAGCCAGACGCTGCTGTTCTTGGCCGTTGTCTCCGTGTGCCAGCCTGCCATCGCGGCCACCCCGCGGTGCATTGTCCCTCCGTCAGGTCTGGTCAGCTGGTGGACCGGAGACAGCGACGAAAGCGACCTGTACGGCGTCAACAATCCATCGGCCGTAAGTGCCGTTACGTTGGTCGCGGGCGAGGTGGCCGACGGGTTCACCTTCGGGTCCGGCGGCCACATCGACATTTCGGACTCGGCCAGCCTCGATCTCCAGAAGTTCACGTGGGCCGCGTGGGTCATGCCGAAAGGACCGGGACCGAACAACGACCAGTGGGGAAGCGCCATCATCCTGAAGACCCTCGACAACAACCATGATTCGGTCGGCCTGAAGTGGCGGGCCAATCCAGACGATCGCTTCGTGTTCGGGTTCGGCGATGAGGCGTCGGAGGTGATCTACTCCACCGACACGTTTCCGCCCGGTGTCTTTTACTTCGTCGCCGCGACCTACGACGGCCACACGTTCAGGCTCTATGTGAACGGCGTGCTGGAAGGATCGCATGCGGAGACGAAGACAATCCCCTACGCGTCCTCCCACGCCTGGGAGATCGGCTCGGCGGACGCGATCATCCGGAGTGAGGGCTTCCCGCGCACCTGGAATGGAATCATCGACGAGGTCGAGGCATTCAATGTCGCGCTGTCGCAGGCGAAGCTGCAGTCCATCTACAAGGCGGGCGCCGGTGGGACGTGCAAGGCTCCGGTCATCGTGACTCCCACGAGCCTGGGCTTCGCGGCTCAGGCCGTAGAGACCACCAGCCCGCCCAAGACCGTGATGATCGTCAACAACCGCAATGTCGATCTCACCATGCTCGGCTTCGTGTTCACCGGAACGAACGCGGGGGACTTCGCCGACGGGTCAAGTACTTGCCGCAGCACGTTAACGGCTCGAAAGAGCTGCAAAGTTACCGTGACGTTCACGCCGGCTGCGACCGGAAAGCGGTCCGCATTGCTCAATGTGAACGACAGCGACGCTACGAGCCCGCAGACAATCAAGCTGTCCGGAACCGGGAAGTAGCTGAATCGTTAGAACCCCGCGGGTCGCTCGTGAACGACGTCCAGCGCGCGTTCCATCGCCACGCCCACACGGCCGATCGTCCCCTCGTCGAAGAGCCGTCCGACGAGCGTCACGCCATGCGGGACGCGCCGCGGCGGTGAAAATGTCGGGAGTGGATGCGCCGGATCCGGTGCCCAGTCGCTGCGGGCCTCCGACACTTCCACGAAGCCGGCGCGGAACGTCAACGACGGGTGGCCGGTGAAGTTGCCGATCGTCAGCATCTCGTCACGCAACGACGGCACGATGAGCAGGTCCACATCGCCGAAGATGCGCGCCATCTCGCCGGCCACGCGTCGCCGCAGGCGATCCGCCTGCACAAAGTCCACGGCGGACAGGAATCGTGCCTCACGGAACAAGTTCGGCCACGCGTCGGGCATCTGCGCTTTCATCTGATCCACGCCGTGGCTGAGCGTCAGGTCTTCGAACGCCGCGGCCGCCTCGCTAAAGAGCACATGCTGCAGCGATCCAAACGGCCAGTTCGGCAACGTCACTTCCCGTGCGCTCATTCCCAGCTTCTTCACCAATTCGAGCGCCGCCCGATCGACCTCGGTGGCGGGACTCTCATTCATCCAGGCGGGGAAGTAGCCGACGCGCAGTCCGTCGACGGACGCCGTGACGTCGAAATCCAGGTGGCACGGCACGCTCGACGCGTCTCCAGCGTCGGGACCGGAGATGGCGCTCAGCACAAGCATCGCGTCTTCCACGCTGCGGGTCATGGGCCCGAGCTTGTCGAGTGACCAGCACAGCGTCATGGCGCCTGACCGGGGAACGCGGCCGAAGGTGGGACGCAGACCGGTGACGCCACAGCGCATCGCCGGCGCGATGATGCTGCCTCCGGTCTCGCTGCCGATCGAGAAGCCGACCAGTCCGGCTGCTGTTGAAGCGCCCGGCCCTGCGCTCGAGCCCGACGCGCCCTCCTCGAGGACCCACGGATTC
>Ga0126381_100011038_pt1 | contig 10198 bp, 9 predicted proteins | sample PanSoiMetPlot_28_FD_96465 | JGI IMG/M metagenome (GOLD analysis project Ga0126381, IMG submission 96465) | Tropical forest soil microbial communities from Panama - MetaG Plot_28 | ecosystem: Environmental > Terrestrial > Soil > Tropical forest > Bulk soil | place: Panama | collected 2016-02-17 | reverse complement strand
ATGAATTTGAAGCACGTCGTGATCACTGCCGTCGCGCGCGACGATCTAAAGGACGGCGGCGCCGATCATTTCGCACGAACGATCATTGCAATTCGCGAAATGGATCCTTCAATCGTCATCGAAGTGCTCGTTCCGGATTTTCACGCACATGGTTGGTGCATCCAGACAGTGCTCGATGCTCACCCCGACATCTTCAATCACAACATGGAAACCGTTGAGCGGCTCACGCCTGTTGTGCGGTCGCGCGCTAAGTATCGGATATCCTTGCAAGCCCTATCGCGTGCAAAAGAACTTTCGCCGGAAGTTGTTACAAAAAGTGGGGTTATGCTGGGCCTTGGCGAAAAGGAAACCGAACTGTTTCAGACCATGGATGATTTGCGTGATGTCGGCTGCGACGTCTTGACGATGGGCCAGTATCTCCGTCCGAGTCCGAAACACTTGCCGGTCGTTGAATACATCAAGCCCGAGCAATTCAATTATTACGGTGACATGGCTCGCAGGAAAGGTTTCCTCTATGTCGCTTCCGGACCACTGGTACGCAGTTCTTATCACGCGGCGGATTTTCATCCGGTTGTGCGGAGATAAGCGATAAGGGGGCGGTCGCCTCTGCACTTTTGTTTGTTGTCATTCGAAGCGAAGTCGAGCAATCTCTGAACTCGGTTTTGAGATCGCTGGGTATGACAGAAACGAATATCAGGTCGCAAACCGCCGCTGTTATCCCGGCGTATCAGGACGAAAAACACATCGGCGACATCGCGCGTCGAACCCGCGAGCGATTGGATCACGTTCTCGTTGTTGATGACGGATCAACCGATCAGACGGAAGAACGCGCGCGCGAAGCGGGCGCCGGAGTTATTGTTCATTCTCAAAACCAGGGCAAAGGCGAAGCTATCAAGACAGGACTCGCGCACTGGCTTGGCAATGCGAATTCGTCGAACGACGAGCAAGATCGGCAAATTATGTGGGTGGTCCTTCTGGATTCCGACGGTCAGCATCTTCCCGAAGAGATCGATCGATTTTTGCTAGCGGCAGCCTCGGTGACTCGACCCACGTTTTTTATCGGTAACCGCATGGACGATGTCGCCCGCATGCCGTTGGTGCGGCGCGTAGTTAACCGTTATATGAGCAATGAGATCAGCCGTGTTTGCGGACAAAGAATTCCGGACACGCAGTGTGGGTATCGCATGCTACATCGACAGATAATTCCAGATATGCTCCGGGGTGGACATCGATTCGACTACGAGACTGAAGCCCTCATCATCGCCAGCCGTAAAGGCTACAGGATCGATTCAGTGCCGATCTCAACTGTTTATACCGACCAAGTCAGTAAGATCCACGCTGTGCGCGATTCCGTCCGCTTTTTCAAATTGATGCGGCGTTATCGAAATCAGTAGCGTCGCACAATCGAATCGGAAGAGACGGGCGGCCGACGATGTCTGCCACAAGTACTACTGTAGCTATGGTCTTGTTGCCGGAAGAGGCTTCGTGCTCTTTAGGATTTCTGATTCGGGGGTGAGTGGAGTTGGTTTGCCGCTGAAAATGATACGGTTTGGTTTTTGGGCGAGCGTTTCGACGAGCTGTTTAGCGTACGTGGTGACGACCTTCAGATTCAGAAGAGTAACATGCAGTTGTTTCAACTGTTCCTGAAGCTGTTTGTCAGTTGCACCGATGAACTTGTCGGCTGTTCCAAGGACTGAACCCGCGTCTTTAGCCACACCATCGACATTGGTGAGAACGTTTTGCATGTTGTCTGCATCCGTCTTGAGCGAATCAGTTAACGGTCCGAGTTTTGGCATGAAATCGTCGAGATTCTTTTTAAGATCCGTGACCGTCACGTTAAAATTATTCAGCAGTTTGCTTGCGTCGTCGAATAACGGTCCGGCTGCCGCGGTGATCTGTTCAATCCCGTACGCGGGATGACCTTCGATCGTGGCGTTGTTTGCAAGCGTCTGACCGCCGGGTGTGCCTGCGGAAAGCGCCACAAACTTCGGAGATAACATCGAATCCGAGCTTAGCGTAGCGCTGACATCCGTCGGCAACGGCGGAATCCCTTCATTGAGGCTGACCGTAACACGCACTGCATCCTTTTTGTTTGCGAGCGCCTCGCGCTCTTGCGCCGTGATATGGCGCATGGCGATCACCCGGCCCGCCGGCGCCCCTGCGTAGCGCACCTCGGAATTCACCTTGATGCCAGTCACATCTTCGTAATCGATTTGCAGCGTTCGCGTCGATTTTTTCAGCTGTCGTCCAGAGAGTGCAAACGCAAGTGCTCCCAGCAAAACAACGCTGCAGATGATCACAAACAGCGCGACGAAATAATCGGATAGATTGCGCTTCATCCTGATTTGCGATGGAATCCGTGGCGCGCTCTGTGGAGGGGTCGTGGTTTCACGTGCTGATGATGCTCGTGTTCGTCCTGTGAAAGATTTAACGGAATCGGCCCATCGGGTTCACCCTTAATGAATTGTTGGACCTCGCGATTTGAACTGGCGCGAATTTCATCGGGCGTACCCTGAGCCACAATCCCACCGTGGCCAAGCATAATCATGCGCGTCGCGATGCGAAATGCGCTGGTCATGTCGTGGCTGACTACGACCGCCGTCATGCCTTTAGCCCGGGTCAGCTTCAGCGTGAGTTCGTCAATAACCGCCGTCATGATCGGATCAAGTCCAGAAGTCGGCTCATCGCTAAACAGTAACTCCGGATCGAGCGCCAGTGCACGCGCAAGCCCCACGCGCTTCTTCATTCCTCCGCTGATTTCGTCCGGCCTGAGATCTTCAAAACCGGTGAGACCGACCATTTGAAGTTTTTGTTCCACGATTTCTTCAATTTCATCATCAGTTTTGTCGGTGTGCTGCAAAAGCGGCAGGGCTACGTTCTCGCCCACCGTCAGCGAGGCGAGCAGTGCGCCGGATTGAAACAACATTCCAAATCGCAACCGGATGTGGATGAGCTCACGCTCTTTCATCCCGGTGAGCTCTTCTCCGAATAATTTCACGGTCCCCGACGTCGGTTTCATGGAGCCGATCAGGTGTCGCAATAATGTGCTCTTGCCGCAACCACTGCCGCCCATGATAACAAGCGTATCCCCGCGATTGACATTGAATGAGATGTCGTTAAGGACGGCGCGGTCGCCAAATTTTCGAACGAGGCCATCTACCTCAATGAGTTTAGAATCAGTGGACATGGCTAGAATGACGAAATCCGAATGACGAAGCTCGAATCACCAAGGAACCATCGCGCGTCTGTTTTCTCGTCCACGATTTTCGTCTTGTTATTCATTCTGTCGATCTCTTCAGATCCTTGAGAAGATCAAATGCAGCTCCCTGGCTTTCCATCCAGAGTTCGCGTGCTTGCACCTTCAGCTCTGGCACCGCCCGAGCGACCATTCGCAGAAAATGTTTGGTTTCGCGCACTTCCTTTCGGCAGGTTCCATTGCTCTTGAGAAAGTCCTTTTTTGAAACCGAATCGTCGCCTTCGGCATAGTTGGCACCGACGCTTGTGCCTGCTCCAACGAGTTGACTGATCAAGCGATTAGTTATCGGGTTCTGTGGAATCGTCTTTGCGAAATCGACAATTGCTTCGCCGAATTGCGCTGTGCGCTTTTCCAGATCATAAACGCGCTTTCTCTCCGGCTCCTCACGAATGACCAGTTCTGTGTCCTTATTCCAGAACGAATCGTCTGGGGTAGCTGCGTTTCGAACTTCTGACTTCTTCATTGCTTTGTGATTCGACATTCGCGCTTCATCATTCCTGTCATGCGGCGAAGAAGAAAATGCCCGTGAGCGCTGCGTTCATGACTAACATTGCGAGCAAAGCTTGCACAACTGATGTCGTTGTAGCCTGTCCAACGCCTTCGGCACCACCTTCGACCGTTAGGCCCGCATTGCACGCAATCGTGATCACGATCCACGCGAAGACCACGCTCTTGATCATTCCCGAATACAAATCCCAGGGTTCCGAACTTTGCAGCGCTTCCAAAATGTATCCGGCGGTGTTGAAATCCAGCGCAGAGACGCAGACTGCCCACCCGCCCAGGATGCCGATATAATTTCCAAAGATGGTGAGCGCCGGCAGCATGATCATCATCGCAAGGAAACGAGGTACGACCAAGAATTGCACGGGATCAATCGCCATGACCTCGAGCGCCTCGATTTCTTCGGACACCTTCATCGTGCCTAGCTCGGCAGCGACAGCAGAACCGCTGCGGCCGATGACAATCACCGCGATCAACACCGGTCCCATTTCGCGCAGCAACGTGAGCATCACCAGATCGGGAATGTACATTTGCGCGCCGAGGCTTTCGAGAGAATGCGCAGCCTGCATCGCTAGGGTGACTCCTATGCTGAACGCCGTCAACGCTACCATCGGCGCAGCGCGTACCCCGATGAAAACCATTTGACGGAAGATCGGCCCGATCTTGAAAAATTGGCCCGTCAACGGCGCAACGAAAATCCAGTAGAGCAGATTTAGATTGAGCTGAAGATAGTTTTTCACCCGAACTCCGAGCGCGCATAATGCCAAGCTTCGCAGGGTGCAGAAAGCGGAAAGTTTCGCGACCTCCCGTACGGCGTGCAGGGCACTGCCCGCCGTACCGTCGAATGTTTGGTAGGGCGTGTCACTCCGTGCGCGCCGTCGTCCTCACAACACTCCCCAAATCCAATCCCAAGTCACCGAAAATCACCTGCGCCGCATTTCTTCCCGGTGCCATCGACACGCCTGGACCGGGATGACTGCCGGAACTGCAGAGATACACGTTAGGCACCGGCGTTTTGTATTGGCCAAGTTCTGGAATCGGGCGCAGAGAACCGGTTTGATACGGGAGAAACGCGCCCTGGCCAAGCGTTCCACGAACCGCACTAATGATTTTGCGCGAGATATCGACAGGCGAATGAGCAACCCGTTTTAGAATCTTTGGCTTTAAGTCTGGAATGTAATTATCAGTTATGAGGTCGATGAGGTAATCGGCATACGGTTCTCGCGCGTCATCCCAAGTGCGTGTCGGAATCTTACCGGTCGCATCTCCAGCGATCACGTAAGGCACACTTAGCACTACGAATTTCATCAGCGCCTTGCCGTTTGGTGCGCGACTGGGATCTATCGCGGAATCGTTCCAGCTTACGATCATGGGAGCGGCCGGCAGCAGACCACCACGACACTGCAGATATACCCGCGCGAAAAAGTCAAGAGACGGTTCGGTAAGATGAACATGCGCTGATTGCCGGGCGGCCGTTCCCGCTTTGTAATTAATGGGGCTCTCGAGCGCGACGAACATGACGAACACCGAATCCCCCCACTCGTACAGCTTCATTTTGTTCACGATGTCAGCGCCCGCCATTTCCGCTCCAAGTAGATCGATTATGAGGTGACCCGGATCGACGTTCGAGACGATCAGTTCACTAGCAGTAATCTCCTCGCCACCGGTTAGGCGGACTCCAGTAGCGCGCTTCGCATTGCCGAGAATTTTCTCCACAAGCGCATTGGTGCGGATCTCGCCGCCACGTGCTCGCAAGTCTTCAGCCAACGCCAATGCAACGCGATGCATTCCGCCTTTGACCAGGTTGTTCCCTGCATTTTGCAGGACCGAAGCAAATAGCCAGCCGAGCTCTGCGCCTCCAGCGTCATCGGGCGACGCACCTAAAAACGTGGCGAAAGAACCAAATAGTGTCTTGGTTGCCTCGGATTCGAGCGTCTGGTCCGCCCACGACCTAGCGCTCTGCATGCTGAAGCGATAGGCTTCCATGCCTGCAGGCGAAGCAGCGAATTTTGCTGCAGCTGCCGGAAATGAAGGCGGCGGTGAAAACATTGCCGCGGTGATCGCATCCTTCTGTGCGAGAAAGTGGTGCATTAGCGCACGCCACGTGGCGGCGTCTTTTGGCGAATACCGGGTGATTTCTGCGACAGTCTTTTCAATATCGCGATGAACGCTGATGATGTTGCCATTGGGAAACGCATGCGAAAAAGGAATTTCCGGCTCGATCAGTTCATAGCGATCGAGCAACCTCAGCTCATTCGGAACCAGTGAGAGATTCGCAAGCTGATAACCGCTCGCGTGAATGTCAGACCAAAAGCCTGGCAACGTTTCTTCCTCGGTGACAGTCATGCCGCCAACGGTGTGATATTGTTCAAGAACAAGCACCTTCAGGCCTGCCCTGGCCAGGTAGCAGGCGCATGTTATGCCATTGTGTCCCGCGCCGATGATGATGGCGTCGTAATGATGCGGCATGGTCAGCTGAACCGGTGAATTTTTCAGTTGCTCAGACTGCGCAGAATGCCAAGCTGCGAGCACTGACGGAAGCCGAAAATTTCAGCGCTGCTCAATGGTGGCTTCACTGGCTTCACAGTAAAAAACAATGGCTCAGAGTGAAATTGATGCTGTCCGCGCGCTACTAAGCTCAAAGCCACGTCCAGTTGGTTGGCCTGAAAGGCGAAAGCGCATCGATGAGGTTGGTGCTGTTTGGCCCGTTTCGGACGACGTGGAATTCACCGCGGTTGATGTGAACGGCGTGCCCGGCGAATACTCTGTTATCCCCGGCAGCGATCCATCTCGCGTGCTGATGTTTTTTCACGGCGGGGGCTATTGTTCCGGTTCAATTCGGAGCCATCGTCGCTTGGTGACCGAGGCGGGACGTGCGGCGAGAATGCGTACACTCGCGATCGGCTACCGACTCGCGCCGGAGCATCCGTTTCCCGCGGCGTACGAAGACGCGCTAACTGCATGGCGATTTTTGCGAAATCAAGGTATCGCTGCTATGCAAATCGCGATCGGTGGCGACAGTGCCGGGGCCGGACTTACTCTCGCATTGATCGGGCGGTTACGTGATGCGCACGAGGAAATGCCCGCATGCGCGTGGCTCATCTCGCCGTGGACGGACCTGACAATGTCCGGTTCGACCTTTGCGAGCAAAGCCGCAGTCGATCCGCTTATCCACAAAGAATATCTGAACGAATTAGCTGACGCCTATCTGCCCGCTGGAATAGACAGAAAAGATCCACGCGTCTCTTCGCTCTACGCCGATCTCAGAAACTTTCCCCCGATGCTGATCCAGATTGGTTCCTCCGAGACTTTGCTCGATGACGCCACTCGACTTGCCTCGCGCGCCGGTGCTGTCGACGTCGCAGTGACTCTGGAGATCTGGCCGCAGATGATCCATGCATGGCCTCTATGGAATGCTCATCTGAAAGATGGCCGCCGCGCGCTAGCCAGCGCAGGCATATTCATTCGGGCGCACCTTTGACGCGGAATATCTTTTCTATTTTCGTTCCGAGCGAAGTGAAAGCCGAGTCGAAGATTCTCGGTTCAGTGCTGTGCGGCATACTTGGCCGACGACAGTCAGAGATCCTTCGCATTCGGTCAGGATGACAAGCATTAAGGTCGGCTAGATCAAACCGCGTTTTCTAAAATCGCCAAAATTACTGCCGGAAGAACGCTCCACTAGGTCGATGGTGAACTTGAGTAGACAAACTTCCCACGCGTCATCCACCCCTTGGATGATCGCGCTGAGCGGTTCGTTCTTGTTTTCGACTTGGCGCCTGGTGCGATTGATCACCGCGTCGATTGAGTCGCTCAGCGTCTGTTCGTTTAGGTCTGTTTTGCGAAATTGAAAACCGTAACGAAGCACCGAGATGCTTCGCGCGTGTTCACGCAGTTGGTCGACGTATCGCTCCGCCTTTTCTCCGAAGCCTTCCAGTAACAGCCGGCAATAATGCTCCGGTGTCAGAATCTGCGGGCGTTCCGCCTGGATTTTTCCGTTGCGAATCCGTACTTGATTCACGCGATCCATCAACTCCGAGATCAAATAGAAATTGAAACTCGTACTGCCGAACGTCGCGATTTGACGCTCTGGCGCTAGAATTACGCGCGTATTTTCAAGCGCGTAGTCAAAATCGTCGCGAGTCATGACGGCGGTAAGTTATGGAGTCCGTGGCTCTTTTCAAAGCACACCTGTTGAGAATGAGCGAGGCGCACGCAGGATTGCGTTGTCTGCGAAAAAAGCGGCTGCGGCCTACTTACTTTTTCGCCTGTTGTTCGCCAGTCGCTTGCTGCTGCTGTGGCTGAAACAACGAGGCATATTCGCCGTAGCCTTCTTCTTTTAGTTTTTCTGCCGGAACAAAGCGCAAGGCAGCCGAGTTTACACAAAATCGTTGACCGGTTGGGGCGGGACCATCGTCGAAGAGATGGCCGAGATGCGAATCACTCGACTTCCCCCGAACCTCGGTGCGCTCCATCCCGTAGGACGTATCGTGCTTCTCCGTTACATTCTCTGGCTTGATTGGTTTGGTGAAGCTGGGCCAACCCGTGCCGCTGTCGAATTTGTCGAGCGAACTGAACAGCGGTTGGCCCGTGATGATATCGACGTAAATGCCCGGCTTGTGATTGTCCCAATAAGCATTGTGAAACGGCGTTTCCGTGCCGCATTGACGCGTCACCTTGTACTGGTCCTTGGTTAATTTCTCTCTTAACTCGGCGTCGGTTGGAAGCGGTTTGGTCGGATTCATTTTTTCGGCTTCATGCTTCTGCGCCTGAGCATACCCGAATAGAATCGAACCGACAATCACAATGACTGTGCCGGCCAGCCCAAACCACAGTGTTTTGTACGAGTGTTTGTGTTTGTAAGTTAATCGTGTCGCTTTCATTCCTGTTTTCTCGCGTAAGAATTGTCCCCCTTAGCGGTGCTTAACTCTGCGCGTAATGGCGCTTCCTTAAGGAATGCGGGGGGATTTTGCCTCCTAACTAAATTCGCAGATTAGACACAAAATGGGTGGGACCTGTTCAATCTTGCCGCCCGGCTTCGGGAACGCGAATGTAGTTGCGAAACAGAATTAGCCCGATTGGTGCGATCGAAGCCGCCAATGCGAAGATCAACCACATTGTGCCCGCATTCCGCGGTCCGTGTTCCGGAACAAACGCCGCCAGCAACCATCCACCGGTCCCGACTAGGAGTTTGCCAACGAGGAAAGGGAGGTAGGCCAGAGAACCGTACGAAGCCTCCTGTCCTGGCGGGGCAATCGCGGCGGCATACTCGTACACCCGCGGCGAATAGAACGCTTCTCCAATCGAAAAAACGATCAGATAGAACGCGGCCATCACGTAGTAAGGGTGAACACTTCCGCGCACCCCAAGGTAAGCGTGTCCCAGCCATTGACCGAACACACCATTGGCAGCCGACACGAACCATTCTGTTGGGAGAGCCATGATGAATACTCCCGCGGCGCAAATAATTCCGCCGATCACCACCATTCGATAGGCCGCAAACTTTTGCGTCAGCGCGCCGACGATCGGCACGAGGAAGATGATCACGATAGCGTTGATCGAGGAAAGTTTTCCAACGGGAGCGTTCGCGCCGAGTTCGCGAATGCCGAACTTTGGAAAGACGTAATCCATCTGTAAAAAGATCGCCTTGAGAAATCCGATGAAGACAAAGAACAGCAACAACCGGTAAAACCCCGATTGACCGATCAATCGTCGAAAAAGATGCGCGGATTCGGTCGCGCTTTGTCGCACTGTTTCCCAAATGCCGCTCAAGAAGCTGGCGGCACGGTCTCGGGTGCGGGACACCTGATCAATCACAGGACCGCCGTTTGTTGCTTCAGCACCACGCCGCAGAAAATAAATCACGGGAAAGAGCACAATCTCAAAGACGAGACTGACCATGAACAACTGCTGATAGCTGCTTGGTTGAAATCCGAACAGACTGACATGGATGTTGAATTGGCGGACGTAGTCGAAAATCCAACCCGCGGCGATGTAGCCGACGTTCATTATCATGTAAACGATCGAGAAAGAGATCGATCGTTGTGCAACTGTGGAGTAGCGCCGCGTTGCCGCTAGCAGTACGGGCGTGCCGAGTGCTTCACCGATTGCCAGCGGAAGAACCCCGCACGCTAGCGCTAGCCAGGGGATTGTCGTAACCACCATAACGCTGCGAGCAACGGTGCAAATGGCGACGCCGAGGAAAAACGTACGTCGCAGCCCGATGGCGTCCGTGATGGAACCTGCAAGCAAAGTGAAGACCGTCATTGCTGGCGCCCACACCCAGCCGACCAGTGCCCCTGCCGCTTGATCGCTGAACCCAAGATCCTTCGATAGCCACAGCACCATCGTTTTGTTCGTGACCGAGTAGGCCGTGTAAATGAGAAACTTGATCAGGAACGTGAGCCACAACTCGCGCTGTGCTCCCTTAAGCACGGTAAACTT
>Ga0126381_100011037_pt1 | contig 10198 bp, 9 predicted proteins | sample PanSoiMetPlot_28_FD_96465 | JGI IMG/M metagenome (GOLD analysis project Ga0126381, IMG submission 96465) | Tropical forest soil microbial communities from Panama - MetaG Plot_28 | ecosystem: Environmental > Terrestrial > Soil > Tropical forest > Bulk soil | place: Panama | collected 2016-02-17 | reverse complement strand
TACATGCATGTCAAGGGGAAAATGCAAAGATGTACGAAATTCTGCTCAGAAAATCGCTTGCGAGCCTGATTTAATGCTGGTATTTGAGTTTCACGACAGAAACTAGACTAAGACTAGTGAAGGCCGGGCCCCTCTTGGAGAAGAGCGGCAGCAGCCTGTTTCGTAGAAGTCAGAGACGTCGTGAAGGCAGCGCTTCATCCATTGCTCGCGCACGCACTGCTGGGCCCAATCTTTGGCTTAGCGCGAGATAAGTCCGGTCTGAATTCCATCCTTTAAGTCGTACGTCGCGCCAACGGAGCCCACGCTGCACGTGCGCCTCGTCATTCCCATGCGCTGGCGCAGGTGGTAGACGCTTTGAACGCCCGTGCAATGCGCACCGAGGATTTGCGCGGTCTGAAACTCCTTCAACTTGTCCGCCGTCCAATCCAACTGCTCGTCCTTGGCGTTGAAGAGATGAAATCCACCGATCGCTGCATCAACAGGCGCAGGCCGGATGAACTTCCGCGCATACTGCAACGTGTTGATGATGCCCGCATGCCCGCAACCAGCAAGGAGAACAAGCCCGCGTGCCGTATTGAAAACGAGCGACTGGTCTTCGGGCAGATTGTCTTCGACCCAGCCCCTCTCCGTCGCCACTTCGATCTTCCCCGGATAATTCTTTTCCGGGAAGACCCGTGGCACCGGTCCCGTGAGCCACACGCCAGGGAGAATTTCTTCTGGCCTGTCGTGTTCGATGAACACGCCGCCGGTAGCTTCATACTCTTTCTTGATGGCGATCATGTGATTTTGCAAGACACCGAGTTTTTCAAGAGAGACGCCTTTTCCAAAGTGTGCGATATTCTGCAGTTCGCCACGCCGCTCCCAGAAGATGCCTTTCCCGACGTGTGCGACGGACAGCGCACGCGCGTCCTTTTTAGAATACTCGCGGCGCAGCGTCATCAGGCCCGTAGTGTGATCGGAGTGGAAGTGACTCAGAACGATAATCTGTGCGTCACTGAGGTCGAGCTGTAGCTCCCTGGCGTTTTCAAGAACCGTATTGGGCCGCTCTCCCGTGTCGAAAAGGATCTTTTTGCCGTCGGCTTCCACCAGCGCCGAAAAGCCCCACTCCCCGATGCCTTGGTCCGCCAGCATGGTGGAGAGAATGGTTATTTTGAGAGAGTGCACCTCCGCCGGGACGGACCCAGTCGAGGACGAAAGTTGTGCTTGAGGCTGAGCTTGAGTGCAGAAACCACCGGCGAGAAGAGCAACCCCACATGCGGTAACAAGAGTGCGCAGACAGGCCATGGCCTCCTCCTTGTCGCGCCATGCTAGCACCTCTGCCCGGAAGATGTCCCACCCAACCGTGGATCACCCCACCCGTCTGACCAACTGGTTGGACCCGCATGCATCGGACGTGTGACTTTCAGAAAAAGCGAAGAGCCTACAGAGTCGGGTAAATGGACACGTTCGGTCTGGTACGGACTTGGGAGGAAGAGAGGAATAGAATGGCACAGAAAGGGTAGGAGGAGCCAATGCCGACGATTGAGGGGAAACAAGCAGAGGTTTGGATTGATGGTTATGTGAAGAAGGCGGGGAAGCTTGAGAGCGTAACGAAGGCGGTACGGGCACTGGTGAAAAAAACAGTAAAGGGGGGTGAGGAGTACGTGAATCCGTGGAAGATTCCGTCGTTCGATTCGAACGGGCCCCTGTGCTGCTTCATGGTGGGCAAAGAGCATGTGACGTTTGCGTTCATGCGCGGGGCGGCGCTGCCGGACCCGGAGAAACTGCTGGAGGGAACGGGGAAGGGCGTGCGACACGTGAAACTGCGCAGCATTGCCGAAGTGAAGAGACCGGGAGTGAAGAAACTGATTGCAGAGGCGGCGAAGATGAATAAGAAGGACCCACCCTCGGGGATGATGGTGGGAATGGAAAAGAGGAGGGCTAAAACGAAACAGAAGTAGCAAGGTTCGAATAAGGATTGAAATTGGCTACAAGGCCGCACCCAGGGGGCAAAGCAATTTCGGAGCGGATTAACGGGCAACTCGGAAGTTGTGCATGATTAGTCGCCAAAATAGGAGAGATTCCTCCCAGAACGAACCTCGGTGGTAATGCGGCTAATCAGGGAGCGCCGCGATCCGGCACGTTGTCGGGAATGAAAGAGTCCTAAGAAAAAGGAGACAGCGAGTCCATCTTGGCCGTCGGTCTTGCGGAAGCATCGCGAGGTGCTGCCCGAAGTGTAGGACAGGGGTCGTTAGCCTTTCACGCACACACGGGGAAAATGGTCCTTGAAACCCGTTGAGCACTGTCATATTGTCCTGTGACAGGGGGCTACCTAGTTGCTGTTTCAGATCAACTTCAAGTCCGGTATGCCTGTGTATCTGCAGCTCGTCGATCAGGTTAAGGCTGCTGCCGCATCGGGGGCGCTGCAGCCGGGCGAGGCGCTCCCCTCGATCCGGCCGCTAGCGGAAGAACTTCGCCTCAACCGCAACACGGTCGCCAAAGCATATTCCGAGCTGGAAAGCCTCGGGGTGATCGAGACGCTGCCCGGCAAAGGATGCTTCCTGAAGCCAAACTACTCGCCCCTGCGCAAGGAAATCAGGCGGAAGCTGCTCATCGAGGAGATCGACCGGGCTATCGTGATGGCCCACCATCTTCAAGTGTCCGGCCCTGAATTCTTGAAGCTCACCGAAGAGCGCGTGAAGGCTCTCGAACAACGCCGCCGCGCCAACAAAAATCTCAAGGAGGACTGAAGCATGAGCGCTCCCAATCCTGCGATTCACATCGAACATCTGGCCTACGCCTACGGAAAATCTGAGGCGGTCCACGACTTGAGCTTGCAAGTGTTGCCGGGCCGCTGCTACGGACTGTTCGGCCGCAATGGTGCCGGGAAGACGACGACCATGAAGTGTCTTCTGAATCTGCTGCGTCCGCAGCGCGGCGAAGTGCGCGTTTTCGGTATCGATCCGGCGGTTGCCGAGGTGGAAGTGAAACGGCGTCTGGCTTATGTGCCGGACCAGCTCGCGTTTTATCCGTGGATGACAGTTCGCGAGACCCTCGATTATCTGGCCTCCTTCCGCGAGCGGTGGAACAAAAAAATAGAGCTGGAACTCCTCGATCGGTTTCGGCTCGATTCCGCCAAACGCACTGCGGCTCTCTCGAAAGGACAGTGCACCCAGTTGGCGCTGATCGCTGCGATCTGCCCGGAGACCGATCTGCTCGTGCTGGACGAGCCCACCTCCGGCTTGGATCCCATCGTCCGGCGCGAGTTCATCGAGACGGTCATCGGGGCCTACCAGGAGGGCGGCCCAGGCGAACGGACGATTTTCGTTTCCACCCATCTTATTACCGAGTTTGAGGGGTTGATTGATGAATTTACGATCATCGATCAAGGCCGCGCCGTGCTCGCGCTAGAGGCCGACGAAGCGCGCCATCGTTTTCAGAGAATCCGCGCGCGATTCGCACAACCGCTTCCGGAACTCGATTTGCAATCTGCGCTACGCGTGCGCCGCGAAGGAAGTGAACTCGAATTAATTGTGAACGGGTCGGGCCCGCAATTGCTGGAACGCCTGCGCCTGCTCCAACCCGAAGCCCTGACCACCGAGGCGCTCACGCTGGAAGAAGTATTCGTCGCGGTCTTGAAAGCGTAGGAGGCGCGAAATGGACGCCCAAATTGTCAGAATGAAAAAGGAGGGCCGCATGCTCTTCTGGCCCTGGTGCGCGGTGACTGTTATGGGGGCACTGCCGTTTCTCATTCCCCACTCCTCCACGGCCGCGAAATTAAATTTGCTGAGTTTCTTCTTTGGTCTTCCGCTACTCGCCACTCTTTCGCTTGGCAGCGAATTCTATCACCGCACATTTTCCCTCTGGCTCAGTCAGCCCCTGAGCCGCATGCAGCTCTGGAGCGAGAAAACCAGCGTGATGTCCGCTGCTGTTCTATCCGCGGGATTAATCACGGGATTCGCCATGTTCCTCGTCGCTTTGCCCCGGGCGGAGCTCACCTACAATAAGGCGGCGGCTGTTGCCTATGTCCTCATCATTGCGGCCTCGGCGACGTTCTGGACCCTCGCCGCAAGATCTACCCTTGGCGGCTTCGTTCTGATCGGGGCCATCTGGTGGACGTTCTACACATTCGTTGGAAAAGCTGAGACCGGTGAGTTAAGAGTTGTCCCCTCCCCCACGGCGGCCGTAATTACCGCTCTCTGCGTGGCCTTTGCTGCCTTGATGCTTTGGCTGGGCGCAAGGAAATTGACGCGATTCCAGGTAACTGGAGGAAGCAGTGGCGAAGACCTGCTGATGGCCGGCCCATCGCTGATGCCGGAAACTTTCGCGGAATGGCTCCGCTGCCGGCCCTCCGGTACCATTCTCAATTTGATCCGCAAAGAGCTTCGTTTGCTCCGGCCGCTTTGGGTGATCGAACTGCTGGTTTTCGTCTACACCCTTTTCTTGGCAGTATTTCGGCTCTTGCCCGTCCCCCCGGTGTCGCTGCCTGAAACGGTGCGCCAATGGGCCCTCCTGGGGCCGCCGGCGATGGCCTGCGTGGGACTTGCAGGTCTCGCCGGGATTCTTTCCCTCGGTGAGGAAAGAACCTCGGGGACACACGCTTGGCACATGACTCTGCCCGTCTCCGCCCGCACTCTGTGGCTCGTCAAGTTGCTCGTCGCAATGCTCGCGGGACTTGCTTGCGCCATGCTGCTTCCCCTCCTCGCCATGCTTATTGTCGGCTTCGCTTATGGATCACCCTTCATGTTTGTTTACCTCCCGGCGCTTCCGGTTTGGCTAATCTTGTATCCGATTTTGACTTTTGCGTGCTTTTGGTGCGCGTGCGCGGCGAATGGGACGGTGCGTGCGGCCACCTGGGCCATGCCGGTCATGGCGGCCATCCCTTTCGCGAGTACGGGCGGCCGCTGGCTAGGCCAGGAACTGGCGCGCCGCACGGGAACTCTTAGAGATTTCGTGGTCTCATCGCTCCATCTCAGTCCTTTGGCATTCACAACCATCGCTGACTTGGCCCGCTCTGAGATGCTTTGGCTGTTTATCCCTACCTTGCTGGTGGCGCTAATTCAGAGCTACTGGCTCTTTCGTACACCAGCTCAAAACAGGAACATGTGGATGTTGCGTTGTCTTCTGCCGCTGGTCGCAGTAACTTTTCTCTCGAGTTTTACTGCCTGCGCAGGATTTCTTTCCTCGCCCTGGGAGCCATTCGAGGAAATCCGCCGAGCCCTCGATAGATTTCAGCCCACCACCGCGACGCTCGAGATGACCGGCGTCGAGCTAGCCAAGGGTGCGCCTCTCTCTTCTCTCACGCGCCGTTGGCTGACAGGTTCGAGCATTGCCCTTGCTCCCGGCGATTCTCGTCCGCCGATGTACCGCGCCACGATATATCTGGCCAGCGGATTGGAGTGCCGTCTGATCGTCATTCAGTCCGGGGGGATAGCGGCATCCTGTGGCAAGGTCTGACAACCCACGAGGAGAGGAGGTTCGCCTCGGGTCTGAAGGGCTGTCTTGGCCGCGTTCCAGAGCTTCGCCGGAGACCCTGCGAGCCGGCCAAGGCCTTCTTTGCGAGCGGCACCGCCAGTGTGACTAGAATGAGTGCGAGTCGATTGGATCTTCGCGTTCGCCTGTGCAGGCTACAACCTGGTGCGCATGCGGAATCTGATGCTCAAAGCAATTCCGACGTAGTTCGTTAGGGTCGTAGTGTCTCTGGAAGGGCTGAAACGGTTTCTTCAGGCCGCGGTGAAAGCAAAAATTGGTCCTAGCAGCAACTAATAACTCCTAAAAGATTCAGCAGGGCCCAGAAACCCTTGATGCGGCGCGATTTTTCATCAGCCTGCTAGATTACGTTATCTCCTACGAGGCTCACGCCCCAGAAAACTCTTTCGTGACGCTGCTTAACGCATGAAGATATTTCAATGAAGTATAAAGGTCATACAACCACAGGTACGGCCAAAAAGATGCCCGGCACCGACTCGTGGCTTCCCGAGACCGTCGTGGACGGGCGCGCTCATGCCTTTTCTCCCCTGAACTTTCCGCGCAAAATGTTCGATAACAAGCAGCGCGCCGTTGACTACGCCGTTGCTTATGGAATTTGGATCGTAGACCACTCCATAACGATGAGGCGGCACAGGCAGGCGAATTCGCGTTTGAGTGTGGGCAATCCTCTAACGCAAAGTACAGGCTTACTTCTATATGCCACATCCGACGGAAACAACGCGCGCGTGGGGATAGCCCGTGTATCCGCGAATGCATTGCAAACAGTTTCCGATTTCGGGAATACCGAGTACAGCGACTACCCAGAGAAAGCACTTTATCTTTCTCCTAACCGAAAACTTGTCGCTGTCACGATCACTCGACCCGACGAGGATGTGTGGCCTTTGACGTATATTGCAGGTATAGATGGCACGAAGATAACAACAGCTCATGTGGGCACCTTCATTTCCTGGGCACCGGACAGCAGCAAGGCGTTGCTCTACTATTCGCCGACGGATGGCCCCGGGATACGGAAGATGTACGCGCTCGACACGCAGGGCAATTATTACGACCTCGGCCTTCCGAACGGCACCATCAACGCCGACATCTCTCCGGTTGATGGGAGTGTTTTATACTCCTTCACAAACGGAGGCACCGACGAGTCGACGCTCTACCTTCGCGATCCGCAGGGGAAAGACACGCAGCTTCTAAAAGGAGACAATAATATCTTTGCGTGGGCTCGTTGGTCTCCAAAAGGCGACAAAATCGTGTTTCTCAAATCAGACCTCCTGATTACCCACGGTGAGGTTTGGAGCATCAATGCCGAGGGAACGGGAGCAGAAAAGGCATCGGACGTGAATTGGGGTTATCCAGCGGTATGGCCGCCGGACGGAACAAAATTTGCATTCGCAAATGCAGGAGATATTTGGGAGTACGATCCCGTTGCGAAATCCCTCCACAACGCGACGAACCTCAACCAGGGCGAAGCAGAACATCCCAGCTATTCTGCTGATGGGAAAGCGTTAACGTTCTCGTCTAACGGTCAGATTTGGAAAGTGGAGAACGGGAGCGCGACACAGCTTACAAGTGACATCCAGCCTAAAGATTACCCCATTCTGCCCTAGGTCCCGATGAGTCCGCAGATCGGAAAGGGTCCTTCCAGTACGAACCTCGGCGATAATGCCTTTACCGGGACCTGACCGTTGCTTTGTTATCTCAGGATGGCTTCCGAGTTGCCGACGATGCAGGACTTGGGTGGTCGGAATCCTTCAAGCGGTCCCCTTCGACTTTGCCAATCAACATGAAACCGCAGACTCTCAAGCCGGCTTTGACCAATGCCGCTCGTGAGGCGATGTTTCGAATTTCGCACCGGGCCGCTGGAACCCTGCCGGCGACGTAGCAGTGTCTTTTTAGCTCTTGCAATAGAAAGCTCGCGATTCCACGACGGCGGCGATCTTCCCGAACTTCCATGTACAGATCTGCGAACGGCCTGTTGTAGTGGAGCAAGAATCCACCGGTTGCGACAACTTCATCATCCAGTTCCACCACATAGTCTCCGACCGGCTCAGTTTTGTGTTCGAAGATCTGATCGTTACTGCGTCTTGGACGAACTAAAGCCCCTGGAACAATATACTCGGTGGCGGCATGGTCCTCGAACAAGACGACATCAGCGCTCACCGAGGCAGAGAATTCATAAAGCATCGAAGAAAGCAGGAGGTCGTTGCTTTGGCTTTCGATGAATCGTGCCCCCGAAACTGCGAGTAACTGCCGGAACAGCTCGCTGCTCCTTTTCCTGAATGGTTGAACGACAAAGTATTCAAAAACCGTATCTCTGTCCCTTGTTTGTTGCCCCTTGATCGAGCCATAACCGACTTCAAGACTGTCCGTCATCAAGAGATACGAGTCGGTCCAACCTCGTTCATGACACGCGTCATAACGTATTTGAAAATTGGTTTCCTGAAGATACAGTGCACGAAGTGACTGGATCTCTTTCAGTTCCGTTTTTCGTGCTATTGTCGCCATCTGCCAGCCCTGGGCCGCAGGCGCAGGATTTCGTTAGATTTGCAAGCTATCTTAGCACGCACAGCCGTGGGCGTTTTGCCTGTTCACGGGGTACATGGGAGTAATCGAACTGCGTGGTTAGTCCGCACATCGTCCATGTTGCGCCTCTAGTACTCCACTTCGGCGGTTTTGCGGTAAATCAGGTTCGGATGCTGGGGGCGACCGCGCAGGGCGATCTATGGGCTGATTGGCACAGCAAAACTCAACAGCCTGAACCCAGAAGCGTACCTGCGCGAAGTACTCTCGCGAATCCCGCGTCACCCCATTAATCGCATCGAGGAATTGCTGCCTTGGCGCCTCGCCGCGGAGCTGGCTGAGAACTCACGCGGAGGAGCGTAGGCAACTGGCAATTCGAACTCATCCACAAAATTCAGCTTGGCAACTGCTGATTTGGCGCGGCGAGGATTCGCCTGATTGTGCGCACCTCCAGGTAGAGGACGCCCAAAGCCGCTCCAAGGCCAAGCCATTCCCCCTCTTTAATCATCCACCCACAGAGAATAAGTATGATGAGCACTGCCACACTCTGCCAGGCAACGGCGGCATCGGGCTTTCGATTCGAGAAGGACTGCCCCCCGGCAACAAACCATGCCAGAGATGCGACAATACCGCCTATCACCCAGTGTCGTGCCAAGAACTCCGATAACGTACCTGCTGGCATACTCGCCTTCGCCTGAAAATGAGTATTGCGTTCGGGCGTGCGCAAGCTGCGACAAATTCGATCACAGCTGGCACAAGTCCACCAGACGTATGCTGCTTCTCCTCTCGCGGGCTCCACAGGCTCCTCGCAGATCATCACGTTCAGATCATCAAACCTAGAGTCCAGACGGCCTCGGGACGACGCTTACGTTTAGCAGGAGCAAGTTCGTCCACAAGGTGCTCGCGTGCGTTGAATTTTATTGCGGCATTCTAACCAACCTCTCCGAGACAACGCTCTTAAAGGGCTCTTCAAGCGGGTAGATGTACCAAAGGCCACAACATTGTGGGAGGCTGGCTAGGTTGCTAACCGTCACAGTCCAGGTGGCTCTTCCATTTTGCGCGACTATGGCGTTCAGGATTTCGTAGACCCTGGCATTGTGCATGTGCAATGTAATTCTAAGAGGCTCCCATTGGCCTACTGCCCAGCTCCCCGCGCAACCGCCGGAACCCGCTGATTGTACGAGAGCGCAAAAAAGTTGAGAATCGGCCAACCGGGTCTCCGTTTCTGTTACGGAGAAATCCTTGATGATTTTGTTAAGTAAATTGGAACTATCTTCGCGAGCCATCGGTGAGAATATATCTACGATGCCGTTAGAAAAGCTTACACGGTATTGCGGGTCCTCTTTTACGATGGCTTCGACTATTCCTCGAAGAGATTTGTTACGACACTCTAAATTTAATGGCCGCGTCGTAGCTTCCCGGTCTGCGTATTCAATTGCCATTGGTACTTGGTACTTGTAGGCAAGTTCGATGACGGAATCAACGAGTGTTCTTCCAGATGTGCTGAATCGTTTGACTAGACCGTTAGTCTTTTGTTCAAACTCCGACACCCGAGGCAACTGCACGTTCCCGTCAGGGGACCTCACACTCTGTGCCGAGAGAATTGGCAACCACAATGCGGACACGCAGATTAGCTTCCTGAAGAGTGGCACCAAGCACCTCGAAGGCCCATGTTACCAACCACTCTGCCCGATGCCGTACAGAAAGGCGTGGTAGGGGGCCTGGATTGTCGGAAAATCATCCATGTTCGTACTACAACCCACTTTTCCGCTAACGTGGTGCTAGATCGGGCCTTCCTCAATTGACAGTTCCTGGTGGCTGTGAAATTAGGTAACGTGGCCCGGTAACATGAGTTACATCGCAATCAGTATAGGTGCTTTTGCGCTGGACTTCGGTGGCGCACTGCTCAAAGCGCTTCGCGTTTTTTTCTACTCTAGCCTGTGCGCGTGCTATGACTGCCGTCATTGAGCCGAAGCCGTCCTCCAGAGCATGGGCTAAGAGCCTTCTGACTGGCATCCTCGCCGGCATCCTGTTCGCTACACTCACCGTCGGACTCGTTGTCTGGGGCGTCACCGGTACGGGCCTGTTCCATCTCCTGCGGTCCTACGCGCACGGCTCCGTGATCCACATTGATCAGCCCACGGTGGTCCGTCAGATTCAGCAGTTACAGCGTCTCGAAACCGTGCGTTTCTCGATGGACAAAATCATATCCGGC
>Ga0126381_100011036_pt1 | contig 10198 bp, 6 predicted proteins | sample PanSoiMetPlot_28_FD_96465 | JGI IMG/M metagenome (GOLD analysis project Ga0126381, IMG submission 96465) | Tropical forest soil microbial communities from Panama - MetaG Plot_28 | ecosystem: Environmental > Terrestrial > Soil > Tropical forest > Bulk soil | place: Panama | collected 2016-02-17 | reverse complement strand
CTGTATGCTTGAGGCAGGGAAAAGTAGCGGCACAAGGCCTTCGTACAGCTTGTCAGCTAGCAGCCGGTGACCGAGCGCGGCCGTGTGCTCGTCCCACTTCGCGACGATCAATCTGTTGCGGTCCGCCACCGAATCAAAGGCTGGAGACAAGTCGATGATCTCGAGCCCGGCAGCTCGGGCCAGCCGGACGATTTCGCTTCGGCCGGCGGGTTCTACCCCCCCAAAGTCCATCGGAGCTGGTCGATAGATCACCAGCGAGTGGATGCCACGCTGATTACACTGCTGTGCGAATCGGCGGAATACCCACTCTTGTATTTCAGGGACATATCGGAGCAGGCGTCGTTCAATCGCAGCATCAGGCATTTGCCTATTGACACCGGCCTTTCTGGTGATCCCATCCAGGAACTCGCGGTAACTCCGAGGCGGGTCAATTCCATGAGTCAGGCACTTTCTCAAGTGTTCTACAAGAAACTGCTGATCAACAGCGCCAACGGAAATCATCGCGGCATCGGGATGAAGGTCGAAGCCGATCTGCTCAAGCCGCAGCAACATTTGCAGAACACAGTCGGCACCAGTGGACATATTTAAAATCTCGTAGCGCGCATAGTGAGTGTCTGGGCAGTGACGATTCAAACGATCTTCGACGAGGTTTTCGTACGTTTGATCGTCCTTCACCCCAGTGCCCACATCATGCGACACGCCGAACAAAACTATCCGGTACGTGTTCGGTGGTTTGAGCTTTTGGTACTCGCGGTCGCGCATCCCAAGGCGGTTCGATGTTACTGGCGCGCCTCCTAAGACTGTGGACACCGATGGTACGATCTCCTTCATCAAAAAATCAGACCGCTCACGATAAAACAACTTTCGACCTGCATTCCATCCCTCAGGCTCTTTAGCATCATGGCACCGCCAGTCATCCATCCGGCTCAGGTCGAGCTCCTCATAGTAGCCACGGCGCTGCAAGGCGAGATCGCGCGCATTTAACACGTCGCCATGGAGACGCGCGATTAGGTCCTTGGTCGCTGGGAGTGTCCAAGTAGCCATTGACGGCCCAGCCAGGAGACATATCGAGCCAACTGTAACTGCGACCGTCGAGCGCCAGAAGTGAAACGGCGCGCCGCTTGCTTGTGTCCCGCGCCCTTCGGAGGTTTCTCGGCTTGATTGCCCCCATAACATCCCGCATACGCAGACTAGAGCCAAGACAACGAAGATAATGGCGATTTCACGCCAAGTTGGCTTGCAGGCAGCATCCATCAGTGATTGAAACTCCGCCCAGGATTGACATGACCAGTAAGCCCAGAGAATACACATGCCGCAAAAGACCACGCTTGCCTGTAAGCCAAACATCAACCGGGCGCGCACCGTGAAACGCGATGGCGTAAGCGCCCGCCTCCGACCCCGGGTTGTCTCATAAATTGCGGTGACCAGCACAAGGACGGCGAGGATCATCCAGAAAGAAAAATCTTTCCAGTCAAACAGCGGCTTGCCGCGAATCCAGAACCATTGCCACGAGTGCAGCAGCCAGGTGGCAAGAAAGGTGACTATCGTTGCTACTGACATCGCCCAAAACGTTCCCATTTTCCGCAATTTGAAATGAGTGGGATAGAAGAAAAGCTTCATGACGAAGTCCTTCCAATAGATATTGATGCGGCGCCAGAAATCGGTGAAGCTTGTGGCGAGGTAGTATCGATGGTGGGTTTCGGGAAGATTAAAGCCAAACATGTGCAGCAGACCCACAATCAGGTGGAAGGTACCCGATACACGCAGGTATAACAGGAACATGCCCAGCATGAATCCAGCGGCATCCAGTGCAGACGTAAGCTTGGAAACATCCAAGGGCGCATACTCATAAACCGTCCGATACAGGAGTAACTGGAATATCCCGCGGAACATCCACTTGAGCCCCGTTTGATAAACTCGCGGCCAGTCTTCGTTGTAGTACGTCGAGCAAAAAGTCTTGTAGTCCACTACCGGAAACAGCGGGAAACAAACGTTCGGTAACAGAAAGAAGTACGAAATCGCTCGCGAGAGACTGAAGGGCGCTGTCTGATGCCTCAGGTCATACAGATAGACTAACAATCGGAACATGAACATGGAGCCTAGAACGACCCACATCTCGGTAACGTCAGGAAACCATTGACTATGCGCCCGCAGAAAGGCAAGCCCAGCACCGGCGACCGCCACCAACCCGACCCGAGCTCCAAATCGAATCGGAAGATGACAGATGCCGATCAGCCCCAGTCCGATCCCGATAACTGCTAAACCTGGAACCAGGTAATACAGAAGACCAGACGTTGTGATCTTGCCAGTTAGCCATGCCCCCCCCACGTTAGGGCCCAAATGACCAACACCGGTTATGATTGCCAAAAGCGATAGCATCGCAAAGAACGGAAGGCGAAAACGCCGGGGCAGAAAGTGGTGTATGACGAAACCGGCAAGTGCCAACCACATTAATCGGACCAATAATTGGCCCTCAAGCTGCCAGCGGTCTATGGCGACTACAATCAATGCAAACTGCACGAGGATGGCTAAAAATTGAGCCGATCTGCTCAAGTAAGAGGCCGAAAGTCGTGGCACGGCTTGCTCCACCGCTGGCACGACCGTTGTCACGTCAGGTCTTTTATACGTTTTTGCTTCCGTCAAAATAGGAGTTTTGTGTAGCAGGTCGGAATAATCTGGGCGCCAAAGGAGCCGGCGAAAGAAGCTCAGAATAGAGCGTGAATGGCTACAACTTCAAATCGGAAACGTCAGAACGCCACAGAAATTCCGTGACTATAAACTAATCGCGTAAGCGGATGCTGAACAGGTGCCGATTCCGGATGAAATTTCCAATCGCGCTGGGGAGATGCACGATCGCAGTTGCAACCTGTAACCAGGCCATGACGACAAAACCTGTGGCCGCCGCGCCGAGGAGAAAACCGATTGTCAGGATCCAGATATAGATGTTGCGCCGGCCGCCAATCAGGCGGGCGAACCGCTCGAATGCGCCGAGCTCGTCGATGACTTTCCCAGTGGTGAAATAAACACTGGCTTTTGCGAGGCCATCGAGGCCTTCGGCTGCCAGCAGCAAAAGCAAATAGCCAAACGCGCCCGGAAGTTGCCCGGAGACATGGAAATACCACGCGAGCGCGAGCCACCACGACATCTCGAATACGGCATCGAACCAATGCTCGATCTTGCCGTGCCGTGTTGTTTCTACCTTAAGACGGGCTTGTTTCCCATCGAGCCCATCGATCACGCCTACCACGAGTGCCAGCACCAATCCCCAGCCGATCTGACCTGCGGCGAAGAGAAATGTGGCGACCCACGCAGTGGCGCTGCATAACAGCGTTAGCTGGTTAGGCGTAATCCGGGTTTTGCACAGGCGTGAGATGAGAAACGTTTCGATCGGCGCGTGCACCAATGCTGGAATATCGAGCGTGCCCTTTTGTATCGAATCAAATAGGACACCCTTTGCGAGCTTTCTATTTTCGGGCGAAGGCACTGGAAACCAGTAGGGTCGAAGCTTTCTTCGCAGCGAAACGTAGTATAAGGGCTGGTCTGAAACGTTTACCGGATTGAGCTCATCGCGCTCCAACCCGCTACGTACACCTTCGGCGAAAAGACCCGTTTGCGCCGAAGTCCAGTCATAGCTCAAAACAGCGGGACCACATAATTTGCCAACAATCGTATCCGGCGTGGAAGCAATGAGCGTCTCAAGCTCTCGCCGACGCAAGCCGGAATCGACCAGAGCGGCGGACTTCTCCTGCTCAATGAGAAGGCGCAACAGTCGGCGGTCGAAAACAGAATCGGCCGGAACAACAAGAACGAGTGAAGTTGCTGCATAACTGCGCGGCCATACATTCACAATGTGGTCCAGCATCACCGGTCCGGCCGGCCGAGTGCGAACTGACAATTCTAACTCTGCGCGAGCCCAGGACGGACGCGCTAGTTCCGCTTCAATTGGCTCGGGCGTGCTCGTAAGGACTGTGATATGTTTGATTCCGCACCGTTGAAGTGTCCGCAGAAGACGTTCCAGCATGGAAATCCCGCAGAGTTCAACCGAGGCGCTGGGGTTGTCCGCCAGGACAATACAGTGATCCAGTCTTGTGCTGGTTTGATGAGTTTGCTGCGACCGTTCGAGGAGCGAGTCGGATGTTTCCAAGTGTGACAATTCAGTTCGCCTTAGCCGGTAGATTGGCTAAGCTCTCCGCGTTTTACAACACGTAAAAAATCATGGTAGCGAATAATTTGGAGGCATCAATTCCTGAGGCCGTACCTCCGATGGTCTTCCGGCTTGGCTACAGCCCGTTCCTTGCCCACGTCGTGATTATTCGCCGCTGTAACCTGTCATGCGGCTATTGCTCGGAATACGACAAGGTTAGCGACCCAATCCCTGTAGAAATCCTGGAGAAACGACTGCGCAAGTTAAGGAGTCTGGGTACATTCGGCATCTCCCTAACAGGGGGAGAACCGACACTGCACCCCGGTCTTCCAAACCTGATTCGGAAATGCCGCGACATGGGCTTCTTCCGGACCGGGATGATATCCAACGGTTTCCTTTTGCGACCCGATTTAATCAAAGCGCTTAACGAGGCCGGACTCCAGGAAATGCAGATTTCTGTGGATGGAGTCCATGCGAATGCAACGACGGAAAAAGTTTTGGACAATTTGGAGAAGCGACTTCACTGGCTCAGTGAGTACGCACATTTTCGGGTTATCGTTAGTGCTGTTCTTGGGGCGAGTCACCCAGACGAGGCTGAAGCTGTTGTCTCATTCGTTAAGCGCACGCGCTTTATCCCACGCGTATTGCTCATTCACAACGATCGAGGAGAACTGACATTAACGACCGAGCAGATCAAGGCATTCGAGAGAATTGTCGCCAAGTTGCCGAAGACTCTTGTGGATTTTTCAAACTATCGAAAACGTTTTGTGCGTGAAGGCTCTGCACCGTTTAAATGCCGGGCGGGAAGTCGATACCTTTACATTGACGAGTTTGGGAATGTGAACTGGTGTTCGCAAACGCGAAACGTGTGGTCCAAAAACTTGATGGATTATAACACCAGCGATTTACGCGAGCAGTTTCACCGCTACAAGTCTTGTCACGCGACGTGCACGCTGGGATGCGCCCGCTCGGCTAGCCAGTTGGACAACTGGCGTTCGCAACCTGGGTTCAGCTCCTAGCTGGCGTGGTCAAATTGTTCTCTGCGTGCCGCAGTGCGCCCGGAGTATCCACGTCCTGCCACCAGGCGTCACCAATGTCAATCACGCGCGTCTTTCCATCCGCCGCCATGAGTTGCATTGCGTCAGCCAAGCTGCAATCATTCCGGTCGCTCGCTGATTTCGCTTTTTGGAGATAGGCAAAGATCTCTACTGGGCAAATGAATAACCCGATGTCGATGGCATCGTAGTCACGCAGATCTTTCCTAATCTCGATCACCGATTCTTTACGCGTTTGGACTTTCATCGCGTCATGCAGATCGAAAATCGCATCGAGTTTTCGATCTACCGCAATGTTGAGCAAGCGTGGGTCATATTTCTCAAGCAAGGAATCGATAATCGCGTCGTCGAAAAGATGATCGCACATCGTGAGGAGAAACGACGCGCGGACGTGACCGGCGGCAGCAAAAAGCGAGATACCATTCTGTTTCTGCCATTGATTGTTTTTGATGAAGGACGCGGTCGTACCCGGGGAAATCAACCGCTTCGTCTGCGCAGTCATGCGCTCGCTTTCGTAGCCGACCACGAACCGGATCGTGTTAATACCTCTATTCGTTAGGGCTTCCAAGATGTAAGAAATCAATGGTCTCCCAAGCACTTGGACAAACGGTTTCAAAAAAGTTTTGTCATCGCTGCGCAACTGCGCCTGCCCGCCGTAGCCTTGGCGAAGGCGGGAACCTTCGCCCGCCATCAAAATTACTGCTTCGGAGACACGAGTCATAAGCCGTAATATCGTTTCAATCCCCAAATCCGGACCCGCTGCGGGAGAAATCTAAAGATCAACGGTGCGATCTTTGATTCGAATACGTTTCCAACAGTTAGTCTCGGCGGAGGCTCGACCGATTGGATCAGTTTCAGAACCTGCCGTGCAACCAGGTCGGGCCCCGGTGCATTTTTCATATTGCGTTCGACTACCTTCCAGGTTCTGGCGATTTTTGTGTCACCGCCAGCGACATTGTCGCTCACGATGACGCTCTGATTGAATTCGGTGCGAATGTCGCCGGGTTGAAGATCGGTAATGCGCACACCGGAATGAGGTAGTTCGAGCTGGATCGACATGGTAAAACTTGCCAGCGCTGCTTTTGCTGCGTTGTACGCCGCCATGAACGGCACTGGAAGCCGGGAAGCTAGCGAGGTGACGTTGATGATCAAACCTTCCCCGCGCGAGCGCATGTGCTGCAACGCGAGTTGCATCAGTTGGATTTGGCCGAACACAAGAATTTGAAACTGGTTCGTGATCACCTCCAAGGGCAGAACCTCGGCAGGCCCGAAATGACCGGCTCCGGCGTTGTTAATCAACACGTCGAGGTAACCAGCCCCGGCGAGCGCGGAGTTGAATGCTTCTTCGATCGAGAGCCGGTCGGCGAGGTCGAGACGAATCGGATGCAATCGCGGCATTTTCGGAATGCGCTCCAAATTGCGCGATGTGCCCCAGACCTCATGCCCGTGCTCGACGAGTGATTTTGCAACAGCGAGACCAATGCCAGAACTCGCTCCGGTGATAAAAACCTTTTTCATGCCGTAAGCGATCTTTCGGCTCGGTAGAGCCGGATATCATCGTGCTTTTCGTACATCACAACAGAGCGTGAAGATCAAATGGCGCTGGCGACGGATCAGCCATTGGGCGAAGTATGATGCTCAAACGGAGTAAAATGTCGATCCACTGCTTGCGCCCAGAGCAAGACCAAACCGTGGGATAGCGATGTCGACTGAAATGTATGTGGACCCGCTGCGAGAAACCGCGCACCATCGTAAGGGATTCCGTCAAGCGTACCCGAGACATTTTCTCTGGCGGAAATGATTTCATAGGATGCGGGAATTGTTACTTCGAACTCGCACCGAAGCGGGTTCGTGGCTGAAGGTTTCAGTTCCTTGCCTGCTATCCGCAAGTTGCGTGTCACCCTTAAGTAATTACCTCTCACAAAACGAGATGTCTCACGCGGGAATGCCCTGATCAGCGTGGTAGCTACCACGCAAGTGCTTGTCTCCACACATCTTTGCGGAGCATTGTCCAGAATAAGTCCGCGCTGAATAGCCGATTTCGTGATCGTTTCATACACGGCGCGAATACAACGCTGTCGAAAGACCGTTTCGCCTTTGCAATCGAGGATGTAATCGCCCGGTTCTAGCAGCGTAAGCACGTTCCGGAGCAAATCGGTCTCCCGGTTAGTTCTGTCTTTCCAAATCGGTTGCATTGCGATGAGAACAAAGATTTCGCCAACGGCGAGAAACGCCGGCATAGGGACTTGTCGAAGGATTCGGCCCGCGTTCCACTTAAAACTTATCAACTTGGCGGAGGCAGCAAGCAGCGCTGCGCTGCAAAGCACCGCAACTAACGGATAAAATGGCGGATCGTCATCATGACTTCTCACCGGCCACAAAGTCTTGAAGGCGAGAAAATAGGAGATACAAACCATGAGAATGAAGACGCGCCGGAACGCCAAACCGGCATCATCTGTGGCGCGAATGATTCGCCGAGTGGTATAAAGGATAATCGGCAGCGCAATGATGATTGCTAGTCTGTAAGTGAGAGAGTTTTCAGATGCGCCACGCACTAGAAAATTGAAGTCCAACACGCAATATCGGAAATCGCGCCAGAGCCCTTTGAAGGCGAAGAAGATCATTATTGTTGCAGGAATAGTTACTGTCGAAACAACAAAGGCGGCGATGCACTTCACGAGATGAGTCCTGGAGAGAGCCAGGCTTCGGCGCCCAACGAGCAACAGCGTGACCAGCGCTGCGACCGCAATCGACAGTAAAAATAGGATCGACTTCATTGAGACGCCAAAACAGAGCCCAAGCAATAGGCCGGCGGCGAGAGCGCGACACACAGTCAGCGGCCCGGTGACTAGTACCGTAATACACAACAACCAGAGCGGCGCCCAAAGATTATCCGTCCGAAACTCGAGCGAAATAAAATGATAGCGGGTATAAAGACCGGCTAGTATTACTGCCCATATGCCGGCCCGCTTGGAAAAAAGCGACGTGCCAATCTGGTAAGTGCACCATGCCGCGACGAAATACATCGGCAGCAAAATGAACCGCATCTCATAAAGAATGGTCGCGCGATCGCCAATCAGCCCAAAGATCGGCGCAAACGTAATATGGAACAGCGGCATGTGATTATCGAATAGGTCGCGATATTGAACGAACCCGCGCGCCCATCCCCAGATAATGTGAAGGTGCTGCGGTTCATCGCTATCGAACCTGTACCGCAGGATATTTACGACCCTGATCACGATCATCAGCGCGAAAAGAACTACTGCGGCGATGAATTCGGCCGGACCAGACATTTCGAAATAAGTCGCGGCGCGCTGCGCAAATGATGTGTGTTGCGAAGTTGTCGGTGTTGCTTGCAGTGGCAATAGCGAAGGCCGTTGCTGACCACCGGTGATAAAAATGCGTTTCACGACGAGCGGCGCCGTTCGACAAGATAGAGTCGGAGACGGCGATTCTGTGGGTAAATCAACACTGAGCGTCTGAAATCGGCGACATGTATCAAATAAAAATCTTCCCGCTGAAAGGATCGTTCATCAGTATAAACCGCTGCCGCATTCCGCAGCACTTCCTCGTCCTCCGCAGTTGGAACATGGTCCAATATTTTGAATTGCGGCGCGTACCACTGAGCGGAACGATACGCAACGGGTAGAATCAAGAGCACGTTGCCGCGTTTCGACGGTGGATAAAGTTTTTCCAAATAGCGCACGAGCCGAACAGCAGGCGCTTCATCGCGATGATTCTCTATGGCCAATGGAACGAGGATATACAGGAGCAATGCCGGAACGCAGATTGCCGACAAGTTCCACGGTTTCGGTAATCGTAAAAAGCCGCGGAGCATTATGACAAGCAGCGACGGAAAGACCATCAGATAGTATCTTTGATCGCCGGGAAGCGCGGCAAAAGTAATCGCAATGTCAACTAAGAGCCAGGGACCGTGAAATCTCCAAAATCGCTGATCGATCGCTTCGCGTCCGAACCAAAAATAAGCCATGATCGCACACGTTGTAAGAACGATACCGGCTGCAAGCACGCGGGGCGATTGAATGAAGCCGAACCCCTTCCAAAACCACCCGAGAATGTGCCTGACGAACCGCATTTCGAGGTAGTGAGGACTCCAATCACCTGCGCCGATGTAAACAGACGGCAGGTTTAAGCGCCAGCGCCATTGGCCGTACGCGAGCTCGGGATACACCCGCCAGAAGGGCTCATGTGGACGCAATTCAGACTGCATGTACCACATAGGCAGAAGCCAGGTTAGACAACCCGCGACCAGCACCGCATACGCAAACCACCATGTTTTAGCGTTTACACAGCCTTTCTTCAGCGGAATACCAAGAATCACTGCAACGACAGGAAACAATTGTGGCCGCGTCCCAGCCGCGGCGGCGCCCATGAGAGCGGCCCAGACAATCAGGCTGCGCTTCCCCTGTTTCAAAAAACAGATCGCGGCAAGTAACTCCGCGCTCCTGAAGCCCGCTGCCAGCATGTCCGTCACCGCCTTTGTAGCCGTCATCCAAACAACTGGCGTAATCAGCAACGACGTGGCGATCCACCAAGCGAATTTTTCAGAAAACTGCGCGCGAATGATTAAAAACCAGCACGCAACGAAAAGGCCGCCACCAAACGCCGAAGCGCAGTAAAGCGATGATTCGGTTCCGATGTGGAAAAATCTCATGCCCAGCCAGCCAAAAAAAATAAAAAGCGGGTAACCAGGTGGGTGCGGCTGATGGTGCCAGAGGTCGAACGAGCGCACGCCCATCGCAAATTGCACAGCATCGATGTCATCGAGCGCCGGAGAATGTGTGAAAAAGTAAAGCGCGAAGGCTGCCAAAAAAAGAATAACAGCTTTAATCACGCATTGTTGTCCCGAATCGCATTTTTCCACTCGGGTTGAGGTCATAGCTGGCCGCGTCTGCTTGTTTAGCGTGTGTGGCCCTATTACCAACGACTACCAAATAAGACTCTGGCCGCGGCGGCTGCGCAAAAGAACCGAGCTTCG
>Ga0126381_100011035_pt1 | contig 10199 bp, 10 predicted proteins | sample PanSoiMetPlot_28_FD_96465 | JGI IMG/M metagenome (GOLD analysis project Ga0126381, IMG submission 96465) | Tropical forest soil microbial communities from Panama - MetaG Plot_28 | ecosystem: Environmental > Terrestrial > Soil > Tropical forest > Bulk soil | place: Panama | collected 2016-02-17 | reverse complement strand
CCTTATGGTGCGGCGGCTCTTCTCGCCCGCACCTTCTTCCCCAGCTCGGCGATCCTTCGCAGCATCTCCTGCCGCGCCTCCGAATATGCCTTTACATCAGGCTTGCCGCTGCGCGCGCACTCGATACACACCGCTTCCGCCACCATGAACTCGGCCGCGGCTTGCGCGACATCAGAGGCGATCGCCACCGGAATCGAGCACACTCCGTTCGCATCGGCATGGAGCAGGTCGCCCGGCCTCACCTCCATGCCGCCCACACGGACGGGCTCGTGGATCGACGTAATGTGGCTGTAGCTGTGTGAGCAGACCACGCCGTTGCTGAACGCGGCGAAGCCGAGTCTGCGTACCTGGTCGAGGTCGCGCGCCGGGCCGCTGGTAATGATCCCCAGTGCGCCGAAGCACTGGTAGCTGGCGCACATCACCTCTCCGAACGTGGCGCCCACGGGCGGATCGTCAGTATCCTGAAACACTACGATTGCCGGGCCGGGCAGTTCGGAGAACCGCGCTACCTGCTCGTCGAGCGAGCCGTAGACGGCGCCCTCGGTGCGAGCGTAGGCTGTCCGCATCGTAGCCGTGGAAGCGTAGCCCACGATCGGCGGCATCTCCGGAAAACAGGCGCGAATGCGGCCGTCCATGAAGCCGGCGCTGCGCGGGCGGATGTCGAACAGCTCGATCACGTTCGAAATGGTCGGCGTATCGTATTGACCCAGAAGTTTGAGATCCGACACGGAGAGAGGCATGGACCTCTATTTTAGCCCGCTACGATCCCACGACTTCCAGCGCTCGCTGAATCACCGGATCGCGCTGCGCGTCGACCTCATCGCCCTTCTCCACGCCGAACGTCAGGTTGAAGAGTTCGGTCTTGAGCCGGTTGACGATGAAGTCGCGTGCCTGCGACCACTCCGCGATTCCGGGCTGGATATTGTGCGTGGTCAGAAAGAGGTGGAACTTGTCGAGCAGTTGCGGTGTCACTTCGAAGTCGGCGGTGATCTTGTTCTTCTGCAGGTACTCGGTGGCGAAGGTAGTGAATGAGCCGCTGGCGTCCAGGACCGCGCGCAGCCGATCCATAGGTGGCGGTGTCACCGTGATATCCGGCTGAATGCCGCCGCCGCCCGTTACCGTGCGCCCTTTGTCCGTATGAAAGTCGGCCTGCTGATTGGGATGTGCGGTGGCGCCGCCCAACTCGAAGCGCGTCATATCAAGCGGCTTTTGAATCGAGCGGCCGCTGGGCGTGTAATAGAGCGCGGTGGTTAGCGCCAGGCCTGTGTGTTCGCTGAGAGGAAATACCGACTGTACGAGACCTTTACCATAGCTCGTCTCGCCGAGGACCGTGGCGCGGTCGTGATCCTGCAGCGCGCCCGTGACGATCTCTGAAGCGCTGGCCGTCTTGGCGTTGATCAGCACTGCCAGCTTGAACCCGTAGGGTTTCGCGACTGTGGGGACGACCTCCGACTTTTCCGGAACGTGCCGGCCGCGCACCGTGAAGATCTTCTGCCCCGGCTGAAGGAACAGCGACGCGGTCTCCAGTGCCGCGGTCACTACGCCACCGGGATTGTTGCGCAGGTCGAGCACGAGGCCGCTGAGTCGATCGCCGCCGAGCTTCTCGATAGCGTCCTTGATGTCCTGCCCCGTCTTCTCGTCGAAACTGCTGACGCGAATGTAGCCTATGCCCGCACCGATGAAGAAGGCACGTTCCACGCTGGGCTGCTGAAGATCGGCAGGCGTGAGCGTGTACTGTGCGACCCTCGTCGAGCCGGGCTTGCGCACTTCGAGCAGCGCCGGCCGCTGGCGGGAGACGGTGAGTAGCTCGGTGAGCTGATCGAGGTCGAGCCGCCCGATGATGTACCCGTTGATGGCCAGGATCTCGTCGCCCGGTCCGAGCCCTGCTTTGGCGGAAGGTGTCCCAGGAAGAGTCTGCAGCACGATCACGCGGCCGGGCAGGAGCGAAACGACGCTGCCAAACCCTTTCTGCGTGGACTCCTGCATCTTCTGGAGCTGCTCGAACTGGCCGGGGTCGAAGAAGACGGAATGCGGATCGAGCACGCGCAGCAGCCCCGGAATTGCGCCCTGATAAATGGCCTGCTCGGTGGGAACGGGATCGGCAGCGTTCTGCTCGGCAATGGCGTACGCACCGACAATCGCCTTCATTTGCGATTCGAGATCGTCAGCCGCGGCAGACAGGCCGCTCGCGCACAACACCAGCGTGAGGAGGAAACGAAACATCAATCGGGCCAAACTTCGGCGATATTGATTTGGACGTGGGGAAATCGGGTAGGTTTCAGAACCACTGCTTCGATCGCATCTTCCACAACCGGCATGCGGAGCCACTCTTCATATGTCACACGCGTGGCCTTTGGCAAACTCGCCATATATTTCTATTCTAACGCGTGAACCTTGTCGCCTTCCTTCGTTTATCGCGTTCCAGCGCGAGCTCGATCAACTGATCGATGAGCACCGAAAATCCGACCCCGCTGTAGTCCCACATCTTGGGATACATACTGATCGTAGTGAAACCAGGAATGGTATTGATCTCGTTGATAAACAGCCTGCCGCTCGCATTCTCCATCAAGAAATCGACTCGGCCCATGCCTTCGCACTCCACCGCCCGATAGCACTCGACGGCCAGACGGCGCAGTTCTTCCGTTTTCGCCTCCGGCAGATCCGCCGGCAGTTTCGTCTGCGCCTTGTCCAGCAGGTATTTGTCGTCGTAATCGTAGAAATCGCGTGAGGGGAGAATCTCGCAGGGCAGGGAAGCCACCGGCGCCTGATTCCCCAGCACCGCGCACTCGAATTCGCGCCCCACAATGCCGCGTTCCACAATGACTTTGTGGTCGTACTGCGCGGCCATCGCGAACGCCGCTTCGAGCTCGCGCGCATTATTAGCCTTCGAAATTCCCACCGATGATCCGAGGTTCGCCGGCTTAACGAACAGCGGGAACGGCAGGGTGGCGCACGCTTCCACCACGTTGGATGCTTCGCGCGAAAGCGTGACATAGTCTACCACCGGCAACATCCGTTCCTTGCAGACACGTTTCATCATGTCCTTGTCCATCGAAACCGATGACGCCAGCACACCCGCGCCCACGTATGGCAGCGCGGCCAGCTCCAGAAGTCCCTGCACCGTGCCGTCCTCGCCGAACGTTCCGTGCAGCACGGGGAACACTACGTCGATGTCCGGCTGTGCGCCCGGCTCGGGCAGAATCGGCTTCGGCAGCCACTTGCCTTCTTTGTCGATAAAGTATTCGACCCGCTCGTACTTGGCGGGATCCATGGCGTCCATGATGGCACGGGCGGAGCGGACCGAAATTTCGTGCTCGCCGCTGCGGCCGCCATAGATAATGCCTACGCGTAATTTCATAAAATCCGCTTTCCCAACCCGGACATCACCAGCTCGACGGCCAGGTCAGCCGTGCGGTTGAATTCGTCGATTACTGGATTCACCTCCACAACCTCCATGGAGAGCATCCGTCCTGAATCGCCAATCATTTCCATTGCCAAATGCGCTTCCCGATATGTTGCGCCGCCGCGTACCTGCGTTCCCACGCCCGGCGCGTGCTGCGGATCGACGAAATCCATATCCAGCGAGAGATGGAATCCCGCGGTGCCGTCACTTGCGACTCTGATCGCTTCCTCCATCACGGAGCGGAGTCCGCGCTCGTCGATGTCGCGCATGGTGAATGCGCGCACGCCCGACTCGCGGACATGCGGCTTTTCGAGCTGATCGACGTCGCGCAACCCGACAATCACGGCGTTCCGCGGCGGCACTTTCGGCCGAAAGCCAAGCAGGTCCACCAGCGGCGGTGGCCCCAACCCGACGATGCACGCCAGCGGCATGCCATGAATGTTGCCGCTCGGGCTCGTCTCCGGCGTGTTCATGTCGGCATGGGCGTCCAGCCAGATAAGCCCGATGTTGCGTCCCGCCGTGCGGAAATGATGCGCGATGCCGGCGACGGTCCCGACTGCAACCGAGTGATCGCCACCGAGCACCAGCGGCATGCGGCCGCGGCGCAGCGCGTCTTCCACCTGCTCCGCTAGCCGCTCGCACGCTGCCGCGATTTGTGCCAGATATTTCGCATGCGGATCTCCCGCCGGCCACGCCTCGGCTTGCTCCACGGCGATGTTGCCGAGGTCCTCCACTTCGTAACCAAGCGAGCGGATGCGCTCATTCAAATTGGCTACGCGAACCGCCGAAGGCCCCATATCCACCCCGCGCCTGTCCTGCCCCAGATCGAGCGGTGCGCCGATGATGGAAATGTGGGAGTGGGGCATCGCCGGCCTAAGTCCTCACCGTGAAGACGCGGAGGACACGGAGATTACGCGGAGAAGATCTTTCAATTGTCTTTTCTCCGTGCCTTCCTCCGTGTTTTCCGTGCCTCCGCGGTGAATACATGGATCTCCTACGGCCGCAGCCGATAAAGCATCCTCGGAAACGCGATCGTCTCCCGGATATGCTCCAGCCCGCAAATCCAGGCCACGCAGCGCTCGATGCCCATGCCGAATCCGCCGTGCGGGACCGTGCCGTACTTGCGCAGGTCGATATACCAATCGAACGCTTCTTTCGGAAGATGATGTTCCTCGATTCGCTTCAGCAGCAGCTCCGGATCGTGGATACGCTGGCCGCCGCCGATGATCTCGCCGTAGCCTTCCGGCGCAAGCACGTCGACGCCCAGCACCACTTCCGGATTGTCGGGTGCAGGTTGAAAGTAGAATGCCTTGAATGCCGCCGGGAAACGATCTACCATGATGGGCCGCTGCTGGTCTTCTGTAAGCACGGTTTCGTCTGTGCCGCCGAAGTCCGAGCCCCACACGATTTCGCTGCCCTTCGATTGCAGGATCTTCACGGCGTCATCGTATGTCATGCGCACAAATGGCGCCTGAATGGCTTCCAGCTTGGAGACGTCGCGCTCCAGCCGTTTCAACTCTTCGCGCCGGTTCTCCAGCACGCGGCCCACGATGAATACCAGCATCTCCTCGGCTACGCGTTTCACATCCTCCAGCGTGGCATAGGCCATCTCCGGCTCGACCATCCAAAATTCGGTGAGGTGACGCCGCGTCTTCGATTTCTCGGCGCGGAAAGTGGGACCGAAGCAGTAAACCTTGCCCAACGCCGCGGCTGTCGCTTCGTTATAGAGCTGTCCCGACTGCGTCAGGTATGCTTTGGCATCCTCGAAGTAATTCACTTCGAAAAGCGTAGTAGTGCCTTCGCACGCGGCCGGCGTGAAGATGGGCGTGTCCACCAGCGTGAATCCGTGCGAATCGAAGTAATCGCGTACAGCCTTGATGATCTCGTGCCGAACCCGCAGAATGGCGTGCTGCCGCTGGCTCCGCAGCCACAGATGCCGGTGGTCCATCAGGAACTCGATGCCGTGTTCCTTGGGCGTGATCGGGTACGGATCCGATTCCGTCACACGCTGCAGAACTTCAGCGTTTTCCACGTCCATTTCGTAGCCTCCGGGAGCGCGTTGTTCAGCGCGGATCTTTCCCGTGACGATAATGGACGATTCCTGCGTCAGGTTCTTGATGGTCTCGAACAGCTCTTCCGGCAGCGCGGATTTTACCGCCACGCATTGCATCAAACCTGTGCCGTCGCGCAAAATCGGAAATGCGATCTTGCCGGAGCGGCGGAGGTTGTAAAGCCAGCCGGGGATCTCGACGGTCTCCCCTACGTGGTGTGCAGCGTCAGCTATCGTAATTCGTTCAGGCATATTCATTAGCCGCCGATAAACGCCAATAAACGCCGATCAAACACAACAATCTTCTATCGGCATTTATCGGCGTTCATCAGCGGCTTAGATCTCTTCTAACTTCTCAAATACACTTTGGATCGTTTCCAAGGGAGTCGGGAATTCCGGTTTCTCTTTCAGCTCCAGCAGCAGCGGAAACTGGTCTCCAGACGAGCGGAAGAGCTGCATCGTATTTTTCCAGTCGACAGTCCCGCCGTTGCTTTCGAGGGGGAACAGGTGCTGATCGCTCTTGCCGTCGTTGTCGTGCACGTGGGTGGAGCGGATACGATCCTTAAGCAACTCGAAGGCTGTTTCCACGCCCTCTTTCATATTGGCGTGGCCCGTGTCGAACACGTAGTTCAGCCCGATGTGCGTCAGCTCCTCGAACTGCAGCAGCCGCTCGGCGCTCGAGAGCTCGTTCGGGATGTTCTCCAGCAAAATCTCGACGCCCCGCTGTCGTGCGAACAGGCTCAGCTCTTCCAGCGCGGAAAACGCGGCGTCGAACTTCCGCATGTCGAACTCTTCGCCGCCCACGCCCATATGCTGGATGAGATAGCGGAACGGAATCGTTTCCGCGATCTCCAGCGCCCGCTTGATCTCATCCACCATCTTTAGCCGCTGCGCCTTCACCGGCTCGGTGATGGTCACTACGGAGTGAGGCCCCGACCGGCCCCAGATCTCATCCGTGTACATCGGAGCATGCAGCGAATGCAGCTTCAGCTCCGAATCGCGAAACCAGTGTCCGAGCTCCCCGATCTGCGCCTTGTCGCGGTAGTCCAGGTGCTGCCGCGCGCAAAAAATCTCCACTGCGGGGATTCCGGCCTGTTGAATGCGGCTCAACCAAGCCACCGTCAGCCGGTGATTCACAAACACGTGCGTCGAGAGTACGTGGTTCATCTAGTATCCTTGCGCAGTTCCCTCGGTGCGCGGATCGGCTGCGCCAGCGTACCAGCCGTCCTCGATCAGAATGGCCGCGCACTCGCCCTGCGCATTCACGCGCCGGACGGTGTACCCGTGCTTTTCGAGCAGCGCTACGGTATCGGGCGAGTATCCCGGTTCCAAGCTGAGCTGATCGGGCAACCACTGATGATGGAAGCGCGGCCAGTTCACCGCGTCCTGGACATTCATACGAAAATCCATCACGTTCACCATCACCTCCAGCACCGTGTTGATGATGGTCGGGCCGCCGGGCGAGCCCAGGGCGAGATACGGTTTGCCGCCGCGCATCACGACGGTCGGCGTCATCGAGGAGAGCGGCGTCTTGTGCGGCTGAATGGCGTTCGCTTCTCCCTGCACCAGACCGTACATATTTGGTGAACCGGGCTTCGGCGCGAAGTCATCCATTTCGTTATTCAGCAGGAATCCGAGGCCCTTCGCCGTTACCTTGCTGCCGTAGCCGCCGTTCAGTGTGTACGTCACCAGCGCGATGTTTCCCTGGCTGTCGGCAATGGAGTAGTGAGTCGTTTCGTTCGCCTCCGGCCGGATCTGGACCGCCGGGTGGATGGCGCTCGATGGCGTCGCCTTCTCGGGGTCGATCGTCGCACGCCGGGATGCGAGATACGCCGGCTCGAGTAACGAGGTCAGCGGCACTTTGTAGAAATCGGGGTCGCCCAGGTATTCCGAGCGATCGGCGAAATAGCGGCGCATCGCCTCCGCCATGTAGTGCACCACCTCAGCCGATCCCGCGCCGCCCTTCTCATAGCCGGTTCGTTCCAGCATCCCCAGCATTTGCAGAACGCCGACGCCGCCGGAACTCGGAGGAGGCGAAGTAATGATGTCGAAATCGCGATACTTGCCCTGAAGCGGCTGCCGCTCGAAAACCTTGTAAGCTTTGAGATCGGCGAGTGTGATCGCGCCCCAATGCTCTTTCATGTCCTGCGCCAGCAGCCGCGCGGTTTCACCTTCGTAGAAATCGGCGGAGCCGTGCTGCGCAATGCGCTCCAAGGTGCGGCCCAATTCCGGCTGCACGAACATTTCGCCGGCTTCATAATACTTGCCGTCGCGCTGGAATATGCGCTTCGATTCCGCAAATTGGTCGAGCCCGCGGGCGTTCTTCAGGGAATTCGCCTGGGCATACGACAGCGGGAACCCCTTTGCGGCAAGCTCCACTGCAGGGCGCACCAACTCCGCCCAAGGCTTGCTGCCGAACTTCTTCGATGCGTACTCCAGCCCGCGCACGGTGCCCGGAACACCCGAAGCGCGGTAGCCGATCACGCTCTCCTGCGTCGCCTTGCCCGAAGCGTCGAGGTACATATCGTGCGATGCCGACTCAGGCGCGCGCTCGCGGAAGTCGATAAATGTCGTGCGTCCGTCGGCCATGCGCACCAGCATGAAACCGCCGCCGCCGATGTTGCCTGCCGACGGATGCGTCACTGCCAGCGCGAAGCCGACCGCTACCGCGGCATCCACCGCATTGCCGCCCGACTTGAGCACCTCGACCCCCACCTGCGTCGCGTGTGCCTCGCGCGTCACCACCATTCCGTGCCGCGCGCGCACCGGCTGCGCCGCGAAGACGCACGTCGAAACCGCGATCAGAAGCAGCGCGATTTTTCGCATACTCTCGATTCTACCGCGATGGCTTTCGCTTCCTGCGCCACTCAAATAGCACAACTCCCGCTGCCACCGAGACATTCAGCGACGAGATCTTTCCGGCCATAGGGATGCGAAGCAGCAGGTCGCAATGCTTCCGCACCTGCTCGTGCAACCCCTTGCCCTCCCCGCCTAGCACCAGCACGGAATGCTCGCCAAAATCAATGCCGTCGTACGCCTGCTCCCCGCGCTCGTCCAGGCCATAGATCCAGTAACCGCGCTCCTTCATGGCCTCGAGCGCTCGGTTGACGTTCGTTACACGAACTACCGGTAGATGCTCGAGCGCGCCGGCTGCTGCTTTGGAGACCACGTCCGTCAGACCGGCGGCGCGGCGTTCGGGGATCACCACGGCGCCGGCGCCGGCTGCGTGGGCCGTCCTCACAATCGCGCCCAGGTTGTGCGGATCCTCCACGCCGTCCAGCATTACCAGCATCTGGGCCCCGAGCACCGCGTCGAGATCCGAGTACTGCCGTGCCGCACCCATCGCCACTACGCCCTGATGTGCCGAGGTGCCGGCCACCCGGTCGAGCGCCGAACGTGCCTCGAACCGCACCGGCACGGACGCCTGTCGCGCGAGATCGATAATCTCCTGCAGCCGTTGGCCGCCCGCGCCTTGCGCCACGAGCACACGATCCAGGGGATGCCGCGCCCGCAGCGCTTCCAGCACAGGGTGGATTCCGCTCAGAATGGGCATCAGGCTGCCGGCTGATTCTGCAAGCCGTTGTTGAAGCGGTTGGTGAAGTTCGCCATCGCGGCTACCAGCGTGATCTCCACTACCTGCTCATGGCTGAACTGCTCCAGCAGTGTGTCCCGCGATTCGGCGGCATCAGCTGTCTGCGTCAGCTCGCGCGCGTAGCGGATCGCCGCCTTCTCTGGTTCGGAGAAGCCGTGGTCCTGTTCTGTCTGCAGCGCTTTGAACTCATCCTCGCTGATGCCCGCCTTCTTGCCCGTGGCCAGGTGGGCCGCCGTGCAGAACGCGCACTCATTGGCAAATGAGCAGGTCAGGTAGACCAGCTCCTTGATGCGCCGTTCCACGGAGCCGGGCCCCATTATGGCTCCATAAAACGCCGAGAAGTTTTTCAGCACCTCCGGCCGGTGCGCCATTGCGCGGAAGAATGGACTCGGCTGTTTGGTTTTGGCCTCGAGGCCGGCGAGAACCTCGTTCTCGGTAGGATCGATTAGTTTAATCGCGCTTGCCATACGCCGATTATTCTACGACGACGCCGCAAATCCGCGCAGAAATTCGCGATCCCCCTCCACGAAATCGAAGTCCCTGAGCTTTTCCATCTCCTCCCACCGCATCTCATGGAAGATCAGGTTCTGTGGCTCGCCTGTGTACGAATGCACGCGAAAAAAGAGTAGCTTGATTGCTTTTTTGCCTGGATAAGTGTACTCGTATGCAGCGATCTGCTCTCCAACGGCGCTACCGATGCCGAGTTCCTCTTCCAGTTCGCGCGACAGCGCCTGCGCAGGATTTTCGCCCGGTTCCAACTTGCCGCCCGGGAACTCCCACTTCAATGCGTGCGACTGCTCGGGTCTTCGTTGGCAGATCAGAATCCTCCCGTCGCGTTCCAGAATGGCTGCCACCACTTGAACCATGGCAATATTGGAACACAGATGTATTCCGAACGGCTGCTCGATCACTTCCAGAATCCGCGCAACGTCGGCGAGTTGCCGCTGCCGGCCGTCACGGTGGAAGCATCGAATCCGGCATGCGGCGACATCCTACGGCTGGCAGTGCGGTTCGACGGCAACGTGGCGGCAGAGGTGCGCTACAAGGCGCGCGGCTGTACAGCGTCGATCGCGGCCGCGTCGGCGCTGACGGAATGGCTCGCGGGCAAGAGCAAAGCGGAGATAGAACAGTTGCGGCCCGGGGATATCGAAGAT
>Ga0126381_100011034_pt1 | contig 10199 bp, 5 predicted proteins | sample PanSoiMetPlot_28_FD_96465 | JGI IMG/M metagenome (GOLD analysis project Ga0126381, IMG submission 96465) | Tropical forest soil microbial communities from Panama - MetaG Plot_28 | ecosystem: Environmental > Terrestrial > Soil > Tropical forest > Bulk soil | place: Panama | collected 2016-02-17 | reverse complement strand
TCCAGTGTTGCTCACTACGACGGCGCTTCCGCCCACCAGGGTGCTGCTGATGCCGGCGATAAAAGTCTTGCTTTGAGTTCCCTGCTTTCCAATGCGAATCGTGTTCGCCTCGGCAGCTACGTCTGCGTTCCCGATGTCAATGTTGTTGCTCCCGGTGGTCAGATTAATGCCCCCTTGAAATCCGATGCCGATATTGCCTTGGCCGGTGGTGTTGTTGCCGAGCCCCTGCACCCCCAGCGCCGTGTTTCCGATACCGGTTGTGTTGCGCATCAAAGCGTTGAGTCCCGTGGCGGTGTTGGAGATCCCGGTAGTATTGCCGCGCAGGGCCGAAAACCCATCGGCGGTATTATTTATCCCGGTGGTGTTATTCTGCAGAGCCCCGAATCCGGTTGCCGTATTGTTGATCCCGGTTGTGGTTTGCTGCAGAGCATTGGCGCCATCGGCCGTATTGTTGGAAGCCCGGGCGAACAGCAGCGTATTAGTCCCGGTGGCGGTATTGTTGCTACCGGTAGTGTTGTTTTCGAGGGAGCCCAGCCCGGTGGCTGTGTTGAATGAGCCTGTGGTGTTGTTCTGGAGAGCGGCCACTCCGATCGCGGTATTCTGAGTGCCCGTGGTATTCTCGAACAGGCTGTTTTCTCCCGTGCCGGTGTTGTTGTCGGCAGTGTTGAACCACAGCGAGCCGAAACCTATCGCAGTATTGTTGTTGCCCGTGGTGTTGCTCTCAAGCGCTCCTCGTCCGTCCGCGGTGTTGGAGGAACCGGTGGTGTTATCCTGCATAGCGCTTTTTCCGCTCGCTGTGTTTTCCATGCCTGAAGTGTTGCTGGAAAGCGCGGATACTCCGATCGCGGTGTTCAAGGAACCTTCGGTGTTAGCCCCGAGGGCTCCCACTCCGGTCGCGGTGTTCTCGCTGCCACTAACGTTACTCTGGAGGGCTCCCACTCCGGTCGCAGTATTGTAATCGGCGTTGTTGTTCATGAGTGCTTTGAAGCCGGTGGCGGTATTGTTGGAGCCACCAACGTTAAACACCAGCGCTGCGGCTCCCGTCGCGGTATTCTGATTGCCTACGGTGTTTTTTTGCAAAGCAAGCTGTCCAATGGCGGTATTCGGAGTGCCAGTTGTGTTTTCCTGAAGCGCGTCAAATCCAACAGCGGTGTTATCGTTGACGTTGTTGTGAAAAAGCGCGCCATCTCCAACGGCGGTGCTCCCGCCTCCGGTCGTGTTACTGGCAAGCGCGGCGTCTCCGACGGCGGTGTTGAAGCTGCCCGTCGTGTCGCTGAAGAGCGCATTAATTCCGTGGGCGGTGCATTTGAAGCAGGTCGTGCAGTTTTGAAGCGCGCTCGCGCCAGTTGCGGTGTTGGCGCTACCCGTGGTGTTGAGCAGCAGCGCCTGAAAGCCGAAGGCGGTGTTGCTGAATCCGTCGGTGTTATTCATCAGCGCACCAGCGCCCCCGGCCGTGTTGCCATCGTTACTCCCGGTCGGATTCGGCGGCGACCCTGCCCAGCTCATTGCCGATGCGAGTATAACGACCAGGCCGGTGACAAGGGCTGCTCGCTTCCAGGGCTTGTTCATGAGACTCCTCCTTAAGTGCTATCCGGGTTCCAGGTTTCTGCCCGAACCTCTCGTCTTGTTTAAAGCATCGCTACGTTTAAACTTGAGTTACTAATGCGTCTTCATTGCGCCGACCCGGACCCCACCCACCGAGCGTCCTCAGCTGAATGAAAAGTCATGAGGCGACAATCGACGTGCCGGTTGCATATCCCGGTACGCGCACCGTCTATTTCTTGGTTACGCGATGGAACTATAGGCGCCGGCAGGGCGTCATGAACGCGCTGAGAGCAGAAATGAGGTCATAGGACGCAAAAACGGTTTGTCATCGATCGTGTTCCTTACGGAGGCGCAAGATGCTTCTTGAATGTTAACAAGACTTCTCAGCATAAAGTTCCCGCTAAGTTTCACCTGAGAAGGAAATGAAGAGGCCACCGCTCGCCGCCATACTGTCGCGCTCCAACGGTCAGTCGATTTACAGTACCGGGCAAAATCCGATAAGGCCGTTTTCGCTGACCGTTCTTTGGCGAAAAACTTTCGGATTCGGTTGCGTTTTCCAATGGCAACTACTTCTTCCCAGTCCGATCCAGCGGCGCCACCCCCTGCGAGTGCACCAACACTCTAATCATTTGTTTCTTACAGCCGGGGCCAAAGTGACACTGCCAGAGCCTGAATCGAAGGTTTAGGGAGTGGACGTCGATTCCAGCCGGTATTCTGCGAATACCGATACTTAATATTCTGCGCTCGACGCGAACATCTGATTAATAAATAATGGCGAAGAAGATACCACTTGTCCGCTGCGGCTGAGTTCTTCACCTTTTTTCGATCCAATAATTTTCTGGCGGGAACCTTTCTCTGCATTCGACGGTTGAAAAAAGGAAGTCAGTTGGTAGTCCATTGCTAGCGTGGGCGCTCGACTGGTCGTTAACGATAGTAATGGAGGAACCGATTCCCAGGTGAATTCTACACGTTGGTATAAGTTCGTTTTGACCGCGATCACGCTCGCACTGATGACGGTGTCGATCGAGCGGGGTGCGGCGCTCGCGGCACCCGCAATTTTTTACAAGCAAACCAACCTGATCTCAGATCAGGCGGGCAAGGCCGTGCTGCCCGATGACAATCTCCTCAACGCGTGGGGCATGGCGTTTCAGCCCAATGGCGCGATCTGGGTCAATGATAACCACTCAGGCGTCTCAACTTTGTACGACGGGCTGGGGGCGATTCAAACTCTGGTAGTTACGGTGCCGCCGCCGATCGGAAGTGACGCTCAATCGAGTCCGACCGGTATCGTTGCCAACCCGTTCAGGTCGAATGCGCCGGGCAACAATTTCGACGGCGATGTTTTCATCTTCGCTACCGAGGATGGAACGATCTCTGGATGGCAGGGTTCGCTGGGCAAGAAAGCGGCGATCCGCAGGGACAACTCCCAGGACGGTTCGATCTACAAGGGTCTCGCCCAGGGCATGACCCGCGACGGTCGGCCGCACATCTACGCGACCGACTTCCACAACGGGGCAATCGACGTGTTCGACTCGACCTACATGCCGGTGACGCTTAACGGAAAGTTTGAAGATCCGTTTCTTCCGAAAGGCTATGCGCCGTTCGGGATCGCTAACCTCAATGGCGAGCTTTATGTTTCCTACGCCAAGCAGGACGATGACGCGGAGGATGACGTGAAGGGACCTGGGCACGGGTTTATCGATATTTTCACGACCGATGGATTCTTCGTGCGGCGGTTTGCATCCAGAGGCTTTCTCAATTCACCGTGGGGGCTTGCGATCGCTCCCGCCAACTTCGGCGTGGCGAGCGGCAAGCTGCTGGTTGGAAACCAGGGCAACGGCCACATTCCGGTGTTCGATCCGTCAACCGGGCTGCCGCTTGGTGAGCTTCTAAGCCGAAAAGGCCTGAAGATCTCTCCCCTGGTGATCGACGGTCTCTGGGCAGTCATCGATGGCGACGGCGCTTTGAATGCCCCTGCCAACACGATGTACTTCAGCGCAGGTCCGAATGCCGAGGCGGACGGCTTGTTCGGCACGATCACCCCTGAGCGATAGCAGAGCGATCGAAGCAACTGGATAGAGAAGCGGGAGGGACGATCTGGCCCTTCCCGCTTCGACTCTTTTTGGCCCCCGTCAGGACGAGGTCTAGAAGCCGGAGTCTATGATATTATTGATCGCGAAAATCGCCTCGATTTCCGTGATCTGACCATGATCGACCGTGAATTTTTCTGCTATATGAGCCGTCTGCTGCGGCGACGTGCCGGCTACGTCAAGTAGATAGTAGGCGATGGCTACGCGCTGCTGCTGATCGACAAACCAACGGAGATCTCGGGGACCTAGCACCGGACCAACGCGACTTAGAATTATGCTCCGTATCTCGTCCGCACTGTCACCTCTGTCGACAGCGTTTTCGCGCCGTCGGCAGTCAGGTGCTAACGGTATATTATTTACGTCAGTAGGACTCTGACTGACGATCGCCGTTATGTACGCTGTCCCTGCTTCTATCATACATTGAGCTGAGTTGTTGAAGCAGTTCCCAGGTGGAACTCCGGCTTTTCCCTGCGCTTGGGCTTGGGCGACCGCGCATAAGATCAAAAGGACCAACATCGGGATTGCTTGCGAGATTTTTGTAAAATACGCGCGCATAAGGAACCCCTCTGTAAAGTTTCGCGTGGAACTACCATGAGTGACTTCAACCTGTCAATCGGTATACTTCCAGCTCGTCAGGGAAGAACAGGCTCGAGCTGAAGCGCCAGGCGGACGGCAACGACCCTCCAACCGGAAAGGCACCTTAGAATCCAGCTTACCGCTGAAGAGAATGCCTCTGTTGTCGGCAGACCAAAAGGCTCACGGTGCCTATCTGTGCTGAACAAAGACCGCCAGTCAGATCGCGGATGACGACCACAGTGAGAGGGCCGGCCTGCCTGCCTTCAAAAAACTCATCGCAAAGGCGGGAACGGCCAGGAATTCGCAAGGCTTTATTTTGCGTCCTCCACCCGCATCTTCTGCTCCAGTGCCGAGAGTCGTTGCTGGAATGAGACCCGTTGCGCCTGGTCTTGGGCAACTTTCGCTCTCAGTCTTTTGATCTGATTGGCCTGCTTTTGGACCTGCTCCGCCTGCCGTTGAAGTTCGTTTAGTAACATCGGGACCAGCTCGTGATAGTGGACACTAACCACCTTGCCGTCCATGTCCTGACCGACCAAATCGGGATATACTCGCGCCACCTCTTCCGCGACCAGGCCATATTGGCGCTGTCCGCTCGGATCGTTCCGGTAGCGGAACGTCACCGGGCGCAGTCTCATCAGCGCGTCACTGGAATTGCCCATGTCGCGGATGTCGCGTTTGTAGCGCGCCGAGGACACCGCGATGCCTAGTTGTCCGGTGTTGCTCACCACCACCGCGTCTCCGGTTACCATGTTGCCAAAAATGCCGGCGAGGAAAGCCTTGGTCTGAATGCCCTGGCTACCGATCCGAATTGTATTGGACTCAGCCGCGACACCCGTGTTGCCGATATCGATATTGTTGCTGCCCGAGGTTGAATTGAACCCCGCGTTGACACCGAGGCCGATATTATTGTTGCCGATGGTGGAGTTGCGCAGCGCGCTCAGCCCCACCGCTGTGTTGCCGTTACCCATGGTGTTGCTTAACAGGGCGTTCAATCCGGCAGCGGTGTTGAAAGCGCCGCTGGTGTTGTGGAATAGCGTTGATTGTCCAACCCCGGTGTTCTGGTTTCCGGTCGTATTAAGCCCCAAAGCGGCAGCTCCCGCGGCGGTGTTGTAAGCTCCAGTGGTGTTGTTTTGCAAGGCGTTGGTTCCCAGCGCGCTGTTGGAGGAGCCGCTGGTGTTACGTTGCAGGGCCTGAAAGCCGTCCGCAGTGCTGTTGTTGGCGTTGTTCTGCGACAGCGCGTTCATCCCGGTCGCGGTGTTAGAGGACCCCGTAACATTGTCAAGCAGTGCGTTGGTCCCGGTCGCGGTATTGTTGGTTCCGCTTCTATTGTCTGACAAGGCATTGGCGCCGGTGGCCGTGTTGTTGGAGGCGGCGTTTAGCTCCAGAGCATGAAATCCGTCCGCCGTGTTGTTGCTACCCGATGTATTGCTGAAGAGAGCAGCCATTCCGGCGGCGGTGTTGTTACTGCCGTCGATGTTATTCTGCAGTGCCTGCACGCCGGCGGCTGTATTTTGGGTACCTATGGTATTGGAATACAGGGCCTGTGCGCCAGTTGCCGTGTTGAAACTGGCGATGTTATTCAGCAGAGTGTACCAGCCATCGGCGGTATTGAAACTGCCTGAGCCGTTGCTGAAGAGGGCTTGTCGCCCGGTAGCCGTATTCAGCGAACCGTTGGTGCTGTTCTGAAGCGCGCCGGCGCCGATGCCAGTGTTGTCATATCCTACGCTATTGTTTCTCAAAGCAGCCCTTCCGATACCTGTATTTTCGAATCCTGTTGTGTTGATGATCAGGGCGTTTACACCCATCGCGGTGTTATCCGAACCGTGAGTATTGGCATTCAAAGCATCCGCTCCGGCAGCAACGTTATTGTTGCCGTCGATGTTGCTCTGAAGGGTGGCGTAGCCAAGCGCCGTGTTGAAAGCTCCGGCCGCACCGTTGCTGAAGTCACCGAGGTTGGTGTTTGAGCCGGCCTGTGCCGTGCCTTCCATCAAAAGCGCCAGCAGAGCCGCCGCGGCGACCCATCTGATCGCTGATGTCCTGTCGACCATTTTTGGTTGTCCTCACTTTTGCAAAACGTGCCATATATCTTCAATCTAAACTTCTGTTCATTGCAAATAACGATATGTAAATGGATGCTGACACTGTGACAGCAAGGGCGGCTAGCAGAGTCAGCCAACCCGTCTTGTGTTGTGCACGCCGGTGATGCCTGAAGTTCAATCGAGGTTCACTCTGGGCACCCTGTGGAATTAATCGTGGAACTTCTTCCGCTGGACACTTACAAGCCGCCCACTCTCAAAGCGTGGTTCAACATTGAGACATCCAAAAGGTGGCATTTCGGCGCGGAATGAGAGATGCGGCAGGACCAATTCGTTCTTCTGAGATCTGAATGGTCTGGGTAGCAGGTCCGTTTCCCGAGCGCGGCGCCATGCGGAGACGCACCGTTAGCCCAGGAGGCGTCAGTTTCTCCTTGAAACTTTCGCAGGTCCTGCTGCCGGGTCACACCTGCCGCCACCGAGGGGCGTACGCCAACATTTGGAAATTTGGGAACCCGTAGTCGCGCTGAACGAGCGAAGAGCAACAGAACGCGCAAATGATTCGCGGAGCCGTCAAGGGCAAACTGTCGAAGTACGCGGGAAGAAGTAGCTCGGTTCGGATACCACGTCAATCGATAGCTCTCCCAAAGAGGTACAACCCGCGGCGGTCGAAGATGTATGGCAGGTCTGCGATGTATATACTGCCTGCACGTTCAGTTGAACCGGGCTTTGGATTTCCACGAAACCCTCGATGAAAGGGGGGAGTGCAGAGCCTGCAGGGAAAAGGCTCAGGATGTCCGCGCAGTCGATGTCGAATGCGCCGTCCGGGATGAGAGCGAAAGGTCTGAAGGGGCTGATAAGCCTAGTCGGTCCCTGCGCTTCGGGAAAGGCCACCACCGCTTTCTTGGCGATACACAGATTAAGAGAGCGGAAGTTGTGGACGTTGATAGCTGTTGCGTAGTTGCCTGGCTTGACAGGCAATTCCTGGGGCGGCTTGAGGCTTGGAGCGGGCGTCTCCAATCCGCAAACGAACTTGACCGAATAGAAGAAAGCGTTTCTGACCGGGGTCGGAGTAGGAACCGGAGCTTTTGATGGGGTCGGGCTAGGTGTGGCAGCCTGAGCCGGCTGGAATGACGCAGCCAAGCCGATTATCAGAAGAGAGACGATCAAACATCCCTTCATTTTGAGCCGACCTCCTTTGCGTACCATATCCTTCATCGAGCATGAGACGATGAGCGGTCAGAGGCGCTCCAGGGAGATTTTCAACACTCACCGACCAAGCGCTAGATCTGCACGATTTCTACAACTCTAACGTTGGCGGCTCAGGTTAAAACAATATGTTCCTATTTATATCTTCCAGACTCATACGGCCTACGTCAACTAAAGTCAAGACCAATTTAGAATCGCGAAAACAGCCTCGAAGCTGTCACTTACGGCTCAGAGCAAGGTCGAGCCGCACGAGAAAAACGCCGACGGGGGTATGGACTGCCCCGCGGCAGAATCCAATGTCCGCCAAGCGGCCTGGGATCTAATCTCTGAAAGAAGCCTGGGAAATTCCCTACCTATTAGGCTAAAGGAAATGCTGCCGGACGAACTTGGTGAACGTTTCGGGTTCGGGGAATGGCAATTTATCTCTAGCCCGACGCAAATACGACTTTACACTTTCCTGCGAAACCCGCATCGCCCGTGCGATTTCCGGCGGCCGCTGGCCCGCTGCAACAGCTCGGACCGAGTCGTATTCGCGCCCGCTCAAACCGAAGCGCGCCATCAGGCGTTTGCGTTTGAGTTGGTCGGTCTCGCCGCGCTCGATTAGCACCACGAATCGCACCGCTCCTCCGGCAACGTCAAGAGCAAATGCGCGGAGCTTTAAAATGACTCCACTCGGGTGGGAATAGATCGCAAGGGCCGGCAGCGCGTCTTTTTGTTTGCCGCACTCAAAAAAAACGCCGCGCAGCACCCTCGCAACATAGTCAAGACCTGGGCGAAGACATTCGGGGCCGAAGGCATCCAACGGCAACCCCTCCAATCCGCCCAGCCGCTGAAAGATATCCGTGGCCGCCTGGTTGAGTCCTTCGATACGGCCGTCAGGCCGCATCAGGATCACACCCGTTGGCCAGTCGGTCATCGTTGCCACGGGCGCGGCGCAATCGTAGGCGAAGGAAAGCATTTTCGCCGTCGCCAGACCGTGCGCGATTTGGGCTGCATTTTGGGCAAGGAATTCTCCATCGGCCCTGGTGAACGGTTTCATTCGAGCTTCGCGCCACAAACAGTAGGTGGCAAAGACCGCACCGTCGTCCTTCATCGGCACCATGATGCCGTGATGCAGCCCGATGAATGCACCCAGTTCATTATAAGCGGGAGAGTTCAGGTATCCGGGAAGCTGAAACTGCTGGGAGGTAATGATCGGCTGCGAGTCGGCGATTCTTCGTAACTCTCCCAAAGAGATCACCCCGGAAACTTGCGGAGGCGCCTCCATCATCAAGTCCTTGAGCAGCGGACCCCACCTGGCATGATCGAGATTGCGGGAGATCCATTGTTCTCCCGGCGCGCGGCCAAGGCCCATTACCCTGATGTCGTTATTGGCAACCGCGTCAGAGACTATATCGAATAGCGTCTGTACGTATTGATAAAGCGGCAGGCCCGAATGCGCCAGGCGCCCGATGCGGCGCGCGGCGCGCTCCTTCAACTGGCTAGCGTTTAGCGAATAGAAGTATGGCTCCGGCCGGTTGGAAGTCCTGGACTCATTCGGCATGCGGAACTTCCTTGGTGCGTTAATGGCGCCTTCGGGACTCAGCCGCTTCAGGAGATTGCGGCAATGACGCGGACCTATCGAGACGCCGTAAGCGCATGACAAATGACGAGCGAGGACCGCGCCGGTCCATCGATGACTGGAAAGGCCGAATGAGAGGGGCGACCGGATAAGTTCGTCTCGCAGCCGAAGAAGGTCTTTTTCGCTAAGTCTTGCCGGCTTAGCCATCGATTTGACCTCTATCCAGCTTTATTACGCCTTGAACATACCGATGACAAGTTCCGCCACCTTTTCGGTGGCAGACCTAACACATGCGGTCTGTTATAGACTCAGCATTTCAGCCCGCAGGACGCAAATGTATTGCCAGCCCATTGGTAACGGATTGCGGCATGCAGTCCTTCTGCGAGGTCTTGTTCGCGCAGCTATCGCGGTCGTTATAACAGTCGCGATCGCCGGATGTTCCCGACCGCAAGCCGGTCAAGTCGCGGGATCGTCCGGACAAGGAATGAGAACGGGCAGCTCACCGGCTATTTATCGCGCCGCTTTGCCTCGGAAGGTCTCGCCGCCGCGCGGTCGCGGCTTCAGCCGCGCCGGAGAACCGTTGGGAAGGCTTCGGCGTGAGGACTCCGCATCTACACGCCAGGCTTATGATAAAGCCGGGATGAGGACGCAGGGTTCGGCGACCAGCCGTGTTCCCGGTGAAGGCTCCGGGTTGTCCGCTGCGGTTTCTCAGTTCACGTGGAATTTCATCGGTCCGATGCCGATTCTCGGTTCGCGCCCAAATTTTGGCGGGGGCTTCACGGGCCCGGCATTGCCCAGCGTAACCGGACGAGTGACCGCCATCGCGGTTGATCCCACGGCGCGCGGCCGCATTTTCGTTGGCACCGCCGGCGGGCTGTGGATGACGAACGACGGCGGCCTGACCTTCACACCGATCTTCGATGATCAGCCTTCCCTGGTCATTGGAGCAATCGCGCTCGATACCACGACCCGGCCAGTCACAATTTACGTCGGAACAGGCTTCGGTCACGGTGGAGCGACGCAATATGGGCTGGGAATTTTCAAGTCGACCGACCTGGGTGCCACCTGGACGGACCTGGCGCCTGGGGTCTTCGACCGCCTGGCCATCGCCCGTATCCCGATCGATCCGCGCAATCCGCAGCATATCTTCGCGGCCATGGAGCCTGCTTCGAGCCTCAGCCGCGG
>Ga0126381_100011032_pt1 | contig 10200 bp, 10 predicted proteins | sample PanSoiMetPlot_28_FD_96465 | JGI IMG/M metagenome (GOLD analysis project Ga0126381, IMG submission 96465) | Tropical forest soil microbial communities from Panama - MetaG Plot_28 | ecosystem: Environmental > Terrestrial > Soil > Tropical forest > Bulk soil | place: Panama | collected 2016-02-17 | reverse complement strand
TTGAGACGCTCCACAACGACATCGTCTTCCGTCGGCACGAAATCCTTGTAGATGATTGATCCCGACGTGGTCTTGATTCCCTTGGTGTAGACCAAGTCCTTGATGCCGACTGGCACGCCAGCGAGTGGGCCCACGCTCTTCCCAGCCAAGATGTCCGCCTCGATCGCCTTCGCCTGCGCTCGTGCGACGTCGGGTGAGGGCGTGCAGAATGCCCCCAGGACCGGATTGAGCTTGTCCATCCGTGCCAGCACGGCCTCGATCACTTCGGTCGGAGAGAGCTGCTTGGTGCGGATCTTGTCGGCCAGCGTCACCGCGTCCATGCGGCAGATTTCGTTTGCTGCCACCGCCGCGGCAGCCGGCGTGGTCGTGGCCCCTATCGCCCCACCGACCGCGGCAGCTGCACCCGCCGCGACCATGAATTCGCGCCGCGACACTTCGTGTCTCGTGTTGGATTTCTCAGTCATTGGGTTTCCTCCTTGTGCCCGGGCTCTGACGGTCCACTAAAAGCTTACCACGGCCCACTCCCGCCGCCCCTTAAATGAGAGCATGCCAGCCAACCTTGGTCAGCACGCTTCGCTCCTGTGCTGTAGCCGGCGGTAGAGGCTGCCGGGCTACAAAGTCCTTCTGAACCACCCGTCGGAGCGGGGACCGATTGGACCTGGCAGTTCTACCACTGTAACCCTTCTAGTATAAGCCCCGGTATAGCCGCAGTATCGTTTTGTAGTGAATGTGAAGAGACTCACAGCTCAATACTACGGGCCAGTGCATAATGCAGGTCCTCAAACTGTCGGATGGAGCATAAGGAGCGGCGTGCTGCCGAAACTCCTAAGGGAGTTCAAGTCATGCCAAGGCCAACAATTTTAACGGAAACGGCGCTGGCTCGCGTCACCAGTCTTATCGATCAGGGTCGCAGTGCCGCGGAAATTGCTAGCGAAATAGGATGTACCTTAGGGACCTTGAGAGTCCGGTGCTCCCAGCTTGGGATAAGTCTTCGGCGGCGAGCTACAACAAGCCGCGAGGAGGCCATGACCGCAATGGATCTGATCCCTTCGACCGAGGCCAATCCCGTTGCACGGCGCAAATCTGTTGACCGAGTTTATACGGTCGAACGGAGCCGAGCGGTTGTTAGCGAATCATCGGCCGAGGCGCGCATTGAACTCCAGGTCCTTTTGCCGCAAATTACCACGGAGCAACTCCGACAGCGCGGTGCGTTGCGAGGTATCTCCGGCTCAACTCTGGCCTCAGAATTACTAGTGATGATTGCTCGAGATAGCCTTTATGACGCCGTCTTGGATGGAGGCTAAGGCCTTAAGACCCTATCGACGACGGTGAAGCGCTCCCGCGCTTGAAGCTTTTCGCGGGCGTGTTGTCATCAATTCGATCGTATTGCAGTTCGCATGAATCTCGCAATGCACCCGCGTGCGCTGCGAGCGCCGCCGATATCACCGCACATACTGCTGTTCGTTCTTCGCGGCCTCATTCGCTAACCGGCGCTAACAACATCAGCTACGGTGGGGCCAAGACCGGCAATAAACGAAATGAGCGAATCCGAGGAACTGGAATACAAGCGCGTTGCGCTTCAAATATTGAGCTCAATCCTCGGCGAGTTGGTTCCGGATTTCTGGAAGAGCCTGATCGACCAATGGGAGCGAGAAGGGCGCCCCGGAATATCACCCGTCGATCGTCAATACTCCCTCGACGAACTCTCAAAAATGGCTACTGAGTGGCTACAGACGCGAAACACCTTGCACTAACCTGCAGGGGCCGTCCCTTGCCGTCTCCGCGGCCACCCCTTCCGATCAGCGCTCGATCACCCCGTCCCCTTGAGGTGCCCCTTTTGCGACGCTGTTTCGGAAGAGTCGCATACCGGTGTGGCTCTGCCGGCGCTTGTGAGTTGCGCTGAGGTCTCCTTACTGGCACTTTTTTTGCTCCTTAGCCGACACCCGAAGACGGAGTCGAGTGAGCGGGCCCGCGGTTAGTAGCTTTCGCGGCCGTCTGCAAGGTTTCAACTGTAACAGTTTTCCCCCGTTCTGAAATACTCGCGCAGTTCCAGTTTCCTACATTGGATCTTCTTCGTACCGCACGCGGAAAATGCGCCGGAGGGCCTGATGACTCGCCGCATAACAGAAAACAGCAGCCGCTTTGCTGATATGGCCTGTGAACGTTATACTTCTTGCGTTCGCCACTTAGCGACGCGATGGATGTATCACGAGCCGTAGAGCGATACTTGCCCCCCCGCTAACCATCTCCATCAGACGATGAAGATCCAATTCAGCATGTCATTAAGAAGGAGTACGACCATGGATATGAAGCGGGCGAGCGTTCGCACGGTTGCCGGCGAAAGCGAAGTCGACCATGCCATTGCAACGCTGGTTCTGGCCTTTAGCACCGATCCGGTAGCGCGCTGGATGTATGACGACCCGCATCAATATCTGCGACACATCCCTCGACTGTTCAAAGCTCTTGGCACAGCCGCGTTCGAATCAGGAGCAGCGCATCGTACCGGCGACGGCTTCGGCGTGGCGCTATGGCTTCCACCGGGTGTTCACGTTGACGATAGGCCGCTTGAGGCGGTTATCGGAGAAACCATTGTCGTGGGGAAGCAGGCTGACGTGGGCGCGATGCTCGAGCGAACGGAGGACTACCGACCCAAAGAACCTCATTGGTACCTGTCGCTCATCGGCGTCGAAGTGTTGCACCGGAGCATGGGATGTGGTGCAGCGCTGCTGCACCATGGCCTTCGCCAATGCGATCGGGAGCATCTTCCGGCCTACCTCTGGTCCTCCAATCGGCTAAATATATGTCTCTACGAGAGGCATGGCTTTGAGATCGTGGGCACGATTCAAGTGGGCTCGTCGCCTTCCATCTTTCCCATGCTGCGCCGTGCGCGCTGAAGGTGGCGCTCGCGGCCGAGTCGTGCCAAAGGCGGATTCATGGTGCGTGCCCGGCAGTTAGTTCGGCAGGCACTGTCGACGACTGAGTGCCGCGTCGGCGAATCCGACTTTGGATCGAGTAGCAATGGACGAGCGATTGTCGATCCGGGCATAGCCTTGCTGTCGATGGCCAGATGGAACATGTGGCCAAATTGGCGCTTCTCCATCTGAAGCTTGGTCCGGATCGACCAGATGTCCTTGGTTCTCAGCGTGGGCTTCGAGCCGATCAGCTTCCTTTGTTCCATGGGGTTTGGCGCGGGTTTTCCGGCTTTTTCGATGGTTCACTGTGCATGCTCGTCCGCTCTATTTGCAGAGCACATCAGCATGCGTCGTCTTCAGCCCGCGGCCCCTGGCAGTCTGCTTTCGGGGCGTTCCGGTCTTCATCGCCAGCCTTATCGACGGCAGCAAGTTGGAGTCTGAACTAAGTCGGACATTGATTATCCCTTTTGCTGTAACGGACTACTCAGCGCTCACTCAGAGCTCGTCGACGGCGTCGGGCTCATAACAGCAAAGGATGATGGCCCAATTCGAGGATCGAGCTCGATCTCTGATCAATCTCCTGCACCTCCTTATCAGACTTATCAGAGCGCAACGCGGCTCTCAATCCTGAAAGTGTCCATGGAACCCGAATGCGATGACGTACAGTGCGACGGCCCAGTCTCCTCGAAGTGTCGGTCGTCGAGGACCAACAAGAGTAAGCGTACGCGCCAGCCGTCGAGCACGACAGAGAAAGACTAACCTCCATCCGCGCCGGTTGGCAGCAGCGAACGCCGGCTCGGGGGTACCAGCCGTGCTCCAACCGGCACCACACCCGATTGCGCGCGAGTTTGAAGCGGAGAAGACCGTTTACGTCCTTTTCTGCATAGGCGTCTTCTTTACAGCAAGCCGCGAGCGGTGCTGGGGACTTATGCATTTACATCACCCGGATATTCAGCAATAAATTCCCACTGCTCTCGAAGGAATTTCCCGAATGGCCGGTTCATCGACCGCGATGGGCCATTTTCGTACGCGTGGCGGAGCGCGGCAGCTTTGCGAGCGCGGCTGTCGACGCGGGCTTGCCGCCATCCGCGGCAGCAGAGCTAGTCAGGCAGGTAGAGGCCCGCCTGGGCGCGCGCTTCATTCTCGCACTGACCAACCTGATGGCGTAGGCGCGAGATTCTCGCCGCCGTCGAGTGCGCGGAAGGGCCGTTCGCCGCCGGGGCAGCCGTGTGCGCGTTGCCCTTTACGCGTTGACTACCTTCACGGCCGAGCTTTGAAGCGACCCTTAGCAGCGATATGATCGCAAGAACACAGGAGAAAATCAAAATGGCAAACATGAGAAAAGAGACTGACAGTCTCGGCGTAGTTGAAGTGCCTGCGGACAAGTTGTGGGGAGCACAAACACAGCGCTCGCTCGAGCATTTCAGCATCGGTAAAGATCTCATTCCGCGCGAAATGATCACCGCCTATGCGACCTTGAAGAAAGCCGCCGCCATCGCCAATCACGATAGTGGTCGGCTCGACGATCAGCGCTACGGACTGATCGTACAAACCTGCGACGAGACCCTGGCGGGTCAGCATCACGACATGTTTCCCTTGCATGTCTGGATGACTGGCAGCGGCACACAGTTCAACATGAACGTGAACGAAGTGATCTCCAACCGTTGTTGTCAGCTCGCCGGGACTCCCCTTGGAAGCCATACGCCGGTACATCCCAACGATCACGTCAACATGGCGCAGTCCTCGAACGACTCTTTTCCGTCAGCGATGTATATCGCCGCCGCCGTCAACGTGAAGGAACGCTTGGTTCCAGCCATATCCGCGTTGCGGGACGCCATCGCGGCAAAATCAAAGTCATGGAACGACATCGTCAAGATTGGCCGCACGCACATGCAGGACGCCACACCCCTGACATTGGGGCAGGAGTGGTCCGGCTATGCCGGCATGTTGTCGGACGATCTGGACTGCATCGAAGCGGCCTTGTCAGGTGTGTATCGCTTGGCACTGGGGGGGACCGCGGTTGGAACGGGCATCAACTCGGCGCCGGGCTTCGCCGAGGCCGCCGCCGCCGAGATTGCCAAGCTTACAGGGCTGCCCTTTGTCACTGCGCCAAACAAGTTCACGGTGCAGGGCGCCCACGACGCACTCGTGCAGCTTTCCGGAACGCTTCGCACATTGGCGGTGTCGCTCTACAAAATAGCCAACGACATCCGTTTGATGTCGTGCGGCCCGCGTGCCGGGTTTGCGGAATTGAAGATTCCGGAGAACGAACCGGGCTCTTCCATCATGCCTGGCAAAGTCAATCCCACCCAGTGCGAGGCGCTAGCTATGATCGCCGTGCAAGTCATGGCCAATGACGTTGGGGTGGGCTTCGGCGGCGCCGGGGGGTACCTCGAGATGAACGTCTACAAGCCTCTGATGATTTTCAATATCACCCATTCGATAGCGATCATGAGCGACGGTAGCGTGAACTTCCGCAAGTTCCTGATCGAAGGCACCCAACCGAATCTGAAAAAGATTAACGAATATGTCGAACGTTCGTTGATGCTGGTAACGGCACTCTCGCCCGTTATTGGCTATGACAAGGCTTCGAAAATCGCTCACTACGCCATGGACAAGGATCTCACACTCAAGGCCGCGGCTTTGGAACTGGGCTTTGTCACTGAGACTGAATTCGACCGTATCGTCGATCCGACGAAAATGGTTCGTCCATACGTCGCGCAAGCAAGCTGATGGAAAACGTAATATCGCGGTCCCGATGAAATGCAGAGTGACATGACAAGCAATAAGCGTGGAATAGAACTACTTCAGGATCCTTGGTCTGCTACGTGACATCGAGCACGTCGATGTCCGCGAACTTCGACTGCCTGCTCCTGCGTGGAGGCAAGAGTGATGTAGGACAACCCCTGTCCCAAATTCTAAGGATTCGACTGCGCGCTCGCAGAGTGATCGGGACTCAGGGATGCGAGCTCGAAGGGAGGTGAGACTTTGGTCGAGCTGGTAAAAGCTGGTGGCGATCGCTCTGTTTCTTCCGGCCAAAGCCTTAAGCCCCAAACTTTTCTCAGATGGTGTCGGCACGTTGCTTTCGTCATTGGGCGCATTGGGCTCACTGGTCGTCATTTGCACAGTCACGGCTGCATTTCGCACGGAACCTATTACATCTATCGGCTGTTCTGCCGCCGGTCCTCAAGACACCTAGTTCAGCCGTCAGCGGTCCCGATTCGCAATCATCCGATGTCGGTCGATTCTCGCCATCTAACGCCGGCTGCTCGGCGCCTTGCCGTAAGAGAACAGCCATGGTAGTGTTTTAGTACATCGCATTTGCGGGTCCGCATACTTCTCGACGCGCTGCTCGATGGGTTCGAGCGCGACGTCGATATTCATCTTCGTACCCGGCGACGAGAGGAGGTGGCACGTGATGTTCGAGTGCCGTAAACTTCCTGCCTCGCAATCGGAGCCGAAAAGCCTTATTGCCGCCTCGGCCGGTCATGTTGCCGGACAGGAGCGAGTTCGATCCGCTAGCTGCTCTGCTGAACAGTGAAGAGCACCGTAGATGGCTCGAGCGGCCATACTTGTTCGTCTTCCCGATGATCGATGTCATCGCGGCATTCGTGGCGGCCGAGAGCGTTCGCAAAGAGTTCGGTTTTTACATGGTGGGACTGATCTTCGCGGTGGCGTTCGGCACTCTGGCCATCTCATTGTGAGCCTTACATGATCCCGTTCGCGATCGCAATCGAGGAAGCCGCGGCACCGCATTCCGGCCTCGCCTTCATGTTTTGGAGCGAGGGCATCTTCGTCTTTGCGCTGGTGCGGCTTTACACCGTGATCAGCTACAGCGTCTTTCCGGGCAAGGTCCAGCCAACCACTGACCACTACTGAAACGGACGAGGAAGGAGTGTCTCAATGATACGCTGTATCCGGCTTTGGACTGGAGAGGACGACAACTCGCACTTCGAAGAAGGTGTAATTGACCTCTCCAAGGGCGAACGCGGGGACATTCTCAGCGGCAATATCGACGTTGTCAGCATCTCCTTCCGGGAGACGAAGGCCGGTGGCGCCTTCGAATGGCATGACGCGCCGGCCCGGCAGTTCGTCGTTACTTTGAGCGGCACGCTCGACTTCCAAACTCGCACGGGCGCGCACTTCATCTTGCACCCAGGCGACATCCTGCTAGCTGAGGACACCGCGGGAACCGGACACAGTTGGAAGCTTGTCGACGCGAATCCCTGGCGCCGTGCCTACGTAATACTTGGCAAAGATGCTAAGGTGCCTTTCGTCGCCAACGCGCCCAGCTCGAGCTGATCACAAGGGAGGCCTTTATGACCCAGAGCCAAAACCCAGGCGCACACGACGTTGTGCTGATTGGCGCCGGCATCATGAGTGCGACCCTCGGCGCCGTGCTCAAGGAGCTTGAACCTTCGCTTAATATCACGATGTTCGAGACGCTTGGTGATTCCGGACTGGAAAGTTCGCAAGCCTGGAACAATGCGGGTACCGGCCACGCGGCCAACTGTGAGCTGAACTACACGCCTCAGCGCACAGACGGCGCAATCGACATCTCCGAGGCGCTTAAGGTCAACACGGAGTTCGATTTGTCGCGTCAGCTGTGGTCTTACCTGATCCGCAAAGGTGCGATCCCAGATCCGCGCCGTTTCATCCATCCTGTCCCGCACATGAGCTTCGTCTGGGGGCAGGAGAATGTCGCCTTCTTGCGCAAGCGCTTCGAGGCGATGTCCGCAAGCCATTGCTACTACGGGATGGAGTACAGTGACAATAGGGCCAAGATCGCCGAATGGGCGCCGCTGATCATGGACGGCCGGGGGAACGAGGAGCCGTTTGCGGCAACTCGTATCATCACGGGCACGGATGTCGACTATGGCGCCCTAACTCATTTGCTGGTGAAGCATCTTCGCGCTCAGCCCGGCGTTTCGGTCCATTACAAACATCGTGTCGTGGGTCTGGACCGAGAGGACAACGGCGCTTGGCGGGTGAGCTTCGAGGATGTCGACACTCTGGAGCGCGACGCAGTGACGTCCGCGTTCGTCTTCATCGGTGCCGGCGGGGATGCCATCGAGCTGCTACAGAAGTCGCGCATTCCCGAAGGCCACGGGTATGGCGGTTTCCCAGTCAGCGGGATCTGGCTGCGGTGCGACGAAAGTACAGTGAGTAACCGCCATGATGCCAAGGTCTACGGCAAAGCCCCACACGGATCGCCACCGATGTCGGTGCCGCACCTCGACACCCGCATTGTTGAGGGCAAGAAGTCATTGCTATTCGGCCCCTATGCGGGTTTCTCCACCAAGTTCCTGAAGCACGGTTCGCTGACCGACCTTTTCGAGTCAATCAGGCCCGGCAACATCTTGCCGCTACTGGCGGTGGCGCGGGACAACGTCCCGCTAGCCGAGTATCTGATCGGTCAAGTTTTGCAGAGCTCGGCGCACCGGTTCGCTGCTCTTCGCCAATTCTTTCCTAAGGCGGCTCGAAACGACTGGCGCGAAGCCATCGCGGGACAGCGCGTGCAGATCATCAAGCCCGACGAACAGCGCGGCGGTGTGCTCGAGTTCGGCACCGAACTGGTCGCCGCGAAGGACAAATCCATCATCGCCCTGCTCGGTGCCTCGCCCGGCGCTTCCACCGCGGCCTTCATCGCTGTCGGCGTGCTCGAAAAGTGTTTTGCGAGTAAACTCACCGAGAGCGGCTGGCTCCCCAAGCTAAAACAGATCATTCCGACGTACGGGATCGATCTTACTCAAGATGCCGACGCCTTGCGCAAGACCCGCGCGGAGACTGCAGCCATTTTGAAGGTGGAGAACATCTGATTGGGACCCCCTTAAAGGCAGCTTGCCTGTCCGCGATCCGCTCGGGCCGTTGATGCGTGACACTCCGACGGCCGGTGGCTAGTCCCTTGAAACCTGGCTTCGTCTGCGAGACCGAGTTCGGCCGTGTTGTCGACTCGGCCAGATGGTCAGATCCGATGTTGCGACCGGCCGGTAGCGGCGCTGGCTTGCCCGACCTGATCGCGGCGTGTGGCGCTGCATGAGGCGCGATTGCAAGCACGTTCAGGATGCCGTCTCGACACATTCTTTCCAACTGGGCCTCCGGCCCGATTGGCGGCGCCGCCGGGCGCTCGCACCACAGGTTTTGGACATTTTCGCACCACCAAGACCCATTGCCGACGATCCCAAATTCGGCGACACTTAGCTTGACAGACGGCATCTGTTTCACCGGTGCAGGGAAGATGCTTACACTTTACTTCGCGGCTCACACATGCTCCCTTGCGTCCCATATCGCACTGTTGGATGCTAAAGCGACGTATCAGTTAAAACGCGTCGATTTCGGCCGGACAGAGCAGAGGTCGCTTGCCTATCTCGAGATCAATCCAAAGGCGCGCGTACCGGCCTTGGTGACGCCGCGGGGTATTTTGACGGAAACACCCGCTATCCTTGCATTTATCGCACACAGTTTCCCCGAGGCACGGCTCGCGCCGATCGACGATCCGTTCGCGTTCGCCGAACTGCAGGCGTTCAATAACTATTTGTGCTCGACGCTCCACGTCGCTCACGCCCATCGTGTGCGTGGCAATCGGTGGGCCGACGATCCCGCGTCGTTTGCAGACATGAAGCGCAAAGTGCCACAATCCGTCGGCGCGTGTTACGAGCTGATCGAAAGGCGCATGCTGAAAGGCCCTTGGATTATGGGTGAATCTTACACCATTGCCGACCCATATTTATTCACTGTCGCGCAATGGTTGGAGGACGACGGCGTCGATCCTGCACGCGTTCCAAGAGTCATGGAGCACCGGTCCCGTATGGCGGAGCGCGCGAACGTGAAGCGGGCAATCGTTGAGGAACTTGCTGATTGAACACATCGTAATGGTGAGCGGTGCATACGCTCAAAGTAGGTACCGCCTTGGATCAAATAGGTCCCCTGGTTCGAAAACGATCATCTGCTCAGAAGTCATCAGGGGTTTTCACCCAAGACCCAATCGAGTCTTCGGGTCAGCGCTGCAATGTTTAGCACTTATTTAGCTAATCGAAACGTGCGCGGGCCTTGGGTAATTCCGCCTTGTGGTGCGCGGCCAATCTCGCATCGCCGCCGTCCCGTACCGTCCTGAGCGCGAGGTCGATCTGGCGCATTGACATCTGAGCCGTTGCAGCATCGCTAGTGCGTTTTGCCAGCAAGTTCAGTCCCATGCTCTCTTCGCCCAAGCGTGAGATTGGAGTCGGACGGCTCGCAGATATATTCCTAAAGGGTGCGGCGATAGGGGTGACGGCTTGTTCGAGCCGGA
>Ga0126381_100011031_pt1 | contig 10200 bp, 11 predicted proteins | sample PanSoiMetPlot_28_FD_96465 | JGI IMG/M metagenome (GOLD analysis project Ga0126381, IMG submission 96465) | Tropical forest soil microbial communities from Panama - MetaG Plot_28 | ecosystem: Environmental > Terrestrial > Soil > Tropical forest > Bulk soil | place: Panama | collected 2016-02-17 | reverse complement strand
TCAGAGAATGCGGAATGGAAGGCGTCCGGGCGCCAGGTCGGCCAGCTCATCATGCCGCGCTCGGCGACGGCGGGCATGCGATTTGCCGCTTGCGTCCTGCGCGATGCGTTGTCCGCCCGTGCCGCTCGCTTCTTATGATTGTCCGCTCCCGTTGTGCGATCTCGGACGTGCCTGGACTCCGACGTCACGCCACGAGGCGCTTGTGTCGGCTCTGAGGCGGGCAGTTCTTCGACATCGCGGTGCGACAGAGTCCAAGTCTGGCATGCCGTGTTCGGCCAAAGCGGCCGGTTGCAAGGCGCTGGCGGCTCGATGGCGAGCTGCACCGACGCAGATTTTTCTGCAGACGAGGGCATCGATGGTTCATCGGGAAGCATCGCCAGCACACCCACGCCCACAAGGGTGCCACCGGACATGACCATCGCTGCAGCCTTGAGGAATCCGGGCACGTCGGACTTCCTGCACGGGACAACCCCCGGCCCTCCTCTAGCCGAGCCTTGTACTCCAAGTCCGTTAATTTTCATGACAAGCGCAGCGCTGCAATTCGCAGAAATTCAAGCTCAATACATGGGGATGCTCGGAGACATCGTGCGGCCCAAACCGCTGACGACGGCATCGAGATGGTTGCGGTGAGTATCAAACCTGCCGGGAACCGGGACATCGTCCCGGGTCGATCATTCCCACATTTGTGCGGTGTATTGCTGCATGAGACTGAGGAATAAAATCTGCTTTCGCTCGATTGGATAAGAAGGTGAGCTGAGAAGTTGCGGCGTCAGACGCGGTCACCTCTTGGTGATCCCGCCGTTACATGGCACTCAGAGACGAGCCGCTCAGATTTCGAGAAATGATTGTCCAGTGAAATTCCGAGCGGCCAAGTCTTTGCTGTCAAACCCGCGTGCGTCCGTGCGCAGTTCGGTGCGGCCGATTTTGTAGATGCGGCGGACATGCGTGTGGCCGTGAATCCAAACGCGTACGTTCTCAAGCCCTTCAATGATGGCGTCCAGGTCGCTTGCATAAGCGGCGTCGAGGTCATTACCAATATGGTGCGGGTTCAATCCTTTCAAGCTGGGCGCGTGGTGCGTGATGACCACCTTCGGCTTGCCCTTTGCTTTGACGAGACAAGCGCGCAATTTCTCAAGGGCCACCTCAAATGCGGCGGCCGCATCCTCCGGCTTGAATTTCCGTAATGTCTCTTGGCCCGATTGGTCCCGGACGCGCATTTCACGAAGAAGAATTCGCCGCAGCGCTTGCTGAGGGCGTCCATTCCAGTGGCGCTCACGCCGCGATAGTCGGACCAGAGGGTCGTTCCGAAAAATCGGATCGAGCCGATCTCGATCGACTCGTTGTCAAGGACAGTGACCCCGGGCAACGCGCGGCGAAGCTTCGGCACCGTCTGATCGAACACGCTGCCGTAGTGTTCGTGATTGCCGGCGACGAACAAGACATGTGCGAAGCTCTTGAGCGCCGCGTCAATCATTCTTAGCGTGCGGTCACGCTGCTTGATGTTGTAGCCGTCTGCCGCGTCGGCCTCGAAGCAGCTCGCGTGGCACAGATCGCCCGCAATGATCATGACGTCGCCTCCGGGCATGCGCGTGCTAAAGTCCTGCGATTCCAGATGCAGGTCGCTCATGTAGTGGACGCGCATGCCTGGCCCTTTGCCGTAGGTGGAAGATGACTCGACACATGAATCTCAATCGAACGGCAATCCGACATAATTCTCCGCCAGCGAACGAGCCCCCGTTTCCGAGCTCGTGACGTAGTCGATCTCAGCCATCTGCCGGCGGTTATCGAAGGCGCTGTGGGTCGGGTCCAGATGCAGCATCTGCGTCATCCACCAGGAGAACCGCTGCGCTTTCCAGACGCGGCGCAGGCAAGTCGAGGAATACGCATCCAGCAGTCCGGTTGAACGCGAGCGATAGAATTCGGCGAGCGCGTTCGAGAGCCGACGCACGTCCGCCATCGCCAGATTCATCCCCTTGGCGCCGGTCGGCGGCACGATGTGGGCGGCGTCGCCGGCAAGAAAAAGCCGACCGTGCTGCATCGGCTCGGTCACGTAGCTGCGCATCGGCGTGATCTTTTTTTGCAGGATCTCGCCCTCAACCAGCGTGCGCACGCCGCCGAGCCGCGTGTGCAGTTCGTCCCAGATTCTCGCATCCGGCCAGTTGTCGAGGTCCTCGTCCGGCGCGCATTGGATATAGAGGCGCGACAAGTCCGGCCCGCGCATGGAGTATAGGGCAAAACCGCGCGGATGATAGGCGTAGATCAGCTCCTTTTCCGGTGGCGGGGATTGCGACAGGATCCCGAGCCATCCGAACGGATAAATCCGATCGAAGCCGGTCAACGCACTCGCCGGAATGCTCGGCCGGGAGATGCCGTGGAACCCGTCGCAGCCGGCGATGAAATCGCATTCGATCTCCTGCGGCTTGCCGTCGCCGCGGAAGCTGATGCGCGGATGTTCGCTGGCAAAGTCATGGATCGCCGTGTCTTCGATTTCGAAGTGGATTATTCCGCCATCCGCGAGCCGACGGGCAATCAGGTCGGTCACCACTTCTTTTTGGTCGTAGACGACGACGTGCTTGTCGACGAGCTTTGTGAAATTAATGGGATGCGCCTCGCCGTCGAAGGCGATGTAGATGCCGTCGTGGATCATCGCCTCCCGTCGCATGCGGTCGCCCACGCCGGCCTCGACGAGAAGCTCGGCCACCCAATGCTCCATCAGGCCGGCGCGGATGCGCGCCTCGCAATAGGCGCGGCTGCGGTTCTCGACAATGATCGAATGAATGCCGGCGAGATGCAGGAGGTGGGAAAGCATCAAGCCGGCGGGGCCGGCACCAACGATGCCAATCTGAGTGCGCATGCGTCCCCTTACTACGACGGTGATTTGGTCCTCGTCTAGCGGCGTGCGCCGGTCAAAAGAAAGGGACAGAACCCGGAATATATGGAATTTCTGGGCGGCGCTTTATCGCGTCAGGCTTCGCCTTTCATCCACGCAGTAAGCGCGGCGTTGACCTCCTCCGGTCGTTCGAGGGTTGTGAGATGCCCGCAATCAGGCACCACGACGAGACGCGCGCCCGTGATACCGCCAGCTATCTCTTCCGCCACTTTCGGCGGTGTCATCTCGTCGGCGTCGCCTACGACAACCAAAGTCGGGCAACGGATCTGCGGCAGGGCGGCGCGCCAATCCTGCCGATTCATGATCGCCTTCTGCTGTCGCACATAGGCCTGCGGGCCGGTCTCCTCCGCCATCAACGCCACAACGCGTTTGAGTGCCGCGTCATCACAACGGCTTTTGTGCACGAATTGCGGAAAATGCAGATCGACCACCTCGGCGAAGCGCCCCTGCTCCACCATCCCGATCAGAATGCGCCGCCCCTGCGTTCGTTCCGGAAGATCGGCGCGCGCGGAGGTGTCGAGCAACGCCAGCTTTGCCACCCGCTCAGGCGCTTGGCGCAGGATCGCCGCGGCGATGTAGCCGCCCATGGACAACCCGATCAACGCAAAATGAGGAGGTGCTGAGCCAAGAATTCGATGCGCGATGGCATCCATGCTTTCGTCGCGGCGATGGTCGGCGATGGTAACCGGGCCAAACGGCCAGAGGGCGGGAATCTGGTCGGCGTAAAGCCTTGCGGAGCACATCAGACCGGGTACGGCGACAATTGGGAGCGATTCGGTCATGACACTGTGGCTTCCCTGCATGAGCGGCAAAAATTGAGAGATTTAATTAACTTACTGCACTGCGAAAGCATTGACTTTCAGCCCTCCATCACTATGTTCCGCGGCGAAAGGGTTCGATCGCAAACATTCGACCGCCTTTTTGCTAACCCGCGCACATCGTCGTACGTTAGATTCGGCGCGGCCGAGGCGCCGCGGTCCCCGTTTTTGAGGCTGCATGACTTTCTCCCATCTTGGCTTATCCGACAAAGTTCTCGCCGCGGTTGCTGCGGCCGGCTACACCCAACCCACTCCGATCCAGGATCAGGCAATCCCGCACGTGCTGGCACGGCGCGACGTGCTCGGTATTGCACAGACCGGTACCGGCAAAACAGCCGCGTTCGTCTTGCCGATGCTCACCATGCTGGAGCAAGGCCGCGCGCGTGCACGCATGCCGCGCACGCTCATTCTGGAGCCGACCCGCGAACTTGCGGCGCAGGTGCAGGAGAGCTTCGAGAAATACGGCGCCAATCACAAGCTCAACGTCGCGCTTCTCATCGGCGGCGTATCTTTTGACGACCAGGATACGAAACTCCTGCGCGGCGTCGATGTGCTGATCGCGACGCCCGGACGGCTGCTCGATCATTTCGAGCGCGGGCGGCTGTTGATGACCGGTGTTGAGCTTCTTGTTATTGACGAAGCCGACCGCATGCTCGATATGGGTTTCATCCCCGACATCGAGCGTATCTGCAAGCTGGTGCCGTTCACGCGCCAGACATTGTTCTTCACCGCGACGATGCCGCCGGAGATTCGTCGCATCACCGAGCAATTCCTGCACAATCCGGTCCGCGTCGAAGTCGCCCGTCCCGCCACCACGGTCACCACCACCACTCAGTCGTTGGTCAAGACCGGTCGCGAACCGCACGACAAGCGGGAGACGCTGCGGCGGTTGATCCGTTCTGCCGACGGCATGAAGAACGCGATCATCTTCTGCAATCGCAAGCGCGAAGTGGCGACCCTGCACCGTTCGCTGGTGCGACACGGCTTCTCCGCGGTGGCGCTCCATGGCGACATGGATCAAACCGCGCGCATGGCGGCGCTCGATCAGTTCCGCAAGAATGAGGTGACCTTGCTGGTCGCCTCCGACGTGGCGGCCCGCGGCCTCGACATTCCCGATGTGAGCCACGTTTTCAATTTCGACGTGCCGCATCATCCCGACGATTATGTCCATCGCATCGGCCGCACGGGTCGGGCCGGCCGTAGCGGCGCTGCGATAACGATCGTCGCGCCCTCCGACCACAAGGCGGTCGCCGCAATCGAAAAGCTCATCGGCCAAGCCATTGCCTGGGCGAACGAACCGAACGCGGCAACCGTAACCGACGATGAGGCGCCAGCGCAACGAGCACACCACGGCGACCGTGAGCAACAACAGCGGCGCGGACAACGTCGTGGCCGCGACCGCAACAAAGATCGCAATCGGGATCGCGGCCAAACTCCAAACGACAATCGCAAACAAGAGCGTCCTGCCGCCAAGATCGCCGCCTTCGACCCCAAGCGTCAGCGTTCAGAGCGCCCTCGCCCGCAACCCGACGACGTCGAGCAGTCCCACCTACCCGCCTTCTTGCTGCGCCCGGTTCGAGTTTAGTTTCGTAGGTTGGGTTAGCGCGGCCCCCGTGTTGTGGCCCGCGAAACGGCGATGATGCCGCGCGTAACCCAACGGTCTTTCCCTTCCCGCCAGAGACGTTGGGTTACGGGCGGAGCAGATTCCGCGCTACCCGAGCACGCTCGAGGACGCGCTAACCCCAGCCTACTATCAGCGCCGCCGCTTGCGCGGAGTGCGCCGGGCAACCATCACCGATGCCCGCGCCCATTGCGCGAGTTCGTCCGGATCATCGTAGAGGCGATCCGGCATTTGCCAGTAGGGTAACGCGACGGATTTCCGGCCCTTCGCGGTGTACGTGAACGGCTTGAGGCCTTCCCGCTCGAATTCCGGGATCGTGTGCTCGTCCGCTTTGAGATAGATCACGCCGTCGGCAACAAGACCAAACATCGTGCCGTCGGCGTAAATGCCGGCGCCCCCGAACATGCGACGCACGCTCACCGGGCCGAAGCCCGCGAACAGCTCGAGGATGAAATCGGCGTCCATGCGCTCGCGCCGACTTTGATAGATCAATGCGCGGCAGCGTCGTCCTTGGCCGGCGTCAGCTGGACCGATTCACCGCAACCGCAAGCCGACGTCTGGTTCGGATTGTTGAAGACGAACTGGGTCGAAAGCTTTTCCGTCTTGTAGTCCATCTCGGTGCCGAGCAGAAACAGAACGGCTTTGGGATCGATCAAGATCCGCACGCCCTTGTCCTCGACCACCTCGTCGGTCGGGTTGATCTGCCCGGCATATTCCATGGTGTAGGACATGCCGGCGCAGCCGCCGTTTTTGACGCCAACACGCACACCGGCAATGGGCGTCTCGGCGCGCGCCAAGATTTCCTTGATCCTGGTCGCGGCCGCATCGGTCAGCCGCATCACCTGGGGTCGCGGACGAGGTGTCGCCATGTTTCGCCGTCTCCTTATTCCGGGTTCAAGGCCCGGCGCAGCATTATGCCCTCAAAATAACAACGAATTCTCACCTGTGAAGGGCCCTTCGCTGGATTCCCTCTAAGCTCTTGCCGCTGCGTTCAACTAGTAGTTTGGCCACAGGCCCGGGGTCGCGAACTCAAGCAAGTGGTTGTCCGGGTCGCGGAAGTAGATGCTGCGTCCGCCACGAGACCAGCGGACGGTACTTTCGATTGCGACGCCGTGGTCAACCAGTCGCTTCTCCCAGTCCGTCAGCTCATCCGCCGCAATCGCAAAGGCGATGTGCAGAGGTCCGTGCCCGTCATGCGGCGGCACTGTACCCTCCGACAAGTGAACCGGTTTGAGCGTGGCACCGCGACGAAACAGCAGCAGCACGCTCGATCCTCCGACGTCGAAGGCGCGGAATCTTGCATCCCCGGTCATCCGCGGCAGGCCGAGCACGTTCTCGTAAAAGCTCCCCGCGCGCTCGATATCCTCCACGTACAGGCATGTCTCGATCACGCGATTGAGCGCCAGAGACACCGACGCGTCACCACATGTTGAGCACGAGCCGCGCCTCGTCGGACATGCGGCTCGGATCCCAAGGCGGATCCCAGACCACATTGACTTTCACGGCACCGACGCCGGGAACGCTCGCGACCGCGTTCTCGACCATTGCTGGCAGCTCCGCCGCCGACGGACAATTCGGTGTCGTCAGCGTCATGTCGACGGTGACCCCGCGCTCGTCGCCGATGTCGACCTTGTAGATCAATCCCAGCTCATAGATGTCCGCGGGGATTTCCGGATCGTAGACCGTCTTCAGGGCGGTCACGATTTCCTCGCCGAGCCGCGTCACCTCTTCGGGCGGCAGCGCCGAAGATCCCCCGATTGTCGCGGTGCTCTCACCCGAAGCACCGGTCGGAGCGTCGTGAGCCGCGGGGGTCGGCCGGCCTTCGCTCGTCTCGTCGATCATGCGAAGAAATCCTGTGCCTTGTTGAGAGCCTGCGCAAGCGAGTCGACCTCCGCCTGCGTGTTGTAGAGAGCAAACGACGCCCGGCAGGTGGCGGTGACGCCGAAGCGGGCGAGCAGCGGCATGACGCAATGGGTGCCCGCCCGCAACGCAACGCCGGCGCGATCGATGATCGTGGCGACGTCGTGCGGATGCGCACCCTTGATCTCGAAGGATACGATCGCGCCCTTGTCCTCGGCATTCCCGAAAATGCGCAGCGAATTGATTTCGCGCAGGCGCTCGTGGGCGTATCTCACCAGGCTCTGCTCGTGTGCGCGCATCCGCGCCTTGCCGATCGAATTGACATAATCGATCGCAGCGCCGAAACCGATCGCCTGCACGATCGCCGGCGTTCCCGCTTCGAACTTATGCGGCGGATCGCCATAGGTGACGCGGTCCTGGAAGACCTCACGGATCATCTCACCACCGCCGTTGAACGGTCGCATCGCCGCAAGATGCGCATATTTTCCGTAGAGCACGCCGACGCCGGTCGGGCCATAGAGCTTGTGGCCCGTGAACACGTAGAAATCGCAGTCGAGGTCGCGCACGTCGACATCGAGGTGAACGGCGCCCTGCGCACCGTCGACCAGCACGGGAATGTCGCGCGCGTGGGCAAGCCGCACCACCTCCTTTATCGGAACCACGGTGCCGAGCATGTTCGACATGTGGGTGATCGCAACCATCTTGGTGCGCGGACTCAGGAGCTTCTCGAATTCGTCGAGCAGGAAGTTTCCCTCGTCGTCGACCGGCGCCCACTTGATCACCGCACCATGACGTTCGCGCAGGAAATGCCAGGGTACGATGTTCGAGTGGTGCTCCATGATCGAAAGCACGATCTCGTCGCCTTCCTTGATGCGCTCGCGACCAAACGTGTAGGCGACGAGGTTAATGGCTTCGGTGGCGTTACGCGTAAAGACGATCTCCTCGGCGCGCTCGGCATTGATGAAGGCGCGAACCTTCTCGCGCGCGCCCTCGTAAGCCTCGGTTGCCGCGTTGGCGAGATAATGCAGTCCGCGGTGAACGTTGCCGTAGTGGGACGTGTAGGCTTCATGCAGGCGATCGAGCACCGCTTTTGGCTTCTGCGCGGAGGCGGCGTTATCGAGATAGACGAGAGGCTTTCCGTAGACCTGCATCGACAGAATCGGAAAGTCCTCGCGGACGCGAGCAACGTCATAGGACCCGTTCTTCACGGCAGGATGCATGGCTATCCTCGTGCTGCCAACCATCGCACGACCGCGGCCATCAGCGCCTCCTTTACGCCGTCGTGCTTGATCGCTTCGACTGCCTCGCCGACGAAAGCTTGGATCAACAGCGATTCGGCATCGCCTTCGGGGATGCCGCGCGCCATTAGGTAGAACTTCAAGTTTTCGTCGAGCGCACCGGCGGTGGCGCCATGACCGCATTGGACGTCGTCGGCAAAGATTTCGAGCTCGGGCTTGTTGTCCGCTTCCGCCGCGTCGGACAGCAGGAGCGCGTTCGTCATCATGCGCGCATCTGACTTCTGCGCGCCGGGACGCACGATGATCTTGCCTTGGAATACCCCGCGGCTCTCGTCGGCGAGCACCGACTTGAAGACTTCGCGACTGTTGCAGCCAGGCAGCGCGTGATCCAGCACAAGGGTGGTGTCGGCGTGCTGACGACCTTTCAGCAGATTGGCGCCGCGCAGGCCAACGGTCGCACGCTCGCCCGCGCAGCGTACGAACAATTGATTGCGCGTCACTCCGCCGCCGACAGTGAAAGTAAAGTCGTTGAATTCGACATCGGCCCCGATCGTCGCGGCAAGCGTCGCCACGTGGAGTGCGGAACTCCCTTCGACCCCGAGCTTCACGTGGTCGACGCGGGCGCGATCACCAACGAAGAGGTCGAGCGCCGCATTGACTTGATAGTCCAGACCCTGCGGCCCTTCGTGGCTTTCGATCAGCGTGACCTGCGCGTCATCTCCAATCACGACGAGTGAGCGCGTGAATACGGTCGTTGCCATGTCGGTGCCATGGGCAAAGACGAGATGGATCGGCCGCGCGATCGCCGCGCCGTTGGCGATGCGGATCACCGCGCCATCTCCCATGAAGGCGGTGTTGAGGGTGGCCGCTACGTCGCCCTCGGCAGGACCGGGCGCACCGAGCCGCGCCACGACTTCGGCGTCTCCTTCGGCCAAGGCCCGCGCAAGCGGCGCAATCGAGAGGCCAGGCTCAAGCTGGGAGAGATCAGACAATTCCGGAACGAAGACGCCCTCGGCAAACACGATGCGGCAGGCATCAACGCCTGCAACGATGGCGCCAGCGGTCTTCGCGCGCTGCTTGCTCCTGGCGTCCGGCGCCTGCGCGAGGGGCTTGGCATCGCGCATCAATGCGCGCAGATCCGTATATTTCCATTCTTCCACGCGCCGGTGCGGGAGCCCTAGCTGCTCAAAACGGCGAAAGGCCTCTTCGCGCCGCACCGCGATCTCGCCCTTGCCGGGCAACCGGGTCTTGGCCGCGGCGAAGCTCTCCGCCAGCGTCGTCTCAGCAGCAGTCTTGATCAGGCGCTTGTCGGCGCTCATCGCAATTCCCCTGGCAGCACTTTACGCCGCCTCTTCCTGATAGCCGGCATAGCCGTTCGCCTCGAGTTCGAGCGCCAATTCCTTGCCGCCGGTACGCACGATCCGACCTTTCGACAGCACGTGCACCACGTCCGGTACGATGTGATTGAGCAGCCGCTGATAATGCGTGATCACGATCATGGCGCGATCGGGCGAGCGCAGGCGGTTGACGCCTTCGGCCACTACTTTCAGCGCGTCGATGTCGAGCCCGGAGTCGGTCTCGTCCAGCACCGCAAGACGCGGCTCCAGCAACGCCATCTGCAGGATTTCGTTGCGCTTCTTCTCGCCGCCGGAGAAGCCCTCGTTCACGCTGCGCTCACCGAAGGCGGGATCGATGCCCAGGTCGGCCTGCGCCGCCTTGACCTCCTTGACCCAGGTCCGCAGCTTGGGGGCCTCGCCGCGCACGGCGGTGACC
>Ga0126381_100011029_pt1 | contig 10200 bp, 9 predicted proteins | sample PanSoiMetPlot_28_FD_96465 | JGI IMG/M metagenome (GOLD analysis project Ga0126381, IMG submission 96465) | Tropical forest soil microbial communities from Panama - MetaG Plot_28 | ecosystem: Environmental > Terrestrial > Soil > Tropical forest > Bulk soil | place: Panama | collected 2016-02-17 | reverse complement strand
TGGGATGCGTGTCCGGTTTCATGGTCTTGCCAACGGCTGTTTTGCTGGGATTGGGCGGCTATATAACGCGATGCTGCCGGCCGGACAAGCTGCCGCAATTGACCCCGGCTGGCGGCGGGAGCATCAGTTCGGCGCGCCGCCACGTGTCCGGAATCATTTTGCCGTAAGCCCAACAGCCCTATGAAACCGCAAGAGTTCCGCGCCGCAGGTGCGCTCGCCGCAGTGTTCTCGGTGAGACTCCTCGGTCTGTTCATGATCTATCCAGTGTTCGCCGCCTATGCCGGCACGCTCGCTGGCGCCAATCCCTACTTGATCGGCGAAGCGCTCGGCATTTACGGCCTTACTCAGGGGGTGTTGCAGATCCCATTCGGCCTGTTGTCGGACCGGATCGGGCGCAAGGTCATGATTGTTTTTGGTCTCGTCCTGTTCGGGGCCGGCAGCGCGGTGGCAGCGATGTCCGCAACGATCGGCGGCGTCATTTTCGGCCGGGCGCTGCAAGGCGCGGGCGCGGTCGGCTCGGTCATTCTGGCGCTCGTTGCCGACCTCACCGGCGAGGACAACCGCACCGCCGCCATGGCGATGGTCGGCATTACCATTGGAGCCTCTTTTCTTGTTGCGCTGCTCGCAGGCCCGGTGGTCGCCAGTTTCATCGGCGTTACCGGGATCTTCTGGCTCATGGTCGCGCTTGCGGCAGTCGGCATCGCGATTACCCAATTCGTGGTGCCAAATCCGCCGCGCATCCGCGTGCATCGCGACGCCGAGGCGGTGCCGGCGCTGCTCGGCGCGGTGGTGCGCGACCGCGAGCTGTTGCGGCTCGACCTCGGCATATTCGTGCTGCATGCCATGCTCACCGCCAGCTTCCTCGTAGTGCCCGACCTGTTGCGAACGACGCTCGGCGTCGCCGTGCATGACCAATGGATAGTTTATCTGCCGGTGCTACTGGTCTCGGTCGCCGCTATGGTGCCGGCGATCATCGTCGCCGAGAAATATCGGCGCATGAAAGGCGTGTTCCTCGCCGCGGTGGCGGCGCTCGTTGCCAGCCAGATCATGTTGTATTTCGGCGCCGGGAATGTGTTCTTCCTGCTCGCGGCGCTGGTCGTGTTCTTCTCCGCCTTCAACGTCATGGAAGCGAGCCTGCCGTCGCTCATCACCAAGGTGGCGCCGCCGCAGGTAAAAGGCACGGCGATGGGCGTCTATTCGAGCCTGCAGTTCCTCGGCATTTTCACCGGCGGTATTATCGGCGGCATGGCGCATCAGCACGGCGGCAGCGCCGGCGTCTTCGTGCTGACGACAGCGCTTTCAGCCGTCTGGCTGCTCGCGGCACTAGGCATGGTACAACCGAGCTATCTGACCACGCGGCTGTTGCCGGTCGCTGATAACGAATTGTCCGACGCGTCCAGTCTCGCCGTGAAACTGCGGCAGGTGCCTGGTGTGGTCGAGGCCGTGATCATTGCCGAAGAAAATGTCGCTTACCTGAAAGTCGACGCCAAATCCTTCGACGCGGCCATGGCGCAGGCGCTAGTCGCAAGCGCGTCCGCTCGCTAATCCTTTGGCGCTTGCGGAAGGCAGGGTGGGGGCCGCCAGCGCATGTTATGGACCGGCCGGCCGCTGCGCGGATTGATGCCGCCGCCGGCGATCACAAATCCTTCTTTTTCATAAAACGCGATTGCCCGCGCATTATCGATATTGACGTCGAGATTAACCCCCTGCGGCGAGACGCGCTTGGCCTCGGCGATCAGCGCGCTCGCAAGTCCCGTCCCCCAACGTTCCGGCGCAACGACGATCTGGTCGAGATAAAACGTGCGCGGATCGATGGTGACAAAGCCGATCATTTCGCTGTTAGCTTCGGCGACCATGATGGTCGCGGCCGGTAGCAAGCCGCGCCAGTGATCGCGCCACCAGGCGAGGCGGGCCGCGAAGTCGATCTGCGGATAGGTCTGCTGCCAAGTGCGCAGCCACAGCGCCAAAGCAGATTCCTCGTCGCGGGCGGCGTCGTATGGCCGAAGCGAATAAAAGCTCACGGCGACAACGGTGTCGCCGCGGCTTCTTTGCCGGCGGTCTTTGCCGCCTCGCGCAGCAACCGCAACAATTCGCGATGCATGGTCTCGTTGCCAGCGACGATATTGCCCTTTTGCAGAATGGCATCGCCGCCGTCGATGTCGCTGATAAAGCCACCGGCCTCGCGTACCAACAGCGAGCCCGCCGCCAGATCCCACGGGGATAAATCGCGCTCCCAGTAGGCGTCGAGCCGGCCGGCGGCGACCCAGGCGAGGTCAAGCGCCGCCGCGCCGTAGCGGCGCAATCCGGCGAAAGCGCGTTGGGCGCCCGCGATCTCGTTGCGCGCCAAAGTGAGATCGCCGCGGCCGTGATGTGGCAAGCCGCAGCCGACAATGGCGTCGGCAAGCCGGTCTCGCGCGGCGACGCGGATGCGCTTGTCGTTGAGGAACGCGCCCTTGCCGCGCTCGGCGATAAACATCTCGTCATTGGCCGGGTTGTAAACGAGCCCGGCGACCACCGTGCCATTGCGCTCGAGCGCGATCGCGATGGCGAAGTGCGGAATGCCATGGAGAAAATTGGTGGTGCCGTCGAGCGGATCGACAATCCAGCGATGGCTCTTGTCAGTGCCGGGACGGGCGCCGCCTTCTTCGCCGAGGAAGCCGTAGTCCGGCCGTGCTTTAGCGAGTTCCTCGCGCACGATCGCCTCGGCCCGATGATCGGCGGCGGTGACAAAATTGCGCGGCCCTTTGACCGAGACCTGGAGATGCTCGACCTCGCCGAGGTCGCGTTTGAGGCTGCGGCCGGCGCGGTGCGCCGCTTTGATCATGACATTGAGAACCGCGGAATGCAGCATGGCGGGCCTGTCGTAAGCCCTAGAGCGGACACGTCAAGCTGGGCCGCGCGAGCGCTTTTGGACGACGGTCCCCCGCAACAGGTCGCAAGAATTTGTGCATTGCAGGAACTGCCGCCCAATTGCTGAGTTGGGCGATATGTCAAAAGACATGCGGGGGACGGAATGAACGGCGCGGGGTTTGTCGAACGGTACCGGTCTCACGCGGCCAAGTGCGTAAAAATTTCCCGCCACATTCCAGAGCCCGCAGGGAAGCTTGTGCTTCTCGAAATGGCGCAATCCTGGCTGAACCTCGCCGAAAAAGCCGCTGAAGCGGCCGAGAGCCCTCCGGCCTCCCAGGCCGCGGTTCCGGGTAGGCGAGAAGAAGGTGACCAGGGCAGCCCGGCAACGTCAGAAACCTAACTGAGCCACCACGCGCCGAGCGCCAAGGTGGCCAGGGTGATCGGAATTCCGGCACGGCAATAAGCCCATAAGGAAATGTGGATGCCGGCGACGCGAGCGCGTTCGGCAACGATCAAGTTGGCGATCGAACCGACCGGTGTCAGATTGCCGGCCAATGTCGCGCTCATCGCAATGACCAGCCAGGCGCGATGCTGATCGGCGAGCCCCAGCACGAAGGGCTTGAGCGCCAATACTGCGGGCACATTGCTGATAATGTTGGAAAGAACCGCGGTATCGAAGGTGAGAACGTAACTATTGGCAAAATGAAAAGCCTGCACCCTGCTGACCAGCTCTGGCGTTAACAGCACTTTCTCCGCCGCCGCGACCACGACGAATAGACCGGCGAACATCAACAGCAGCGAACCGTCGATCTCTCGGTAGACCTTGTGCGCCTTGATCGCACGGGTCACCAGCAAAAGCGCGCCGCCAAGAAAAGCGGCCATCGCCACTGGTACGCCGGCGAAGAAAGCGCCGATGACGCCGAGCGTGACCAGCACTACTTTGGCGAGCTGCGCCTTGTGAATGCGCGCGGCCGGTGGTTTGGCCGCAAGCACCGCCGGCTGCCGGAACTCGTGCCGCCATAATGCCGCAAGCACGACAATGGCCAGGACGAGTCCCGCGATGACAAGCGGCGCCATCGCGGCGGCAAACTCGACGTAGGGAATGCCCGAGACCGCGCCGACAATCATGTTTTGCGGATTGCCGGTGATGGTGGCGACGCTGCCGATATTGGAAGCCATGGCCACAGCCAGGAGATAGGGAATCGGATCGCGCCGCAGCGAGCGCGTCACCTCGATCACCAGCGGCGCCATGACCAGGCATACTGCGTCGTTGACCAGGAAGGCCGACAACCCGCCGGCGGTCATTGCAACGGTAGCGAGTAAAATCAGCGGCGAACGCGCATGCGCCAGCGCCCAGCTCGTCACCAAGCGAAAAAAGCCGGACAACCGCAGGTGCGCCACGATGATCATCATGCCGAGAAGAAGCGCAAGCGTCTCGAGGTTGACCGCGCCATAGGCTTCCTGCGGCGTCATCGCCCCGATCGCCATCATCAGCGCCACGCCGGTGAGTGCGATACCGGCCCGATCGAGCCTAAAGCCGGGAATGCGCCCGAGCGCAATCCCCGCATAAGTAAGGAAAAAGACAATGCTGGTGGCAATCGTGAGTGTTGTAAATTTCATTCCAAGAACCGTTCTGTGTTCAAGAGGACATACAAAACTTCTTTGTGAAAAATATTTAGCTATTGAGTCGCAAGTCCGATTGCGCGCAGGAGGCGGTCGATCCCATATGCCTGCGATGCGCGGACCAACATACACATTCACATTGCGCAGCGAAGGTCGCGACGTCAACGACGATGTCGGCATCGCGCTAACCGACAATGCGAGTGCCTATCGGTATGCCCGCACCGTGGCGCGCGAGCTGATGCGCAGCCGCGAAACACAAACACGGTATTGGCATATCAAGGTGTTCCGTGACGGCGAGGGGCCGCTATTCGATATTCTGTTTGCGAGCGTCGACCCGACCCTTGACCACCTTCGGCGCGAACTTCGCGCTTTGGTGGAAAGGGTGAGCGAAAGAAAGCGTGCGCTCAAAGATGTAGTCTATGCCTGCGAGGTCAGCTTGCGGGAATCGCGAAGCCTGTTAGCGCAATCCCGCGGCAAGCCATACCTGATTGCCGAAAATGGCGAACTCACAATTCGCGGTTTTGAACGGCTGCAAAGGTCACGTGAATAGCATCGCGAAGCAGTTCGGTAGCTGCTATGCTGGCTAGATGCTGCATAGCCGTGTCGAGCGGTTTGCCAGATCCGCCAACCTCCAATCGCTGGCCGACGAGGTCCTGGATTTCGGCGTGAGGCTGACGAATGCCGACTTCGGTAACGTCCAGCTGATGAATTGGAAAACGGGTTGGCTCGAGATCAAGGCGCAGCGCGGCTTCCACGACGAATTTCTAAATTTTTTTAAGTGGGTCAGGCCCGATGACGGCACCGCCTGCGCGCGGGCGGTACAGGACCATGAGGCAATCATTATTGAAGATGTCACCGCCGACCGGCGATTCTCGCCCTATCTGGAGATCGCGCTTCGTGCCGGCTTTCGGGCAGTTCAATCGACGCCGCTCGTGTCCACGAGCGGAGCGCTCGTCGGAATCGTCTCGACGCATTTTCGCCGCCAGCACCAGCCGGACGCGTCGCAGGTTCGCGCCTTGAAAGAGACAGGGCAGATCGCTGCCGATCGAATAATCGCCCTGCGCGCGCACAGAGTTGGTGCTGAATATGAACAGCTGAGCTCGATTAAGGCGTGCCGCAACGCGATCCTCGTTGCCGACAAGCTCCTCAATGGCCGTCGAACCGGCAAAGCATGACTCGCCGCCGTCGCGTTAGGCCCGCGCCGGCCAGTGCCGGTCGTGGAACCAGGTGCGGTAGCTCGTCATCTTGGCGTGTTGTGCCGAGGACGCATGCCGTTTGCATGTCGAGGCCTCGTCGCCCGTTTGCGGCGCGCCCCAGCGCAGTTCGACACAGTCGTTCGGGTTGTACGCCATTTCGAGATCGCCGGCGCGTTCGATCACGTCCTTGAGCGCAAGGGTCCAGGCTGAGCCGTCGCTGCGCGTATAGGAAAACTTGCGGGCAGCAAGTTCGGAGGCGAGCACGGCTTGCAATTCGGCTTTCACCTCGGCAACGCTCTTGCCGCTCGGCATGGCGTAACGCTCGGGGTGGCGCGCGACACGATCGGGATAGCCGCGCACCACGTCAATCGCGATCAGCAGACGAAAATCGCGCGCCGGCGTGGAGAAATCTTCCCAAGCGCCGGTTGTCGCGAAGATCGAGGGTCCATCCGGCATAGTGACCTCGCCGTGGCCGTCCTGGTATTTGCGCCCGTTTTCGATCGACGTGACGCGGGTGTTGACCTGCTCTTCGAGCGCGGTGATCGCCTCTTTCATGGCGTTGAAGGGATCGAGCGGCTGCGGCGACAGCACCTCGTCCATGCGGTCGTAAAAATCTTCGACTGTGAGCTGCGATTGTTCCAGTGAAAAATCGCCGTAGTCCGGATTTTTTGCGATTTCGGCGTTGGTCAGCCGCCGCAGTGCGCCGCTCTCTCCGCGCACGATCGGCCTGAAGTGTTTGAACCCTGCGCTGCCGAAGCTGGGTTCGTGCGCGAACAGGAAGGTGCCGCGCCAGAACCGCTTGCGCGCGACCGTCCCGTCGGGCTCTGCGTCGACAGCGAGCAAGATGCCGGCCGCACCGCCGGACTCCGGCACGCGCCGCACAACCATCATGACGTGCCCATACGGATCGGCGTACACGGTTCCCGGGCGCAGCGCCTGTTGTGTCAGGGGGGCAAAGTAGAAATCGGTATTATCGTCGTTTGCCGATACGCGCACCGAGCCGGAGTGGACGACGTCGCCGACGATCCGCAAATATTCGGCGAACGTCGGGGCGGTTCCCAGCCGCTTCGGCGGGGTCATGTCGGCAGGTGCGGGTACCGCAGACACCGGAACCGTCGGCTCCGCGGAGGCCGTTCTTTGTTCGGGCGGCGGCGGGGGCCGCGTTGCTTCGGGATGGTCAGTGTTGAACCACTGATAGCATTTGCCACTGCGAGAACAATTCGAATAGCCGAACGGCAGTCCCATTTTGAATGCGAAATATGCGCGCAAGAAGTAAGCAAAATCGGCGCAGTCAGGCTTTAGGTTGATGGTCACATTGTCTTCGCCTAGACCCAAGTAATCGAACAGAAGATTGCGCGATCGATCGCGTAAGACTTCGTGCCAGGCTTTCCACGACGGTTCCGTGTCGAGCGGCGCATCGAAAAGTTTCGCGATCCAGGCCGAATACAGATTTTCTGTCGCGCGATTCCAGGTGTTGCGAATTGGCCAGACGCCGCCCGGCGTCCCTCGCGAGGCTGCGGGCTTTTGGACGCTCACGACGATGTCACGCGTGATCGTCCGGCATGCGGCGGGAGCGCCCGCGCGCACGAGGCTAGCGTGCCATGTACCTGCTGCTGGCGCGGCGACCTCGGCAACCCAGAAATAGGGCGGCCCGCCATAACGCTCTTGCGATTTCGCGGCTATGCTGCCGTCGGGGGCAATCAGCGTAAATTCGCCGTCGAACACCTGCTCGGCTGCGACCAAGACGCGCAACGGAGCGCCTTTCCAAGGCGCCAGAGGGGCGGCGAGCACCGCAACGTCGCCGTCCTGGCAATCCGCGGCCGCGGTTGCGGCGCGTGCCTCGGTCCGCGTGACAAAGAAAAATGTTCCTGCGAGCAGCAGCGATGCTGCCGCGGCAGCGAGCCGGCCTGACCGAAGCATTGAGCCCCCTCCCGGTGGATTTGGCCCGACAATAGGTCGAAAGCTTTTGGCTGAAACATGGCGAAATGACCGGGAACCGGGCCGTTGCCTTGAGTTTTCGCGCTTTTCCCGCGGAGATTACCTTTTACGCGGAATTGTCGAAGCGGTTTTCGAGGCGACCGCCCGGTTGCTTATCGCTTGGCCGGTGTGGCTTGCGGCCCTTGCGCCTGTTGTGCGGCGGCGGCCTGCGCCTTGCGGGCCGCTTCGATCGCATCGAGCCATGGCTTCGCCGCCTTCTCGCCGGCGGCGCGAGTCTGCGGATCGAGCTTGTTGATGACATCGTCAAGTTCAAGATCAGTCTCCCCGGCGGCCCGGGAGATCAGATGCCACTTGGTCGCTTCGGCGAGATCGCGCGGCGCGCCGCGGCCGCTCGCCAGAATGCGCGCCAGCCGGTCTTGGGCGATCGCGCTGCCGCGCATCGCCGCCTTGCGGAACAATGCGGTCGCCGCGGCCTCATCGCGCGCGACGCCGTTGCCATTATAAAGCGCGATGGCGTATTCCACTTGGGCATCGGTATTGTCGGCCAATGCGGCCTTCGCCCACCATTGTGCCGCTTGGGTCGCATCCTGCGGCACGCCGCGGCCGGCTTTATAAAAAGTACCAAGGGCGTATTGCGCGTCGGCGCTGCCGCCCTGCGCCGCGATGCGCAAGAGTTCGGCGGCGCGGCTGAAGTCCTGCGCAAACATCTGCCCTTCGATATAGAGTAAAGCCAGGTCGTAGGCGGCGAGCGGATGCCCGAGCTTGGCGGCTGCTGCGAGCCAACGCGTGCTCGCCTCGCGGTCGCGCGGGCCGGCGCGGCCATTGAGCGCGAACATGGCGAGCGCAAACATCGCATTGCTATCGCCGCGCGCCGCGGCGAGCCCGTACCATTCGGCCGCGCGCCGATCGTCCTGCGGCACGCCAAGTCCGTCGGCATAGAGTGCGCCAAGGAGCGTCATCGCTTTTGGATCGGCATCCTTGGTGACGCGGTCGGTCGCAAACGAAAATGCGGTGAGAAAATAGCCCCGCTGAAAGGCGCCGTAAGCGAGATCCGGCGCCGGGCCGACCGGCGCCGCCGGCGCTGTTTTTTCAGTCGGCGCGCCGGCGCGGTTTTGCTTGGCTGAGGGCAGGCGCGGAGCGCCCCCTTGCGCGAAGGCCGGTTGGTCCAACGCCAATGCAAACAGTGCTGCCAAAACTACGGCGGCTGTGACTGCCCTCGCGCGCATCAGGTCACCGCCTCATCAAGGCACGCGGCCGCGCCGGCAATGACGGTGGCGGCGCCCTCCGGCGCCGACCAGATCCAGTCGCCAAGAGCGATGAAATCGGCGCCGGTGCGCGACAGCGGCGCTACTTCGTCCGTGGCGGCGGCATAAGCGACACATGGGATTTCGAACAGCTCCGCCCACCAGGTCAGTCGCTCCAGCAGTTCATCAAAGCTCGGCCGCCGCCCATTACGGTCGGGTTCGCCGAACATCACGTAATCGGCCCCAGCCTCGCCCGCGAGCATGGCATCATGACGGCTGCGCAAACCGCCGGCACCGGCAATCCGTTCCGGCTTGAGAAGCGAAAGTGCCGCAGCGAACTTTGTCACACCGCCCAGATGCGCGCCGTCGGCGCCGGCGCGCGCCACGATCTCGGGACGGCTGTCGATGACCAGCGCGATGTCGCGGCGCTGCACCAGTGCGGCGATACCTTTGGTCCGCTCGATCAGCGTGCGCTCGCCGGCGTCGCCGAGGCGCAACAGCACCGCGGCAATGTCGCCGGCGCCGAGCGCAGCCTCAAGCTCCTCGGCAAAGCGTTCGGGCTCGCCGATCGCCGGCGTGATCAAATAAAGCCGCTGACGCGGATTATTTGTCCGCCCCCGCGAAGCGGGGGAGGCGGAGTTAGGGGTCACGCCGCTTTGCGCTCGAGATCGGCTTTCCATTGCCCCAGCGTGGCAAGCCCGTTCATCCTGGCGCGATGGCTGAAAGCGCGCTGCGCGGCGGCGGTGTTCTCCGCTTTGCCCGACCACACCTTTTGCGGCGCAGCCTGCAAGGCGCGGCCGTAGGAGAAAGTTACGCGCCACGGCAGCTCGCCGAGTTTGTTGATCGCATCAAGATGCGCGGTCGCTTCTTCGTCGGATTGCCCGCCGGATAAAAACGCGATTCCGGGGACCGCCGCGGGCACGCAGTCCTTGAGGATGCGCAAAGTCTTTTCCGCGACTTCGCCGACCGAGGCGCGTTTGGACGACTTCTTGCCCGGCACCGCCATGTTCGGCTTGAGCACCATACCTTCGAGTGCCACGCGGTTGTAGAACAATTCCTGGAACGTCTCCTTGAGCACCCAGGTCGTCACCTCGACACAACGATCGATGTCATGGTCGCCGTCCATGAGCACTTCCGGTTCGACGATCGGGACGATGGTTTCGTCCTGACATAGCGCGGCATAGCGCGCCAGCGCATGCGCGTTGGCCTTGACGCAGGTGTAGCTCGGCATGACATGGACGCCGCCAACGTCGATAACCGCGCGCCACTTGGCAAATTTAGCGCCAAGCCCGCGATATTCGACAAGCCGCTCGCGCAAGCCATCAAGTCCCTCGGTGATGACTTCGCCG
>Ga0126381_100011028_pt1 | contig 10200 bp, 7 predicted proteins | sample PanSoiMetPlot_28_FD_96465 | JGI IMG/M metagenome (GOLD analysis project Ga0126381, IMG submission 96465) | Tropical forest soil microbial communities from Panama - MetaG Plot_28 | ecosystem: Environmental > Terrestrial > Soil > Tropical forest > Bulk soil | place: Panama | collected 2016-02-17 | reverse complement strand
CTGATGAATGAACCGGATCGGTAGTCCCGCATCCTGAAACATCGGCCAGCTCTCACGCGCGGCATTATTGAGTCTCCGCGAGCCTTGGCTGCCGCCGGTAATCAAAACCGTGAACTCGGTTCCCGCGGGCTTCTGCGGAATCTGAAAAAACTCCTCACGAACCGGCAGTCCGGTGAGTTCCGCGCGGCCTGCCGGAAAATACCGCGTCGTCTCTTCGAAAGAGATCAGGGCTTTCGCTACCCAGCGCGAAATCCAGCGGTTGGTTGCGCCGGGAACCGCATTCGGCTCCATCACGACCACCGGCACGCCTCTCATCAGCGCTGCAAGAACCGGTGGCCCTGCCACATATCCACCCATGCTGAACACCGCCGCCGGTTTCCAGACGTTAAACTTCCGAAGCTGCCCGAAGGTCTCCGTTACCAGCCGCCACATGCTCGAAACGCGAGTCGCGATCCCGAGATTCTTGAGCCCGCCAACACGGATAAATTCCAGACGAAAACCCGCGGCCGGCGCCAGTCTCGCCTCCACCCCGCGTTCCGTTCCTACAAAAAACGCCTCGTGACCTTCTCGCGCCAACTCACGAGCGACGGCCATCGAAGGGATCACGTGTCCCCCCGTGCCCCCGCCCGCCATAAGAAATGTCACCCCGCATGCTCCGAGACGTTCATCAGCACGCCCATCGATACGAGCGTCACCAGCAGCGTACTGCCGCCGTAGCTGATCATGGGCAGCGGAATGCCCTTCGGCGGAACAACACCGAGCGCGACCGCGATATTGAAGAATGCCTGGATCACCAGCATCGCTGTGATGCCGAGGGCGAGATATCGCCCGAACTCGTCCGGAATCAACAGCGCCGCGCGAATTCCGCGCCACAGGATGATCATGAAAGCCACCAGCACGACGGTTGTGCCGATCAGCCCGAACTCCTCCCCGATCACCGCGAAAATCATGTCCGTGTGCGCTTCCGGTAGATAGAACAGCTTCTGCCGCCCTTGCATCAGCCCGACTCCCGTCACGCCGCCCGAGCCGATCGCGATCTTCGCCTGTTCGATCTGATAATTGGTGTCCCGAGCCGTAATGGTCTTTTTCATCTGTGCGCGGATCCAGCCATGCTTGTCGAACTTATCCACCAGCGTGAAATGGGGATCCAGCTTGTTGATGACTCGCGCCAGCCGGTACGGCTTTTCGTAAATCGCCACGCAGCCCACAAGAATTCCAAACACGAGAGCGATCGCGAGATACCGCTTCTCAAGCCCCGCCACGATAAACACGATTGCGGCCGTCGCGACCAGAACGATCGGCGTCCCGAGGTCGGCCACGCCCACCCCCGCCGCGATAAATCCGAGCGCGATAATCGCGGGCAGCAACGTATACCGGCTGTTAATCGCGCGCGAGCGCAGTGCGATGAAATAGGCCAGAAACAGGGCGATCGCCGGTTTAGTCAACTCCGCCGGCTGCATTTGGCCGAAAAAAGGAAACCGGATCCACCGGTGCTGTCGGGGGTCCGCCAGATAAGCGACCAGCAGCAACACCATTACGACGCTCATCATCGTGAACGCGATCGCGGGCGTAGCGAGTTTCCGGTAGTGCAGGCGCTTGAAATACATCATCAGCGGCAGCGCTACCGCAATCCATACAATTTGCCGCAGCGCGTAGTAATAACTGGACCCCTGCCGGATGTCCGCCACCACGGACGACGCGCTGTACACCATCACGGCGCCGAACAGCACCATGAGCACAACGGTCGTAAAGAGGATCCAGTCGGTTTTAAGCTTTTGCGCCATTCTTCTCTATTTCGTGCACCAGATCTTTGAAAACTCGCCCGCGGTGTTCGTAGCTTTGAAACTGATCGAAACTCGCGCACGCCGGGGCCAGCAGCACCGTATCGCCGGGCTTCGCGGCCGCCCATCCCTCCGCTACCGCGCGTTGCAGCGTACCCGCGTGAATCAGCGCCGTCGCACCTTCGAGTTGTGACGCGATCTTGTCCGCCGCGCTGCCAATCAGCAGCGCGCCCCGCGCCTTACGCTGTAGCCGGTCGCGTAGCGCGGTGTAATCGCTGCCTTTATCCTTCCCGCCAAGAATGATCCACAGATTGCCGTCGAACGAGTCCAGCGCTTTGATCGTCGCGTCCACGCTGGTCGCCTTGGAGTCGTTATAAAAACGCACCCTCCCGATTTCGGCGACGAACTCCAGGCGATGTTCCACCGCCTGAAAAGTCCTCACAGCGGCCCCGATATCACTTTCCGGAACCCCCGCAACGCGCGCAGCGCGAGCCGCGGCCATCACGTTTTCCGCATTATGCCGCCCTGGAATCGGAATTTCCGCCCGCGGAATCGGAGGCTCGTCGTTGCCGCTGAACCATAGGACCTTCGCCGGCGTGACTTCCGCGAATGACCGGCACGTTGCGTCATCCGCATTCAAAACCGCATAATCGTTTTCTCGTTGCGAGCGGAACAGATTCGACTTCGCCGCGGCGTAATTCTCGAATGTGTAATGCCGGTCAAGATGGTTTTGCGTCACATTCAGGCAGACGCCAACGTGCGCCCGGAACGTCCGGATCGTTTCCAGTTGAAAGCTCGAAAGCTCCAGCACATTCCACTGATCGTCGCGTGAAGTCGCCACCATCGCGATCACGGGAACCCCGATATTCCCGCCGACCTGCGCCGGTACCCCGGCGCTCTTCAGAATGTGACCGACTAGCGAAGTTGTCGTGGTCTTCCCGTTCGATCCGGTGATTCCGATCGTCTTTCCCTTCAGGTACGGAGCGGCCAGTTCCACCTCGCCGATGACATCAACACCCCGCGCACGGGCCCTCGCGACTCCGGGCGCGTCAAACGGCACGCCGGGCGATAGCACGATCCGGTCCCAACACTCGTCGAACAACTCGTCAGTCTGAAGCCGGAATCCCGGCACGTCCCGCGGCTTGAGATCGGTCGTTGTGACGTCATACGCCCCACGCCGCAGGAATTCCGCCGCCGCCTGCCCCGATTTCTCCATGCCTACTACCAGCACCCTTTGGCTCATCGCAGTTTCAGTGTGGTCAGAGCGAACAGCGCCAGCACTAGCCCGACAATCCAGAAGCGCGCGATGATCTTCGATTCCTGCCAGCCCAACGCCTCGAAATGGTGGTGAATGGGCGCCATTTTGAAAATGCGCTTCTTCCGCAGTTTGTAGCTCCCCACCTGCAAAATCACGCTCAACAATTCAACGAGAAACATTCCGGCGACGAAGACAAGCAGGATCTCCTGCTTAATCAGAACCGCGATCACGCCGATCGCGCCACCCAGCGCCAGCGAACCTACATCCCCCATAAACACATCCGCCGGATGTGAGTTCCACCAAAGAAAGCCGAGGCTTGCGCCCGTCATCGAGCCGCAAAAGATAGTCAACTCGGCGGTGCGCGGATTTCGCGCCAGTTGAAGGTAATAGGCGAATTCGCGGTTCCCGCTGGTATAAGCCAGTACGGTGAGCGCGCCCGCGGAAATCACGGTGAGGCCAATGGCCAGCCCGTCCAGCCCGTCCGTGATATTGACTGCATTGCTGGTTCCTACCACGACAAACACAAAGAACAGGTAGAACGGAATGAACGCGAGCGCGTATGTATACGGACTCTGCATCAGCGAATGGATCAGCAGGTCCGGTTGCCATTGCTTGAAAAAGGGGATGTTGAGCTGCGTCGTATACGCGCTCCACGCCTGCATCCAGCCGAGCACTACTGTGATCAGCGCCGCCACAAGCATCTGCAGTCCAAACTTCTGTCGAGCCGTCAGCCCGAGATTCCGTTTGTTCGAAACCTTGGCGTAATCATCGATGAATCCGATCACCGCGAAGGCGGTGATAGAGAAGAGCGCGATCCACACGTACGGGTGCCGCAGATCTGCCCAAAGCAGGGTCGGCACGATGATGCTGATGACGATCAGCACGCCGCCCATCGTGGGTGTCCCGGCTTTCTTCTGATGCGACTTCGGGCCGTCCTCGCGAATATGCTGGCCGATATGAAATTCGCGCAATTTGCGAATCAGCCACGGGCCCAGCGCGATGCACAGAAACAGTGACGTAAGACTTGCGAACATAGCTCGCGACGTCACGTAGCGGAATACGTTGAATGCCTTTACCGTCGGATAGAGTTGTTCGTAAAGAAGCCAGTAGAGCATCGCAGATCTATTTCCTCACATCCCCGAACGCCCTCTCGAGCGATCTCTCGACCTGCACGCCCCGCGAGCCTTTGAAAAGAACGGCATCGCCCGGCCTTACGAATTCGCGCACGAAATCCCCGGCCTCTTCAGGCGAATGAAAAAATTGCGCGGCGCTGTCCGACATCCCGGATTTCACGGCCTCATCGACCATGAACCGGGCAGCGCCGCGCACGCCAACTAGGGCGTCAACTCCCTGTTCCGCAGCGAATTGTCCGATGTTGCGGTGCAGGGCCTCGGCCTCGCGGCCAAGCTCGAGCATTTCGCCCAGCACGGCTATGCGCCGGCGGGCGGGCGTCTCCCGAAGCAGCTCGATCATCGAGCGCATCGCTTCGGGATTCGCGTTGTAGCAATCGTTGATAACGGTTACGTTGTTGTATTCCAGCGTTTCGCCGCGCATGCGGCCGATGGTCAGGGACCGAACGGCGTCGCGCAGCCTTTCAGGAGCGATATCCAGAGCGCGCGCCGTCGCGATTCCCGCCAGCACGTTGCTCACGCCGTGCCGCCCCGCGAGCGGGCATTCGAAATCCACTCCGAGGCAACGGAATCGCGCACCGTTTCCGGAAAGCTCGACATTCTCTGCTCGGACCTCCGCGTCTTCCGCGAACCCGAAGAGAATCGAGCGGCCGGGATGAACCGCCGCGAACTTCCGTACTCGCGAATCATCCGCGTTCAGTACCGCAACCCCGTTCGATGGCAATTCTTCAATGAGTTCGCGTTTCGCCAGCGCGACTCCTTCAATTCCGTCAACGAAATTCTCGGTGTGCGCCCAACCGACGTTCGTCACCACCCCGATACCAGGTTTCGCGATTTGAGCGAGCTTTCGAATCTCGCCGGCATGATTCATTCCGAGTTCCAGCACCGCGATCCGAGCGTCGTCCGGCAGTCGCAGAATCGAAAGCGGCACGCCGAGGTGGTTATTCAGATTTCCCACCGTTCGGCCGGTCCGGCACTGCACTGAGACAAGTGCCGCGATGGCGTCTTTCGTCGTCGTCTTCCCCGCGCTTCCTGTAATCGCAATGCAGGTCCCTGTCCACCGCTCTCGCGCGGCGCGTCCCAGTTGCTCCAGCGCCGCCACAGTATCGGGCACGACCATCTGCCGTCCGTTGACGCTCTCGATCTGCCTTTCCACAATCGCCGCCGAAGCCCCGTGTTCGAAGACCTGCGCTACGTAATTGTGCCCGTCGTAACTTGGTCCAGGAATCGCAAAGAAGCAGTCGCCCGGATTGAGCGTCCGCGAATCGATGCTCCACCCGGAGACCGCGGTGGTCACGCGCTCCGGAGGTTTCGCGCCAATGATTTCCGCGATGCGGGGAATGGAGATCGTCATTGATCCTTCTTCCGGAAGCCAAACGAGCGCAACGCTTCCCCTGCTACTTCGCGGTCGTCGAAGTGAATCGTTCCCTCTTTAAAGATCTGATACGTCTCGTGGCCTTTTCCGGCGATCAGCACGATGTCCCCGGCGTTCGCCTCCTGGATCGCTTTGCGGATCGCAGACGCGCGGTCGGGTTCCACGATTACGCGCGTCTCGGTCCGCCTTACCCCCACCATAATGTCGTTGATAATCCCCAGCGGATCTTCCGAGCGTGGATTGTCGCTCGTCACGATCACCAGATCGCTGCCTTCGCATGCGACCTGGCCCATGATCGGCCGTTTGGTCCGGTCGCGATCCCCGCCGCAGCCAAACACTGTGATCACGCGCTTCGGCTCGAGAGAACGGGCGGCCGCAATGGCGTTACGCAGGGCATCGTCCGTGTGCGAATAATCGACGACCACAGCGAACGGCTGTCCTTCGTCCACGCGCTCGAAGCGTCCCGGCACGCCTTTGCACTGCTCGATCCCGCGCGCGATCGTCTCCGGTGGAAGCTGATACGTCATCGCCGCGGAACACGCGGCGAGAATGTTGTAGACGTTGATCTTTCCGATCAGCGGCGAGTTCACTTCGAAGCGAATCTTGTCGAACACGATCTCGAACCGCAGCCCCGTCAAGCCGGACCGCATGTTTCTCGCCCGCAGCATCGCGTCGGATCCCAGGCCATACCAAAGAACTTCGGAAGGGCTACCCTTGACGGGCAACTTCCGGCCCCATTCGTCATCCCGGTTGATCGCCGCGAAGCGCGGCGGTGGTCCACCGGACCCCGTGAACAACAACCGTTTGGCCGCGAAGTAGTCTTCCATCGTGGAATGAAAGTCCAGATGGTCGCGCGTCAGATTGCTGAAAACAGCCGTGTGAAATTCGATCCCGTACACTCGCCCGAGCGCAAGCGCGTGGGACGAGATCTCCATCGTCGCGTGGGTTCCGCCGATCGACACGAGTTCGGCGAAAAGACGATGCAGATCGAGCGATTCCGGCGTCGTGTTTGGCGCAGGCAGCGTTTTCGGACCTAGCCGGTATTCGATCGTGCCCACAAGGGCGGTCGTGAAGCCCGCCGCGCGCAGAATGGAATCGATCAGGAAACTGGTCGTCGTCTTGCCATTGGTCCCGGTGATTCCGGTGAGGTCCAACTTTCGGTCCAGTTCGCCATAAAATCGCCGTGAGGCGACCGCAAGCGAATGCCGCCCATGCGTCGTCTGAATCCAGGGCGCAGCGAATCCTTCCGGCGCGCTCAACTCGCTCACCACCGCGGCCGCGCCCTTCTCAATCGCTTGCCCCGCGAACGCACGCCCATCCGCGCGCGCCCCCTGGAACGCGAAAAACAGATTCCCTGCGGCGACCCGCCGCGAATCGTATTCGAGCCCCGTAACTGTTTTTGAGGCGAGTTCCGGCGACAATTCCTGCGTAAGCGGGACTCCGGCCAGCAACTCGGCAATCGTCATGACGTTCAGCGCGCGAATACGACCCTGATCTTCTCCCCCGGATGCAACGGAGCGCCCGGTAGGGGAAGCTGCGCGCGAGCCACGCCGCTCCCTTCGATCATCACGTTGATTCCGTCGGCCGAAGCCTTCTCGACTACTGCCCGCATCGATTTACCGCGAAAATCCGGAACGGTTGGCCCTGTCACTACCGGTCGCGGCGGAGCAGGCGCAGGCGCAGGCGCGAGCGCGGCTGCAAGCGTCGCGGCGGGAGCCGTCGCAGAGGGAACAGCCGCGGGAATCGCATCGGCATCGGCGGCGGGAGCAGGCGGCTTCATCTGCTCGGCCAGCAACGCCTTAACGCTGTCATCCTCTTCCATAATGCTCGGCTCGCCCAGATCGGCGATGGATACATCATCGGGAATCGGCTTGAGATTCTTTTCGGGCTTCTTCGTGTCGGCGATATCTTCCGGGATGTCTTTCGGCACATCCATCATGCGCAGAGCTTCCGTGGCGATCGTTTTGAACACCGGGGCCGCCGCTGCCGCGCCCATGCCGCCGTCTCCCGCCGTCCTGTTGATCGTCACCACGATCACAAGCTGCGGGTTCGTCACTGGCGTGAATCCCATAAAGGACGCATTGTAAAAGTGCGTGTAGTGGTGCGTCTGCGAGTCGAAGATCTGAGCCGTGCCGGTCTTGCCGGCTGAGGTATAGCCATCGAGCCGCGCGGTGAGCCGCGCGGTTCCTCTCAGCACGACGCCTTCCATCATCATCCGCATCGTCATCACGGTCTCCGGCTTCAGGACGCGCACGGGCGGTTCGGTCGGTTCGGGTCTGGCCCCGCGCTTCAGGACAATCTTTGGCTTAACCAGCATCCCGCCGTTGGCAATAACGGAGCACAAACGCGCGAGTTGAACGGAAGTCGTGCTGACCTCCTGACCCATCGAAATCGAGGCGAGTGAGGTCGTGCCCCAACGATTGAGGGGGCGAAGCATTCCCTTGGACTCGGCCGGAAACTCAATACCAGACTTTTGGCCGAAGCCGAGCCGCCGCGCGTATTCGTACATGTTCTCGCGCCCGACGCGCTGCCCAATCAGAATCGCGCCGATGTTCGACGAAAGCTCGAGCACCTGCTGCATCGTGATCGTCCCGAAGCCGTGATGCGACTCGTGGATCACGCGGCCGGGCAAGACAAGTGTTCCTCCGCCCGTCGGAATCAGAGAATCCGGCCGCAGGTTCGTGGTTTCGAGCGCCGCCGAAAGAGTAACGACCTTAAAGATGCTGCCCGGCTCGAACGGCACTGATACCCCCAGATTCAGCCGGGACATCGGATCGTCGCCGGCGACCGGCGGCTTGTTGGGATCGTAGGTCGGATAGTTGGCTAGCGCCAGGATCTCGCCGTTATACGGGTTCATGACAATCGCGGTGCCGCTGCGCGCGTGCTTCGCTTCTACGCCCGCTTTCAGTTCGCGCTCCGCTACGTACTGCATGCGCTCGTCGATCGTCAGCGTGAGTCCGGTCCCTGCCTGAGGAGCCGAATCGACATGCGACTCGATTCCACGCCGTTTGACGTCGACCACCAGTCGTTCCTCGCCATCGTGCCCCGTAAGCGCTTTGTCCAACGAACGCTCTACGCCTCCCGCGCCTACCTCGTCCCTGTTCACCCCGCCCAGAACATGCGATGCGGTCTGGCCGTCCGGGTAATGGCGTTCGCTCTCAGTGGTGAACGTAACGTAATCGAGATGAACCGCCTTCAGCCGTGCGGTCTCAAATGGATCGAGCCGCCGCTTGACCCACATGAATCCCTTGTGGTTCTCGCGCGCCGTCTCCAGTCGGTTTCGCAGTACATTCTGATCGAGGTGCAGGATGTTGCCCAGCATCTCGGTTGCGACGTTGATGTCCGCGATCTGCCGGGGATCGACCGAAACAGAATCGGCCGGAACGCTCAGCGCCAGGGCTTGTCCGTTGCGGTCGAAAATCGAGCCGCGCGGAGCGTGGAGAGAGATCTTTTCTTCCTGCTGCGATTTAGCGATCTTCAGGTAATAATCGTGCTCGATCGCTTGCAGCGCGACGAGCTTAATGAAGATACACGCGCCCCCGACAAACAGGGCGACCGCAAGAATATTAAGGCGATTGACCGCTCCAGCCGTCAGTCTCGCCTGCGCCGAGTCTTCCACGGCCGTTTTCCGCTACCGGGGAGAAACGCCGCCTGCGGGAACTTCGTTCTTTGCGAACGTTCCGTCCAGAGCGGGATTATCGAGGTGTACCACCTGCCGCGCCGCGGGGCTGGTGAGATTCTGCGCTTTCGCGAGATCGTTCAGCCGCCCGGGACTCAGCAATGCGGCTTCGCGGACATCGAGCGCCCGCTTCTGATCGATGAGCGCCTGGCGCTCCTGCCGCAGGCCTTCCAGCTTGTAGCCCTCAAGGACCGACGCGACGTGCGGCGCGATGACGCTCGCTCCCACCATGAAGATGACTCCAGCCGCGCCCACTGCCGACCAGCACTGGACGCCGGACGTTGGGTCGGCCTGACGGACGATGCGCGAATTGTCGATTCGCTTGCAATGGAGATAGAGATCGTCGTTCGGGATTGCCCGGAGACGGAAGGGGTCCGATTCCGCTCGCGCGGTGACAGCGCGTTCCGCGGTCACCCCCATCGCCTCGCTCCGTCTGAAGAATGTCGCCAGTGTCGCCATGGCCTTATTTGCGTCCTCGCCGCTTTCTGTTCACGTTCACTAAGTGCTACTTGGTTGCTAAAGTCTCCACCGCGCGCAGTTTCGCGCTTCGCGACGGCGGATTCGTCCGAACTTCCTGCTCGCTGGGTACGATCGGTTTTTTCGTCAAAAGGGTTGCCTGGCCCGATCTCGCCAGTTCCCGGAAACTCTCTTTAACCTTGCGGTCTTCGAGGGAGTGAAAGGAGATCATCACGATGCGTCCCCCCGGGCGCATCATGCGCGGCGCCGCATTCAGCAGCGCGTCGAGTTGCTCCATCTCTCCGTTTACCGCGATCCTCAGCGCCTGAAAGGTACGAGTCGCGGGATGAATAGGACCCGTGCGAGGCACGGCCCGTTCCACCACACCCGCCAGGTGCAGTGTGCTCCGAATGGGCCGCGCCTTCACGATTGCTCTGGCTATCCTCCGCGCCCTCCTTTCTTCGCCGAACTGGTAGAGCCAGTCGGCAATTGCCTTCTCGGCACTGTGATTGACCAGATCG
>Ga0126381_100011026_pt1 | contig 10202 bp, 14 predicted proteins | sample PanSoiMetPlot_28_FD_96465 | JGI IMG/M metagenome (GOLD analysis project Ga0126381, IMG submission 96465) | Tropical forest soil microbial communities from Panama - MetaG Plot_28 | ecosystem: Environmental > Terrestrial > Soil > Tropical forest > Bulk soil | place: Panama | collected 2016-02-17 | reverse complement strand
GCGATCGGTGCCCTCGTCGGCCACCATGTACTCGGTGTCGTCGTCCCAGTTCGGCCGCGCCTTCATCTTCGCGATCGGCTTCATGGCGCGATCGGCGATCTTCTTCACCAGCTCGGGAGACGGCGGCGCCGGTTGCGGCCTGCGGCGCTTGCCGCGCCAGCCGCCGCGCTTCTTCGGCGCCGGTGCTGCGATCTGCTGGGTCGGGTTCTCGATGTCGTCGGTCATGGTCAGCGATCCGGGTACATGCCGAGCTTCTTGCGGCGGTCAAGCTCTTGCAGGTTCTTGGCGTAGGTGAAGTCGTCGACACCGGCGATGCGGGCGTGCTCACGCTGCTCAGCCGACAGCTCGATGTTGCGTTTCTGCGGGCGGCCGGTGGTGAGGTTCGGCGCGTCGCGGGAGACGGGTGCGCTCACGGGCGGGCTCCTTCGTGGCTCGGGTTGCGGGGCTGGCGCCGGTGCCGGTGGCGGCTCCGACTGGCGATAGCCAAGCTTCTCTTCGATGAACTGGAAGTAGCCGTCGCTGTCCTGGGCATGACCGGCGTCGATCGCATCGAGGTGGGCGGCGGTGATGCGGGCGTTCTTCCTCGGGTCGGTCATCACGTCCGGGTGCTGGTGCAGCCAGTCGCGCGATCGGCCCGACAGGTTGGGAACCTGATCGATCCTGGCGTGGACATCGTTGGCAGGCGGCGGCGCCGTCTTGGCCGCCTCGCGCCGCTCGTCCATGGTGGTCTTGTAGTCTTCGAGCTGGATCAGACGCGCGGTCGCGGTCGACAGGCGCCGCTGCGCGTCGGCGACAGCCCGGCCGTCGCCAGCCTCGTAGGCGGCCTGGAAGTCGGCCTGGGCGCGATCGGCCGCCTCCTGGGCGCCGCCGAGCGCGTTGACGACCGAGTCATACTCGGCCTGCTCCTTGTCGCGCGTGAGCGTGCTGTGCTGCTGCTGCAGCCGACTGTTCTCGGCCTGCAACCGCGCCAGCTCGCGCTTCTGCAGCTCCTCGGCCTGCCGCATCGCCTCGATCTGCTTCTGCAGCGGGCTCTCCGGGGCCTCGTCGTCCTCGGGCTCGGGCGGCGGCGCCGGTGGCGGCGTGCGCTCGGGCGGCGGCGGCGTACCGCCGGTCTGGAGCTGCGGTTGATCGTCGGCCGGGTCGACACCGTCGACCTCGACGATCAGCGGCTTGTCGGGCGGGACAGCGAGCGCTTCCTCGGGGGTGCGGGCACGACGCAGACGGGGCATCGAGGTCATCCTCAATAGACGATGTTGGGGTCGGTAATGCGCGCGCGCAGGCGCTGGTACGGGACGAGCCGCACCGGCGTGCCGTTGATCTGGAACGGCCACGCATCCTTGATCTGGTAGACCACCCAGGTGCCGGGCCGCGCGTTCTCGCCGCGATGCTCCTCCAGCTCCCAGTCGCCGTAGGCATAGGGACCGGTCTTGAGCACGAGCCCGACCTTGCCCTGGTGCTCGTCCTCGGCAACGTCGAGGCGGATCAGCCCCCGGATCTTCTCGTTGCGGATGAACGTGCCGAGCAGCACCAGATCGCTCAGCACGTCGATCTTGCTGAGATCGCCGACGGCCGCCAGGATGGCGGCGCCAGGATCGTCAGCCTTCGAGATATCGGTAACTTTTGCGGCTCCTGCCGGGAGCAACCCCATCTCATTCTCCACTCAGCTCGCGATCGACCTCGTCGGAGAGCGTGATCGCCTCTTCCAGTCCTTGCGCGTGGCCGACGTTGCGCCGGTAGGCTTCGGCATCGAGGCCACGCGCCATTGCTTCGAGCAGCTCGGTGCGACGCACGATGAGCTTGCCCTTGAGCCGCTTGCCATGTCGGCTCTCCACCATCAGCGCCTCTTGTGGAGGGAGGCCTTCTCCAGGCGACCCTCACCGCTCAGCGCACCGGCGTCGGGCAGCCCGCCGCCGCGCGCGTACGAGTTCTTGGCTGCGTGCTTCGACCAGCCCTTGAGGTTCTTGGCGCTGGCGTCGCCGCCCAGTGCGCGGCCGCCGCGCTTCTTGTAGGGCGTGTTCAACGCCTTGGTCAGATAGTCGGGCGGCGGCTGGCCCGGCTGGTTCTGCGGATTGTCCTCGCCCTTGCCGGTCGAGCCGCCTTCGGCGCGCTTGATGCGGCCGCCGCGCTTCATCATGCCGGGCGGCTTGGGGCCCATCGGCCCAGGCGGAAGACCGGGCGGCGGTCCACCGATGCCAGGGGGTGGCGGGCCTCCCGCAAGCGGGGGCATGGGAGGGACAGGAGGCCCGCCGGGGGCCCCGCCGGGTTTTCCCTGCGGGACCACAACTGCGATGTTGGTGTGGTGGCCGCCCTTGTCGGCCTTCCTGGTACGGCCGCCGCGCGCATAGCGACCGCCGCGCTTGGCGCCGGGCACCGCGCTGCCGTCCTGCTGCTCGGCCATCATCGAGCGGAACAGCTTGCGATCGGCGGCAGCATCGGCGTGATGCGCGGCGCCGCCGCGCTTGTGGCCGCTGCCCTTGAGGATGTGATGCGCACGCGAGCGACCGTGCCGGTGTTCGCTGTGACTGTGGAACGGGTGCGCCATCTCAGCCTCCTGCTGTGACCTTGCCGGTCATCGAGATCTGCCGGGCAGCGGCAGGCGCCGTGCAGTCGGCATCCATGATCTTGGTGGAGTCGCCCTGGCCGCCGCCGGTCGACGGGCCGACCAGCCGCGCCGCGCGATCGGGCGGGTACTCGCCGCGCTCGCCGGTCATCTTCGCCAGCTTGTCGCCGCGCGTGCGGCGCGCATCATCGTGGTGTAGGTGCGACGACGCCATTACTTGCCTCCTGCCGGTTTGGGCTTGGCCCGAGCTGCGACGCGCGCCAGCGCCCTCTTGTGCTCCAGGTCCGCCTTGTGCTTCTCGTCGGCGTGGCGCGTCGCCTGCTCGTGCTTGGCGCGGTCGCGTTCCATCTGACCGGCGTGCCGGGTGCGCTCGACTTCCATCTGCTGCTGGCTGCGCGCGTGGTCGACCATCATCTCGCGCGCCGTCTTCGCCTGATCGGCACGCATCTGCATGGTATGCTTCTGCGCATCCATCAGCAGATCCTGCTGGTGCTGCGCTTGGTTCATGTGCGTATCGTGGACTGCCGCCATGCGCTTGTTCGCCATGTCGGCACCGGCCTGGGCGTCATCACGCCGCAGATCGTGCGCGTGGATGATCTGCTCCTCCCTGATCCGCATCGCTTCGAGCTGGAGCTGCATGGCGTGAAGCTTCTCGCGCGACGCCCGGTCCTCGGCGCTGTCGCGCATCTTGAGCTGCATTTCCTGCATCTTCAGGAACGACTGGAACTGCTCGATCTGGTTCTTCGCCTGCTCGGCCTGGGACTTCGCCTGGATGGCGGCAAAACGCGGATCGGGCGGCGGCGGCGTCGGCGCCGTGTTGAGCAGGCCCTCGGCGTCGATGCCGACGATGCGCAGCACGCGCTTGAGCACGGCGCCCGGATTGAAGAGCTGCTGGTACTGGCTCGCCAGCGTAAGCAGCGCGACCGACTTGGCGATGCGATGAAGCGAGGTCGGGTTGTTCGGGTCCGCGACCGGGACCAGCTCGCGCTGGTCGAGCGCCTGCATGAATTCATCGATTTCCCACTGCCGGGCGGGCTTCTTGTTGTGACGCCAGAACGCCTCCGGGTCCTCCTTGAAGCGCTCCTTGAGCAGGCCGAACTCTTCCGCCTGGGCGGCGTGCAGGCGCTTGTGGACGCTGTCGATGACCTTGGTCGCCTGCTCGATCATCGCCATGGTGGTACCCACCGGCACCTCTTGCTTGCCCTCGCCGATCTGCACCTCGGCGGTCTGGCCGAGCCGCATGCCGACCTCTTCGACGTGCTGCACGAAGGCGGTGAACGCCGGGCCCGGCTCCTTGTACGGGAGCGGCATCACGGCATCCTGGATCTTGAGGCCCGGCGGCACGTCGAGGAGCTGGATGCCGCCGGGCGGGACGCGGATCTGGTTGGTGAGCTGGCGGCCCGCGCCCTTGGCGCCGAGCAGGCCGGGGAAGTTGGCGAACATGCCGCTGTCGATGAACTCGCGCCAGATGGCGGTGAGCGTCATCGCGACGTTGCCCAAGATGTGGATCAGACCGAGGCCATAGAAGCCGAGCCCGCGAATGAACGGGAACTGGACGAAGAACTGCTTCGCCATGCACTGGTCGTCGTCCTGGTCCCAGTTGCGCCGCACCTGGAGGACCTGTCGGCTCTCCTTCTCGATCGTCACCACGAACGGCAGCGGCAGGCCCTTGCCCTTGAACTGCTCGGGCGCGAACTCGTCCAGCTCCAGCTCGGTGTAGCACTCGTAGATGCCGTAGTCGGCGTCCTTGGGCTGCTGCACGCTCGGGCGGCGGCCCTCGATGTTGGCCTTCTCCTTGTCGACCTCGTTGATCTGGAAAGGCGAGATCACGTTCGGCGGCGTGAGCTTCACATCGCGGTAGGCGCCGACGATCTGCATGCGCCGCAAGGTCGACGGCCGCATCTTGATCTTGTGGGTGATGCGGCCGCAGTTGCGCAGATCGGTCGTGGTGTTGGAGACGATCAGGTCCTCGGCATCGACCGACTCCGACACCGGGCGGCGGCGCAGCGGGCAGGAGTAGACTTTCTTGAAGCCATCGCCGCCGTAACCGATATGGAACAACATGCGATCGGTGTCGGGATAGTACTCGGTCGCCGTCACCGTCAGGTAATGGTTCATGTCGGTTTCGAGTGCATCGCCCAGGTCATCGAGCTGCTGGCCGCTCGGCGGCTCCTGCGGCTGCATCGTGTAGGGCGGCTGCTGTGACTCGGGCGGCGGCGTGGCGTCGTTCCTCACCTTCACCGGGCCGGTGGCGGGCAGCAGCTCGCCGCGCGCGGTCGCCTGGAAGCGCACGGTTGCTTCGAGCAGCAGCGGATGGCGGATGGTCGACTGGCCCTCGATCGGCGCCGAGGTGGTCGAGACATCGCCGCGCGGCTCTTCGAGCTTGAGGCCGAGGAGCTGGATGCCGCGCGCGCGCGTCTGCAGCCAGTCCTTGCGCGAGTCCTCGTCGTAGTTGATGCCGGTGAGCAGCTCGTCGGCGATCGAGGTCAGCTTGCCTTCGTCGATCTCGTTGGCGAGGTTGCGGTAGAAGTCGTCGCTGTCGACGTTACCGGCGGCGCGATCGGGGTTGAAGTCGATCGTCGCCGAGCCGTCGGGATGGACGACCCGCATGGCGCCGTCGTCGGAAAAGTCGACGTGGATGTCGTCGTCGGGCAGCGCAATGGTCGTGCCCCCGAGCGGCTCGTGCTGCGGCGTCGGGTCGACCAGACGAAGCGTGGAAGGCGCTGCCATCGATCGATGATCTGAACCAGAGTTCGGATCTTCAATAACATGGCTCGCCTGTTGGCGCTAGTCGGTGTAAGATGGCGGCGGCCTCGGGCGCGCGGGACCCACACCCCCCTCCCCCAATCCCCCGTGCTCCTGCGCGACCGGGGCCGCCGGGGGACTCATGATCGAAGTTCTGCTACAGATCACCGGGCCGGGTTTCTGCGCCGGTGTCGTCGCACGCGACGGCCGGGTGATCGAGGCGGCGCCGAGGCTGCGGCGAGATCTCAAGGGCAAGACTGGCGAGCAGCTCGTCGAGATCTGCCGCAAGAAGGGGTGGACCTGGGAGAAGATCCACCAAGTCGAGAGCTGATCAGCGCCGATGCCTCGGCCTGCTGTGGCCGCGTGTCGGGCGATGCCGCCCTGCCTCGTGCTCCTGCTCCTCGATCTCTTCGCCGACGATCTCCTCCAGCTCGTCGGAGGTGAGCGGCGGCTCATTGGGCGGGAGCTGCAGGCCGGTCGGGATCTCCTCCGAGCCCGGCGGGATCTCCTCGCCCGGCGGCGGATCGACCGGCGGCAGCTCCTCGGACGGCGGCTCTCCTGGCGGGATCAGCGCATCGAGGCGGCGGATCTCGGCCGCCGCCTGCCTGTGCAGCGTGCCGTGGCCCATGTCGCGAAACTCGCCCATCTTGTCCAGCTCAGCCAGGAGCTGGGTATCGCAGTGCGTCGTCACATGCGGCATCTTTGCCTCCTTCATGCCGGATAGAGCGCCATGGCGCGCGGCCGGTACCGCAGATCGTCCTCGACCGCCAGGGCGACCTCTTCCTTGCGCTGCGCCCAACCGGCGCGGCGCAGATAGATCAACGCCTGGGAGCAGCTATCGGCCAAGTCATCGTGCGCGGCGCGCGGCACCGTCGCGCACTGCTTGATCATGTCTCTGGTCCAGGCGCGCTCGATCGGCGCCCAGATCATCCCCTCGGCAAACAGATGCACCACCGTGTGCAGGCGCGCCGCCTTGTCGGGGCTCTTGATGAAGCCCTTGCTGGGGTCGACCAGCTCGATGCCGAAGTCGAACAGGCCGAACAGGCGGCCCAGCTCCTGCGCCACCGAGTGACCGGCGGCCTTGTCCTCGACCAGCAGGCGATCGACCTTGAAGCGCTTGCACTCCTCGCCGACCCGGCGGGTGAGGTCATGCAGCGCGAGATGCTCGGCCCAGCACATCATCAGGATGATCTGCGGGTTGCCGGATTTGTCGCGCCACACGCCCCAGATCGACAGCGCGCTCGGATCGTTCTCCTCCTTCTCGGTATACGCTGTATCCAATGACGCCAGGATGTACTCGCACGGCGGATAGGTCCCCGGCGCGGCGCCGACCTCGGCGCCCACGTCGTCGTTCCACGCCTGCCACCATTCGGTGCGGATGATGCCGCCGCCGCGCGGCGCGGGCTCCTGCTGGTACTGGCCCGCGAACGCATACGGGCCCATTTCCTTCTCGATCTTGGCGATCTCGCTCGCCGGGTAGCGCGACGGCCACAGCAGCTCGCCGTCCTCGCTGCGCTGATCGGTCCAGAAGATGTCGTCGTCGTCGATCTCGTCGCACTCATCCTCGCCCAGCACCGTAACGATACGCTCGCCCACCCACGCATTGACGTGGAAGCACGGCATGTATGACATCGGGATGCAGAGATGCGTGTAGCCAAGCTCGTTGGCGATGATGTAGCCCGAGAGGTCGGCCTCGTGGACCCGCTGCATGATCACGATCATCGCGCCGAAGCGGCGATCGTTCATGCGGCTCGGCATCGTCTCCGTCCACCATTTGACCGTGTCCTCGCGCACCAGATCGCTCTCAGCCTCTTTGACGAGGTGCGGGTCGTCAGCCACCAGGATGTCGGCGCCGAAGCCGGTGGCCTTGGCATCGACACTGGAGGCCATCCGGTAGCCGCCCTTGTCGTTTTCGAAGTGCCCCTTGGTGTTGCGATCGGAGACGAGGCGGAAACGGTCGCCCCACAGCCGCTGGTACCAGCGTGACTCGATCAGGCGGCGGCATTTGAGCGAATGCTCAAGGCTGAGCTGCTCGGCGTACGACGTGTAGAGGAAGGAAACCTGCGGCCCCATCAATTTGCCGCGCGTGCGCTGCGCCCACACCCAGGCCGGGAAGCAGATCGAGACAATTCCGGTCTTGCCGGTGCGCGGCGGCACGTTGCCGAGGAAGCGCGGGATGTGACCGCGCGCCACCGCCTCCAGATGGCGGCAGAGATCCTCCAGATGCCAGTTTTCCTCGAAGGGAGCGGGGTCGAAGACGTGCCAAGCCGCCTTCACAAACTCAAAAAGGCTCTCTTCGAGGCGTTTGGCCTCGCGGATCTCGTGAATTCGCTTCGCGGCACTGGCGAAGACGGTAATTTCGGACTGGTTGAGCACTTTTTGCCGGTTCCAGCCCCGCTTGACCGTTTTTTACACAAACAAGGCGATCGGATATAGCTTTTTTCGATCGGATGGACCAATCTCACACCGTGGAACACGGTTGAACGGTGTTGGGACGTGTCTTTGGTCCATTGGCATCTGCGGATCACGCTCGAAAGCTCCTCGAAGGAGCAAATTCAGCAGTCTGCGGAGCGCGATCGACGCTCGGCGGCCAGCTATGTCGGTCTGCTGATCGAAAACGCCCTGAAACAGAGCGAGGAGAAGCTCGCCAATGACCCGCGAAGAGATCGTTAAGGTCCGCGCCGACGCTTTGGTGCTCAAGGAAGTGCTCGACCGGCAAGGCGACACCGATGCGAGCGCCCCTTCCATCCGCAAACTCGCCGATCTCGTGGTCAAGCTCTCGCAGCACGCCCTCGATCGCATGCCGAGGCGGTCATGAAGATCACCCGACAGGCGTTTCTCTACCTCGAAGGACGCAATGCGACGTTCGCGCAGTGCGGCTCCTGCGCCTTCGGCTGGTCGAAGTGCGCGATCATGGGCGATGCCAAGATCTCGCCCGCCAAGGGGAGCTGCAATTTCTACATCAAGGGCACGCCGACGCCCGATCGCAAGATCGCGAGCCTCTCGCGCGAGGAAACCGGCTATGTCGAGCGGCCGGTACGCTGCGAGAACTGCCGCTTCTACGGCCAGGGCCAGTGCGGGCTCTACCGCACCCTCAACAAAAACGAGGCGGCGATCTTCAACCTGGAGGAAAAAGTCGACCGCCACGGCTGCTGCAACGCCAACGAGGAGCGCTGATGCTCACGCCGACGTTGTCGACCTCGCATCTCACGCTGCGGCCGCTCATCCGGCCGTCGCAACGCCAGATCGACTGGCTGCGCGACCGCGACATCATGCAGTTCTCCGAGCAGCGCCACCGCACCCACACGCTGGCAAGCCAGCTCGCCTGGATCAACACCCAGCCGACCGGCAGCCACCTGTGGGCGATCAGGCGGATCGAGAACGACGAGCACATCGGCAACATGGCCGCCGTCGCCGACGAGGAGAACAACGTCTGCGACCTCGGCATCCTGATCGGCGAGCGCGACTGGTGGGGCAAGGGCTACGCCACCGAGGCGTTCAAGGCGGCGACGAGCTGGCTGCTCGGCAAGGAGGACGGCGGCTTTCGCAAGGTCGAGGCGGGCTGCATGGCGAACAACGCGCCGATGAAGCGTGTGTTGTTCCATGCAGGCTTCGCCCAGGAGGGCGAGCGCAAGAACCATTTTCTCTACCAGGGCCAGCCGGTCGGCCTCGTCTACTTCGGGAAGTTCCGATGAAACTGGTCGACGCCTATACCCGGCCGATCGCGGCGGTCGTGCTGTACGGCCTGCTGCAGGAGCGCACGCCCGAGACGAGCATCAGCCACCGCGCGATGCCGACCTTCGAGCAGCACGAGGAGTACGTGCGCGCGCGGCCGCATCCGTACTGGTACCTGATCGAGCAGAGCGGCGCCTACGTGGGCGCGATCTATCTTTCGCACGATGACGAGATCGGCGTGTTCGTATTCGAGCGCTGCCGACGGCACGGGCATGCGCGCGCCGCGATCGAGCTGCTGATCAAGACGCATCCGCGCACGCGCTACCTCGCCAACATCAACCCGAGGAACGAGGCGAGCATGCGCCTGTTCGGCACGCTCGGCTTCACCCATTTGCAGAACACCTTCGAGCGCCGATCATGAACCAGACCCAGACATTCATCGACAGCGAGGGCAACGCTTGGTTCGAACGCAACCAGCGCCGCCTGGGCGAGCGCGATCCGGTGTCGGAGCGGATGCGCGCGCGCGGGATCATGCCGAAGCGCATCCTGGAGATCGGCTGCGCCAACGGCTGGCGGCTCAAGCGGCTCAAGGAGGAATACGGCTGTGATGTCGCCGGGATCGATCCATCGAAGCAGGCGGTGCAGCTTGCCGACATGAAAGAGGTGCAGCGCGGCTGGGCGTCGCGGTTATGCTTCCTCGACGGCGACTTCGATACCGTGATCTACGGCTTCTGCCTGTACGTGACCGACCCGGACGAGTGGTTCGCGATCGTCGCCGAGGGCGACCGTGTGCTCGCCAACGGCGGCCGCATCGTCATCCATGACTTCGGCGACTACGCCTCGCCGCATGCGGTCAAGTACGCGCATGCCGACGGCGTGCTCGCCTATCACGTCAACTTCGCGGCGCTGTGGCTGATGCATCCCTGGTACCGGCTGATCGACTGGCACCCGACCGGCGACAGCGAGCTGGTGGCGATCATCGAGAAGGACTCCAAGCGCCTGCCGGTGTGGCCATGATCACGCGCCGCCTGTTCAACCGCGCGCTGCCGCTGGCGCCGCTCGCCGCGCGCAAGGCAAATGCGCTGCTGCGCGCTGGCGGCATCCCCAACGCCGCCTCGATCTCTCCTCCTCCATCTGGTTGGGGACAGGCCCCCGCAAACGCCGCAGAGGGCCTCGCTCCCGTCACGCGGGTCATGCCCCGGCACCAAGCCGCGCGGCTGGC
>Ga0126381_100011025_pt1 | contig 10202 bp, 19 predicted proteins | sample PanSoiMetPlot_28_FD_96465 | JGI IMG/M metagenome (GOLD analysis project Ga0126381, IMG submission 96465) | Tropical forest soil microbial communities from Panama - MetaG Plot_28 | ecosystem: Environmental > Terrestrial > Soil > Tropical forest > Bulk soil | place: Panama | collected 2016-02-17 | reverse complement strand
GGAGTCGGTCGGAGGTTCTGATCGGCAAGCGTGGAGTGAAAGAACGCATCGTCGCACTTGAGATTCGGGGTACTTCTGAAGTGGGCCTCACGTGGCAAGGCGAATCGACGCTGTTTGCCCAGAGTCGTCCTGCGGAAATTGGCGCGCCAATGACGTTCGCTAGTGGCCAGTGTGAATAACTATGTTGAGTCCGACGCGTATGGGTCCTCGAGGAGGCGCCATCTGCCGGCTGACAGGGAATGTGCCGTCGCGAGGTCCTGTAGCCGCCCCTTCGATTGGATGGGTGAATCCATACGGCGACGCATTCACAATCAGCGCCGCTTTCGTTATTTTTGCCTGCGAGAACGCTATGACTCGGAGATCCGCTTGTGATACGGGTGACTCTGCACGCCGTGCGGCGCGCGCGGCTGTGGCGCCCCTCTGCTGCTTTCACCGTTAGAGGCCGGCATGCGTTCTTTCGCCGGTGCCTTCGCGGAACTCGCCTTCGATTTGTCGTTGGAGCTCCGCGCAACCGGCCGCGCTGATCTTGCCCGGGAGTTGGAAGCCTGTGCCGTAAAGTCAGTCAGCTATGATTCCGAGACCGACATAGGCCTGATCGCTTTGGAACCGCAGCGCCCGTTAAACGCCGTGGAACGAAACGTCATTGGGCAGAAGCTTGGTCAAGTTATCTCGTTCTCAGACGCGCCCTATGCCTCCTTGCAACTGGATAATTTTGGGCGCGTAGTCGCTGTTGAACTTGTGGCACCCCCGACGAAGTTGAGGTGGATTTTGCGACCTGCCTCAAACTACCGCTGGAGGCGACCGTGACGCGTAGTCATCTGGGCGTCGCCCCTCGACTGCGGCGTCAGCTCACATGAAGGACATGTTGCTCGACACGCTGAGGAAGCTCGAAGTCGAGATGCATCAGCCGCAGGTGCGCGCGGATGATCGCAAACTCGGCCGGCTTCTGCACCCGGACTTCTTCGAAGTTGGTCGCTCGGGCGCCCTCTACTCGCGTGGCAGTGTTCTGGCGGAATTTAGCAATCAGCCGCCGTCGTACCGGGTATGGTCGCAGGACTTCCAGATGGAGCCCCTCACCGAGGCCCTCGTTCTGCTCACTTACCGATCGGCGCACGTTGCTGATGATGGCACTCTCGAGCGGCACACACAGCGCGCCTCACTCTGGCAAAGCACCGCGCAGGGTTGGCAGCTTCGCTTTCACCAGGGCACGCCCATGGCGCCGTCCGAAAAGCGAGCGACCTAAGATATGGTCGGGCGCGACCATGAACAGCAGTCTGTTACGTGTCACAGGCTCTCGGAACACGGTGTGTGCCCGCCGATGTTCACCAGTTAACCGGCGGTGTCGCCCGAAGGAGCGCTCATGTCCCGGCAGATAATCTTTACACCCAACGCCGCTAAACCACCCGCCGCGTACAGCCAAGCCGTCAGGGCCGCCGGACTGATCTTTGTGTCAGGCACAGCCCCGCATGATCCACACACCGGGGCGTTGGTCGGGGCGACCATTCAGGAGCAGACGCGCCAATGCTTGAAGAATATCGCGGCTATCCTGGAATCCGCCGGCAGCTCGCTCGATAAGCTTGCAAGTGTCACGGTGGTGTTGGCGGACGAGCAGGACTTTCAGGGCATGAATGAAGAGTGGCTGAAGTGGTTTCCTTCCAATCCACCGGCACGGCAGGGGGCCAAGTTGCCGGTAAAGATACCGGGCCTGAAGGTCTCGATCGCGGCGATTGCAGAGGCCTGACAATCCGTGGACGGAACCTTGAAAGGTTGCTGATCACGCGTCGCGGACGCTCGAAGATCCTGTGCTTTTTTTGTGTCGCGCTGCAGGCGCGTGCGGTCGGGCGGCCGTTCACGACGTGACTTTCAATGACTTAGTGCAGCACGCGGAGTGTTTCGAAAGCATTCGCATGACTCGGTTGTGTGCGGCGTGTAGAGTCCATGGTGCGGCGTCGAAAACCCCTCTTCCCTCCATCACCAAACCAAAACGGGAGGTTGTCATGCGACGGTCGATCCTTTTCCTGATGGCCTTGCCCCTGGCGGCTATTGCACAAGAGGCTCAAATGTCGGATGCGGCGTATACGGCGGCGGCACTTTCGGCCGCTCCAGCCGCTATCGCCAAGGACGCGGCAGTGGTACGGGTAGGAAGCGATGGCGCCATGCGAACCCTTCGCAAAGGCACCAATGGGTTCACTTGTCTGGTGATGGGCACGGACAAGATGTGCAACGACGCGAACAGCATGGAATTCGTGCACGCAATGATGAACCACCAGCCACCCCCCAATAAGGTCGGCATTTCGTACATGCTGGCCGGTGACAAGGGGGCGAGCAACACGGATCCGTACGCAACTGGAAAGACAGCTGACAATCACTGGGTCGTCACCGGGCCCCACATCATGGTCTTTGGCCCACCCAGCAAGGCGTTGGGATATACCGAGGCCAATGATCCCGATCCCAACAAGCCCTACATGATGTGGGCCGGGACCCCGTATGAGCACGCAATGATACCGGTGGGGCCGGCCAAGTGATTTGAGCAACTGGGTTGTCGGCTGGGCCTAATGTGCCTGGCAGCCTGCGCCTGGGCGTACCTCGCAGCGCTCAGGCGCGGCGCTCTCGTGGCCCTCAACATTACCGGCGGCATCGTGCAGATCGTTCCGCCCACTGGCACTGCTGATTCCGCGTGGCTGGTGCTGCGGCTGGCCTTGTGGCCGGACACCGCGCAAGCCGGGCACTTGTCAGAAATGGCGGACGCCATCGCGCGCGGCCTCTACGTTCGTCTCGCGCTGGCGACCGACGGATCGGCGGTAGGCTTTGTCGAAGCATCGAAGCGCGTAGACTACGTCAACGGCACAAGCAGTTCGCCGGTGGCGTTTCTTGAAGGGCTTTACGTCGTCCCGAGCGCACGGCGCCGCGGCGTGGCACGGACTCTGGTCGAATCTGTGGTGCAGTGGGCTTTGCAGGAGGGTTGCGCCGAGCTCGCCTCCGATGCTCTGCTGGACAATTGCACAGCACACACGGTTCATCGCTCGTTGGGGTTTGAGGAGACAGAGCGTGTCGTGTACTTTCGTCGCGCCCTGCATGATGCCTAGCCGTTAGGCCATAGCGTGCGTGCGGTTTTCTGGCTCGACACACCCCGTTTGCGACTCCGTCAGTTCGTTGCGGCGGATCTTGACGACTATGCCGCGCTGTGCGCGGACGCCGAAGTAATGCGCTATGTTGGCGACCACGTGCCGCTGTCGCGCGAAGACGCATGGCGTCAGCTCGCGATGCTCGTTGGCCACTGGACACTTCGTGGCTACGGCATGTGGGCGGTGGAGGAGATCGGCAGCGGCGCCTTCGTGGGTCGTGTGGGTCTCCACTATCCCGAAGGATGGCCTGAGCCCGAAATCGGCTGGGCCCTGGCGCGCCATTATTGGGGCCGAGGTTACGCCTTTGAGGCTGCAACTGCGGCTCTGCACATAGCCTTCGACGCGCTCGACTGGCCGCGTGCTGTCAGCCTGATTGCCCCGGCGAATCTTCGCTCAATTCGTCTGGCCGAACGCCTCGGCGAGCATTTTGAGCGGAATCTCGTGCTGAGGGGTCATGAGGTCAGTCTCTATGCAGTCGAGCGCAGGCACTGATTCCAGGGCTGACTATGCGTGCCAGCGCGCCTGCGAGCGGCGGCGCAATTGCCCCCTTGCGCCCGCTCAGCAGAGATGAGGACTCGCATGTTCGCAGGTCACATCGGAGCGGCATTGGCCATCGGCCGTGCGGAGCGTGCGGTGAACGTCGGGGTGTTCGTCGCAGCCGCGTTGCTGCTCGACTTTCTGCTCTGGCTGTTCGTACTCCTTGGTTGGGAGTCAGTGGCTATATCAGCCGACTTCGCGGCTACACATCAGCCCGAGTTCGTCTTTCCCTACTCTCACGGTTTATTAGCGAGCGCTGCCTGGTCGGCCCTTGCTGGTGCGCTGGCGCTGATTTTGTGTGCACGCCTCAAAGCCAGGTGGCGTGTCGCGACGCTTGTTGGCGCCGCCGTCTTATCGCATTGGGTACTGGATGCGCTGGTGCACCGGCCCGAACTTCCACTGGCCGGCCCGGGCTCGCATCTGATCGGTCTCGCCTTATGGGACAACATGCCCTTTGCGCTTACTCTCGAGGCCTCCCTGGTCGTCGTCGGGCTGTACCTGTTCATTTCCGGGACCACGATAGGGCGCGCCAGGTCGATGGCATTCGTGGTTGTGAGCGCAGTTGTAATGGCTTTCACAGCGGTCGGAATGACGATGGCTCCCGCGCCGCCGTCGGCGGCGGCCATGGCGGGGAGCTCGTTGGCGGCGCTCGCTGTAGTGTGCCTCCTCGCTTGCTGGTTCGGAACGCTACCCAGGCGGGACTGACAATCGTGGGCGGGATCGGTGAACAGCTTGTTGCTGCGCGCCGCGGGGGCTCGGAGAAGTTGCGCACGCGCGACGACCGACGTCGGGGCGTTCGGGTTTGAATCGCGCCATGTTCGAGATTCGTGAGTACCGCGAGTCGGACTGGGCAGGGGTTTGGCCGATCCTGCAGGAGGTCCTGCGCGCGGGCGACACGTACACGTTCTCGCCGCAAAGTACGGACGCGGAGATGCGGAGCGCCTGGATAGAAGTTCCGGCACGGACCTTCGTAGCTTGCGACGCGGATGGGCGAATTCTGGGTACCTACTTCATCAAAGCCAATCAGCCTGGCTTGGGCGCACACGTCTGCAATTGTGGCTACGTCGTGACTCCAACGGCACAGGGTAGAGGCATCGCATCCCTGATGTGCGAGCATTCCCAGGCGCAGGCGTTGGCCATGGGATTCAAAGCGATGCAGTTCAATTTTGTGGTTGCCACGAACACACGTGCTATCCGGCTCTGGGAGCGATTGGGATTTTCAGTCGTTGGGCGGCTCCCCGGCGCGTTCAACCATCAGAGGCTCGGCTACGTGGATGCACTCATCATGTTCAAGTGGCTCGCACCCTGAACATGGGCCCGCGATCGCACCGGCTGATGCCCTGGCTTCTCGCCCTGTACGCGGCGGCGAGCCTGTTGCACTTCACGCACAACGCCGAATATCTGGCTGAATATCCAAACCTGCCGGCGTCGTGGACGCGCGCAGAGGTCTATCTGGCGTGGTGCGGCGTCACCGCACTCGGATTCCTGGGCTATGGGCTTTACCGCATTGGATACCCGCGCCTCGGCCTGACGGTGCTCGCCATGTACGGCGTTCTCGGCTTCGCTGGTCTGCTTCACTACACTCGGGCATCCATCGCGCATCATTCTGCCGGCATGAACCTCACGATCTGGGCCGAGGTGGTTGCCGCTGCACTCCTCTTGATTAACGTCGCGAGCATTGCGACTCAGCACGTTCGGCTGAATGCGGTGCGGCGAGTATCGAAGCCTTGGACTCTCACGTAGAAGTTCCAGGCGGGAGCATCTTCGTGCGCCGGTGGAGCGTAGGGCGCAACGAGCGTGCTCCGCTCGTCCTGCTGCATGATTCGCTGGGGTCCGTTGATCAGTGGCGTGACTTCCCCGATGCGCTGGCGCGAGCTACGAATAGACCTATAGTCGCATACGACAGATTGGGCTTTGGTAAGTCCACGTCGCGCCTGGAGCGACCGTCGGCCGATTTCGTCTCCGAGGAGGCGGTCAGGTTCTTTCCTCCACTGTTGAGCGCACTTGGCGTTACTCGGTTCGCGCTGTTTGGCCACAGTGTTGGCGGGGCCATGGCGCTGGCCATTGCGGCTCAGCAGGGTGAAGCATGTGAAGCAGTCATTACCGAGGCGGCCCAGGCTTTTGTTGAGCCGCGCACCCTGGCGGGTATCCGATCCGCGAAGCAGCAGTTCGCTGCTCCTGGCCAATTCGAAAAGCTCGCCAAGTGGCACGGTGCTAAGGCGCAGTGGGTGTTGGATGCCTGGACCGAAGTCTGGCTGTCAGCCGAGTTCTCCTCCTGGAGCCTCGATGAGTACCTGGGCAAGATCAAGTGCCCGGTCCTCGCTATTCACGGCGACCTCGACGAGTACGGCTCGGTGGAGTTTCCACGCCGCATCACGAGCAGGGTCACGAGTCCATCGCAGCTGGCAGTGCTCAACCGGTGCGGGCACGTCCCGCACCGCGAACGGCAAGCGGAGGTGCTGCGCCTCACGTCCGCGTTCCTGGCACAGTTTGCCGACATCACCCATATCAGGGCACCGTGACCCTCGCCTCTAGTCAGTTTTTCGCAGCTTCCCCAAGCGGGAGCTTAACCGCTGGCCTGGCGCGTCGAACACAGTGTTAATCCTCGAAGTACTCGCCGCGGGTGCGATCGCCGGAGTCGCCGCGAACGTGAGCGGTTACCTCATCACCGGGCGCCTGTTCCATCGCTACCAGTCCAACACTCCGGCCACGTGGCGGACCGTCGAGTCCTGGAAGCACTATTCATACGCCGCGGGGATCCGGATCATTGCCTGTATCGGAATTGCAATCCTCTACAGCGCTGTTAGGGCCTCGCTGCCTGGTGAGGCCAGCGGGCTTTTGACCGGTCTCAGTTTCGGCCTGATACTTTGGGCGGTTGCCATCCTGCCCGTAGTGCTCGAGGCCGCACTATTCGTGAATTGGCATCGCGGTTTTGTGATTGGACTGCTGCTGGATTGGTTAGTAGTGTGTCTCCTCGCGGGCGGGTCGGCTGCAGTCGCTATCGGTGCTCTCTAACACTCGCTGCAGGTCAACCCCACCCTCAGGCGGCTGAATGTGCCGAGCTATGAGATAACCGTTCAAGGTCGAGGCATTGTGGTGCCAGTCGATACCTCTTTGGCGGTTGGTTTCCTTCGCATCGTGCAGGTGCGCGCCGCTAGTCCTGTTGAAGCGGAGATCCGCGCGGTGCAACTCGTTGGGGCGGAATGGTCTTCGAGCTCTCATGCGCTCAGCAATCGCGGTGGCACGCCTCATCTGACCATTATCCGGGTCGGCTTGTTGTCCTGGTGGCATAGATTTCTCGGCGCTCCGGGTGGCTACATGTTCTTCGCGGAAGATGGAGTTCTGATGCCGTCCAGTCGTCCTCGCATGGGACTGTGACCGGGTCGATGAGCATTTACGGCCCACTTATCGACCGCACGCACCAGGCGTGGAAGCTGCACGTCGCCAACGTTGGTGTTGCGTTGGCCATAGCTATCCATGCGCTGGCCCGATTGCTTCTGCGCGGGATTCCAGGTCGACTCTTTGCGGTTTACTCCGGCTTATCGGCCCTCGTCGCAGCCGCCGGTGTGTTCATCTATTTCGGTACCGTCAGGTGCCCTGTTTGCGGCGCGAATTGGGTCTGGCGTGCCGCGAAGCAACGCGCGGTGCGCTGGTTGGAGTGGCTTCACGAGCAACAGGTATGTCCGGTCTGTGGCTCGAACGGCGAACCGCAAACTGACAACCGCCGGAGGGCTCCGTGAACGATGGCTGGTTGCGCGCCGAGCGGTCCCCCAAGACGACGGCGAGGATCGCCGGCATCTTCTACCTGCTCACTATAGTGACCGGAGCACTTGCCCTGCTTGCCCATGGGCCGATGCTTGCAGCGATGCTGCTGAGCTCGACCGGTTGCTACATCGCTGTGACCGTTCTCTTCTACTGGTTATTTCGGCCGGTTAGCCGCAGCATTTCCGCCATCGCGGCGGGTTTCAGTCTCATCGGCTGTGCTCTGTCGATTCTCGCTCTCCTTCATCTGGCCCCCTCACGACCGCAGCCACTGGTATTTTTCGGATGCTACTGTTTGTTGATCGGCTGCCTCATCCTTCGCTCGACATTCCTGCCTCGAATCCTCGGTGTCCTGATGGCAGTCGGCGGCCTGGGTTGGCTGACCTTTATTTCACCGGCACTCTCTGCTTATCTGGCGCCGTACAACATGGTGCCGGGCATCCTCGGCGAAGCTACGCTTACGGTTTGGCTGCTCGCTGCGGGCGTAAACAGCCGGCGCTGGAACGAGCAGGCGCTCATGGCCGCCTGACGGTCATTGCATGGGAGCGAGCACGACCGGCGCTTCTCATGTTGAGGATCCGTTTTCGGAATCGCCTTGAGGTAGTGGAGGTGCACGATCATGGCTAAGGCATATTGGATCTCAGCGTACCGTTCGATACGTGACCCGCAGGCTCTCGCCGCGTATGCCAAGCTGGCTGGCCCGGCTCTCGAGGCGGCAGGTGGCCGCTTCCTGGTACGCGGGATGCCGGCGAGGGTTTACGAAGGCGGGCTCAACGAGCGCATCGTGGTGCTCGAATTCGCCAGCGTCGCGCAAGCCGTCGCCGCCCATGACAGTGCTGAGTACCAGCAAGCGCTGCGCGCGCTCGCTAATGGCGCCGACCGCGATCTGCGCATTGTCGAGGGCAGCGGGTGATCGCACGCCCGACTTGTGACACCTGTTGAGACCTCTGATGGAACTTGTCTCCATTCCTCGCCGATGGTGGAATCGTGGTCCCTGCGCTGAGGACCCAAGTGGCGCTCACTGAGCTCGAGCGGGCACGGGTACGCAAGACGGTAGGCGCCTTCGTCGAAGGCCGCCGTCCCCCGCACCACCTTCGTCAGCAGGTTGACCTGGCCTTTCGGTTATCGGGTCAGAGCGTCGAGATCTTCGAGGTGCGGCAGGCGCACGGAGGCGAACCTGGCGAGAGAATCGAGCTTCCCGTTGCCAAGGCAACTTACGTCCGCAGCGTGCGTCGCTGGCGGGTTTTCTGGTTGCGTCAGGACATGAAGTGGCACAGCTACAAACCGACGCCGGACGTTGCCACGATCGAGGAGTTCGTCACCCTGGTTCGGGAGGATAGGAATTCCTGCTTCTTCGGATGAGGAGACCGGCCGACGCCGGCGCGCTTCGCGAGCGCCGCGAAGACGCGTGACCAAGGAGAGCCCGTGCAGCCAGGCGAGCTTGCGCAGTACATCCACGAGCACATACCCTTGTCGCAGGCGATGGGAGTCTCGGTGCTGTCCGTAGAAGAGGACGCCATCACCCTGCAGGCTCCACTCGGGCCAAACCTCAATCATCGGCAGACGGTATTTGGTGGCAGTGCATCGGCACTCGCGATCCTCGCCAGCTGGTCCCTGTTGCACGTGCGGCTGCACGCCGAAGGCATTGCCGATCGCCTGGTGATTCAACGCAACACCATGGAATATCAGTATCCCATCCTCGGGCAATTCACGGCGCGCTCGATGCTGGAGCGCCCCGAGGCCTGGAGACAGTTCACCGCCATGCTCGCGCGCAGAGGCAAGGCGAGGATCACCGTGTTGGCGGTGCTCGAGCACATGGGACGCGTTGCAGGCAGGTTCAGCGGTCAGTTCGTCGCATTCGGCAACGGCGGGCATCTCCCGGACTGCAAGCCATGAGCACCGCGCGTCCACGTTACACCGGGAGTTGCCTCTGCGGCGGGGTTCGGTACGAGCTCACCGCCGAGCTCGGCCCGATCGAAGTCTGTTACTGCCGGATGTGCCGCAAGGCCTCCGGCGGCCCACTCGCGACGAACGCTCCCGTCGCGCGGGCAGCATTTCATCTGGCTGCCGGACGTGAGCTGCTCGCTGACTATGAATCGTCCCCGGGGGAGAAACGGGCCTTTTGTCGCAGCTGCGGCTCACCGATTTACAGCCATCGCGCAGCCCAACCGGAGATGGTCAGGATCCGCGTGGGCACCATCAACGAGCCACTGAACGTGCGGCCCGGGGCGAGCTACTACACTGGATCGAAGTGCAACTGGTGGGAGATTCACGATGCGTTGCCGCGCTTTGAGGCCGAGTGAGCTGTCGCGGGCCCGCGGCGGCGTGCCGCGTGGCGTGAGCGGATTCCAGCGAGGTGCGCGATGAGCTCCCGGACGGCTTCCTGTAGCTGCGGACAGTTGCGTATCGAGGTCGAAGGCGAGCCCCGCGTCGGCGTCTGCCACTGTCTTGCCTGCCAGCGGCGGACCGGCAGCGTGTTCGCGGCGCTCGCACGCTTTCGTGCGCCATTCAGGGTCTTCGGCGCCGCCACCGAATACGCCCGCGTCGGTGACCAGGGAGCGCGATTCATTTTCAGATTCTGCCCGGTGTGCGGTACGACGGTCTTTCACACCGAGGAAGGTGTCGTGGACTCTGTCAGTGTTGCCGTCGGTGCGTTCGCGGATCCCGCATTTCGTGCGCCGCAGGTCTCGGTCTACGACAGCCGCCGGCATCCGTGGGTGCAGCTGCCGCCGGGCACCGTGCGATTCGAGCGCGACCCGTCCTGATCGACGGACGAGC
>Ga0126381_100011024_pt1 | contig 10203 bp, 10 predicted proteins | sample PanSoiMetPlot_28_FD_96465 | JGI IMG/M metagenome (GOLD analysis project Ga0126381, IMG submission 96465) | Tropical forest soil microbial communities from Panama - MetaG Plot_28 | ecosystem: Environmental > Terrestrial > Soil > Tropical forest > Bulk soil | place: Panama | collected 2016-02-17 | reverse complement strand
CGCCGTCGCCGCGGCGGGCGCGGTCCTTCATTACCTCAAAGACACGCAGCGCGCAGCGCTCGATCATCTGGATCCTCCGCGTCATTTTGATCGCGCGGGAGCAATGGTGCTCGATGCGGTTACGATTCGGAACCTCGAGATTCTCGAACCGATCTTTACATCCGCGGCAATGAGTGATAGCAGCGCAACGCTGATCGGGGTTCTGGACCGGACGGCGACGGGAATGGGCGGGCGGCTCCTGCGTCAGAGGCTGCTGCGTCCATCAATTGATCGCGTGGAGATCGAGGCGCGGCTCGATGCCGTCGAGGATTTCGTTCGCGAGACGATCTTCCGGGCGGCGATTCGCGAGCGCCTCGCATCGATCCTCGATATGGAACGGCTCGTTGCCAAAGTGACGATCGGCAGCGCGGGTCCGCGAGACCTCCTTGCATTGGGCCGTTCGCTCGATCAGGCGCCAAAGTTAGGCGAGGCTGCTGCCCACGCGATCCATCCGCTTTCCAGCCGACTGATTGCGGCGATCGCGCGGCTGGATCCCGTGCCCGAAGCCTCTGGCGCGATCCTCGCGGCGCTCGCCGACACCCCACCTGTAATCATAGGCGAGAGCCCGACCATTCGTCCGGGCTACGATCCCGAACTCGACGAACTTCGCGACCTCAGCCACAATGGTAAACAGTTCATCGCGCGTATCGAGATGCGCGAACGCGAACGGACGGGCATAGCCTCTCTCAAGGTCCGTTTCAACAACGTCTTCGGCTATTACATCGAGATCTCAAAGCCGAATCTTCACCTCGCGCCCGCCGACTACGAACGCAAGCAGACCCTGGTCAATGCCGAGCGCTTCACGACTCCGGAACTCAAGGAGTACGAACGCAAAGTGCTCGCGGCCGAGGAAAAGATTCTGGAGATTGAAAAGCGGATCTTCGCGGAAATCCGCAAAAAAGCGGCGGATCGGGCCCAAGCGATTCGCGCCACGGCCGCGGCCGTGGCGGATCTCGATATTTCCGCCGCGCTCGCGCAGGTGGCCGCTGAAAGTCGTTATTCCCGGCCGCGATTTTCCGAGAGCGAGATGCGGATCGGGGCCGGAAGACACCCGGTCATCGAGAAGATCGCGGGCGAGGAAGCCGGGCGTTTCATTCCCAACGATCTGTATCTAAACGATTCGACGGACCGGCTAGCCATCATCACCGGACCGAATATGGGCGGCAAGAGCACCTATCTGCGGCAGGCGGCTCTTATCGCGATCATGGCGCAGGCGGGATCCTGGGTTCCGGCGGACTCGGCGCTTCTGCCGATCACGGACCGGATCTTCACGCGAATCGGCGCTTCCGACAATCTCGCGCGCGGACGCTCCACCTTCATGGTCGAGATGACCGAGACCGCGGTCATTCTGAATACTGCGACGCCGAACAGCTTCATCATTCTCGACGAAATCGGGCGCGGTACGGCGACATACGACGGGCTTTCTCTCGCATGGGCCGTGATAGAGCATATATCCACCCTCACGCGGGCGCGCACCCTGTTCGCCACGCACTACCACGAATTGACCGAACTCGCCGACCGTCTGGAAGGCGTTCGCAATCTTCAGGTCGCCATTAAAGAAGCCGGCGACCGCATTGTGTTTCTGCATCGCATTGAGCCCGGCAAAGCGGATCGCAGTTATGGCATCGAGGTGGCCCGGCTCGCCGGACTCCCGTCCTCCGTTGTAGAGCGGGCGCGTGAAATACTCCATTCTCACGAGCCGAGGGAGAATCGCGCCGCGGGGCCGATTCAGATTCGCCTGTTCGAACCGCAATCCGACGATGTCAAAGAACGCATCCGTTCTCTTAACCTCGACGAAATGCGCCCGATTGAGGCCCTCCGGTTTCTCGAGGATCTGCAGAAAGATTTGGAATAGCGCATGCGTGTCGCGGGGATCATGAGCGGTACGTCACTCGATGGAATCGACGTGGCGATTGTCGAAATCCGTGGCCGGAAGATCGAGACTCTCACGTTCCGGACCACGCCCTATTCGCAATCCGTAAGGAGCCGAATCCTGAGCGCGGCTACGCCGCAGGATCTTTCGCGTCTGAACTTTGAGTTGGGCGAGCTCTACGCGAAGGCTGTGGCGGAGACGTGCCGCAGAGGACGCATTTCACTGAGTTCCCTGCAGCTGATCGGATGTCATGGCCAGACCGTTTATCACGAAGGCGTCAATACGCTGCAGATTGGCGAGGCTGCGGTCATTGCAGAGCGCCTCGGAATTCCCGTAGTATCCGATTTCCGCACACGCGATATCGCCGCCGGAGGACACGGCGCGCCGCTGGTTCCATTTGTCGATGACTTACTTCTGCGGCATGCGCGAATTCCGCGAGTAGCGCTGAACATCGGCGGAATCGCCAATATCGCGGTCCTTAATTCGAAACCCGTTGTCGCATTCGACACCGGCCCGGGGAATATGGTGATCGACCAACTGGCTACGGTATACACTCAAGGGCAGCACGGATACGATCGCGACGGAGTCATCGCCTCAAGCGGACGCTTAAACCGGGAACTGCTGGACCAATTACTGACCGATCCCTATTATTCAGCGAAGCCTCCGAAAACCGCGGGCCGGGAACAATATGGCCACGACTTTGTGGAGCGCATGATGAAAACCAGCCTGCCGCTTGAAGATCTCATCGCTACCGCAACGACCTTGACAGCCGCAACCATTGCCCAGGCGATCCGCCATCACGCGCCTGCAACGAAGGAAGTGATCGCCGCCGGAGGAGGCGTCCACAACAAAACGTTGATGGCGCAGCTCGCGGCGTTTCTGCCCACAGCGCGGCTCACGACGACCGGGGAGTTCGGAATCGATCCGGACGCTAAGGAGGCGGTCGCCTTCGCGATCCTTGCGTATCGTACGTGGCGCCGGCAGCCCGGCAACCTGCCGTCTGCCACCGGCGCGCGCCGTCCAGTGATCCTCGGGAAAATTACGCCATAACCGGTGTTCGCGATGCCACTTCCAGGCACGCGAGACAGAATGCAGGCAGATCGTCCGGCTTCCGGGAAGTTACGATGTTCTCGTCCACCACGACTTCCGAGTCTTCCCATTTTGCGCCGGCATTCACGACATCATCCTTGATCGCGAAAAACGAAGTCGCGCGCCTGCCCTTAAGAACGCCCGCCGAGCACAGTACCCAGGGACCGTGGCAAATCGCGGCCACCAGCTTGCCCTGCTCCGCGATACGCCGCACGAATTCGATCGCGAGAGGATGACGGCGGATGAAATCCGGGGCAAACCCCCCAGGAGCGATCACGCCATCGAAATCTTCGGGCCGCGCCGCTTCATAGGACAGGTCCGATTTGCACGGATAGCCGAGCTTGCTGGGATAAGACTCGCCCGCTTTCGCAGCAACGACCACAACTTTCGCGCCCGCCTCGCGAAGGCGGTAAAACGGATACCAGACTTCCATCTCCTGATACATCTGGTCTACCAGAATCGCGATGCTTTTGCCTTTGAGTTCCATACAGCGCTATTTTACGGCGCTCCCCGCGCACAGTCTCCGGTCATGATGAGACGTTGACAACCTCCGGCGAGCGTTTCTATAGTTGATAGAATCCCTTGGATTGTCGCAAAAAAGGCGGCGAAAGGGACAACAGGGGAGCATAAGGCCTTGGCTGAGAATGAAATGACCGGCGCCACCGATACGCCGGTCAGCGGCGTGGATCCGGAAGAATACCAGCATCTTTTGGAGGATTACAGCCATTTGGCGCCTCCGTCACGGCACGAGGTGCTGGAAGGCCGCGTCCTGAAGATCTCTGGTCAGGATGTCTTTATCGATGTCGGTTACAAATCGGACGGAGTAGCTCCGCTCTCACAATTCCTCGACCCGGCGGGAAAGATCACGGTTCAGGTCGGAGATGTTGTGGAAGTGATGGTCGACAACGGCCATTCTTCGGAGGGCTATGTCCTGCTCTCCCACGAAAAGGCCGCGCGGCTCAAAATCTGGGACAACCTCGAAAAGGCGCTGAACGAACAACTTACAATTTCGGGTCGCGTGACGGGGCGCGTGAAGGGCGGCCTTTCCGTTGATGTGGGCGTAAAGGCGTTCATGCCGGGTTCGCAGGTTGACGTGCGTCCCGTGCGAAATGTCGAGCAATATATCGGGCAGGATTTTCCGGTAAAGGTCGTGAAGCTGAACCGAAAGCGCGGAAATGTGGTGGTCTCGCGGAAGCTTGCGGTTCAGGAAGAAGTCGATGCGCGCAAGAACATTACCCTGGAATCGCTTCACGAGGGAGCGATTGTCGCGGGCGTGGTCAAAAATCTGACCGAATATGGCGCTTTTATCGATCTCGGCGGCATCGACGGACTATTGCATGTAACTGATATTTCATACGGGCGCATCTCGCACCCCGCCGAGGTACTGCAGACAGGCGCGGAAGTAACAGTTCAGGTTTTGAAGTACGATCCCAACAAAGAGCGCGTGTCGCTCGGGATGAAGCAGCTAATGCCGGACCCGTGGGAAGGCGCGAGCGAGCGCTACCCGATCAGCAGCCGCGTCATCGGCCGCGTGGTCAGCGTAACCGATTACGGCGCGTTCGTGGAACTGGAACCGGGCGTGGAAGGCCTGATCCATATCAGCGAGATGACCTGGTCGCGCCGGATGAAGCACCCGTCCAAAGTCGTAAAACCGAGCGACACTGTGGAATCCGTCGTTCTCGAAGTGAACGCGAAGGACCGGCGGATCTCGCTTGGCCTCAAGCAGCTTGAGCCAAACCCCTGGACCACCGTTGAGCAGCGCTACAGCATTGGCTCGGTGGTTGAAGGGCGCGTCCGTAATATGACGGACTTCGGCGCCTTCATCGAGATCGAAGAAGGCATCGACGGACTGGTGCATATCTCCGATCTTTCCTGGGCGAAGCGGGTGAAGCATCCGAGTGAGGTGCTCCGTAAAGGCTCGATCGTGCAAGCGGTGATACTCGCGATCGACGCCGAGCATAAGCGGTTGTCGCTCGGCATCAAGCAGCTTCAGCCGGACGCCTGGGAGACATGGTTCCAGAATCACAATGTCAATGAGACCGCACCGGGTAAGGTCTTGCGGGTCGCCGGGTTCGGCGCATTCGTGGAGTTGGCCGAGGGCGTGGAAGGTCTCTGTCATTTCTCCGAAGTACCCGGATGGAGCGGCCGCAAGTCGGATCCACCCCCGTTGACGCCTGGGGAAGAGCGGAATTTCATGATCATCCGGATGAACGAGACGGAGCGCAAGATCGGGCTGAGCCTGAAAGCGCAAGCGGACGCCGAAGAGCGGTCGCGCCTCGACGAATACCGGAAAGTAGCCGCCGCCGCCAGTTCGAGCCTCGAGGACTATCTCCCGCGACGGGGACAGCGATAGACTGTTTACCGGATTGCAAAATCCGGCGCATCACGCGATACTCATATTTCCCGTAATTGATTCATCCTGCTGTCTTTTGGCAAAATTGAAGCAGCCCGGCGACGGGCGACTGATAGGAAGAACCGATGACTAAAGCCGAACTGATTGAGGAGGTCTCACGCGTGGTGGAGATGACCCGTAAGGAATCCGAGGTCATCGTGGAGGCGATCTTCGACAGCATCGTGCGTTCGCTCCGCGCGAACGACAAGATCGAGATTCGGGGGTTCGGCAGCTTCCGCACGCGCCAGCGGCAATCGCGTGTGGGCCGCAATCCGAAGACGGGAACCCGCGTCGAAGTTCCGGCTAAGAAAATCCCCTATTTCAAACCAAGCAAAGAACTTAAGGACGTCGTGAACGCCGGTCCGGCCAATCCCGATTCAAACCCGGGAACCGCGCCCGCCGCCCCGATTCTTTAGCGGCAGGCGTGGACTATCTCTGGAGTCCGTGGCGATACCGGTATCTCACGGGGGCCGAAAAGTCAGAGGGCTGCATTTTCTGCAGGATAGCCGCCGAGGATGACGACGAGCGGAACCTGATCGTCTTTCGCGCCGAGTTCAACTTCGTGGTTCTGAACCGTTTCCCCTACACCAGCGGGCATCTGATGGTCGTGCCCTATACCCACGCGCCGGCTCTTTCGGAGGTGGACGAAGCCACGTGTTCCGAGATGATGAGCTTGGTTCGGACGTCGGAGGCCCATCTGAGGGCTGTTTACCGGCCGGATGGACTGAACCTGGGGATGAACATCGGGCACAGCGCGGGCGCTGGTATTGCGGGGCACATCCATATGCACGTCCTGCCGCGCTGGCACGGAGACGCCAACTTCATGACTACGGTGGGCGAGACACGCGTCCTTCCGGAAGAGCTTGAGGTGACGTGGCAGCGGGTGCGGGCAGCGTTTCTCACGGCATAGTGATAGAATCCACGTTCCTATGCTTCCCGAACTGATCGCTGAGTTCCTTGGCACACTTGTATTGATCCTTTTCGGCAATGGCGTCGTTGCAATGGTGGTGCTGTTCGGGACCGGCGTGCCGGGCGAGATCGTGCATGGCGGTTACACCAACATCACGATCGGCTGGGGGCTCGCTGTCACGATGGGCATCTACATCGCCGGACGGATCTCCGGCGCCCATATAAACCCAGCGGTGACCATCGCGCTGGCTGTCTATCGAGACTTCCCCTGGCGCAAGGTAGCGCCCTATATCGTGGTCCAGACCGCTGGCGCCTTTGTCGCCGCCGCGATCGTTTACTGGAACTACATGCCTGCTTTCCAGGCTTTCGACCCGGGGCTCGAGAAGACTGCCGGCATCTTCACTACGTTTCCGGCTTTTCCACAGGTCCCGTTCGCGGGCCTTCTGGACCAGACCATCGGGACTGCCCTGTTGCTGATGCTGATCCTCGCCATCACCGATGAGCGCAATCAGCCGCCAGGCGCCAATATGGGCGCCCTGATGATTGGGCTGGTGGTCGTGGCGATCGGCATGGCCTTCGGGGGCATGCATGGCTATGCGATCAACCCCGCCCGCGACTTCGGTCCTCGGCTCTTCACGGCTGTGGCCGGGTTCCGCAATAACGGTCTGACGGATGGCCCCAAGGTGTTCTGGGTACCCATTGCCGGGCCGATCCTCGGCGGGATCCTGGGCTCGGCGGCTTACGACTATGGCGTGCGACGGTTCCTGCCGCGCGATTAGGTCTGGAACTTTCTCCAGCGGCTGAAGGTGAAGATCTCTTTGCGGTTCCGAAAGCTGGCGAAGTTCAGCCGGCAGTATTCACAGCGCCAGCGTTTGGCTCCGAGCGCGGTCTTGAGGGCAACGCGCAGGGGCGGGTCATAGGTTCGGCCGGTCCAGCGATTCAGGTCCATCCGGAAGCAGCGCGGGCAGCGCGCCCACTTCAGATCTGAGAGCAGAAATGTTTTCGCCGTGAAGCGGGTCTTGCAATCGCGGCAACGCAGCGGACCCGAGAACCAGGTCTTCCGTTCGCCGGGACGGGGCCTGACTTCAGCGAGGAACCGGCTGCCACATTTTGGACATGCGATCAACATCGGCTCAGAGCGCCGCCCACGAAGGCAGCGAAGCTTTCGGCAAGCCGCTGGCGCACTTTGGAGTTCGAGTTCAGCGTGCGGCCAGCGATCTCACGTACGGGCAGCAGGTCGCGGGTGGTCGAGGTGATGAATACTTCGTCGGCTCGATAGAGGTCTTCGACGCTTAGAGTGCGCTCGGCTACGTGAGTATCTTCGAGTAAAATCTCTCGAGTGATGCCGGCGAGACATCCGTCGCTCAACGGCGGGGTGTAGGCCGTGTCGCCGAAAACCGCAAAGATGTTGGCGGACGTGCATTCGGCAACCATGCCTCGCTCATTGAGGAGTATGGTTTCATCGAAGCCTTCTCGCATCGCTCGTTCCGCCCAAGTCAGATTCTGCGCCCAGGAAAGCACCTTCGCGCCGGCGAATTCGTTGGCGGCGAAGCGCGCGTTGGGCTGAATCAATAGACGGGCGCTTTCGCCCCATTGCTTCGAATCGGCTGTCAGGGCGATCGTGTCGGTGGTCGAGCCGGAGCCGGGGCCTTCCCACATGCCTCCGCCGTTGCGGACGAAGACGAGCCGAAGAGTGCAGTCCGGACGTCCGTTTGCTTCGATCAGGCGGAGCAGGTCGGCTTCGACGGCGGCTGGATCGGGCGGCAGCGCGACGTTCAGCAGCTTCGCGTCACGCGAGAGACGAGCCCAATGGCGCTCCCAGGCGAAGAGGACTCCTTCGCGCACGCGCAGGGTCGTGAAGACGCCCCATCCGGCGAGAAGGCCGAGTTGGCCGGGGCGCAGAGAGGGTTCGGCGGCATCGCGAATCCGACCGTTGTGCAGAACGTTGGCGTGGATTCCCATGTAGTTTCATTGTTTCATTTGGGCGTCGCGTTTGGCTTTGAACTCAGTACCAGGCCTCCATTCCGGGAACTTCTCGCCCTGGGCCACACGGTACCCGACTTCCGCGAACACTTTCAGGTCTTCCACGGCTCCGGAGAGATCCCAGTCCGGTTTCACTTCGTCGGACGGCTTGTGATAGTCGTTCGTGGTGTATTCGTCTCGTTTCTTTTGGCCGTAGCCTTCGGGTTTGCCGATGTATTCCGTGCCAGCATCCGGGTCGAGAGCCGGAACACCTTGCTTGGCGAACTCGAAATGATCCGAGCGGTAGAAGTGGCCTTTCTCCGGTTCGGCGTCGCCGGTTACGGTGCGGTCGTGTTCTTTCAGAACCGCGGCGGTCGTGTCGTCCAGCGTGGAGTTTCCCAGCCCGACGATCACCATGTCCTTCGTGCGGCCCCAGGTGTTCAGGCCGTCCATGTTGATATCGGCGAGTGTCTTGTTGAGTTGGTAAAGCGGGTTTTCCGCGTAGTATTCGGAGCCTAGCAGGCCCTGCTCTTCGGCGGTGACGGACAGGAACAGGATGGATCGCTTAGGGGCGGGGTTCAGTTTGCTGTATGCTCGCGCGATCTCGAGAAGACCGGCTGTGCCCGAGGCGTTGTCTACGGCTCCGTTGTAGATCTGATCGCCTTTCAGGGTGGGGTCCTTGCCGAGATGATCCCAGTGGGCGGTGTAGATCACGTATTGATCTTTGAGGGTTGAGTCGCTGCCTTCGAGCTTCGCGACGACGTTGTGGGAATCGATGGTGCGGAGCGTGTTCTGGATGTGGAAGGTGGCCTTGGTTCCCGGCAGGGCCACTGGCTTGAAGTCACGCTGCAGAGCGTCCTTCTTCAGTGAGGCCAGATCCAGTCCCGCCATGCTGCACAGTTCGTTCGCTTTGTTGTAGGTCATCCAGCTCTGGACCGGTACGGTGCTCATGTTGTTGTCGGGGCGCTGGATGGTGAAGTTCTCGCCTCCCCAGCTTCCGGAGACGACTTCGAAGGGATAGCCTGCTGTTGCGGTTTCGTGGATGATGATGGCTGCGGCGGCGCCTTTCTGGGCGGCGATTTCGTATTTGTAGGTCCAGCGGCCGTAGTAGGTCATCGCTCGGCCCTTGAACATCGAGTCATCCAGTTTGCGGGGATCTTTCGGGTCGGGGATCTGCGGATCGTTGATCAGCATCAGGATCGTCTTGCCTTTGACATCCACGTTCTTGTAGTCGTCCCAGTTGTATTCGGGGGCGACTACTCCGTAGCCGACGAAGACTACGTCGGAGTCCTTTACGGTCACTTCGGGCTGGTAGTGGAATGAGAGCGCGATGTAGTCCTTGCCGGCCTCGAGGGCGAGTTTCTTGCCTTTTGCGGTGATGTCGGTCTGCGGCTTCGAGGCGACACCGGCGAGCGGAACCTTCTGGAGGTATGTGCCATCGGGGTTGCCCGGCTTCAGGCCCATCTGCTGGAACTGGCTCTGGAGGTAGGCGATGGTCTTCTGTTCGCCCTGGCTTCCAGGTTTGCGGCCTTCGAAATCGTCGGAGGACAGCGTTTTGATTTCGCCTAACAGCGAGTCGGCGTTGATGCTGTCGAAAGTGGGCTGCGGCCGGGCGCAGCAGGCCAGGAGCGCCAACAGAGCGGCGGGAAGGAATCTCATCAGGACTATTTTGCGACTATTTGGCGGAGGCCGTGGGCGAACCGGGCGAACCCATCTCCGCTCCTTTGATCCAGTCGAGGATGGTTTCGTATTCGGGGGAGCCTTTGGCCCAGCGGCGGCCTCCTCCGTGCGCTGTGGTTTTCGCTCCGACTACTCCTTCGGATTCGGCGGTCGAGGTCGGTTTGCGGAGGAGGAGGCTGTTTTCGGGTTCGCGGGTATCGACCACGTTCATCACCGTTTCCCAGGTGGCGTTGAAGAGCGTGTGGGTGGCGTGGCAGTG
>Ga0126381_100011022_pt1 | contig 10204 bp, 13 predicted proteins | sample PanSoiMetPlot_28_FD_96465 | JGI IMG/M metagenome (GOLD analysis project Ga0126381, IMG submission 96465) | Tropical forest soil microbial communities from Panama - MetaG Plot_28 | ecosystem: Environmental > Terrestrial > Soil > Tropical forest > Bulk soil | place: Panama | collected 2016-02-17 | reverse complement strand
GTCGGCCCGTTTGTTCTCTGATGGAACAGCTCGCCGCGGCTGTGGAACACGAGGTGACCGCGCTGCAACCTCACCCCGCCCCACACCGATGACAAGTCCGAGCGCAATGGGAACGCAACGCATACCCGCTCGGGTCTCAACGCAAGATAGGCGGTGCGCGGCAGGCTTTCGCTAAGGGCCAGGAGATGCACGTGGGGTAGGATCACGCGGGTCATTCGGGCCCAGAACACGCCGGGGCTGGTGACCACAAGCTCGATCCGCGCTTCCTCCAACGCCGCCACGAAGTCTTCGGCATCTGTGAAAGTGGCCCCGCCAGTCGCCATCGATACTCAACCTCGCCATCGACGCTCGCGGATCGGCACTGGCAAGTGGCCGACCGGGCTACGGCTGCCTTACTTGATTGATGGTCCTGGCAAATCCTGACGCTATGCCGATTCGGAAATTTTAGCGCGAGGGGGCGATTTTTTCGTGAAAGCGTCCGCCGGATGGCCGCCGCAACGTGTCCGACGGCGACTCCTGAAACAGCTCGCGGTAGGCCCCCGAGAACCGACCGAGTTCCCAAAAACCGTAACGTGTCGCGACCTCGGTAACCGTGGTGTTCGCTGGATCGGCCCCTCGCAGTGCCCAACGCGCTTGGTGCAACCGTCGAAGCGAGAGATAGCGAATAGGGCTCATACCCAAATCCCGCTGGCAGCAGTTGCGGAACGTACGCTCCGTCACGCCAATAGCTTCGCACACCTCCGTCAGGAATAGCGCCCGGTCGGGGTTGGCCTCGATCAGCATTTCGAACTGCGCCATGATACGCTGTCGGCGGTGACCAGGGACGGAGACCTCCTCATCGGCGTCAGCGACGGCACCGAACGCCACCTCAATCAAGCGCTGTTGCAAACCACGCGCGGCATCCGCGTGGCGCAGGACCTCCGGTCCTGTCTCCGCGAGATCGACGGTTGCGCGGTGCAGCCGACGCAGGCTGGCGAGACGGGACTGCAACGGCCGAAGCACTCGTTGCACGTCCCGCGGCAATACGTCTTTTCCAGTCAGGATGGCGCCAAATCGATGGAATTGTTCTGTAGGAAGCGACATTCCTGCCCATTCGCAAGAGGCGATTGATCGTGTGCACAGCGCCTCGCCGGGACTCAATAACGCCAGATCGTCGCATTGAATGGACGAAGAAAGGATGTTCACGGGCGGCTGCGACGACGTCAGGAACAACAGGAACGCCCGATCCGCGGCCACAACTGCGCGAAAGGTTCGGGGCAGGCTCTCTCGCCCCCTCTGCATCCAAAGCTCGCCAAGGTCGACCCGCGTCACACTCGCTTCGAAAAGCCCCGGCTGCGACACGATCACTTCAACGCGTCCGCCGCGGATCAGGCTTGCGTATTCGTCCGGGTCGGAGGCCACGTAACTCATCGTGGCGAACATCGCGACGTTCCTGTTGGCTTGCTTCAGACTCTGCTGTTCAGCGGCGCTCGTGGCGTTGACGACGATTCACGACGCGATCAAAATCTAGCTCTCGCTTAACTTTCTTTGTAGACCTGGGCGGGTCGTAATCATCAGTGCTGTCCAATCTTCGGCCGCGGTGTGCCTAGGAAAGCAATGCGCCAACTACCAGTAGCCAGAATGGAACGACCCCGACGCCCGGAATGGCCTCCAGGGCCCCGGCAAAAGCAGCCACTGCCAACCCTGGATCACGAACAGCAGCAGCGCGGTTGCAATACCCACTGCCCGTACGATCGGCGGTGCCAAAGTCGCGAAATCACCGATGACATCGGATATGCCGGCGATGACGAAGGCGGCTGCAAGCCGATTTTTCGAGAATTTGAAGCGCTTAGAGGACACCGACTCTGTGCTGGTCGGACGTTTGCCCATTTCCGTGGGAGGGGAAATCATTAAATAGTCTGCCCACACTAAGCCCGGGAGATAAGCAAATTGCACGCAGTTTCATTGAAAAAAGAACTCTATCAAAATGACCGGCCTCTGTAAATTGTCTTTGGTGCTGTGCCCCTCTTCGCGGTGCGTAGCGCCTGCTTTGCGCCGTCGAAAGTGCGCGATCACCCAGTGGAGACAGACCTACCCGCAAATTTCTCTAACCTCCTACTCGGGCCAACTTCGACCTTACTTGGCATTCTGACTGTCTGGAATTCCGCTGATCCTTCAATATCTGGTCGAGCAGCAAATTGTCAGAATGAGCCTTGATCTTTCACAGTTTCCGGGTGACTCTTAATCAGCGGGTCCAAGGTTCGAGTCCTTGTGCGCCCACCAATGATTTCAACTACTTATCCCTGCCTGCATCTGGAACGATTTGACCGTTTTCCACTTTGTTTTCCAATTTTGTTCGCCATCGGTTCCCGTCGCCGCGGCGGCGCGCTCAAGCTTGGCGACCGCGGACACCGCGAGCTTGGTCGTCCAGCCGAGGTAATGCGCGTCAAGGATAGCCGCAACGTCCTTGAACGAGTGCCCCGTGATGGTCGCGATTTCGGGCACCTCGCACCCGGCCTCTGCCAGGCGCGTGACGGCCGATCCGAACGTTCTGAATGACGTCTCGTTCTGGCTTGCGGTCGTCTCCGGAGAGGCACCGGGAACCCCTACGGGGTCTCGCGCGCCGCCTCGCCATACTACAACGAAATGGTGAAGTCCCTCTCGCCGAACGAGATAAGGCTGATGCTCGAGCTGACGCGGGGCACTTCGCTCGTCGCCGGCCGCATCAAGATGGCGAAAAACTGCGAACGCCGCTATCGCGGCCTCGTGGCGCTGCTGGATCCGAAGAGCGTGCCCACCTCCGCGAAGAGTCTCTTCAACAAGTGGCTCCCGACACCATGAGTATGGATACGACAAAGCGATCTGCCGACGCAGAACACCCTACAGTGCCGGGAGGCTATTAACCTGAGACGAATCGAGCGATTCCGTCTCAAGTTAATGGCTGCTGCATCGCACAAAGTACCCGAGTCTCACAGTTAATGGCGTTCCGACACCCTAGCTACGCCAGAGAAGATCTCGAGATGGCTGATCGCCTCTACCACCATCTCGTGGATGGTGGGCATAGATGTGTGGTTTGATAAGTACCCTCTTAGGGGAGGTCAACGATGGACAGTTGAGGTGCGCAAGGCTACCAAAGGCTGCAGATATTTCTTGGCGCTCCTCTCATCGAAATCAGTATCGAAGAGAGGTTGTGTCCAAAAGGAATTGGCGGATGCTCTAAACTTACTCGATGAGTTTTCCCGAGTCGGAGGTATTCATCGTTCCGGTACGCTTGGACGAATGCGGGTCCCAGCTGTCACTGAGCATCTTGGGCTGAGATCGCGGCGTGAACGATTTCAACGGTTGGCGATGGGTTCGATGCACAGGTTTGTACATTTAACGTGAGAAACCTATTGCCTTTGGGCATCTAACGTGAGACTCGCGGCTCGCGAACGTCATTCTGATTCGGGGCTGGGATAGACGACAGTTCGAGGCCGACAGAGAGTCCTCGACGCGCTTGGGCTCAAACTGGAGGCGAAGCCGAAGGCGGCGTAGGTCAACGCCGCCAGAGTCTTGCGCAGAGCTCACACCTTTTTCGCCCAAACGCTACAATCTCGCTAGCTGGCGGACCGTGGGGGGCTATGGATGTCCTGCTGGCAGTGTCGGGCAGAGGTGCATCTTGTTGCGACGTGTCTTCATCAATCAATGGGCGGCTCGAGGCGGCAGGGCGCAATACAATAACTTGGTCGCCGACGCGGGGTGGCCTTCCACGGGAGATCGACCGCACCGAGGTGCAACTAAACCCAACCGTGGTACACTTTATCGAGTTATGCGCTCGTTATTTGACTCACAGAGTGTACCCGATCATTGAAATAGCTTGGGGATTTTGGCCGAGAGAAGGCCTGTCACGCCAGCGCTGTAACCAAATCCGGTGCCTTGCGTACGCCATCCTGTGACTGCGTGACTGATCAAGCTCGCGTTCCCCTCTATCGAGGCGTCCGATCGAATTCGAGCACATCGAACGCATACAGGGAGGGGTTCCGGTGCGTGGCTCGTTCGGGCGGGGTTTCTGTGACGCTGCCTGTGACGGTTCGGAGTCTGGAATCCGCTAAGTGCTGGTCGGAGTGGCAGGATTTGAACCTGCGACCCCCTCGTCCCGAACGAGGTGCGAACTCGAACAAATCCACCCGTGTCGGGTCGCGCGATACGCCTGAACCCCCCGGCATCGTCCATGATCGCCCCCCCGCCCCTTTGCCAGAGACAATCATAGCACAAGGCGTAGGGCTCAAGCTGTCGGTCAATCATCCAGTCGTACCGGTGGGCATGGCCATGTTTACGCTGACGAGGCACAACGCCGCACGCGCCTTGGCTCGATACATGCCGGTGCGTTGTGATAACCAACGAGTAAGGTCGTGGCCTAGTCACCGCCCCATGAACACCGTTTACGTCATCGCAATAGTGACGAGCCTCAACTGCGGGGTCGAAGTGCTCTCTCCCCGCGCCATTGAGCCCGATTCGACTGGTCAGCACGCGCAAACGTATCCCACACAGGATGCTTGCATCGCTGCGTTACCCAACTTGGTGTTAAAAGCTCAACGTGACGCTACGCGCCAACTAGCCTTGCAGTGCGTACCTAAGGGCTCCGCTCTCCCATACGACTCCGCGCAACCTAACCTGTTCAAAGTGCGTTAGCCGAGCCGAAGTCTGCTCCGGCTTAAGACACGTACGTCGCGTCGAGCCTCGAGTCCTATACACCTGGCGCGGCGCTGGAGTACCGAAGACGAGGTATCCATGACCGAGGTCGATAAACAACCCAACCGAAACATCACCAACGCCAAACACCCCGAGGCATTGGTGACACAAGACCCGGATGCAAACGAGCCGCCATTGATTTGGGAGGAAATACACCGAGCCGCTGATCAGTCGAGGAAGTGATTCATCAATATTGATGATGACTTTGCGCGCTATGTGCCTATGGGTGCGCGTTTCGACAGAACGCCGGGACTGAGCAACTCGTGATCCGAATTAACGACAGCGACATTACCCGGCTCTGCGATCGGCTAGACAGCCACGCCAATTCTGCGCTGCTGAGCGACGCCGAGCAGCTGGATCTGCACCTTGCGGCGGCAATCCTCCGAACGCTGATGAGATCCGGCGCGCTCGACGCCGGCGTTGATATTGAGCTCCGATAGTCATTTGCGGCGATTGCCTATCTGTGCGTCGATTCGACCAAAAACAGCTTCAGTGAGCTGATAACCTCAGCCGCACCTCACCGCCTACTGGAATTTGGTTTTTGGTCGCGGTTTTTGGGTGAGGTGATAAAATTTCGCCGGCCCCTGACCGCAGCCGCACGAATCAGAAAGGTTTCTCGCGGGGCGTGAATCACTTTGCTGCCGCCCGATCCGCAAGGTGACCCATCGCGAGCTCTATGGCTTCCCACTGGTCGGCGAGCTCATCAGCCATCACAGCAAGCTCAAGCGAAATCCGGTGGCACTCCTCGATGCGAAGATTGTCAGCGTTGGTTCGCAATTCTTCGGCCCTTTGCCGTAACTGATCAGCTTTTTTCGACATAGATGCCCCCGTGCGTGGGGATGGCGCCATCGGAAGGCTAGCTTACGCCTTGTCCATGCATTTTTAAAATCAAATTTGAAGTTGATTTACTCCGCTGCATCGCAACAAGGCGTCGATCCACGTGGCAACGCTGCCTGGGCAAGTGCCAGGGTATGAGGCGGCGGGGAGATCTGAAAAAAGTTTGCGCAGAATTTTGACCGATTTGGATTTTGCGCCGCGGTTTGAAAGAGGGGTGATAAACTTCCGCGGCGTGGTTTGGGACCCGGGGCAACACCCGAGTTCCGCACATCACTTCGAGCCTCGAGCCTTCATCCAAACTCAATGGTCACAGCAGAATGACGCACGGAGCATACTGTTTGTCGCCGTGCGCGAGTTGTGTATCGCCATGACGGAGGGTCGAAAAGTTGTTTGTTTGGTGCAAGTTTTTCCTGTCGCCCGCTGCGAATTAGTTTTTTGCTCGTCGGACCAGCACAAATGCTGTTTGCGTCTGCAAGCGCATCCCTCCCAGAGAAGGGCTAAGACCATGACCAAACCCCGTCCGATCTGCCTGCAGTTCAACGATCACAACGCTAATCTTGACCGTCTCACAGCGTGGATCGCCAGCCATCCCGTCCAGCCCACCGCGACAAATCGCTCCCATTCGCACAGAGGCTAGGGCCACGGCGCGAGCGACCGAGGCTGCGGCGGCCGCGGCGACTGGTGCCCCAGGTGAGCCACAGGGCTGACGCTTGTGGAATTCGAACGAGCTCGCACAAGGCGTTTGACTCGTCGTTTAGCTGCGGCAATTTTGGTCGCCTGCGGATGCGCGGAGCAACAGTCGCCTCGGATTATATTTTGTTTGAGCGCTACCAAATAAGATGAGTGGCGAAACCTCGAACCCTGATTTCAGGCATAAGCTCGCGCGGTCGATCGTGCCGACAGGCGGCTGCGACCAAGTCGAATATGTCGATCGGTTGGCGGATTCCGCCAGCTGGCAGCCGGGAGTTGCCCTCCGTCGACCTGGTGGCGAAGTTTGGCTGGACGGCAAACTCTGTAAAGGTGGGCCTTTGGCCCCCGCCCCGTCGCGAAAAATGATGGCACCTTCACGAGGCATGGTCTAGTCTAGTCCAGTCGGACTGCTTTGTTCCTTCGGTGCGATGGGGGCGTTAGTCTCTCCCCACTGCGTCCATGGCTGCGGCACGGCGATGAGGCGACGCCACGTCATGCGCATGCGACGCGATGGCGTTCCGAGATACAGTTTTCGGAAAAACTGCCAACGGCCATCTAAACCCAGCTTTGGCGCCGCAGGGCGTGGAACATACCAATTATTAATTCCTGTGCGGCGGATCCAGCAGTAACCGCGTCGAACCAATTCACGATGCAACCGAGTGCGCAGCAGGAGATCCTCAATGAGAATCAACCGCGGTCGCCAATCGCTGAGGCTGAACCCATCTAACACGTCCGGCTCGTGTCCTTCTACGTCGATGGAGACGAAGTCGATGGACGGTGCGTTGGCCTCGGCCAGGATATCATCGAGCGTCCGAACCGGGACCTTGATGGAGCCACCCGGCTTGACCTCCACCAGATTGAGCCCGGCGTCGAAGGACGAGTGACTGCCAGCGAGGTGCAGGGTCATTTGGCTTCCCGCGTTGCGCCGGGACGAGCACGCCACCGCAAACACCTTGGCTGAACGCTCTCGGCGGAGCGACTTGGCGAGATCGGGCTGTGGCTCGATTAGTACGCCGGTCCAACCTCTCTGCTCGAGCTCCCAGGTTTGCGATAGGGTCCTCGGTTCGTTCGCACCGACTTCGACGAAGAAGCCGCGATCAGTGGTGGCGAAGAATGTCTTGATCAGGTCGGCCTCCATCTCGGTAGGAAAGACGGTTCTCATCGGACGTCCATGAACTATTGATGACAGGCGCCCCAATTCGCGGGATAGTGCCTCACGATCCTCGCGTGGGTCCGCCAACTTGGACCACGCGCAGATTGTTGGTCGTGCCTGCCTGCGCGAACGGAATGCCGGCGACGACGACGATCAAATCTGCCGGGCGCGCGAATTCTTCCGAGAGAGCTCTCGCGGTGGCGCGGTTGACCATTTCCTCGTATGTGCGAATGTCTTCCGAAAGAACACTGTGAGCGCCCCACAGAAGGCAGAGCCGCCGAGAGACCTGCTCGTCCGGCGTGATCGCCAGTATGGCCACCGCAGGACGCTTTCGCGCGATGCGCGCCGCGGTCGTCCCGCTGGATGTGAACGCGACAATCGCGGGGGAGCGAATGGCCTCTGCCAGATCCGCAGCCGCTGCTGCGACGGCATGCGGCGCCGTCTGCTGCTCACCGGGCTGGGAGGCGGCGACGATCGAGCGGTAGAGCTTGTGCTGTTCCGTCCTGCGAATGATGCGGTCCATCATATCCACCGCCTCGCAGGGATAGCGGCCCGTCGCGGACTCAGCCGACAGCATGACGGCGTCGGCGCCGTCATAGATCGCCGTCGCCACGTCCGACGCTTCCGCTCGCGTGGGAGTGGGAGCCGCGACCATTGAGTCGAGCATTTGGGTCGCGACGATCACGGGCTTCGCCGCGATCCGGCAAGCACGCACCAGCTCCTTCTGTCGGCCGGGAACATCTTCGTGCGGGATCTCGACCCCGAGATCACCGCGAGCAACCATGACTGCATCGGAGAGGCGAATGATGTCCTCGATCTGATCGAGGGCAGAGGGCTTCTCGATCTTCGCCATGAGCCCGGCCCGATCACTGATCAGTCCGCGCGCCTCGATCATGTCGCCTGGCTTCTGCACGAAGGACAGGGCGATCCAATCGACGCCGAGAGCCAGTCCGAAGGCGAGGTCGGCGCGATCCTTCGGGGTCAGCGGCGAAAGGTCCAGAACCGTATTGGGAAGGTTGACTCCCTTGCGGTTCGCGATCACGCCAGCCACAACAACTTGGGCTTCGATGTGGTCGTTTCCGAGACCGGTCACGCGTACCCGGACGCGGCCGTCATCGATCAGGAGATTATGTCCCGGGGCGACGGCGGCGAAGATTTCCGGATGGGGCAGAGGAATAGAGGTCTTGCCGCCATCAGTTCCCGACAGCACGAATCGGATCGTCTCACCGGCCTCAACCGCAATCTTACCATCCCGGATCGTGCCGACGCGAATCTTGGGACCCTGGAGATCCTGCAGGATGCCGATTGGGCGGCCGATCTCATTCTCCAGCACGCGGATGGCGCGATGGACCCTCGCATGATCCTCGTGCGTCCCATGGCTGAAGTTGAGCCGGAACGTGTCGACGCCGGCAAGAAACAGCGTCTTCAGCATCTCGGGCGAGGCGCTTGCCGGTCCGACGGTGGCGACGATTTTGGCTCGGCGGTGACGACGCATGGTTCAATCGGCCATTTTTGGCCGCTCTCATGTAATCAGAATGGCGTGAACGTTGTTGGCATTGCTGAGCATCGCTCCGGTGCGGACCGTGACGGTCGTTGCTGTCGGACAACCGCACGGCAGGGTCTGACGAGCGGTCGGTTCGCGAGCGGGCTATCTCGGTCGCGACGATGCCGAGTTGCCGTGTTGTCATACCCCTTCGTCGGACCAAATGTCGACCGAACAAGAATTCGCCTGGCTTTGAGCCTCGAACGGTGGTGAGTTGCCAGACCACCGTATTGACCGCATTCCCGCCATTCGTGGAATTACGCATCATTGCGAGCTTGGCGCAACGGCCGCTCAGTTGCTCTCATGTCTAGGACGGCGCTTCCTTGGTTCGAATGATAGCGATTGGATCACCGCAGACGTGACCTTTCGTCACGAATGACTGTTTTTGCTTGACCAACAAATGATGCATTTCATGGCATCGATATGTGCTGGTGGATGCGTTACATGCAGCCATTCCCTCTTGTCTACTATAGCACAATATCGTGTGGCGACGCATTGATTGCCGATTTCGAATCACATCCGTACCAGATCCGCAACAAAAGTGATCGCGGTGTGCCGCGCTTTTTGCGCGGACCGGGAGAACATTCCTCCTCACCATTCCTGGGGGTGAGGCCCTCAAAAGTCTGTCCGAGAATGTCCCCTCGAATCGCCCCTCAATAGTCGACGGGTTCACGTGACGCGAGGTAGGCTTGAACTGACTACGGAATGGCAAATCCGAAACCAGACGCAAGAGCTGGCTCCCGACGGGGGCCGTTAGTCGAATGCCTCGTCGATCGGCACGCGGGAGCGATTGGTCTCGTTGGCTATCCCGACCACCGCCATGAGTTCGGCAAACATCGCCTCGGTCATCCCGGCCTTGCGGGCGGAAGCGGCGTGGCTGGCATGCAGTAGCCGCAATTGTTGGTGACGCTGACTGCGACATAAATCATTTCCTTGACCAGCAGATTGAGCGCGCCAGGCGCCATCACCTCCTTGACACGTTTGAGTCCGACCGGGTCGCGCGCCTTTGATTGATGGCGCCGCTCGAGTTGAGTTTGGACGGTTGTCCAAGGCGCGGCGTAACGGCGTGTCGATGGCGGCATTACCAGGAAACGTGGCGGCGACGCCGGGCCGAACCGCTCTACACTAGTTCATCGATTCCATAAAACTGGTCATTTTGCGTGGGATTCACTCCGATTCCATTGCCTTGTACCCTGGCCTTTGATTCGCGGGACGGGGGTCGAAGGTCATGACGGCATGGCGGCGGGTGATTGAGTTGTCGATCAGCGATG
>Ga0126381_100011021_pt1 | contig 10204 bp, 6 predicted proteins | sample PanSoiMetPlot_28_FD_96465 | JGI IMG/M metagenome (GOLD analysis project Ga0126381, IMG submission 96465) | Tropical forest soil microbial communities from Panama - MetaG Plot_28 | ecosystem: Environmental > Terrestrial > Soil > Tropical forest > Bulk soil | place: Panama | collected 2016-02-17 | reverse complement strand
TACAAGCGCCAGGCATGGGCCCTCTCAGACGCCGAACGGGACTATGGCACGAGCTTCGGCAAAGAAGTTCAAAAGCTCGGTACCCGGCCTTACTACGCGCCTCGACAGATGCCCGAGCTCAAGCCGGACCAAAAGCCGGAACAGAAGTAAGAGACGCTCATGCTACATCTGGCCTGATTTTAAAAACGTCGATCAGTTTCAGCTCCAGCTCCGCGCCATTCATTCGTGGCCGGTCGCAACCGATTACGAAACCGGTGAGTTCGTCTTTGGTAATCCGGAACCGAACTATCTGCTTGAAATCCCCGATTCGTGCGGCGCCGCCGGCTTCGGGATAATGGCCGTTGAAAGAAACCGACACAGCCATGTACCATCCCAGCGTAACACAGGTCATGACCGCTCCGATGCATGCTGCAGCCAGCACCGGCAGGGCGAGCGCCCAGCCGCCATAAAATGATCCGAGACTCAGGAGTGGCGGTCCCGGCAAGAAAAGGACTGCAGCCACGACTCCCAGCGTGCCAATCACCCAAATAGCCAGGGCCGCCAGTCCGAACGGCCAGTCCATTCCGCGCGCCACTTCTGGAAATGCCCTTGAGCAAAGCATACCCAGCACCGCAGCGACTGCAAGAATCACAGCCGCGCCGGCAATGCTGTACAAACCGCCCAGGCGCACTAGAAGGAAAGGCAGCGCGAGTTGCACCACGCCATGCCACACACCGAGTACTGCGAACAGAAGCTTCCCTTTAGTGCCCAGGATCTCGGCCCCACCAAATGCCCCGAACGAGGCGGCGGCCACAACCCCGATTACCGTCGTTATAAAGACCAGATCAGAAATCACTCGCGCGGCTGAATGATCGCGCCCCCATGTCCAGAGCCCGAATGCAACCGTTACAGCGGCCGCGATCGCCAGCACCCACATCGGCCAGTAGTCAGAAGAGGCGACCATCTTGCTTGCGACTCTGTGGCAAATCCGCTCAGGCCATTTGGCAGCATATCGGATGAACACGAAGGCGACGGCGATAGAGCACCACAGCAGGAGACTGGGCGTGATAGCCCCGAAGCCTGGGCGGCTTGCATCACGCCCAACGAAGCCAGGCAGAGTCCATGCATCCTGAATATGGATGAGCCCGGACGGCTGAACCAGCCTGTCCTCGCTGATGCCCGGGAGCCCCCGCAACAAGGAATCGGTGGCGGCCCTGCTGCTCGGCACTCGAACTGCCGCAAAGGTTATCAGCCCAGCCATGACCGCTCCCATCAGCCATATGAACCCTCCAGTAATCAGGTTGACCGGCCGCAACAGTTCCCTTATGACCGCCACCCGAGACACCTTGGGATCAGGGTACTTGGCTTTCGCCTTTATGGCGCCTGCGTCGACCTGCGAGGGATGCAAGAATGCCCCGCCCATTCCGGCTACGACAGAGGCGTAGTTAGCGGTCGTCTGTTCATCATCGGGTCCCCAATATCTGGCATAGTGATGCGTATCTCCCGACAGGTCCAGCCGGCAGGTCCCTGGTCGAAGCTCGTGCTCCGATCTCTCCTCCTGTGACTGGCCATCCCTGAGCAAGAACGCCTGCGGCAACTCGAGCCTTTCGAACGCCTTCACAGTTTTTTTATTGTTAGTCGTGGATTGCTGACCTATTGCAGTCGTTGGTTCCGACGTCACCACCACCAGCTTCTGTACGCCGTGTTCTTGTGCAAGCTTCTTGAAAAACTCCTGCTGCCGGATGTCGACTCGTTCTACCTCTGAGTCGATCCCCCACAGCCACCAGTCGTATGGCATCCTGACTGCGAGATAACTCGCAGCCTGGCGCCGCTCGAACCCTGGAATCGAAAGCTGGGGCTTTTTGTGCTCGTGGTTTTCTTTATCCTCTTCGCTAGTCGGCTGCCTGAATTGCCTGTTGAAGCCGTCTATCGCATCGTAGTAGTCGTGATTGCCGGGAATGCCAAACAGGGGACGCCGCTCTGAATTCTCAGCTATTCCTTTGTCTTCGGCCGCCCAGCAGAACGGAAGCTCGAACCTTCGCTCAAGCGTCTGGTAATCCGCCTGGTGGTACGCAGTGTCGCCGCCGACCAGCAGAAAGCTCCCTCGTGCCAACTTGTAACCGCCGCCCTGCTCTCCGATCGCGATGGCATCCCCTCGCCCGGGCAGCTCGCATGAAGCCCATAGATCGCTCAGACACAAGTAGGCGACGCTGTAAACAGGTAACTGCCCATCACCGGTGTCCGCGATAAAGTCGAACCAAAACTCGCCGCTGGCCGGATCGTCAGCGCGTTCTCGGCTTTCGACGATCCGTTGTTCGGTTGCGCCTTTGACGGAAAAGACATTGGGCCGCATCCAGTCTCGTGGGTCCAGTTGCTTGCCGAAGAGGGCCAGCAGCACCACGCCCTTTAACGAAGCGATCAACTGCCGCCCCAACAGCCACGCCACCGGCTTCTCGAATTCGCTTTCCTTGCCGGGCTTCTTCGGTAACCGGTCGATGTTTGGTGGCATTCTACCTCCTTCGCTGGTCTCGCGCTGCCGCCCCTTCTAAACGGATCGTGCGGTCCATCATCCAGTGGCCTTCGCTGAGCTCTCTACATCACGTCTCGAGACATCTATCAGATCGCGGCCGACGGGATCGTCGTACCGCCGGAGCGGCCGTTTGTACCGCCCGAAGCAGTCGTACGGCCCGGAGCGGTCGTACCGCCAGTCCCACTGCTTGCGAGAGTGGCATCGAATCGCTCGAACATCCGAACCAGATTTTCCCCCATTATGAGGTCGGTGTCCGAGCTGCTGAATCCCACCCGCAGCAACGCCTCCGCAACCAGCTCATAGTCCCTAATGTCGCCGATCTCGCGGACTGGCCACAACCCACCGTCCAGGTCCGAGCCCAGCGCTACATGCTCCGGACCCACCAGATCGGCGAAGTAGCTGATGTTGCGCATCAAGTCTTCCAGTGTCCCCACTATCCGCCAGGCCCGCAGGTAGAAAGGACAAAACATCACCCCGACAACTCCGCCGCTTTTCGCTATAGCTTTGACCTGATCCGCCTCGAGATTCCGGTCGCGAAGGGCAAAGGCCCTGGCTCCGGAATGACTGGCGATAACCGGCCCCGTTGCTTCTTCCACGGCATCCCAGAATGTCGGCACTGTGCAGTGCGACAAATCCGCCACGAGCCCGCGTTTATACATCCGGCGGACTACGCGGCGTCCAAATTCCGTCATTCTGCGCTGCCCGCCAAACGGAACCGCGGCCGCCCCGCCGATTCGGTTGTGTACGAAATGCACAATCGTCAGATACCGCACTCCGAGCTCGGCCAGCCGGTCTACATTGTTCTCGTCGTCGCCAAGTACATGGCCGCCCTCGACTGCATATACGACGGCAAGAGCGCCGTCAGCGGCCGCCTTGCGGATCTCAGCGCCGGTTCGCACCATCCGAACCGGAACCGCAGTGTTTTCCGATTCGCGATTCGCGAGTTCGATCAGCCGCTCGACCTGGCTCAGCGCCGAACGCCATGGCAGCGGTAGAACGTAAACTACGGAAAGCAGCAGGCGCATCCCGGCTTCATGCGCCCGCGGATAATCTACATAATTGAAGATCGGCAGGAAAAACGGCGGCCGCTTGTGCTGCCAGGCAGCGTTCCGGCCCAGGAAATATGTATTCAGCAAAGGGTGAATGTGGGTGTCGCTGCGTATGGCCATATTCGGTTTCTTGCGGCAGGCAAGCCCTACGCCCGTGATCATCCGAGGACCTGGCGCAATCAGTTCACGTCAATGCCGCAATACTCTCGGCCGCCAGTGACGCCAGAGCCATGATCGTCCATTGCGGATTGACCCTTATTCCCCTCGGGAAAATGCTTGCATCACACACAAACAGGTTGTCGCAGTCGCGAACGCGGAAATCCAGGTCGACAACTCGCTCCCCGTGCGATTTGCTCGCCATCATATTGCCTCCCTGGGGGTGCGCCGTGGCGAAATTGAAATAACGCTTGTCGTTCAGTAGCCCGCCCATCGAGCTCAAGGTTTGATCGATGCTCGAGTCGAGCTTTATCGATAGTGCCGGATGCGTTGGAAGCACGATTCGGCGCGCGCCGGCTGCCCTGGCGATCCGGACGAGCGTCGCCAGAGCCCTGCTGATGCGCGAAATCTCATCTGGATTCTGATTCCATTCTATCGCGTGTCCAAACAGAATATCCGGGCGCTTTCGGACGGAGCCAGACGGGTCGCTCCCGACCAGCGTCCCAAAGTTAGTAGCGCGCCTGTATGACCCCATCATCTTGGCATGGCCTCCGAAGTACTGCGGTATCGAAAGCGAGTATCCGCCAGGCGGATTGTAAGTCGTCTCAAAAATCGCCTCGTATGACTCCGGTGCAGCGAACATTGTTATCTGGACGCCATCAAAAGCGTCGATCAACTCGTCGAACTCGACGAGCGTAGGAAACGCATAGTTGCACGAGAGTCCCTTGCCTACAGCGGGACCGCCAACCTTGCTGTCCATCAAAAAGCGGCTTGACTGAATGGCGCCGCCTGCAACTATCAACGCTTTTCGAATCCGAATCCTGCGCACCCGGCCATCCCGGCCTCTGACTACGAGCGCGGTCACCCGCTTCTTGGACCCCACCCCTGGTTCGGTCTCACATTCGAGCGCATCGGAGCCGCTGCGCACCATGACCCCGCGAGCCATCGCCCACGGCAGATAGGTCTCCAGCACCGACATCTTTCTCATTCGCTTGCAGCCGATGTTGCACAGGCCGCACCCAAGACAGTTCTTGAAATTGCCCGAAAGCCTCTTGGCCTGTGAAAGCGGCCCCAGGCCATTACATTCGGCATTGTATCCGCTGATCCCCCTCGAAAACAGGCTCTCCACGGTTTTGTTGACAGATTCCGAGCTCAACTCGCCGATGTTGATCTCTGATTTAACTCGAGCGTAATGACTTTCCAGGACCTGCGCGTCAAATCCAAAGGACGCCCACTCCTTTCGCGATGGCGGTGGCATCTCGAGGCAAATTGCATTGTTTATGACTGTCGTTCCCCCGACCGTTTCTCCCTGCAAGATCGTGAAATCAAAGCTGCGCGTCAATTGCAACCCGCTCTCGGCATACAGCGTGCTAATCATCTTCAGCTCGTCATCCGAGAAATCCTGACGCGGGCTGTTATAAGCTCCTCGCTCAATCATGCATATTGAATTGCCGTCGCCCTTTGACAGTCCAAGCCTGTGAGCAAGCACTCCCCCGGCTGCGCCTGAGCCCACTATGCAGTAGTCGACCTCATCCGGTATAGCGCCGGTGTCATACGCAATCGCGATTCTCGGCGCCAATAACGTCCGCGCTTCGTCCGATTTTGAGAGCGGCTTGAGCCCGACGGCGTCCGATGCATCCAGCGGCAACTCGGGGGGATCCGCTCCAACCGGCGGTGTTTTGCACGCAATGTCCGGCTGCAGTCGCGTCCTTGCGTCTGGCAGGATGTAGCCGACCTGGTGATGTGCAGTTTCTGTGGTGAAATAGCACAGGCACAACAAACCGTGGATCACGTCGCCGACAGAAAACATTACTTCGGCAATGGGTGGTACAAGCGAACGTGAGCGTTCGTAGTTTGGCCTGAGAACGTATCGCCTCATCATCCACCGCCGCTCTTCGCGAGACATTGTCGAGAATTCAGGCCGCAAGCCCGCAAAGATCGGAAAAACGTGCTCGATAAGCCAGAATGGAAATGCGAGCAGGCCTCTGTTACGGCTCCGGACCCCGCCTATCAGTTCGTCAACCCGAGTGAGTACTTCGCGCGCCGTGGCCTGCGGCTTCTGTTCCGCTTCCCGAAGAGCAGTGTGCGCGGCCAGACAACACTCTGCCGAGGTCGGGCTCAACGAAGTTACTCTATAATCCACCTGGTACTGAAGCTTGCGCAGCCCGAGCGTCACCAGCAGAACCGCTCCGTCCACTGCGATTTGGACCATCAGAAACCACGCCCCCGGCGTTCTCGCGCCCGTGCGGGTCACTATTGTTGACTTACCAAGCAACGCCAGAATAAAGCAGCCAATCGTGCTTAAGCCCAAACAGTAAACGAGCGGCGCCGTCAGGTATTTCCTGAGCCCGGCGCGAGCCGACAGTAAGAAACAAAGCACGGCGATCGTGGCGCACCTCGCAATGCTGTTGCTGACCAACGGATCCGGGCTGCCGAATACCGCGCCCAGACCGGATTCGAGGTCCCCCAGAGCGCGAATCATAACTATTGCGATGGCAAACCCTGAGTATGCGATCCCAACCACTATAAGCCACCAGCGATACGCCGTCGAAACCGGCGATTGCAGGTCCACACCATCCACGTCGATCGCATCACGCGACACTGGCGCCGGCTTAAGGGCCAAATAGAGGAACAAGATCACTACGATGCCGTCGCCCAAGATGCCTTCCCGCAAGTACGGCGCGTCGGCCGGATACAGCAGATTCTGAGGATAGCCCAGGTACAGCCACGCCTGCGCTGCCACCGCGATAACGTGCCCAATAACCAGGACCATCGCGGCTCTGCGTCTTACATTCGCGTTGTAGGCGCCTATCAGCGCAAGCGACAGCATCAACGTCATCTTCGAAAACGTGGTTATCGTTTGCGCTGGGTTCAGAAATAATCGGCTGATCGGCTCAGTGTGCCTGGCACCTACGACCAGACCTGCCAGCATAAAAGTCAGGAAGCCTACATTGAAGAGGAAGAACAGCTCGAGCACATAAAACCCGAGGTCGCGTCGCGGTTTGAAATCGCTCGCTGGTCCGACTGAGCTTTGAAACAGGTTCTCGAGCTCAGCGTCATGGCGGTTCCCGAAGAGGCCCATATCGAGTTCTCCATTCGCCCGGAGGCAACAGCGTATGGTTGATGGCGGGACTTCACGTCATCTGCGGATTCGGCGATCAGTATAGACCATTTGTCGGACGGGCGCGCGCAAAAATATCCTTTGGCGGGAGTGCCCGTCAGGCCGCGCAGCACAGTGAATCAAGGAACAGTTCGTCGCACATGGGTATATGGACGGAGAATAATACTCAAAATATTCACACTGTGGCAGACCTCGACCCCGGAACGGTAACCTTCGCCATAGCTCTGCAGTCCTCTCGCCCGGACGCCGCAGAGGTCTTCTAACCATAGCGTGTCAATTCTCACCGACCTTGCCATCGAATGCGCGGGCCGGTCGAGGCATGCCGAATCGTCCGCGGCCACGCTAACTTAATCACAACAACACTTAACGCTGAGGAACCCCGAAAGAGATTTACGCTGGCGCGCCGGTCAAAGCCATAGTATATTGATTGCCGGGCGCGGCAGGGCCTCTCCAGCAGGCGAGGAGTACGTCTCTCAATCAGAACTACGTCCCTCGACAGCGCGCTGCAATCATACAAGGAGCGCAGTACAGTCGGATGAGAGTCTTTAAGTTTGTATCCCTCTTGGCGGCTCTTGGTGTCCTCATCGTTTTAAAATCCGGTTCTACCTCTAGTGCCGATGGGCCTCGAAGCGTACTGTCTTCAACCAATGGCAAGGATGAAGTCAGGCGATGGGAAATGACCGGCCCCTGGGGAGGCGATGTCAGGTCGCTCGTTGCCTCTCCCGATGACCCCGACCTGCTCTATCTTGGTACAAGCGACGGTCAGCTGTTCAAGTCCACCAACGGGGCCAGTACGTGGACACGCCTTAAGCCCGGCCTCGGCCAGTCGGGGCTGTCGATTGACACCATTACGATCGATCTTAAGAATCCCAAGACTATCTATGCCGGCGCCTGGCCTGTCGCTCGCGGCGCGGCCGGAGGAATCTTTAAAAGCGAAGACGCCGGCGAGACGTGGAAATTGCTCGACAAGACCAAGGGCTTATCTGTTCGAGCCATCGCAATAGCGCCTTCTGATTCGAATATCCTTATCGCAGGCTCGGCCGGCGACGACAAGAAGCTTAATGGAGCCTTTCGCTCGACCGATGCCGGAAAGACCTGGGAGCGCATCACCCCGGAAGGCGATGCTGAGATCCGCAATATCGAGTCGGTCGCAATCGACCCCGGCGACACAAACGTCATCTATGTCGGTACTTTTCACCTTCCCTGGAAGACGACCGACGGCGGTAAAACGTGGAAACAAACCGGCTACAAGGCGTCCGGCATGATTGACGACTCTGACATATTCGGAATCACCGTCGATCCCTCTCATGCCGGCCTCATCTACATAAACGCCTGCAGCGGGATATACCGGTCAGCGAGCGGTGGTGAAAAATGGGCCAAGCTTCCAGGGATCCCATTTAGCGCCAGGCGTACATACGCGCTACTTCCTCATCCAGGAAAGCCCAATACGATTTTTGCCGGAACCAGTGAAGGTCTCTGGCGCACAAACGATGGCGGCAAACAGTGGAAGCTTCGAACCTCCAGCCGCGCCGTCATTCGCGCGATCGTGGTCCATCCCGCCAAACCGGACCGCGTCTTAATCGCCACTGACGGTTTCGGGGTCCTTGTTTCAAATGACTTTGGCGACGACTTTGCCGAGTCCAATACCGGCTTCATTCACAGGCATATCCTGGCCATCATGCCTGACGAGGCTCAGCACGGCAAAATCCTGGCTAGCGTCTATCACGACGGATTTTCAGGCTCAGTGTACTCCTCTGCCGATGATGGGCAATCGTGGCAGTTGTCGTCTAAGGGGCTGGGTTCTCGGGACATATTCTCGTTCTTTCAGATGCCGGGAAAGCCTGATCTGATTTATGCGGGAACAAACACTGGCGTATACCGTTCGTCGGACAGGGGCGAGACCTGGTCCTATGTCAGCTTACCTCAACCGGAAAAGCCGCCTGCTAAGCCGAAGAGCGGGCGAGGAAAGCGGACTCGGGCGTCGTCAAATTCACACACGACTCCGGGCGCCACCTATGCATCTCACCCGGCTGTTAGCCAGCATTCTCGACAAAGCTCTGTTAGTAAGTCAAAGAAGACCCAACCGAAATCAGCCCCTCCGCCCGCACCGACAGGTCCTCCCATGCTCGAGCTGAGTAGCCAGGTCGATGATATCACCGGGCTCGTTGACGATCAGGGCCGGCTCGTTTTATACGCCGCCGCCATGGACGGTCTCTACAAGACCGTAGACGAGACCAAGGGGTGGGAGAAGGTTGTCGTCGGTGATTATGATCCAAAGGGGAGAGTTTTCGCGGTCTCCGTTAACAAGAAAGCGCCGAACACTATTCTTGTTGGGACCCGGCAGGGCCTCTTCATGTCCCACGACAGTGGAACAACCTGGGACCACGTTGACCGCGGACCTAGCGATATGTCCGTCAAGTCCATCGCCCAGGATCCCCGTGATCCTAATCTCATGATCGTCGCGACCAACCAGTTCGTATACCGGTCGACCAATGGCGGACGAAGCTGGGTACTTCGAGGCGGCGGTCTCATCGCCGGCGACTATAGCTGCGTTACTTTCAATCCGGCCAATCCTGACGAGGTCATGGTCAGCGAGTACTCGACTGGCGGTGTTTACCGCTCGACGGACAAGGGCTATACGTGGGATCGCATCGACGCCGGTCTTCCCAGCACGCGAGTTTGGACGCTGACGTTTGACCCATTCGAGCCTAACCGGCTTTTTGCCGGCAGCTTCTCATCCGGGGTCTACGTCCTTACGATCGAACATTCCGCTACCGGCCACTAGTGTCATCTCTACCGACTCCCGTCAAGGCATTGCGCAATGCCATCCCGCCAGCCGACGCCGGCGATGCGGGGAAGAGAAGAGAGCCCGCGAAGCCGAGTAGTCCAACAGGTAACCTAATTTGACTCGACTGGTCCCAACGGGGATAATCCCGGGGAAAGCAAGTACTTGCATTCTATTCGTTTCTAGCAGCAGCGCTTTCGCAAACGCACTCGAAGCCGATCCGGGTCGCAGAGCGGAACGATTGCTCTTTAGCCCGCGATCAGAGAAAAACATGGTTGAGAACAGCCCGCTAATCACGGATTCCCTGCATTAGTGGGCAGTCGGAGCCCCTCATGAATATAAAACTCTTCGCCGTGTTCAGCGCACTGATGCTCTCGTGTCTCGCAGTGAAGTGCGCCGCCCAGGATAAAAAGATCAAAACAGGGCTCTGGCCCGAAGACTGGAAATACTCACTCCCCGAAGGAGTAACGACCAAAGAAGTGCACTACTACAGCGAGGGTGTCGCTTGCTACGGTAAGATCTTTTTCCCCAGGGCTTTCTCAGCCTCGGGAAAGACTCCTGGAGTCGTTCTTGGCCAAGGATGG
>Ga0126381_100011020_pt1 | contig 10204 bp, 9 predicted proteins | sample PanSoiMetPlot_28_FD_96465 | JGI IMG/M metagenome (GOLD analysis project Ga0126381, IMG submission 96465) | Tropical forest soil microbial communities from Panama - MetaG Plot_28 | ecosystem: Environmental > Terrestrial > Soil > Tropical forest > Bulk soil | place: Panama | collected 2016-02-17 | reverse complement strand
GTTTCGTTGTTCGCGTACATTACCGACACAAGCGCCGGATGCGGACCGGAGCTGAGAAGTCGGTCGAGGGCGTCGAGGAGGACAATTCCGTCGGCGTCGACTGGGATTATTTCGGCGGAAGGCACCGCAGAGCGGATCGAGTCGTGTTCTACGGCCGAAACCAGCACGCGGTCGCAGCCGGCTCCGAGCAACGCTAAGTGATTTGCCTCAGTCCCTCCGCTGACGAAAATCACGCCGCTCGGATCGACATCCCCGAGCAAAGCCGCGACAGGTTCGCGCGCTCCTTCGACGAGACGGCGCGCGGCGCGTCCGCGTCGATGCACTGAAGACGGATTGCCCCAGCCGTCCAGCGCTTCCGCGATCGCAGCGGCTGCTTCGGGTCGCAGCGGAGCTGTCGCGTTCCAGTCGAGGTAGGATGCGGTCTTTGGCACCAAGCGTCGGCCCAGACCGTGACCCGCGTCAGCAACGGACATCAGCCTGCACCAGCGGCGACACGGCCGTGGAACGTGTCGGAATGGAGGCGACCGCTTGTCCCAAGGACCCGGCGCTCGCAGACGTCGGCGAGTGTGACGGAACTCAAATACAGATGGATTTGGTTCCCGAGCTCCTCCCATAGATCGTGGGTTAAACATCGAGTGCGGTTGCCTCGGCAGCCAATCGGCGCACCGGGGGCGCACCGGGTGGCACGAATTGGCTCGTCGACCGCCAGAATGATGTCGGCAATACGGGTCTCGCCGCGGTCTTGCGCGAGCAGGTAGCCGCCTCCGGGGCCGCGCACGCTCTTGACGAGGCCGTTCTTGCGGAGCATCGCGAAGAGCTGCTCGAGATAAGAGAGCGAGATCTCCTGCCTTTCGGCAATCTCGGCGAGCGAAATCGGATTCCCGTCGCTGTGTTGGGCCAGATCGACCATGGCCATCACGGCGTAGCGCCCCTTAGTGCTCAGCCTCATGACCTTGCCCTCGAAACGGCACGCATCTTCAATCGTCATCCTTGCCGTTGCCGGCAGCGGTCGCTGTGAAGCGCAGCGGTCGTTGCTCGTTCGCCGCCGGGTCTTGGGTCGGGCCACCCAACGTGCTCGTCTGTTCGAGTTCCGAGACCCGCGCTCTCAGGCTCGTAACCTCGTCCAGCAAGCCGCTGAGCGCGCGCGCTATCGGGTCCGGAATGTCGCCGCAAACCGCATAGGGTTGAAACACCGGCTGGCTGTCCGCCGGCGGCCTCCGGCGGGCGACCTGCCGCGCCGGGTTGCCGACCATCGTGGCGCCGTCGGGAACTTCGCTGAGGACGACGGCGGCCGCGCCGATGCGGGCGCCCTCGCCGACGCGGAAAGGTCCAAGTATCTGCGCGTGCGAACCGACAATAACGCCGTCGCCGAGGGTCGGATGACGCTTTTCCTGACGCAGCGAGGTCCCGCCGAGCGTCACGCCCTGATAAAGCGTGCAGTCGTCGCCGACTTCGGCGGTCTCGCCGATAACAACCCCCATGCCATGATCAATGAATACGCGGCGGCCGATGCGAGCGCCGGGGTGAATTTCAATCCCAGTCAGCACCCGGCCGATGTGCGAAGCGAACCGCCCTGCCAGAAGCCAACCTCGCTGCCACAGGAAATGAGCGAGGCGATGCCAGACCAGGGCGTGGAACCCGGGATAGCACAGCACCACTTCGAGGCGGGACCGGGCGGCGGGATCCCGAGCCAGAGTGGCGTCTATTTCTTCCCGCAGGTTTTTCAAAAGCATCGCAATCCCTATCTATGTTAGGCTTGGCGCTGCCGGAGCGGGACCGCGCCGCCTCGCGGAGGCGACCCGCATCAGGATATAATTGTCCGACGAATGTGATCAAGAATTGCGGACATACTGAGCCATCGAAAGCGCGAGAATGTCCTACTGCAATAGTCGGACTTAAGCCGGATCGACGATGCCTGACGTGATCATCAACGGCCCCGACGGCCGAATCGAGGCACGCTACCACCATGCCCGCGCTGCGGCCGCGCCGATGGCGCTGGTACTGCACCCGCATCCGCAGCACGGTGGCACGATGCACAACAAGGTGGTTTACGCCTTGTACCAGTGCTTTGTGCGCCGTGGCTTTTCCACGCTCCGCTTCAATTTTCGTGGGGTCGGGCGCAGCCAGGGGAGTTTCGACCGCGGCGAAGGCGAGCTTTCCGACGCGGCCGCGTCGCTCGACTGGATGCAGACCTACAATCCGAATGCCGGGTCGTGCTGGGTCGCCGGATTTTCGTTTGGCGCGTGGATCGGCATGCAGCTGCTGATGCGACGCCCGGAAATCGAGAGCTTCATCTCCGTGTCGCCGCCGGCCAACATATACGACTTTACATTTCTTGCACCCTGTCCGTCGTCCGGGCTGATCCTGCAGGGCGACCAGGACACCGTCGTGCCGACCGAAGCGGTGCAAAAGCTGGTAACCAAGCTATCGCACCAACGCGACATCAAGATCGATTTTCGCAAGATTCCGGGCGCCGACCACTATTTCGCCGATCGGGTCGAGGCGCTGGTTACCCATGTGGTCGGCTATATCGGCGACCACCTCGGCGTCCCTATGAAGCCGCGGTCGGCGCAGGGCCGCGGCGCGCGCTAGCGACGCGAGCTGTCTCAATCCGCAAACGGGTCGCGAACCAGGACGGTATCTTCGCGCTCGGGGCTCGTCGACAGCAGCGCCACCGGCGCCCCGATCAGCTCTTCCAGTCTTCTGATGTATTTGATCGCGGTCGCCGGCAGATCGGCCCAAGACCGCGCCCCGCGGGTGCTCTCCTGCCATCCCTCGGCGGTTTCGTAAACCGGTTCGATTTCGGCCTGGGCGGTCATGCCCGCCGGCAGATGGTCGTAGGTCTCGTCAGCGCGACGATAAGCGGTGCAGATCTTGATCTCGTCGAAGCCGTCGAGCACATCGAGCTTGGTCAAGGCGATGCCGCTGATCCCGCCGGTTTTGACCGCCTGACGCACCGTCACCGCGTCAAACCAGCCGCACCGCCGCTTGCGTCCGGTGACCACTCCAAATTCGCGGCCACGCTCGCCCAGCGTCTCACCTATGGCATTATCGAGCTCGGTCGGGAAGGGTCCGGCGCCGACGCGCGTCGTATAGGCCTTCGTGATGCCGAGCACGAAACCGACAGCTCCCGGCGCGATCCCTGATCCGGCCGCGGCTTGCCCGGCAACCGTATTCGAGGAGGTGACATAGGGGTAGGTCCCGTGATCGACATCGAGCATAATCCCCTGCGCGCCCTCGAACAGAATGCGTTTGCCTTGCGCGCGCGCCTCGTCGAGGAGTCGCCACACCTGGGCAGCATAGGGGAGGATTCGCGGCGCGATCGCGGTCAAAGCCTCGATCAGCGCGGTGCGATCGACCTCAGGCTCGCCCAGCCCGCGCAGTAACGCGTTGTGGTGCAGCAACACTTCGTCGACCCGCCATTCCAGCGCCTTGGTTTCTGCGAGGTCACAGACCCGGATCGCGCGGCGTCCTACCTTGTCCTCATAGGCGGGACCGATCCCGCGGCCGGTGGTGCCGAGCTTCTTGTCGCCGCGCCGCTCCTCGCGGGCGCGATCGAGCGCTCCGTGTGACGGCAAGATCAACGCGGCGTTATCGGCCAGTCTCAAATTCTCCGGTCCGACATCGACCCCCTTTGCGCGGATTGCGCCGATCTCCTCGACGAGCGCCCACGGATCGACAACGACACCGTTGCCGATAATCGACAACTTGCCCGGCCGCACGACGCCCGACGGGAGCAAGCTCAGCTTGTACTCGACATTGCCGATAACGACGGTATGGCCGGCATTGTGCCCGCCCTGAAACCGAACGACGACGTCGGCCCGCTCCGACAGCCAATCGACGATCTTCCCCTTGCCCTCGTCTCCCCATTGGGCACCGACGACTGCGACATTGGCCATCTCGCGCCTCCTTATCCGACCGCGACCGGGCGCCCACCTTCGAGCGAATGGGTGCAGCCGAGACGGCGCGCCTCGGCACGCCAGTCTTCGGCAGGATCGAGCGCGGCGACGGTGGTCCAGCCGATCTCGCGCAGCTTGCGGCCCATTTTGCGATCAAGGCCGAACGGCAGCAAGACGCGCCGCCGCGGGGCTGCAGCGGGCAATGTTCGAAGAATTGTGTCCGTGTACAACGTGAAGCCGGTGGCGGGCTCGGGTTCAGTGGAATCCCCGACGCGGTAACGCCCGCCACGGCCGAGTTCGCCAACCGGACTGGCGTTCGTTGCGAAGAACGTGAAGCTGATCCCGGTGTGGTACTCGAAGCCGCGGTTCTCGATCGGGTCGATCGTCACCCTGAGTTCCGGAGCCGCAGCGCAGAGCCCGTCGAGCACAGCACTCAACCGGACCCGTTCGGCGCCGGCGCGCGCCGGCAGATCGAGACGGTTGAGTGCCGCCATGCTGGACACGGCCGGCCCGGCCGCCGTCAGCAGGCTCCCCAAAATCCCGCCGGCATCCCCCGCGACCTCGGCAACCGCGCCCGCATCTTTGTGATCGAGCGCGACCCGCAAAGCGGCAGCGCGCGGCCCCGAAATTCCGTAGGCATCGGCGATAGCCGGGACAAGCGTTGGCAGGGTGAGGTCGACCGAAAGTTCGGGAACCCCGATCGCGGCCAGCGCTTCTGCGGCGACGGCAATAGCTTCGACGTCGGCAGAGGGACCCGCTGGACCGATCAGCTCCGCGCCGACTTGGCCGATTTGGCGTTCGGGTCGGATTTCCAACCCGGTGACCCGCAGCACTTGCCCGGCGTAACTGAGCCGCAACGGCCGCGGCGCGTCGCCGAGCCGCGTCGCGGCGATGCGGGCGATCTGCGGCGTCATGTCGGCGCGCACGCCGATCATTCGGTGTGAAGCCGGGTCCATCATACGAAAAGTGGCGACCGCCATAGCCGCGCCGGCACCCGAGAATAAGGTTTCTTCGAATTCGACGAGCGGCGGCTTGACGCGATCGTACCCATGCGCCGCCAAGGTCGTCATCAGCTGCGCGACGACTTGCGCCTCGATCTCCGCCTGCGGCGGCAAAAGGTCGTGCATGCCGCTCGGCAGCAAGGCCGGGTGAAGAGCGTCGTTCATCCTACCGTCGTCTTGAACCTCACAGGCAAAAGGAGCCAACCGTGGCTTTTCTGCCTGCCGTTCTCTGTCAGAAGCGTAGTGATTTGACCTGGATTACGTTGGGGAGGGCCCGCACCGCGTCGAGGATGGCCGGAGTCAGCGGCTGGTCGACCTCGACCAGCGCTATGGCATCCTGCCCCGGAGCAGTCCGTCCGAGGTGGAACGTTGCGATATTCACTTCGGCCGCACCCAGCGCGTGGCCCAGTGCACCGATGAAGCCTGGCTTGTCGTAATTGCGCACAAACAACATGTTGCCGCCGAGTTCGGCTTCGAGCGGAATGCCCTCGACCGAGACGATACGGGGCTTGTCGCCGGCGAACAAGGTCCCGGCGAGGCTGCGGGTACGCCGTTCGGTGGTGACGACGACCCGGATCAGTGTCTGATAGTCGATGGGCTCGGGACGCCGCGTTTCACTGACCCGGATATCGCGCTCGCGGCAGATCTCGGGCGCATTGACCATATTGATCGTGGCGAGCTGTGGGGACAGCAATCCAGTGAGTGCTATTGCGGTCAGCGGTTTCACGTTGAGCTCGGCGACCGCTCCTTCGTATTCGACGGTGACCGCACTTATGCCGGTCTCGGTCAGTTGCCCGGCAAAGCTCCCCAGCTGCTCGGATAGCTTCATATAAGGGCTGAGGCGCCTTGCCTCCTCGGCGGTTAGCGAGGGGACATTTACCGCGTTTGACACCGCTCCCGTCAGCAAGAAATCGGCTATCTGCTCGGCGATTTGCAGCGCGACGTTCTCCTGCGCCTCGCTTGTGGAAGCCCCCAAATGCGGCGTTGCGACAACGTTGTCGCGACCGAACAGTGGGCTCTCGTGCACCGGCTCATGGACAAAGACGTCGATCGCGGCGCCCGCCACATGACCGCTATCGATTGCGGCGGCGAGATCCTCCTCCACCACCAGACCGCCGCGGGCGCAATTCACGAGGCGCACGCCGACCTTCATTTTGGCAATCACGTTAGCATCGATCAGGTTTCTGGTGGCCTCGGTCAACGGGGTGTGCAGCGTGACGAAATCGGCGCGCGGCAGGAGCGCATCGAGCGAGACCTTTTCAATGCCGAGATCGACGGCTCGCTCGGGCGACAGGTAGGGATCATAGGCGATCACCTTCATGCGCAAGCCCAAAGCCCGCTCGGCGACGATCGAGCCGACATTGCCGCAGCCGATGATGCCGAGCGTCTTGCCGGTCAGTTCGACCCCCATGAAGCGCGACTTCTCCCATTTCCCGGCCTGCGTCGAGCGGTCAGCCGCCGGAATCTCGCGGCATAACGCGAACAGCATCGCAATCGTGTGTTCGGCAGCGGTAATCGAGTTGCCGTAGGGGGTATTCATTACGACGATGCCGCGCTGCGTCGCCGCCGGGACGTCAATATTGTCGACGCCAATGCCGGCCCGGCCGACGACCCTAAGCCTTTTCGCGCGTTTGATGAGACCGGCCGTCACTTTCGTCGCCGAGCGAACGGCGAGGCCGTCATACTCGGCAACGCACGCCTCGAGCTCTTCCGCGCCGAGGCCGGGGTGAAAATCAACCTCGATCCCGCGCGCGATCAAAATATCCGCCGCGCGCGGACTCAAAGCATCGGAAATCAACACTTTCGGCATAGAGACCCCAACCGAAAACTGGGAGTGTCACGGATACACAAAGGAAAAAACAAATCCTCTAACGGCCAATAGCTTTATGATTGAGCGCTGCGTTTGCCGATGTATTTCGCAGTTATCGGACATTCATCGTCATTCCCGCGAAAGCGGGAATCCAGTGACGCAAGACTGTGCTCTCGCCGTGGATCCCCGCTTTCGCGGGGACGACGAATACCGATTGGTGCGCGGCTAGTCATCTTTCCGATAGGATACCAAGAGCACTCGCCTGAAGCCGTCCATAGTGCCTGCGCGATAAGAACTTAGGCAACCTTGGCCCCTCGGCGCTGTTCGTCCCAGGCCCAGTCGAGCCAGGGAAGCAGCGCTTTGACATCGGCCGTCTCGACAGTGGGCCCGGTCCAGATGCGCAGACCCGGCGGCGACGCGCGATGGCTTGCAACGTCGTAAGCCGCGCCTTCTTCTTCGAGGCGTCGCGTCATCGCCCGCACGGTCCGGAACCGTTCCTCGGGCCTGAGCCGGGTAAACCACGGCTCGATGATCTTGAACTGCGGCGAGGTGCAGGAGAGCGTCGCCGGGTCTTCGGCGAGCGGGGCGGCCCAAGAGCATCCCTCGACCCACTCGAGCAAAGCCCCCAGATTGCGTTCCGAGCGGGCGACGAGCCCGCCGAGGCCGCCGACTGACTCGGCCCATTTGAGGGAATCGAGCGCATCCTCGACGCACAACATCGACGGCGTATTGATCGTCTCGCCGCGGAACACTCCCTCGATCAATTTGTCTTTGGCGGTCAGCCGGAAAAGTTTGGGCAACGGCCATGGCGGCGTATAGCTTTCGAGCCGCTCGACAGCGCGCGGCGACAATGCCAGCATGCCATGCCCGCCTTCGCCGCCGAGCGATTTCTGCCACGACCAGGTCGCGACATCGAGCTTGTCCCACGGCAGCCGCATCGCGAACACGGCCGAGGTCGCGTCGCAAATCGACAGACCGCGCCGGTCGGCCGCGATCCAGTCCCCGTTCGGCACCCGGACCCCCGACGTCGTACCGTTCCATGGGAAGACGACGTCGCGGTCGGGATCCACGCGCGACAACTCAGGTAATTGGCCGTACGGCGCATGCATGACGCGGACGTCGTCGAGCTTGAGTTGGTTGACATCGGTGACCCAGCCCTCGCCGAAATTTTCCCAGGCGAGCATGTCGACGCCGCGCGCGCCGAGCAGCGACCACATCGCGATCTCGATCGCCCCGGTATCGGAACCGGCAACGATGCCGAGCCGCCAGTCGCCCGGGATTCCGAGGATCGCCCGCGAGCGGTCGATCACCTCGACGAGCCGCGCCAGCCCGACACCCGAGCGGTGCGAGCGCCCGGCCAGCGCTGTCTCAAGCACCGCCGGCGACCAACCCGGCCGCTTGGCGCAAGGACCGGACGAAAAGCATGGATTGGCCGGGCGCTGCATCGGCTTCATTTGGCCGTCGCCTTTCCATAAAGAGAGGCGCGGCCTGCCGCAGGTCGCACCCGCAGCCGATTACTTATGGCCCGGCAACAAGCGCGTCAATGCGACGCGCGGGCGCGAGGCTTGCACTGCCTCACTTGGGGTTCAATTCGGCCGGTTGCCCTGCGGCGGGTTCGGCTCCATCCACGTGTCGACCGCATCGGGCCGGTCTAGGTTGTCCGGGAGCCCGGTGGAGCAGAAAATCGAGCAGTACCACGTCGTCCCACTAAGCTCCCGTTCATCCGGATGCCGCCGATCCGCACCTGCGGACCCGCGGCCACGGCGTCCGCCGCTCGGTCCTCCGGTTTCGACATAAGGCAAAAAAAGAGCCGGCTAACTGCCGGCTCTTCGATTTAAGGGGCTTTGCCAGAAGCCACCTTTAAAACAGCGCAAGACCTCCCAGGCCGGGGTGCCATTGCTTACGGACCTGCTCTTCGACCGAAAGGCCTGTCGCCGTCGTCGAGGGATGCGTCGTCCCTCTTTCATCCGCCTTGGGGAACATCACGCGGACCAAGTGATCGATAGTCGCCTTTTCCCGTACGTGCCGTCTTCTCGTGCGGCGCCGGAACGAGTTGGCTTTGGTCATTGCTGACCCTCCCGATCTGTAGGGCGATTGATGTGCGCCCAAACCACCGTGGGGGACGGCAGCTGGACGCGGGGTGGGTGCGACAATCCAACCCACCTGCGGCAAAAAAAAGGCGCGATCGCGGGATCTTTGACACGGTTTGTTACATGATTAACGACAGCGCCGACTCAAATTTAGCCGGCTTCCCGACGCACCGTGGCCAGAGCCCGTTCGGCTTGGGAAAGGAACAGAATGGCGCCGTTGGCCTCTTTTGGGCCGACCGTCAGGGCGCTGGCCGGCATCTCGTCGAACGGCACCTGCTGGTCGGTCAGGTAATTCGCCGTGTTCTCGATGCTTTCGACGCTCAGCTCTAGCGCGACGATGCCAGGCAGCGGAACACCAGGGTTAAGATCGAGCGCTGGGTGCATCGCCAAAAAATCGTCCGGCGTGCTGAAGACGATCCGGTGCGATCCGACCCCGATGCAGGCGACCGCGTCAGTGGTTGTCACCTGCTGGATGCCAAAAAGCCGGTCATAGGGCTCCAACAGCGCCGCCGTATTCTCGACCAGCACATGAATTCCCGTCAAACCGACAACCCCGTTCGGGTGCCGCAGCCACTCTGGGCGGCGCATCAGCTCCGGCGTGAGATGGCTGCAGATGAAACAGTCGAGACCGGGCGTCTCATGCGGCGGAAGCGACATCAGGCTGAAACGGGCGGTGACGGCGCCTTCCGGCAGGTCCAGCCGGCGGCCGAGCGGCCGCGACTCGGACGGGTGAAGGCCTCTGCGCAGGAACGCCGCGCGCGACTCCTCTGGAGATGTCGATAGGGCGAATGCGGCCGCCATCGGGCCCTCTCCTCGGGCGAGAAAGCCGTCGAGCCGCTGAACGAAATCGTTCGGATCGACGATGCCGAGGAGTTCGACATAGTCGGAAGGAAACATGATGCAGTAATTCGCCGTCCCTTGCCCGATATGTCGGCCGCGAGGTGACAGCGTGAATCCGAGCCGTCTCCAGGCCAGCTGCGCCTGTTCCAGATCGCGAACCCCGATGATGATGTGGTCGATGCCCCCTATGCCGATGTCCATGTTCGCCTCTCGGATGCGACCGCAGCTAAGCTTAGACACCCGCGGCCCGATCGCCACGGCAAACGTGAGGAGAGAGCGATGCGCGTCGGCTCACCGCAGCGGCTCTTCCGGCACGAGGCGGCGGGCGGAATCGTGCTGATGCTGGCGTCCGGCCTCGCGCTCGCACTCGCCAACTCGCCGCTCGCCGGCATCTACGACCTGCTGCTCAGCCTGCACGCCTCCGTCCGCATCGGCGAGTTCGCCATCGAGAAACCCTTGCTGCTGTGCGTCGGCTGGGTTGCATTTTATGGGACGAGCGTTCTGACCGGCATCGGGTTCACGACGAGCCTCTTCATCGGCGCCCTGGCCTTCGGGCATTCCGCT
>Ga0126381_100011019_pt1 | contig 10204 bp, 5 predicted proteins | sample PanSoiMetPlot_28_FD_96465 | JGI IMG/M metagenome (GOLD analysis project Ga0126381, IMG submission 96465) | Tropical forest soil microbial communities from Panama - MetaG Plot_28 | ecosystem: Environmental > Terrestrial > Soil > Tropical forest > Bulk soil | place: Panama | collected 2016-02-17 | reverse complement strand
TTGGGAACTTCCGGAGCTTCTCCCTTGAATAGGCCCTTGACGCCGTCAATGATTGCTTTGGCCAAGTCGGCAGCTATCTCTCCCAAAACCATCATCACGTCGGTGATCCCAAGCGTCAGGCCGCTGTTGGCAATCCGGTCGTAGGCGCTCTCGTTGACTTGCTTTGTCCCGGGTCCGAAGGCCAGATCGTAAGCGGCCTTGGCAATCACCGCTGTCTCGGTCGCTATCATGGCGATCAGTAGTCCTTCGCCCACTTCTCCGGCAACAGATGCCCCAGCGATCGCTCCGGCAACGGTTCCTGGGCCAGGTACTATGGAACCAATAATTGCACCTACCAAAACCGACGCAATGAAGAACCAGCCGTAAAAGATTCCGAGCACACTGTTCAGCTTTTGCCACAGTTCGAGATATTCGTCCGCCGCCTCGCTGATCTTGTCGTGCATCAGGCTGTCGATAATCTTCCCCGGCAGCTTGATCATCGCCGGGACGTCTTTCCAGATAGGGCTCTTCTCATTGAATGGCCATACGAGGTTCCACACCATCTGCTTCACCTCGGTCCACCAGTTCTCTTTCAGGTAGGCGAGGGCCGGCTTCAGGTGCCGCCAGATGCCTTCAATGTGTTTCGCGGCCGTTTTCCCGAGATTCGCGGCTTGCTCCTGGACAAATGCCTCCACCTTGCCCGGAATGCGATCGATGTACTCCTGCAGCGTCTTCTTGGCTTCATTCAGAAGTTTTTCGGCCCCGGTCGCGATCAAATCACCCAAGCCTTTCAGGAAAGCGCCGAACTTCCTCAGCAGTTCCGCCAGTTTGGCCATCCACTCCATTGCTGCCAGAACGGCATTCGCAATCGTCTCGAGTCCATCGAGAATGGCGAGAAATGCTGTCTGCATGGCGCGCAAGGCTGCATCCAGCGCTGCGCCTACGGCGTCCAGAATCGAATCGATGGCTTTCTCCAGCGAATTTGCCACGCGATTGACCGCATTCACCGCGTCATTGACGCGGCGGTCGATCCAATCGCATGCCTTCTTTGCCAGGTCGGGGAACGCGGCCAGAGCAACGGAGACTGCGGCTTTTACAAATTCGCCGAACGTCTTGATCAGCCCAACAACGAATTGGCGGGCGGCCTCAATCCATTCGTGTACTAGAGTCTTCGCTTCATCGATGATCTTCTTGACGGCCTGGCGCATCTCCTCGAACAAATGAGTAATCGCGCCCTTGACCTCGTTGAAGAACGATGAAACCGCTCCCTTTACACGGTCCCAAAAACTGTGGGGCTTGTTCTCGACCTCGGCCTTCTTCTGGGCGGCCTGCTGCTCCCCTTTAGTGCGTTCTTGGTCAGCTTTGGTCTCGGCGTCTGAGAGCTTGTCATCCACCGACTTGTTTGTGGTTTTGACCTTCTCATCAATTTGCTTTTCGGTTTCCGCGCGTTTGGCCTGCGTGCCATCGGAATAGTTTTGAAGTACTTTGCGGTTCTCAGAGCGCCAGTGTTCACGTTCTGCATTTACATCGGCGCGCGCCTGTTGCTTGATCCCTAGCTGCTCCTGGCGGGCGCGTTCGTTTTCCGCAGCCAGGCGGTGTTTGCCATCTTCTTGGGCCTTCTCCGATGCTTTGTCGAACTCTGCCTGCTGTTGGCGTTGCCGTCCTAGTTGCTGATTCAATTCCCTCTTGATGGCAGGGGCCTGAGCGGCATCCAGTTGTGCCCGCATATCCTCAGGAATCCCAGGAGAACTTTTCGCGCCTGTGTGTGCTCCGGTCAGGGCTACCCCGCGTGACCGTCGGGGCCGTATTTTGCCACCCGGTACTGTAGGTGCAATCTCATCTTCACCAAATTTTGCTGTCGTCGCTGCATCGGCCCGCGCCTGTTGCGTCTCGACCTGCTCTTTTCCGGAGTTCGCGATGGCCTGGTTCTGCGCCGGGTTGGCTTCGCCGCTCAGGTCCGTTTCAGGGCGAGGCCCTGCCGAGGTGGACACACCAGGGTCCGTGGTCGGGAGCGATGAGAGCAGAGACTGCAACCGGCCTGTGAGCCACTCCCACCAGCTTCCACCATCTTCATCTGCGGCTTCTGGCTCAGAAACACTCACGGGCGCATTAGCACCCGGCACTGGACCAGTGGCTACTTCGGTCTTGGTTGGCGGCGGCGGACCGCCGCCCTTGCCGGTGGGAGCCGCAACGGCCGGCGCGGTCGCGCCTAAGGGCGGGGGCACAGCTTTCCCAGGACCCGTGCCCCGCGCCATGCCGGTCGGCCGCTCAACCTCGGGATAGCTCTTCTCAACTTCCAGTTCCTGACGCGCAGCCAGTGCTGGACTGGCGGCTTTGGCAGACTGCAGTGCCTCGGGGAAGGAACTTGCCGGCGCATAGGCAAGCGATTCCAGCATCGCGTCACAGCTGCCAGTGTCGAGATGCACTGCCGGTGCCGCCGCCGCTGCGCCAGGAATTGGCGCTCCAACTGCAGCGCCGGCGCTCACGCTTCTTTTCCCGTTCGCGCTTGCAGGGGCCACAGCACTAACTGGACCAGCCGCGCTAGTATCGGGCCCTCCTCCCCTCCCTGCGCCTTGGGTCTCAGCCCGTGCTACTCCGGTACTCGAAGGAGCGGCTGCGGCAGGTGTGGTTGAGAGTGCGGGGACAGGCACGGCTTGTTCCGAACCTCGAGTTTCCGCAGTTTGCGGAGGCTGGGAATCGGATGTAACCGGCGCCATCGAAGCGAGAGGTGGAGCTGTTGGCTGCGCGGCGAGCCCGTTGGTTTGTGGGAAGGCAGGAGTGGGCAGTGCAGAAAGACTATCGCGAACCGGCGGAGTGCCTGGCTTCGGCAACGGCGGGGCTCCATTCTGGAAGTCGGTCCCCGGCATTTGTGCGACCCCCCGCGCATCACGGTTGTACTCGCGTGCGACCGATGGAGGTCCTCTGAAGGAGGCAACCTGCTCGGCAACCATCTCAGCCTCGATCTCGGAAGAGTCTTCAGGTTCGCGTACCTTCTCTCCGGCACGCGGCGCTCCATCCCTGTTTTGGAGTGTGTGTGTCAGCTCATGTGCCAGCAGACGATTGCCATCATCTGTGCCGGGGGAATATTGGCCCGCGCCGAACACAATCTGGTTGCCCACTGTGTAAGCAAGCGCGTTGACCGCCGAAGCGGACTCGGCGGCTTTAGAGTCATCGTGTACTCTCACATGGCTGAAGTCGTGTCCGAAGGCGGGCTCCAGCGTTCGCCGCGCCGAGTCGGCAAGCGGCTGCCCGGGAGTGGCAAGGATTTCTTCAACAATCGGAGGAGCCTCCAATCCGGCCCCGTCACCAGACGAAACTCTCTGTAGACCTATTTTTTTCGCGCGGCATTCCTCACACTCCTCGCCGGATTCTTTGTCGCAGGCGCACTTCCGCCTAAGCTCAGGAGTCTCATTGCCATATGCTTCGCGAATAAGCCGTGCCACAGCACGATTTCCAATGCTCTGCTGCAACGTATGGATCGGAACCCGCAGCAAGATACTTCGCGCGCGCCCCGCACCACTTGCCTTTCGGCTGCCCGCGTGCGAGTCGCTGTCGTCCGCATCGGAGCCGGCTGCCCCATTTGCAAGGGTCGAAGTCCTCGCAAGGACCTTTTCAGCTACTTCGTCGGCCTCTTTTTCACAGGCGTCGCCTGGCGCCCCAACCGTGAGTTTGCGCTGCAGAACACCCGAAGTAAGGATGCGGCGCGTCGCACGGTTCCCCACGCCGCGTTGCAGCGAATGAACAGCATTCAGAGGCTGCGCGGCGTGAGGAATTACCGCAGCCTGTGTGTCGCGAACCGATTGAGTCGTGCCGGAGTGACTGACAGCGTCAGACACATGGGACTCAGGTTCGGCCAGTGTCTTCACCTTGCATTACCTCTTTCACCTGACCTCTTCGAATCGAGGTGACGCCTACTGAAACTTCGCAGCTACAAGGAAGATCTCCGTTTCTCCTTCGGCCCATACCGAGACAGCTAGCGCGTGAGATTCGTCTAGATTCGAATCCACCGTAAACTCCTTGTGGAATGACGGCCCATGCACAGTCTCATTCAACAGCTCTTTCTTCTCCCCTCGATTCTCATGGGAGTTCCACCCGACACGGAATAAATGGACCGTTATCTTTCCGCGCGTGGTCCCCGCAATCCTGAATCCCACGATCCCACTAGCCGAAGGCGGAACCGGAATCTGCATCGACCCGCGCGCGCCACTTTCACCGCAATAAGCTGACGCCTCGTCAACCACAAACTCGAACTGCTCTTCTTCAACGTCGGAGACCACGCGCACGCGCTTCCGATCAATCTTCACCGGGTTTACTCTGGTCGGCTTGAAGGGCAATCTCATCCAACCTGCTGCCGCGCTGGCCGGCCCACATCGCCGTCGGATGGCTGGATCCATATCGATATGGCCGATATGCCTGAGATCATTCAGGTGTACCCGAGCCAGCGTTACGACCGACCCGTCCCGAGGCGGTTCGTGCCTCCTCTCATGGACTTCCGGAAGTTCGGTAATACGCGCATACCCTTCAACCCCGCCCGCCGACTGGTGGTCCGCTTCGTCCCACGTTTCCGCGTACGCAATGGTGACGTAAGTGTGTGAGTTAGGCTCGAAATGGCTCAGGTCGCGCGTGACCGGCTCGGTCAGGACCACCTCGCGTCCGTCCTTGTCGATAGCCATCCCCGACTCAACCACGATCTCCCGATCGTTGATTTTTTTGACCTCCAAACCATCGACTACGCCCCAACCGTGAAGCATTCTGTTATGCCGACGGCGCATCTCGACGTGGTAGGCCTGCTCATCTTTGAAGTCCTGCTCGCCCAGAAACTGGTACCTGAAGTAGTGTGGCTTTTTGATAGACAAGGTGCTCTCCTTTCGCGCTATCTATGCGGTGGGCCAACTTATCATAGTGTCGATACCTATCGTCGCGTGCACTCCGAGCTGCAGGTTTGGCGAAACAACAGCTATTTCGTAATAGGTATGTGCCGGCTTTGCTAACTCGACGACCGCGGTTGCAAGCCGGTACTGAGCTTCCAGTTCCGCTGAACTCAGGCCGGTCCCGACCAGCAGCACCCTGAAGAAAAAGGGGGGCCCGCCATCAATATAGGTGTCGCGCCCTACCCTGGAGTGTATCCCCACCTGCAGCGCAGGAGGTTCAACATCACTCACCGACGCGACAGCATCAAGGCTCAGGGAGAGCAGTTGTTCGATGTATCTCGTGGTCCCACGAATTCGATACAGAGGAATGATATGGGCCAGCAATTTTCTCTTGCGCGCAGTGCTCAATTCGGGTCGCAGGCTCAGAGCCGCCCAACCGGCGAGCCATTCAATAAACCTTTCCGGTGTTGTCGCAGGGTCGAAAACCCTGTAGAGGCCTGCAATCTCATCTCCCAACCCTTGACTCCTGATCTCCGCGGCGTACTCGTCCTCATTCCGCACACTTCTATCTGATTGGTCTTCCGTCCCCAGCAAGATGCTCTCGAAGGCAAGAAGAAACTGGCCGAGGAATTTCTGCGGCCGCGCAGGATCAGCCTCTTGATAAATCGCCGGAAGATACGTCATCAAGTGCGGTCTCGAGTTCATCGACGCGGCTTCCATAAGGGTTCAGTCACCTTTCCACTACAGCGTTGCTAAACGGGAACCATCGTGATCTCATTCTTATCGATCTGTAAGCTGACAAGCTCGTCGGGCCGCACTTGAATGGCTTCCAATTCATCTTGCGCGTTTCGTATGATCCGGCTTTTCTCGGACGTGCTCACAACCAGTTCATCCATTTCTTCGCTAGTTTTGGGATTTCTGCTCTTGCTTACGTGGTCCACGCCCGGCACCTTTGCCAGTACTTCGTACACCTCAGAGAGATACACGCTTTTGCCAAATGGCCAGCCCTTGCGATCTACCCCTCCATCGAGAGGATCAAAAAAACTCTCGAGGCGCCGGATGACTTCATCCCGTAACCTGTTCGGATCGAAGCCCTGCAACGGGGTGATGTCTGCACGCACGCCAAAGGTCACAAGTCGCGGCCGTACCACATGAATACGAGTCGTAATCAGGCGCGCTGGCTCCAGGGCCCGCTTGACCGTGTGCAGCAGAGGCGCACTAGCCGGATGCCGCCCGGCCGGTACGACCACTATGCTTACATGACCCGGAGCTTCTGATGTCTGCGCCGCCGCATCTTCGCTTTCCAGGTTGCGGCGGAAAATGCATTTTGCTCTTGCAATGCTCTCCAGACCTTTTCGTCCCGGGTCTTCATTTACAGCAAGCGTCAGCGCCTCGAAATCCTCTGCCGTCACTGCGCGATGGGGTCTTCGCATTTCCAGTACACTGGCGCGTTCCTCTTCCCCCAGCGATTTGGTAGCCTTCCAACTCGGACCATTGATGAGGCGCAGGAAAGCCGTTGTATTGTTTGCGCTGATTCGGTTCAGTTCATACATGAGACTTTCGCTGAAGTAGGCAAATAGCTCGATAAGAGTTATGCCCGGGTCCGACGCATTGTGGTTAGTCCACTCCTGCGATTTGGCAGCGATCAGCGAACACGCCTCGGTCGTCAGTTCCTCCCACGTCAGGTCGTCAAGATTGGGCAACTTCAACGGCACCGTCATTCCTCCATGGTCGCACTCACATGATGATTCCCGCTGCAAATGAGAAAGCGTCTGGACTCCTCCATGCCCGGCCGGTCCGGGGTCACGCTCATTTGCAGGCTGCGGACGTGGTCCACGCCAGGAAGCTTCTCCAGAAGGCCGAAGAATTCCAGGCGGTTCGGCTTCCGGCCAAAACCCCAGCCAGCGCCTCGTGGTCCGCCTGTAATCGGGTGCAGATAGCTTTCGATCGCCTGACGCGCTGATGATTCGAGTTCGCTGACTTTCTCCAATTCGGTTACGGCGATCTCACAATCCACGTTGATGCATAAGTACTCTGGCGCAACCAGCACGAGGTTTGCCGTTAGCTGCCTATATTTATCCAGATAGCTCTGTACACGATCGAGCAGATCCAGGTCCGGCTTTGGCTTTCTGGCTGTTGAGCGGGGTACAACGATTACGCTGATTACACCCGGCCGCTTCGATCTGTTGTCAGGGTCTCGTGTCAAATCGAAAAGCGGAACGCATTTTGTTCGTGCAACCTCTCGCGACGCCAAATGGGCGAGGTCCTCAAAATCTTCGAGCGTAACAGCCCGTCCACCGTGCCGGATGCCTCGCAGCCCTCGGTCGATGATCTGTGAGTCGGTCTCAGGCTCGGTCCCGCCACTTGCAGCTTCACAATTGGAGACCTTCTGTATGTATGGAATTGCACTTTGTAGTTGTGCGATGGCCCCACCTGGTTGATTGCCTGCCGCTCCACCGCCGCTCCGATAGGTTGACCGGATGTTTCCCGGCAGCACCGGGGGAATCATCCCATTCAGAGAATCTCCAAACGTTATCTCACCAGTCTCCCGGTCCAGCAGATAGTGGCGGTCCCGCGGGCCGGAACCGTAGAAGTTTGGCACCTCACTCCACCGTACCCAGAACGTATCCGTGTTACCGCCCGGTTCCGATACGCGCACGACAGCATTCTCTTCCTCACTGGCCCGGATACGCGCGAGTTCCTGCTGGGAAGGTTTGATCGGTTCACGAACTTCCAGCGTTTGTCCGGCCAGTACCGGCGCGTACGTAGTCCGAAATTGCTGCCCCTGAGTTCCGTTGCTGGCACCGAGAATTTCATTCGCGATAGTGCTGCCCTGCAGTGCTGTCGTTGTATTAAGAGCTACCTTATGGAGCTTCGGCTCACACTGCAGTTCACCTCCCCGCAGACGCAACCAGTAACGCCGTTGATCGAATCGGTCGCTGAGGACAAGGCCCGGCGGCACAAGGAACCGAATAATCCCTGAGCGTCGGAGCCCGTTGGTCTCGTCAAGAACAACGAATCTGACCCATTCAGCCCCATTCCAGTAATCCCATGTCACCGGCGCGCAAGAATCAGGATCTTGGAATATCTCAGGCGCATTCGGCGCGACACCCATGTAAACGCTCATTGGGTAATGGGGAAATACTGCCGTGCTCGCAGATAAAGAAGGGGGCAGCGTAAACCCCAAGTACAGCGACGGCGCAATCTCGTCGGCCTTGACCGGAGTAAACGGCCTGAACGGCGCTCCATGCGGATCGATCTTCTCATAAGCGAAATCGTTATTGGTGATTACATCTCCGGGATTCCACTCTTTTCTCACTGCATAGTCGATCTTGACTGATCGGATCGAGGGCGGTGCAAATGTTGCAGGGATCAGAACATATTCGCGCTTCGTTAGTTCTCGCTCGATAAAGTTGCCCGTCGGGTGCTCAAAGCGGGCTTCTCGCCCGTAGTCGCCAGAAACGATCCTCACTCTGATCCAGAAATTACTCTGCCCATGCAGCTGCAGCTCCACTGGAGGCTTGGGAAACCTGAACCTTATATCTCCCGAATCGGAAAGGGCCTGCGTCCTGTCAGATGGTTGCGATTCCGGAGCGCCAGTCCTTTCAATCCGAATCCGGCTTGTACTCACCTCCGGGGCGCTCAGCTGACTCCAGGCCATTCCATCCCAGAACTCCCATAGCAGCTTCACATTTTGAGGTTTGGCGGGGGCGAGAGGTCCCTCTGTTTCCGCCGATACTGGATTGGTAACTGCTACCTGAAGATTTATCTCGGCGTCAGGATTCGAAAATGCCTCACGGTTGCTGAGATACAACGTATCTCCAAACCGCGGCTTCTCTCCAAATGGATAAAAGTCCTTGCTGACGTCGAGCTGCAGGCTATTAAAGAATGCTGCTTCTACAGGAATTCCCGTTCGCTCGAAAGTAGTTTCCACACTCAGCGAGTTGATAGTTGGTAGCTGCTTTTCACGGACCATTCCTTCGCGAGGCTCAGGCGAAGAACTGATAGGAGTGGACAGGAGGCAGCGGAGCCAGCGGCCAGACAGCCCTTCCAGCATGATCGGCGGCGACGCTGGCACATTGCGAAAAACGAGATCACCGCTTATTGTAAGGTTCCCGGTTCCATCCTGAGGACCCAGGAGGAAGACCTTCAGTTTTTTGTTGGGTTGAAGTTCGCCTGGGGAGGGGGCGACCGGCTTCTCTTCCATCAACAGTTCCCACCGCAGCAAGCGCGCGTCTTTTGACTCCGGCAGATCTGCATCCAGGCCAATCTTCAGCATCACCTGGTTAGGAACGGGCCAGACCGGATAATCCGGGAGGCGAACATAGAAGATATGCGGAATCGGAATAGGCTTGCCAGACACTGCCGATTCATCGGACTCCTCCGCTACCGGTAACGCAGTCGGCGCAAGCAGCCCGTTGAAATCAACCAACTGGTCCTTGGCTCCTTCCTTGAGCACCAGCGATTCCAGTTTCACCGGGACAACAACCAGTTCTCTTTCTGTCTCGAAGACAACGGGCTCCTGCGCCCCCTTCGCAGGTGGCGCTGCCACCCGGGTGCCTGCCGGAACAGTGGCGTGAGTTGGTGTGCCCGGTGCCAGAAAAAATGTCACCGGCGCGCACGCCGCTTCGAGTGGAAGAGGAGCAATGCCCACAAGGTCAAGGAAAGCCAGCAGATTCTTCTCCGGGGTTCGATTCAGGCGATCGATTATCAGTTCACCGAACCGTCCAAACACATGAATCAATACGTCTGCTAACTCTCCCGTTTTGCCTTCGCCCCATTTGTCAACGTAAATGGGAAGAAGGCTTCGCACATCCCTGACTATCTCGCGGCTGGTGCGCTCATCGATTTTTGGAGGAGGGTTCATCGTTGCGTACCTGTCGTCAGGTAAAACGGATAAACCAGGTTGAAGAAGTTGTTAGTAGAACGGACCCTGTAGTGAATATTGATCAGCAGCATCTCTCCCCGTTCCCTGACTTCAGTATCCACACCAAGCACATCAACTCTCGGCTCCCAGCGGATCAACGCGAGCTGCACTTCCTCGGTGACCCTGCCAACTGTCACAGCGTCGTTCAGCGAGAAGACAAGCCGATGGATACCGCAGCCAAACTCGGGCCGCATGAGCCGTTCCCCCGGTGAGGTGGCAATGATGATCCAGATCGCTTCCTGGATGCTCTTTTCCCCAGGGCTGATCTCAATCTCACCCGCATGAGTTAATTCGACTGGGAAACTCCACCCCTTACCTAGAAAATCCGCCAGCATTTCAAGCACCTCTTACCCTTGAGCTACGCTGTCCCAACCCACACTGCCGGCAGTCAGTTAATGTTCACTACAGCACCCTTGATCGTCATGGG